>PPYE01432445.1_pt1 | contig 78891 bp, 80 predicted proteins | sample 1559881 | NCBI WGS metagenome assembly PPYE01 (sample SAMN08240022, study PRJNA423297) | Human gut metagenome, whole genome shotgun sequencing project. | reverse complement strand
GGTTACAGCGCCGGCAGCGTCATCGGGCGCAGCGGCATGGAAAGCCTGTACGAAAAAGAACTGAAAGGGCAGGACGGCTGTGAGATCACGATAGTGGATGAGAACGGCGAGATTGCGGAGACGATAGCCTCCGTGGAAATAGAAGACGGACAAGATATAACTCTCACCATCGACGCCTCCCTGCAGGAGCAGTTATACGAACAGTTCCGGGAAGACCCGGGCTGCTCTGTGGCGATGAACCCTTATACCGGCGAGGTGCTCGCCCTTGTCAGCACGCCCTCCTATGATAACAATGACTTTATTTCTGGAATGTCGGAGGAGCAGTGGACCGGACTCAATGAGGACGAGAGCCGCCCGCTTTATAACCGGTTCCGGCAGGTCTGGTGTCCGGGTTCCTCCTTTAAGCCGGTGACGGCGGCCATCGGGCTTGATACCGGCGTACTTGACGCCGGAGAGGACTTTGGCAATGAGGGACTTTCCTGGCAGAAGGACGAATCCTGGGGAGCGTACGAGGTGACGACCCTTCATTCAGGCTACCCGGCGAATCTCAAAAACGCCCTCATCTATTCCGACAACATTTACTTTGCGAAGCTGGCTCTGCGTATCGGCGCGGACCGCCTGACCGAGAATCTGGACCGTCTGGGATTTGGTAAACAGCTCCCTTTTGAGATTCTCATGGCGAAGTCCCAATATTCCAACACAGATGCCATCGAAAACGAGATTCAGCTGGCCGACAGCGGCTACGGACAGGGACAGATTCTCATGAATCCCCTGCACCTGGCGGCACTCTACACCGCCTTTCTGAACGATGGAAATGTGCTGGCACCCCGCCTGAGCCTGGGAGAGAAATCGCAGGCAGACATCTGGCTGCCGCAGGCGTTCTCCGAAGAGGCGGTGGATCAGATTATGGAAGGTCTTTCCGGTGTGGTCAACCATCCGGACGGGACCGGGTACGCCGCCCACAGTGTTTCGGCCGCCCTGGCGGGAAAGACAGGTACTGCCGAGCTGAAAGATTCCAAAGACGATACCGACGGCACGGAGATCGGCTGGTTCTCCGTCTTTACCACAGAAAAAAATCTGGAAAAACCGATTCTTCTGGTCAGCATGGTGGAAAATGTAAAAGGACTGGGCGGCAGCGGCTATGTGGTACAGAAAGATAAAGAAGTACTTGACGTATATCTCGGCCGATAAAAGGAAAGTCGGCGGCGGACTTTGTCATGTAAAGAGAAATGTCTGTCAACTATTTTAATAAATAGAAAAGAAGCATTTGACGGTCCGGTCCCGGTCGGTGTAGTATGATAAAAGAAATAATTATGGAAAGAAGGGATCAGGGTGCAGTATCGTAATCTTGGCAGAACAGGATTAAAAGTAAGCGAAATCGCCATGGGCTGTGAGGGTTTTGCAGAAAATGACTGTAAAAATACGCAGCTGTTTTTTGATATAGCTGAGAAGAACGGCATCAACTACTTTGACTTGTATACATCGAATCCGGAAGTACGCGCCAGCGTAGGACAGGCGTTAAAGGGAAGACGGGAGAAGTTCATCATCCAGTCGCATCTTTGTTCCATCTGGAAGGACGGGCAGTATAAAAGAAGCCGGAACATAGAGGAAGTGAAAAATGGTTTTGAGGAAATGCTTTCTCTTCTGCAGACAGACTATATTGATGTGGGAATGATTCATTATGTGGATTCCATGAATGACTGGGAAGAGATTGTAAATGGTCCTGTGATGGAGTATGCGCGGGAATTAAAAGCGAAAGGCGTCATTCGTCATATCGGTCTGAGCAGTCATAACGCGCAGGTGGCTCTGGCCGCCGTTTGCAGCGGGGAGATAGAGGTTCTTATGTTCAGCGTCAATCCGTGCTATGATCTGCAGCCGTCCACAGAAGACGTGGAAGATTTGTGGCGGGAGGAAAACTATGCCCGTCATCTGATCAATATGGATCCGGAGAGACAAAGACTGTACGAAGTCTGTCAGGAGATGGGTGTGGGAATCACCGTCATGAAGGCTTTCGGCGGAGGAGATCTGCTGGATGAGATGCTCTCACCGGCGGCAAAAGCCCTGACCGTACCGCAGTGCCTGCATTACGCGCTGACACGGCCGGCGGTGGCGACGGTGCTTGCCGGCGCGCGTACCGTGGAGCAGCTTCATGAGAGTCTTGCCTATGAAGACGCACCGGAAGAAGAGAAAGATTATGCGATGGCGCTGGCTTCCTTTCCGAATATCAGCTGGAAGGGACACTGTATGTACTGCAGTCATTGCGCTCCGTGTCCGGAGAAGATCGACGTGGCCTCCGTCACCAAATTTCTCAATTTGGCGAAGGCACAGGGAGAAGTGCCGGAGACGGTGCGGGAGCACTACGAAGTCCTTCCGCATCATGCAGGAGAATGCATCCGCTGCGGCGGATGTGAGACCCGTTGTCCGTTCGAGGTACCGATCATGGAAAATATGGCGGAAGCAGCGAAGATATTCGGAAAATAATATATAAAACAAAAATAAACGGCGGCGACGCGGGAAAAATGTTCTTTAAAGAATGTTCCCGTCTCGCCGCCATTTTTATGCCGCGGCGCCGGCGACCCGTAAAAACCGATAAAAGTTGAGGATAAATTTATTTTTTCTTTAAAAATACATGGTACAATTTAAACTAATAATGTCTAAATACCCAAAATGTGTAATAAATTGCAGGGACATAACTATAAAAAGGGGGGAGCCATTTGAATTTACGTAAAAAAATAGCGCTGGCCAGCATCTTAATGATCTTAATCCCCATCGTGGTGGCTTGTTTTTTCAGTGTCGTCGTACTTTTTTTTCACGGAAGCGGGACGCTGAACCGGCTGGAAGCTTTATACAATAACGATAACGGTCTGTTAAATGTGCAGACGATATTATATAATTATCAAAATCAGATTCTGACTTATCAGCCTGTGGAAGAAGTGTATAATCCGTCCGGTTATACCGACGAAGACGACGAGTGGGACGATGACGAGTGGGATGATGATGACTGGGACGAAGATGAAGACGACGAAGGTCAGAGCGGGAGCGTTGACAGCGAGGCGCTGCTGGAAGAAGAAATCCGGCGGCAGAATAACGCCTTTGGAACAGTGATAAGGGAATTGAGCAATATTGGATACTATTATGAGATATATTACGGCGATCAGCTCATCGCGTCTAATCTGCCGGAAGGTTCGGAGGAGAAGATCGCGGCCATTGCCGGAACTGAGTACAAAAATCTTGCCAGCTTTGCAGTCACGGATGGGAGCAGCTCCGCAGTAAAACGTTCTTATGCGGCGGAAAATACCACCCTGAGTATCCTCGCTTTCTGCGAGGATTATGTGAGCAATTCCTCAGATTCCCAGGTAATCCGGGATTTTATTTCAATCCTCGGGATTTTTGTGGGAGCTCTCGCGGTGGCTATCGCCATCAGCATATTTATCCTGACCCGCTGGCTGAGCGGCGGTATGAACAAGTCCCTGGAACAGTTGTCGGAAGGTGTGCGACAGGTGCAGGACGGCAATTTTGCATACCGTATTCACAGCAGGAAAAAGGACGAGCTTGGAAAGGCATGTCAGGAGTTTGATGAGATGACCGAGTATCTGGAAAATTCCGTAAAGGAAAGAGAAAAATATGAGGAGGCAAAAAAACAGCTTCTGGCAGGGATTTCCCATGATCTCAGGACGCCGCTGACGTCCATTAAAGCGTATGTGGAAGGACTGCGGGATGGTATTGCCAATACAGAAGAGAAAAAACAGCGTTACTATGACGCGCTGAAAATAAGAACCAGAGATCTGGAAGATCTCATTGATAACCTTTCTCTGTTCTCAAGATTTGACCGGGGAGAGTATCATTATTCTATGGAGAAAATTGATTTTGGAGTGTTTGTAAACTCCTTTTTCAAAGAGCATGAAATTGAATTTAAAAATAACCATCTGACGCTGGTGCGGACGGTCTGGGAGGAAAACGGCATATGTATCCAGGGGGACAGGCAGCAGTTGAAGAGAGTGCTCGGTAATCTGGTTGATAATACGTTTAAATACAGGGAAAAGCCGGAAACAATTATGACGGCCGCCCTGTACACCTTCGGCGATACACTCCGGCTGGAGTTGTCCGATGATGGACCGGGTGTGCCGGAAGAAGAGCGGGAGAAGATTTTTGATACCTTTTTCCGGGGAGATAAGGCCCGGCAGAATCCGGGAAACGGAAGCGGTCTGGGGCTTTCCATTGTGAGAGAAATCATGAAAGGCCACGGCGGGCGTATCTGGGCGGAAGAAGGCGTTGGAGGAAAAGGACTGAAATTTGTTCTGGAGTTTCCTGTCGTCAGAAAGGAAAACAGCGCGGACAGCGAAGTTATATAATATTAAATAAAGAAGGAAAAGAAAGAGGTGCCTCATGAGAAAGATTTTGATTGTGGAAGATGATATTTTAATAGCGGAGATCGAAAGAGATTATCTGGAGATTGAAGATTTTGAGGTGACCATCTGTCAGGATGGGCAGGAGGGACTGAAGCTCGCTCTGGACAATGAATATGATCTGATTTTGCTGGATGTCATGCTGCCGGGAGTGAATGGATTTACTATCTGCAGGGAAATACGCAAGCAAAAGGATGTTGCGGTAATCATGGTGACGGCTAAAAAAGAGGATCTGGATAAAATCAGAGGGCTTGGTCTGGGAGCAGATGACTATATTGTAAAGCCTTTCAGTCCAAGCGAACTTGTAGCCAGAGTCAAAGCGCATATCAATATTCATGAGAGATTGAAGAGAAACTGTCAGATGCCGGACAAAAAAGCCTTTGAAGAGGGAAGCATCCAGGCAGGAAAGCTCAAAATATTACCGTTGTCGAGGCAGGTCTTTGTGGGAGAACGGGAAGTGGAACTGGCAAATAAAGAATTTGAACTTCTCTATTTTCTGGCTTCCAATCCGAATATCGTTTTTTCCAAAGATACCCTCTTCGACCGGATCTGGGGTATGGACGCCATTGGCGACACGGCTACCGTGGCAGTGCACATCAATCGCATACGCGAAAAGATCGGACCTGACGAAGAAATCCTGAAACTCATTGAAACCGTATGGGGAGCCGGATATCGTTTCCGTCAGAAATAAACACACATATATTTTACACAAAACTTACTTGAAATAACATAAATTTTACACAGCTTGACAGAGATTTTACATTTCCTAGGAAAACAGTATAGTTTAGAAAAAGTTTAAATTTTCTTTACGAATAGTTGAAGGATACTTTGTAGTATGTTGCCATCAAATGGTAAACAACAGGGAAAAGAATGACCTTCATCCGCTGGAGGAGCCGGGAAGGAGGAGATAAAACGAAGTATCCTTGACGCAGCATATTTGTTTAAATGTAAAGTTGTTCGTGTGAAATCTGTTATTTTTCGTGTGAAATCTGTTATTTATAGTAAGAAAACGCAGTATCCATAAAGGTAGAGGAAAAAAATAATTCCTACAAATCAGATGGAATTTATGAAAAGTTTATTTTTCCTTTATCGGAAGTTGAACAGAGGACTATATAATGGCATCATCAGAACAAGATAAGAGAGCATACTAAGGCTCGGTAAGTAAAACAGATAAGAAAATGTCAAGGAGGAAAAATTATGAGTAAGAAAAAAGTTTTTGCAGGTTTATTGACAACAACGCTGGCAGCTTCGGTATTACTGACAGCGGCAGTTCCGGCCAACGCGGCAGTTTCGCCGCAGGGAGTCAGAATCGAAGGTGCAGGTTCTGTTCGGGTAGGCAAAACGATCGAATTGGATACGGATATTTATCCCGACGACGATCTGGTAAGCAGCTGGAATATTGTATGGAAAAGCAAAAATCCTTCTGTTGTAAAGGTTCTCAATAAGAGAGGCGACGATACGAGAATTAAGGGTCTGAAAGCAGGAAAAGCCAAGGTGGTTGTTAAAATTAAAGGAACAAACATCAAAGCGACAAAGACCATTACGGTAAAGAAAAGCGTGTCTGCTTCTTCGGAGTCCGCTTCCGATAAAAACAAATTAAAAAAATACAGAAAGAAAATCAAAAAAATAAGAAAACAGATCGCAAATACGGCTGTACCGGGAGATGCAGCTTCCCGCCGGACGATTTATCAGAGTTTCGAAAGAAAATTAAACAAGATAGATCGTAAGATCGATGTGATCAACGACCGCTGGGATGACCGCTGGGGAAGTACCGCCCGTTCTATGGAGAGAGCCGTTGAGAGCGTGGAAAATTATCTGGAGAGCGTGGAGAATTATCTGGAACACAGATTTGACTGGGACGATGACCGTTACGATGACGATCGTTATGATGACGACAGATACGATAATGACTGGGATGACTGACAGGCAACCGGCGTCTGATCATCTCAGATTGAAACAAGAGGAGATAAGAGGGAGGAAAAATTATGAAAAAAAGAGTGCTGGCAGGGGCATTGATGTTCGCGGGAGCGGCGGCTGTGATGATGGCCGCCGGAGTGAAAACAGAAGCGGCGTCCGGAAAAATATACATTGATGGTTCCAGAACCGCCTGGGTGGGAAGAACCATTGAGCTGGATGCTGATGGCGTCATTGATGACGATTATGTGAGAGACAGCAATATTATCTGGAAGAGCAGCAAGCCTTCTGTGGCTAAAGTTATTCATAAGCGGGGAGACGACACCCGTATTAAAGCGAAGAAAGCCGGAACCGCCAAGATTACGGTGCGGGTGAAGGGAACAAACCTGAAAGCGACCATGAAGCTGAAGGTTAAAAAGACTTCAGGCGCATCGCAAAAATGGAATACATCCAAGGGAAGCAGTTCTGATTCAAATAAGCTGGAAAAATACCGGAAGCAGATCAAGAAGATCCATAAACAGATCAAGAATACCGGATGGAATGTTTCGGCCAGCCAGCGCAGAAGCCAGTATTATTCTTTCGCAAGACAGCTTAATGTTATTGACAATAAGCTGGACAGAATGAATGACCGCTGGGATGATCGCTGGGGAAGAACTGCCGAGAGAATGGACGACGCCATCGATCGTGTGGAAGATTATCTGGAAGATGTAGAAGATTATCTGGAAGACCGGTTCGACTGGGACGATGACTGGGATGACTGGGGCGATGACGACGACTGGGATGACGACGATGACTGGGATGACCATGACGACAGATTGACGATGACCGGTATGACGATGACTGGGATGATCGCGACGACCGTTATGATGACGACCGGGATGACCGGCACGACGACGACGATGACGACGATCATGACTGGGATGACCGGCACGACGATGATGACGACGATGACGATGACTGGGATGATTGAGCAGGGAACCACAAAGGTTTGCTGAGCTGCCGGCCGCAGAATCTGTCTGAAAACACCGGATGTTTTGTTAAAGGGCAATAAAAGAACAATTTATACAGATTACATAAAGATTATGAAAAAAACGGAGGGTTCTTTTACGGATTCTCCGTTTTTTTGTGCCATTTAAGGACAATTTTCACAAGAAATATGAAAATGAGCGATGGTCGTCCTGTTTTATGCGGCTTCTTTTGGCATTGAGTATTTTTATCATTCATTGTATAATCTCAGAGAAATAAAAATACAGGAGGATTACAGAATGTTCGGAAAGAAAACTTCTGTAAAGAGGGGACTTAAGATTATCATTGTTGGCTGCGGAAAGGTCGGCGTGACGCTGGTGGAGCAGCTGTCAAAGGAAGGACATGATATCACAATCGTAGATAAAAATGCGGAAAAGATACAGGAGATTGCCAATTTCTTTGATATTATGGGGCTGGCAGGGAACGGCGCCAGCTACAGTGTGCTGATGGAAGCGGGGATTGAGGAGGCAGATTTGATCATCGCCGTGACGGAATCCGATGAGCTGAATCTCCTATGCTGTACTATGGCAAAGCAGGTGGGAGACTGCGCTGCCATTGCCAGAGTGCGTACGCCTGACTACAGTCAGGAAGCAGCCTATCTGAGAGAAAAGCTTGGACTGGCTATGATCATCAATCCGGAGTTGGAGGCGGCCAGAGAAGCGGCGCGTATTTTGTTCCTGCCATCGGCTCTGGAGGCACATTCTTTTGCGCGGGGACAGGCGGAGCTCATCAAATTTGCTGTTCCGGAGAATAATATTCTCGACGGGATGACCATTGCTCAGATGGGCGAGAAGCTGGCGACAGAGGTGCTGGTCTGCGCAGTGGAGCGAGGGAAAAAAGTGTATATACCTGATGGCAGTTTTCAGATCATGAAAGGGGATGTACTCTCTTTTGTGGCGCCGAGAAAAACTACGAAGCCATTCTTAAAACAGATCGGTTTTCAGACAAACCAGGTGGCCAACACGCTGATTATCGGCGGCGGAAAGGCGGCGTTTTATCTTGCGAAGCAGCTGATTTCCGTGGGGATTTCCGTGAAAATAATTGAGCAGAATAAAGCGCGCTGCGAGGAATTGAGCGTTCTTCTGCCGGAGGCCGTGATCATAAATGGAGACGGGACAGATCAGGAGCTTCTGGAAGAAGAGGGCATTTCCTGGGTGGAATCTTTTGTGCCGCTGACGGGAATTGATGAAGAAAATATTCTGCTGACCCTGTATGCAAGGCAGGTATCCAATGCGAAGGTCATCACAAAAATTAACCGCATCACTTTTAAGGATGTCATTAACGGACTGGATCTGGGCAGCGTGATTTATCCAAGATACATCACATCGGAAGCGATCATTGCCTATGTTCGTGCCAAGAAAAATTCTGTGGACAGTAACATAGAAACACTGTATCACATGTATGATTCAAAAGTGGAGGCCATTGAGTTCAGGGTGGATGCGCCGTCGGCGGTGACGGATGTGCCGCTTATGAATCTTTCGCTCAAGAAAGATTTGCTGGTTTCCTGTATTTTCCGTGAAGGAAAGATTTTGATTCCGAGCGGGCAGGATTGCATCCGTGAAGGAGATTCGGTGATGGTGGTTACAACCAATACGGGATTTGACGATATACAGGATATTTTATTATAGCGGAGGGTGTCATGAATAATGCAATGATTCGATATATTTTGGGACAGGTTCTCAGAATCGAGGGACTTTTGATGCTCCTGCCCTGTATTTTGGCGGTTATTTATCAGGAAAAAGAAGGATTTGTCATCCTGGGAGTGGCGGCTTTATGCTTTTTTCTCGGGACAGCAGGAACCATCCGTAAACCCAAAAGCCAGGTGTTTTATTTAAAAGAAGGCTGTGTGGCAACGGCGCTGAGCTGGATTGTCATGAGCGTGTTCGGGTGTCTTCCGTTTTATCTGACCGGAGAGATTCCTTCTTTTGTGGACGCCATGTTTGAGACCATATCCGGATTTACCACAACGGGATCCAGTATTTTGACTGATGTGGAAGCAATGTCGAGATCGGTCAATTTCTGGAGATGTTTTACTCACTGGATCGGCGGTATGGGCGTTCTGGTTTTCCTTCTGGCTGTCATTCCTTTAAGCGGGGGATCTCATATCAATCTGATGAGAGCGGAAAGTCCGGGACCTTCTGTGGGCAAACTGGTTCCAAAGATAAAATATACGGCAAGAATCCTTTATATTATCTATATTGGAATGACGCTGGTGCAGATCGTGCTGCTTCTCATAGGAAGCATGCCGCTGTATGACGCGCTGACCATTACTTTTGGAACGGCGGGTACCGGAGGTTTCGCCATCAAAGGCGACAGCATAGCGGGATACTCATCGTATCTCCAGTGGGTGATCACCATATTTATGATACTGTTTGGCGTGAACTTTAACGCCTACTATCTGATACTCTTCCGGAAGTTTAAAAAGGCGGCGGCCATGGAAGAAGTACGTTATTATTTTCTCGTGATCATCGCGGCGACGGCATTCATCACCTGGTCTTTATGCAGTATGGCCATGGGATTTGCCGAGGCGTTAAAACACGCCGCTTTTCAGGTGGCGTCCATTATCACGACAACCGGATTTGCCACCACGGATTTTAATCTCTGGTCAGGAAGCTGTCAGGTAATACTGGTACTTTTGATGTTCATAGGAGCCTGTGCCGGAAGCACCGGCGGCGGAATCAAAGTTTCAAGATTTGTTCTGCTGCTGAAAACGGTGAAAAAAGAACTGAACTCTTATATTCATCCTAAGAGCATCAAAAAGATAAAAATAGACAGTAAGCCGGTGGAGCATGAGGTGGTTCGTTCCACCAATGTATATTTTATTACATTTATGATATTGTTTGTGACTTCAATTTTTATTGTTTCTCTGGAAGGACAGGATCTGGTGACTACCTTTACGGCTGTCGCCACAACGATAAACAATGTTGGGCCGGGGCTTGCCGGGGTCGGACCAATGTCAAATTTTGCGCATCTGTCGAATTTGTCAAAAATTGTGCTGATGTTCGATATGCTGGCGGGCAGACTGGAATTGTTCCCGCTTCTGATTCTGTTTCATCCATCCCTATGGAAAGATGCTTTCCAGCAGCGGGTGAAGAGAAAAAAACCGGCGATAGAGACAGGATATTAGAGACATAAAAGAGGAGAGCGGCAGCTGGAAAGGAAAGCGCGATGGAGGACAGAAATAGAAGACGGGGGAGATATTTTGCCCTGGATGAACTGCGGGGACTGGTATTTATCAGCATGGTACTGTATCATGGTATGTGGGATCTGGTCTACATGTTTGGACATGAGATAGCGTGGTACGAGGGAACAGCCGGGTATGTGTGGCAGCAGAGTATCTGCTGGTGCTTTATCCTGCTGTCCGGATTCTGCTGGGCGTTTGGACGGAATAAATACAGACATGCGGGCCTGGTATTTGGCGCCGGTTTTCTTGTAACGCTGGTGACCTGCCTGTTCCTGCCGGAGGACAGAGTAGTGTTCGGCGTGCTTACCTTTCTTGGAACGGCGGCGTTTCTCACAACTTTGCTGCAGCCGCTTCTTTCCCGGTGCCGGCCGGCGCCGGGACTGATCGCAAGCATCGTTCTTTTTGTGTTTACAAGAAATGTCAACGTGGGATTTCTTGGCTTTGAAGAATGGCGTCTTCTGAAGCTGCCGGAAGGGCTGTATGACAATTTTGTAACCGCATTTCTGGGATTTCCGCCGGGAGATTTCTATTCCACGGACTATTTTTCATTGATTCCGTGGTTATTTTTGTTTTTGAGCGGATATTTTCTGTACCGGTGTGTAATGTGCTCACAGAAGGAGGAGCCTTTACATTTTCTTAAAAGAGGGAGAGCGCCGGCACTCCGGTGGATCGGACAGCGCAGTCTTCTGCTGTATCTGCTGCATCAGCCGGCGCTGTATGTCCTGCTGCATCTCTGGGCATGGTATTTTGATAAATAAAAATCATAGATTGCACATGGAAACCAGAGGGATTTCGTGTATAATAAATACAAAAAATGTATAAAACCACTGGATGAGGGGCGATAAACATGAATGAGAAAATGACACGTTTACAGATAAAAAGGATGGTGCGCCTGACTGCCGGCGTTGTCCTTTTACTGGTAGTCATTGCCGTATTTCTCATATATTTTCTGATGCAGACCATGAACGATTCTGCAAGAAAACAGATGACGGTCGAGACGGAAGAATATAAAGGCAGGATTTACCGGCAGATTAATGCAGATTTCCAGAGCCTGGATACGCTGGCGAGTTTTTTTACCAGCGAGCTTCTGGAGGACAGAGAGACATTTGCCGAAAGACTGAATATTTCAAATGAGCAGAATAATTTTCAGACCATGGCGTTTTTCTATAAAGAAGGAGACGGTATTGTTTCCATCATGGGAGCCGGCGTCAGCACAGATATAGAGTATACGGATCTGAACAAGGCCGTGCATCCTGTCGTTGAAAAGGCTCTTCAGGGGGAGAAAAGTGTATCCCGCCTGTTTTACAGCGAAGCCATGGAAGAAAGTGTGTTTGCCTATGCAGTTCCTGTATATATCAACGATGAGCTGGCGGGCGCTCTGATGGCCAGCGATCAGCTGGAGATTTTTTCTGATATTTTTGATGGCAACACAGTGCTCGGTGGTAATGGTTATCTGCACATGGTAGGAACGGAAGGGGATTTTCTGATTCGCTCTCAGAACGCCGTAGTGAAGGAAGAAATGCAGAATATCTTTGACGGGCCGTATTTTGACCCGGAAGAAGTTCCGGTGCTGAAGGAAAAGATGAACAGGCAGGAGAGCGTGTTCTCTTCCTTTACGTATGAGGATGAAACATATCAGGTGCTTCTTGATCCTGTGGGATTGAATGGATGGTATCTGATGTGCGTCAATACATTGCAGGAGAGCAATCAATCTCTCTATCCGGTGCTTGCGATCATGGGAATCGGACTTGCCGGAGTGGCTCTGATCATTCTCTTTCTGCTTATATATGGTTTTCGTCTGGTGCAGAAAAATAACCGGGAGCTCTGGCGTCATGCCTATCATGATCCGTTGACCGGAGCAAAGAATCTCTCCTTTTTTAATCAGGAGCTGTCCAAGCTTCTGGAGCAGGGAAGAGCTCTGTCGGTGGTGGCGCTGAATATTCACCAGTTCAAGTTTATCAATGAGATTTTTGGAAGAGAATATGGGGATACGCTGCTCGTTGAGGTGAAAGACGTGCTGGACTATAAAATGCAGACGGGAGAATTTTTTGCGCGGGATAAGGCGGATCTGTTCTATCTTTGCCTGCTGGAAACAGACAGGCAGAAGATATTGACGAGACTTCAGAATATCATGGATTCTGTGGTCAAGATTTCCAGCCATCATCATAATAATTACCAGATTCTTCTTTACTGCGGCGTGGCAGCCAACGAGGAGGGCAATAAGGATGTGACGCCGCTGATGACCCATGTGATGTTCGCGCTGACCACGGCAAAGGGTTCTTATAAGAATAACGTCTGGTTTTATGATTCGAAGCTGCATGAGAAAGAAAAGACGGAGAATTATGTGGAGAGCCATATGCATCAGGCTCTCAGGGACGGAGAGTTTAAGTTCTATCTGCAGCCGAAAATGGATCTGCAGACGGGGAGGCTTAAGGGCGCTGAGGCGCTGGTCCGCTGGATGAAGTCGGATGGATCCATGATCTATCCTGATGAATTTATTCCGTTGTTTGAGAGAAACGGATTCTGTGCAAAGCTTGATCTCTATATGGTGGAATGCGCCTGCCGTCAGATCCGTGAATGGGTGGATGCAGGTACAGAACCCATTGGTATTTCTGTTAATCAGTCTAAGATTTTGTTTTATGAGAACGATTATATAGAGACGCTGACCGCTCTCATTGAGAAATATGATGTTCCGGGCAACCTGCTGACCCTTGAGATATTGGAGGGGCTGGCAGCGGATCATGTGGACGAGCTGAACCAGAAGATCTCTCTGCTGCAGAAACTGGGATTCCGTATTTCCATGGATGATTTTGGAAGCGGCTATTCCTCGCTGAATATCCTTGGAAACCTGCATATCGACGAATTGAAACTGGACCGGGGCTTCCTTCTGGAGGTCAGCGACGGAAAGAACGCCCGCTCCCGCGTGATCATGGAACAGATTGTACAGCTGACCAGACGGCTGAAGATTTCCACGGTGGTGGAAGGTGTCGAGACTGTGGAAAATGAGAAGCTGTGTCTGGACATGGGCTGTGATCTGGGGCAGGGCTATTATTACAGCCGGCCGATTCCGCGGGAGGAATTTAACCGGAAATATATGAAATTGACACAAAAATAATGATATGTTAGAATAGCAGCACTTGCCCGGAGGGTGAATCATTCGCTGGAAATGAGGAGCTGGATAAAGGCACGGACTGAGACGTCCGTACTTTATCCGGCTTTTTTTGTTGCTCTGACTGGTGCAAAGAAAATTTTTTGAGAGGGAGAAAAGTTAATATGGATTTTTTAAACGGAAAAATATACACGCTCTATTTTAAGTATCTGGCGGCGGCCTTTGGCAGCGCGCTCATCACATCAATCTATTCCATCGTGGATATGGCCATGGTCGGACAGTACCACGGCCCGGAAGGCACGGCGGCGCTGGCAGTGGTGGCGCCCATCTGGAATATTATTTACAGCCTGGGGCTTTTGATGGGAATCGGCGGCTCAGTACTTTTCAGCACCATCCGTGGAAGGAGTGATGATAAGGAAGAAATCCGGCGCTCCAATGAATATTTTACTACATCCATGATTGGGGCGGTCGTTCTGGCAGCCATCGTCTGGATCGTCATTGCATTTTTTGATAAAGAGCTTCTGATATTTTTCGGAGCTGAGGGTGAGACGCTCACTCTGGCGCGAGAATATGTCCGGCCAATCAAGTTCGTTGTGCCGTGCTTCCTGTTTACCCAGGCACTGGCGGCCTATCTGAGAAATGACAAGAATCCGGCCCTTGCCACTGCCGGAGTGCTGGCAGGCGGCATCTTCAATATCTTTGGCGATTATTTCTTTGTATTTACCTGTGACATGGGAGCGTTTGGCGCCGGACTTGCCACGGCCATCGGTACGGTGATTTCCATTCTTGTCATGGCGTCACATTTTCTCACAAAGAAAAATACGCTGCGTCTGGTGCGGCCAACCGGTATCGGGCATAAAATCCGGGAGATTTCCGTGACGGGATTTTCCACCTTCTTTATTGATATTGCCATGGGAATCCTGACCATCCTGTTTAACCGTCAAATCATGGCATACCTTGGAACCAACGCCCTTTCCATCTATGGCGTTATCGTCAACGTCAGCACTTTTGTCCAGTGCTGCGCTTACAGTGTGGGTCAGGCGTCCCAGCCGATTATCTCCACCAATTTTGGTGCGGGCAAAAGCGCGCGAATCCGTCAGACCCTCAGATACGCGCTGGGAACCGTGGCGTTTTTCGGTGTTTTCTGGCTCGTTCTGTGTCTGGAGATTCCGAATCAGTTTATTTATATCTTCATGGACCCGACGAAGGAAGTGCTTGCCATGGCGCCGGCGATCATCCGTACCTACGGCCTGTCCTTCCTGCTTCTGCCGCTGAATATCTTTTCCACCTATTATTTCCAGGCGGTCATGAAGCCGCAGGCGGCCTTTGTGGTTTCCGTGTCCCGGGGTCTTGCCATCAGTGGCGTCCTCATTCTGATTCTTCCGCTCATTGCGGGAGCCGATGCGCTCTGGTTTGCCATGCCGGTGACGGAGCTTCTGATGGCGGTGTACGTGGTGTACATGATGGCACGGTACACGAATAATCTGCCGACGGGGAAGGAAGTTCTGTAGGTTGTTTTAACGAATCCGTGTCAGTTCTTTTCCTCACTGACACGGACCCGTACCCTTGTCATCTGGCAGTCCTTCTTAGAACTGCCCACTTCGTCAATGAGACGTTCTTCATAAGCGTCCCCTGTGATGCGGCAATTATTTTCTTTTACGAAAGAAAATAATTGGTCGTATATTTCTTTCGTATCATCCAGACCGCCTGTTCCATACGCCGTCACATAATGTCCTGCAGGAATCGTGCTATTTGCATATTTCTGGTCAGGTACATAGGCAATGATGTTGGAAATACTGGAAATCTGTCCATGGGAAAGATTTTCCGTTTTTATCAGGTATCCTTCGGGATAACCGAAGGAAATCTGCTGCTGCTTACATTTCATATAAAAACCAAGCCAGATATCATCGGGAATGTTATGACGGTCGGCGGAAAAAGAATCGCTGAGAAAAATTGGGGTTTCGTCAAAATGTTGTATCAGTACGGTGTTGATTTTGGAAGAAACTCCTTCTTCCAGCTTTTGCAGTTTGATTCCCAGCATATCCTGGATGGACCGAAGTTCTTTAATTTTATCATTTAGTTTCGTTTCCTGTTCTTTCAAAAGAGAGATGGCATTTTCGGGAGAGATGTTTGTCGTATATTCTTTGATTTCAGACAGAGGCATCCCGAGCTCCTTTAAAACATTAATCACTGAAATAACATAAATCTGGTCATGGGTATAGTAGCGATATCCGTTTGGTGCGGTGTATTTAGGAGAAAAAACTCCGATATTGTCATAAAAAATCAAAGCTTTTCTTTTAATCTCAGATATGCGGGAGAACTCGCTGATTGTCATATAATTGTCATTCTTGTTTTTTTTCATATTTTTCCTCTTTTCTGCAGTTTAATTCTTTTTTGATATTCTCTTGACTGTCTAGTAACTATACAGAATATACGGTGTTACGTCGCGACTGTCAAGAAAGCAGCTTAAGCAAAAATAATTTTGTATAATAGTCAGTTCGTATGCTGTTGAAGTATAAGGAATAGCACAATAGCCAGCCGATTCGGGCTGGCTATAATTGTACTTTAGTATATTTAGCTAGGGACAGGGCCAATTCCTAAACTTCCGATTAGAAAGAACAGCCCTAAAAATATAATCAAAAAAAGTATTAAGACAATCGCTAATGAAAAGGTCTGTTGATATGGTTTACCTTTCGTTTTTCTCCAGAGACCGTTACATAGCAGTGCAATGAACCCTCCAATGCAAAACAGAGGGAGAACAACTCCGACAACGGTAAAGAGAATTGTATCTGCTTGCCATTGCATACTATCAATGAAGAGAAGAAAAATCACGATAATTGATATAATACCTAAAATTTTGAAAGCATTTTTACGTTCTTGTATACTTTGTAGCTTGGCCATATTTAAAGTATCTGTAATCATATCGGATGCTTCTTCTTCCGTAACCTGATCGGATGTCATTTTTTCGGATTTAATAAGTTCCAGAACGCTTACGTCCAAAGCGCTTGCCAGTGGCTCTATAGTGTTAATATCAGGAAACCCTATTCCACGTTCCCATCGACTTACAGCTTTGTCAGTGACTTGTAAGTTTGCAGCCAAATCAGCCTGCGTCATATTTTTTTCTTTACGGCACTTGGCTATAAAAGCACCTAATTTATGCGCGTCCATTTTTTTCACCTCCCTTGTGTTGTCAAAGTATCATATCCACAGAATTTTGGCAACCGATGCTTTATTTACAGCCTGTCTACGTTTTGTTTAGTAGCTTTTGACTGCAAATTGTAAAAAATGGTCTTGACTGTCAAGTTACTATACAGCGTATACTGAATTCATATGAGCTCAAAGGAGGAATTATTTTGAATTCACGCAGTAGACAAATTTTATATTACATACTTCCATCGGCAGGCGGCCTGTGCGTTACCTATTTGTATAATATCGTTGACGGAATCTTTGTAGGAAGAGGTGTTGGAGCACTTGCACTGGCGGCAGTTAATATTACAGTACCGTTTATAACCACACTGGTGGCAATATCTGCCTTATTTGCAATGGGTGGGTCTACGGTAATTGCTATTCGTCTGGGCCGAGGTGACAAGAAAGGGGCAAATGATGCGTTCATGACGGCGCTGGTGCTGACTTTCCTGCTTTCAATTCTTCTGCTGATCGTGGGAATGGTATTTCCGGAACAGATAGCACGTCTGTGCGGGAGCAGTGATACAGTTCTTCCATTGGCGAAAGAGTATTTGTTCTTTTACACTGCATTTGCCATACCTTTTTTGCTAAGTAACTGTTTGGCAATCTTTGTTAGAAATGATGGCGCTCCTGGACTGGCGTTTGTAGGGATGTGCTCTGGCGCTGTCGCGAATATTTTTTTAGACTGGCTTTTTATCTTTCCGATGAAAATGGGAATTATGGGAGCAGCAGTTGCTTCCGGTCTGGGGCAGGTTCTTTCTTTTGTAATTTTGATCAGTCATTTTATTCGCAAGAAAGGTGATTTGAGAATATGCAGATATAAACATTCGTTCACTTTGGTAAAAAAGATCTGTAACCGTGGTGTGCCGGAGTGTTTTTCCCAGTTGAATACACCGGTCACTGCATTTTGTTATAACTGGGTATTGGCAGGTACACTGGGAGATATGGGTGTGGCAACATTCAGCGTACTAAGTTTCATCTATTCGCTGGCAAATGCGATCCTTTCCGGTGTAGCGCAGGGCCTCCAGCCATTGTGGGGACAGGCGTTTGGGAAAAATGACAAAGAGGAACTAAGATCAGACTTTCTCGCAGGTATGAAGATTAATTTATTGTCATCTGTGATTATCTATGTGATCCTTGTGGTCTTTCGCGTCCCGGTTGTAAGATTATTTAACAGTGAGACGGAGCTGGTTGAAATGGCGTCCGGTGCGCTTCCTGTATTTGCACTGTCATTTTTGTTTATGGCAGTGAACCTGATTTTTACTGCTTATTTTTACTCGACAAAGCAGACCTGGAAATCTAATATTATTGCGGTAAGCAGAGGAATCATCGTAAAGGCAGCGGCAATCTTTCTGGTGCCAATGCTGCTTGGAGAAACCTGGGTCTGGGCCTCAGCGGCAGTGGCAGAAGCGATTACTCTGATCATTATTTTTGTTATTCGAATGTTTATATCAAAAAAGTAGTGAAGGAATGACAGTAATCAAAAATCAGGAATGTTTGATTATGATTTTCTTATGAATATCGCGCTTGAAAATGAGGCTGGAGGATGAGAGAATGGACTTTTTGAGTGGCAAGATAAAAAATATATATTTTATAGGAAAAATGAGTGGGCGGATAAAAGTTCTGTAACTGTGTCTTTGTCATTTCCTGAAAAAAATCCTCAACAACAGGTATTGACGAATTCTCTTTGATTAGGTATATTTAATTTGAGTTAGAAATACCTAACCAGGAGGAAAACATATGAACAGAGAGACTTTAAAAATCGTACAGAAATTAGACCGGGAATCTCTGGAGGTTCAGCTTCTCCTTCAATGCGCGCCGATGATCGCCGGGCTGAAGGCGTCGAATCTGCTGATTATTGCCAGCGAGAATGAGGAGGACGCCAGAAAGATTCTCAATGGAACCAGAATATCCTGTGTCCGCCTGGCGCGTATGGATAAAAAAACAACCATGCTCATTTATCATGAGAGGTGGCTGAAAGAATATCTGGCCAGCGAAGAAGTGATCCGCCTTCTTTGCGTATTGGGTTATGAAGGAAAAGGATTTTATGAAGTGCTCCATTCCGTCAAAGAGAAATATCGTTCTTATATAGGGAAAAAGGGAGATTTCCCCCATGAACTGGGATTACTTCTGGGCTATCCGGCGGAAGATGTTCAGGGATACATGGAGAATAAGGGAAGAAACTACCTCTGTACAGGATACTGGCAGGTATACGCGGATCCTGCGGCTAAATTAAGTCTGTTTCAGAAGTTTGAACTGGCCAGGGAGCGTCTGATTCGCGCCATCTTTGATGGAAAGGAAATTCAGGAATTAATACAGGTAGCAGGAGGATGAATTAATGGAAAAATTATATGTTGTTTACTGGTCTCAGACAGGAAATACACAGGCCATGGCAGAGGCCATCGGCGAGGGCATCAGCGAGGCGGGCAAAGAAGCAGCTGTTGTGGAAGTGGGAAGCGCATCCATGGATGATCTGAAAGAAGCAAAGGTATTTGCGCTGGGCTGCCCGGCTATGGGAGCGGAGGTTCTTGAGGAAATGGAAATGGAGCCGTTCGTGGAAGAGGTGGAAGGATTTGCTTCCGGAAAGAAGATCCTTTTGTTTGGTTCCTATGGATGGGGAGATGGACAGTGGATGAGAGACTGGGAAGAGAGAATGAGCGGCGCCGGTGCGGAGCTTGTTAACGGAGAAGGCTTTATCTGCCAGGAGATGCCGGATGATGCGGCCGTTGACGAACTGAAATCTCTCGGAAAACAGATGACTCAGATGTAGTCTGCGGTTTGTTGATAAATTTTCTCAATTATGTTATTGACAACTTATTTCGATTAGCATATACTAACTTTGTGAGAAAAAGCAACTGCAGATAAAATGCAGAAAAGAAAGAGGATGAGATGATGCCACTGACTATGGCCGATGTCGGCAAACCAATTACAATCAAACGTGTGGGCGGGAAGGAAGAAACCCGCAAGTTTCTGGAAAATCTTGGATTTGTGACGGGAGGAACCATCACCCTTGTTTCACGAGTGGGAGGAAATGTCATTGTCAATGTGAAAGATTCCAGAGTTGCCATTGGAAAAGATATGGCCACAAAAATTATGATATAGCTGTGGCGGAATAAGATTCTCTGGAACTTAATTACTGGATAGGAGACTGGATGAATGGAAAAGAATGTTGGAATGAAAACTTTGCGTAACGCAAAAATAGGGCAGACGGTCAAAGTGACAAAGCTGACAGGCGACGGGCCGGTAAAGCGGAGAATTATGGATATGGGAATTACAAAAGGTGTGGACATATATGTCCGTAAGGTCGCGCCGCTTGGAGATCCGGTAGAAATAACCGTCCGCGGATATGAGCTGTCTTTGCGAAAAGCAGACGCCGATATGATTTTGATTGGCTGATTTTTTTTGACGCAGAGGTTAGAATATACTAATTAAAGTATGAATAATCTATTCTAAGTATGAATAATCTATCGAGAAAGGGAGCATGAAAATGTCATTGAAAATTGCGTTAGCAGGTAATCCTAACTGCGGAAAAACGACATTGTTTAACGCGCTGACTGGTTCCAATCAGTTTGTAGGAAACTGGCCGGGCGTTACAGTGGAGAAAAAAGAAGGAAAATTAAAAGGACATAAAGATGTTGTGATTATGGATTTACCGGGAATATATTCTTTATCCCCATATACGCTGGAGGAAGTGGTGGCCCGTAATTATCTCATCGGCGAGAGACCGGACGCCATCATCAATATTATCGACGGTACCAATATTGAGCGTAACCTGTATCTCTCCACGCAATTGATGGAGCTGGGGATTCCGGTGATCATGGCAGTAAACATGATAGATATTCTGGAAAAAAGCGGAGATAAGATCTATACCAATAAGCTGGCCGACAAGCTGGGCTGTGAGGTTGTTGAGATTTCTGCGCTGAAAGGAACCGGAATAAAAACACTGTCCGAGAAAGCTGTCCATCTGGCCCAGAAGAAACAGGCGGCAATGCCGGTACACAGTTTTGACTCCGAAGTGGAGAACATCATCGAAGATGTAGCTGCTCTGCTGGGCAGTCAGGTGCCGGAAGAACAGAAACGTTTCTTTGCCATAAAGCTTCTGGAGAAAGATGATAAAATAGGTGAGCAGCTTTCCAGAGTTCCGGATGTTTCCGCACAGATTAAAATGCTGGAAGACAAATTCGATGACGACACGGAAAGTATTATAACCAACGAGAGATATACATACATTTCATCCATTATCCATGACTGTGTCACAAAGGCAAAAGGTGAAAAATTAACAACTTCAGATAAAATTGATAAGATCGTAACTAACAGGTTTCTGGCGCTGCCGATTTTTGCGGCGGTCATGTTCATCGTATACTACGTATCTGTGACAACCGTGGGAACATGGGCGACAGACTGGGTTAACGACGGCGTGTTTGCAGACGGCTGGCATCTTTTTGGCATCGAGTCCATTTTCGTGCCAAGCATCCCGGCGATCATTGAAGGCGGACTGAACGCCATCGGCTGTGCCGGATGGCTGCAGAGTCTTATTCTGGATGGTATTGTAGCCGGTGTAGGAGCCGTTCTCGGCTTTGTTCCTCAGATGCTCGTACTGTTTATTTTCCTGGCATTCCTGGAAGGATGCGGATATATGGCGCGTGTGGCTTTCATCATGGACCGTATTTTCCGTAAATTCGGTCTTTCCGGAAAGTCTTTCATTCCGATGCTCATTGGAAGCGGCTGCGGCGTTCCGGGAATCATGGCTTCTCGTACCATTGAAAATGACAGAGACCGCAAGATGACGATTATGACGACAACTTTTGTGCCTTGCGGCGCAAAACTGCCGATTATCGCGCTGATCGCCGGCGCGCTGTTTGACGGCGCATGGTGGGTGGCTCCGAGCGCATACTTTGTAGGTATCGCGGCCATCATCTGCTCCGGTATCATTTTAAAGAAAACAAAGCTGTTTGCAGGCGACCCTGCTCCGTTTGTCATGGAACTTCCGGCTTACCATCTGCCGACCGTGGGAAATGTACTGCGGAGCATGTGGGAGCGCGGGTATTCCTTCATCAAAAAAGCTGGAACGATCATTCTTTTATCAACCATCGTACTTTGGTTCCTGCAGGGCTTCGGATGGGTGGACGGACGGTTTACCATGCTGGAAGCAGAGCAGCTTGACAGCAGTATTCTTGCAGCCATCGGTAACGTGATTGCACCAATTTTTGCACCGCTTGGATGGGGCGACTGGAAAATGGCAGTGGCAGCGGTTACCGGACTGATCGCGAAAGAGAATGTAGTAGGTACTTTTGGTATTCTCTTCGGATTCGCGGAAGTTGCGGAAGATGGAGCGGAGATCTGGGGGCAGCTTGCCGGCAGTATGACGGCGGTGGCAGCGTATTCCTTCCTTGTGTTTAACCTTCTCTGCGCACCTTGTTTTGCTGCCATGGGCGCCATCAAGAGAGAGATGAACAACATTAAATGGTTCTTTATCGCCATAGGATATCAGACTTTGCTTGCTTATGTAGTTTCTCTCTGCATTTACCAGATCGGAACCCTCGTGGCAGGCGGCGGATTCGGAATCGGAACGGTAGTGGCGGTGATTCTGATCATCGGCTTCGTTTACCTGCTCTTCCGGCCGTACAAAGAAAGTAAAGCTCTTGGCGTAAATATGAAAGGCATGGCAAATGCGCGATAAAAAGTTATCTTCTGATGATTGTTATCAGCGGACACAAATGCAGAAAGAAATTATCATAGAAAGATTACGGGAAAATGGCTGCCGGATCACAAAGCAGCGGAAAATGCTTTTGGATATTATTCTGAAAGAAGACTGTTCCTGCTGCAAGGAAATATATTACAAAGCCCTGGAAGAAGACAGCGGCATTGGCTCAGCCACCGTCTACCGGATGATCAACACGCTGGAAGAAATCGGCGCTATCAGCCGGAGAAATATGTATCGTGTTTCCTGTGATAACCCCTATGGGGCTGGAAATGTCTGCACTGTGGAACTTGATGACAATAAAATCTGCCAGCTCAGCGATGAAAAGTGGCGTAATGTGGTGGAAAAAGGTCTCAAGGCCTGTGGCTACATTGATGATCAGAAAATAAAAAATATATTTGTACGATCCTGTGAGAAGCAGGAGAGTCTGTAAAAAACTGGACGGCATGTTCTGATGCCGCGGGCGGTAAAAGTCTGCTGTATCAGAACAGCCGCCTTTTTTTGTTCGGCTGACAGGTTTGTTCACTTTCTTTTCTCAGCTCTTTTTCCCTCAGCCTTGAAAAAAGAAGGGAGCTTCCTTATAATAAACGGAGAAAATCCGCGCGGGCCGTAAAGTAACAGAACTATCAAAAACTATGCGGACTGTACGATGACAATAATGGAAAGAAAGAAGTGAAAATATTATGGGATTAAATGATACGCCGTCCGGGGAGAGAGTACATATCGGATTTTTTGGAAGAAGGAACGCAGGAAAGTCCAGTCTTGTGAACGCTGTGACCGGACAGGATATGGCGGTGGTCTCCGAGACAAAGGGAACCACTACCGATCCGGTGAAAAAGGCCATGGAACTTCTTCCCATCGGTCCGGTCATGATCATCGATACGCCGGGATACGACGATGAAGGAACTCTGGGAGAAAAAAGAGTACAGAAAACAAGACAGATTTTAAACCGCACAGATGTGGCGGTGCTGGTAGTGGACGCGGCGGAAGGCTGCACCGACTGCGACCGGGAGCTGATCTCCTTATTTGAGGAGAAGGAGATTCCTTATGTGGCAGTATATAATAAGAAAGACCTGCTGGAAACTGTGCCGGCGGTCAAAGACAATGAAATATTTGTCAGCGCTCTGGAGGGGAAGGGCATTTATGAATTAAAAGAGAAAATCGCGCAAATCGGAAAAAACGCCGGTACGGAGCGCCCACTGGTCAGCGACCTGATCAAAGTTGGAGACTTGGTGGTTTTAGTGATTCCAATCGACAGCGCAGCGCCTAAGGGGAGGCTTATCCTGCCGCAGCAGCAGGTGATTCGGGATATTCTGGAAGCCGGCGGGGCGGCGATCTGTGTAAAGGAGACGGAACTGCCGGAAATTCTTCCGAAGCTTTCGGAAAAACCTGCCATGGTTATAACCGACAGCCAGGCTTTCGGAAAAGTATCCGCTGATGTGCCGGAGGATATTTTATTGACTTCATTTTCAATTCTGATGGCAAGATATAAGGGCCTTCTTGATACGGCGGTGGAAGGCGTGGCTGCCATTGACGATCTAAAAGACGGCGATACCGTCCTCATTGCTGAGGGATGTACCCACCACCGTCAGTGCGATGATATCGGAACGGTGAAGATTCCAAACTGGCTGAAAAAACATACCGGGAAGAATCTCACCATTGCAACCTGCTCCGGACAGAGTTTCCCGGAAGACCTCTCTTCCTATGCGCTGGTCATCCACTGCGGAGGCTGCATGCTGAATGAACGGGAGGTCCGGTACAGGATGAAATGTGCCAAAGATCAGAAGGTACCGATCACTAACTACGGTATCGCCATCGCCCACATGCATGGAATCCTGAAGAGAAGCGTGGAAGTGTTCCCTCATCTGGAGCGGCTGCTGTAGATGGACCGGACAATTCTATGACATGGCGGCGGTTTCCACAATCCGGAAGATGGCTAATGCATTTTCTGAGACATTTTTGTTCTCTGTAAAAATATGGAAGTACTTTTTTGTCGAAAAACCTTTGTTTTTTCAAAATTTTTTGATATACTTCTATGTAAATAAAGGAAATTCAGGCGATTAAAAAGAAAGCGAATGGAATACAGTATGAACAGAATCATTAAGGCGATGGAAAAAGAACAATGCGATGTGAAGGATGCCCTGACACGATGTATGAACATGGAAGAGCTGTACGTGGAACTTCTTGGTCTGTTTGCGGAAGATACCCAGATAGACAAGCTTGTTGACGCTTTCCGGAAGCATAATGTGGAGGACGTATTTTTCCATTCTCACACGCTCAAAGGCGTATATACCAATCTTGGCATGAGGCAGCTGTATGAGCTTGACGTACCTATTGTGGAGAGTACCAGAGATAAACAGCCGGAGGGACTTGACGGCCTGGACGGCCAGGTCAGCAAGCTTTATGAAGAACATAAGAGGATTGCGGCCGTAATACGGGAATATATTTGAATAAGAAGGATACAGTACAGAAACAGCCGGTCGGCTTAAAAAAGCGGCCGGCTGTTTTTACGTCCAGGGAGAGAATACGGCGGCCGACAGAGCAGTGGCCGACAGAAAACCGGAAAAGCAGCTTGCAGATTTTTTTAAATTATTTGAACCAAAACAGAAGAACTGTGCTCTTATAGATAGACGCGTCAAAAAGGCACAGGGAGGTGGTAAGCATGGAGACAGACGTTGAATTGATCAGAAAATGGAAAGAGGGCGATGAGGACGCCTTTAGCGCTATGTATGAGCGGTACAGGCAGACGGCAATGCGGACGGCGTGGCTTCTTTGCCATAATCTGGCGGACAGTGAGGATATTGTGCAGGAGACCTTCGTACAGTGTTATTTTCACATTCAGGAGCTGAAGGATGAGAGCCGGTTCCGGCCGTGGATGTTAAAATGTCTGGTCCGTACCGGATGGAAACTGATGAAGAAGCAGAAAAAAGAGATGCCGGAAGAACAGATGGAGCTGCATCTGGAGAGAGAACGGTATCTGGAAAGTACATTTTCCGGAAAAACATCCGGAGAACCGCTGGAAGAAGCTATTGCCAGAGAATTCTCAGGAGAGCTCACGAAGGCGGTACGCCGGCTTTCGGAAAAACATCGGCTGGTCATTGTTCTTTATTATTATGATGAGCTGAGTGTACATGAGATTGCAAAGATCACCGGCTGTCTGGAAGGAACCGTGAAGTCCCGGCTGCATTTTGCCAGAAGGCAGTTGAAAAAAATGCTATCTGATGCCGGAGAGGAAGAGACAGGGAGGATAATTTATGAAAGAGGATAGATTTGACAGTCTGCTCCGAAAAGAATTAAAAAGGGAAACCGAGCACATCGGAGTTTCAGATTTTTTGAAAACAAGAATTGATATGGAGATAACGGCGAGACAGGAGGAATCAACCATGAAAAAGAGATCACATTTTAAAAAATATATAGCAGCGGCGGCATGCATCTGTCTGCTGGTTCCGGCGGGAATCTTTGCGGGAGGTACAGCTGTCAGCTACGTATCCACAACCAATATAGCAGATTATAAGACTTCCACAGACTGGAATGATCTGGACAGCATGGAAAAGAAAGTAGGGATCGAGACCGATGCAGTAGAGAGCTTTTCCAACGGCTACCGGTATACGGAACTTAATACCGACGCTTTTAATGCTTTGGATGAAGACGGAAATAAGATATTTAAAGTAAAAGAACTGGGCGTCATTTATAAAAATGCGTCAGGAAAAGAATTAAACTGCAGTATTCATGCGGCAGATGAGCGTATGGCAGACGACAGGGCGGCAGATATGACAGCGGAATATGACGGTATTACAGTGGAATTTTTCCAATCCACCTATAAATTTGTTCCGGCAGATTATCAGGCCACTGCAGAAGATAAGAATCTGGAAGCAGCCGGCAATTATTACATTTCCTATGGAAATGATAAGGTGGAGGTACGGGAGTCTTCGTCTGTACAGTGGGAAAAAGATGGAGTCTCCTATATGATTCAGGGCTTTGATACAGATGTCAGTCCACAGGAAATGCTTGCCATGGCAGGAGAGATGATTCAGAAATAAAGAAAATCAGAAGAAATAAAGAAAATCAGAAGAAATATATATTTGACGGGAACTGCCGAAAGAAGTACAATAATTACCAGGTATGATATGGAACGGCTGTGATACAATGTATTTTCAGGTAAAATGATAAGGAGAACTATGGTAAAAGATTGTTATAAAGAACTGGCGTCGGCGCTTCGCGCAGGTGAAACGTGCCGGCTGATGACAATACTTGGCAAAAACAGACCGGAACAACAGGCAGTTTGCGATAAATACATTCTCAGGGGGAAAGATGCGTCTTTCTCCCTTGTTCCCGTTATGGAGGAAAATGAGTCGGAGATCCGGATTTGTGAGCCGGCGGGACCAAAGGCCCGGCTGATTATTTTAGGCGGCGGGCATATTTCAAAAGAACTCTGTTCCTTCGCGGCAAAAACAGGTTTTATACCGTGGGTCATTGATGAGAGAGAAGAGTTTGCCAACACGTCAAGGTTTCCGGACGCGGAGAAAGTCATATGTGCACCCTTTATGGAAGCGCTTGCCGGCGTGCAGGTGACGAGCTGTGATTACGTGGTCATCGTGACCAGAGGACACAGCTGTGACGGAGACTGTCTGCGTTATCTTCTTGAACGGGAACTGCCGGGGTATCTTGGAATGATCGGATCAAGAAGGCGGGTGCAGGCGCAGTTTGCCATGTTCCGGAAAGAGGGCGTGCCCCAGGAACGGCTGGACTTTGTCCATACGCCCATCGGTCTTGATATTAAGGCGGTCACGCCGGAGGAGATCGCTGTTTCCATTCTGGCAGAGCTGATTCTCGTCAAACGTACCGACCGGAGAGAAGATAGTATCCAGACCGATCTGGAACCGTCCATCGTGGAAGAGATTGCCTCCTGCCTGGAACCGGCGGCGGTGGCGACCATCGTTCGCGCCTCCGGCTCCACGCCGAGAAAAGAAGGCGCTAAAATGCTGGTCTTTGCCGACGGCAGCATCCGCGGCACCATCGGCGGAGGGCTGGGAGAGAGCCAGGTGATCCGGCGGGCGGCGGCCATAGCAGGTACGGGAAGATCCTGTCTGTACCATTTTGTGATGGACGCCGACGTGGCGGCCCGGGACGGCATGGCCTGCGGAGGAAATATGGATGTGTTGATCGAGGATCTGGGCGCGGAGTACTGAGCCTCGCATAAAATATAAGTATAACAGACAGGAAGTGAATAGAATGAAATTGATGCGGACAGAAGACGCGGTGGGACAGATTTTGTGCCACGATATAACACAGATCATCAAGGGCGTGACCAAAGACGCCGTATTTCGCAAAGGACATGTGATCCGGGAGGAAGATATCCCGGTGCTGCTGAGCGTGGGTAAGGAGAACGTCTATATCTGGGAAAACGACGAAAATATGCTGCATGAAAATGACGCGGCGCAGGTGCTTTACGAGATATGTAAAGGGAATCATATGCACCCGACTCCGGTGAAAGAGGGAAAAATTGAGCTGGTGGCGGATATCGACGGACTTTTAAAGGTGGACGATACGAAAATGCGTCTTGTCAACGGTTTCGGACAGATGATGATCGCCTCCCGCCACGGTGATTTTATAGTACACAGAGGGGATAAGCTGGCGGGCACCCGCATTATCCCGCTGGTCATTGAGAAAGAAAAGATGGAAAAGGTGAAGGAAATGTGCGGAGATGAGCCGATCTTCCAGCTTCTGCCCTTTGTTCATAAAAAAGTGGGCATTGTGACCACCGGAAGCGAGGTTTATCACCACAGAATCGAAGACGAATTTACCCCGGTCATTTTTGATAAACTGGCAGAGTTTGACACGGAGGTCATTGGGCAGATTCTCTGCGATGACGACCACGAAAAGATTACAGCGGCCATTCTCACGCACATTGAAAACGGTGCCGACATGGTAATCTGTACCGGCGGCATGAGCGTGGATCCGGACGACCGGACGCCGCTGGCCATCAAAAACACAGGAGCACGCATTGTTTCTTACGGAGCGCCGGTGCTGCCGGGAGCCATGTTCCTGTTAAGCTACTATAAAGAAACGATTCCTGTGGTGGGACTGCCGGGCTGCGTCATGTACGCGAAGAGGACGATATTTGACCTGATTCTGCCAAGACTTATGGCGGACGACCTGGTGACGGCGGACGAGCTGGCGGCGCTTGGACAGGGCGGCCTGTGCCTGAACTGTGATGTCTGTACATTTCCCAATTGCGGATTTGGAAAATGAGAAGGGCGGTCGGAGAAAATGGAGAAAGGACAGAAACAGATATGGAATTCAGTCATTTTGACGCCGACGGCAACGCGGTGATGGTTGACGTGAGCGGCAAAAAAGAGACAGAGCGGGAGGCGGTGGCCCAGGGAGTTATCCGCATGAGCAGAGAGTGCTTCCGGAAAGTGATGGAAGGGCATATGGCGAAGGGCGACGTCCTCGGGACGGCGCGCATCGCCGGAATCATGGGAGCCAAAAAGACTTCCGAATTGATTCCTCTCTGCCACCTGCTGCAGCTGACCAGCGTAAAGATAGATTTTGAGAGCGACGGGAACAAAAACGAGATCACGGCCTTCTGCCGGGTAAAAACCACCGGGAAGACCGGCGTGGAGATGGAGGCGCTCACCGGCGTGCAGGTGGCCCTCCTGACTATCTATGACATGTGCAAGGCCATCGACAAGCGGATGGAAATGCACAGTATTCATCTGTGTACGAAGACCGGCGGCAAGAGCGGGGATTTTTCGTTCTGAGAGCAGAAGAGGAAATGAGAAGATTGACAGGCAGGGGGCGAAGGTATGAAAGACCAGTATGGCAGAGAGATTGACTATATGCGCATTTCTATTACGGATAAATGTAATCTCCGGTGCCGGTACTGTATGCCGGAGGGCGTGGAGATCGTTCCCATGTCTCATCTTCTGACCTTTGAGGAGATGGTGCAGGTCTGCACCGCAGCGGCGGAACTTGGTATCCGTAAGATCAAGGTGACCGGCGGGGAGCCTCTGGTGCGGCGGGGAGCCCCGGCGCTCATCGGCATGCTCCGGGATATCCCCGGTATCGACAGCGTGACGCTGACCACCAACGGAGTTCTGCTGAAAAAGTATCTGCCGGATCTTCTGGCAAACGGCTTAAAAAGCGTTAATGTGAGCCTTGATACCATGGACCGGACGCTTTACAGGCAGATAACCGGGCAGGACGCTTTCCCGCAGGTTATGGAAAGTATCGAGGCGGCGGTGGACGCCGGCCTTCAGGTAAAAATCAACACGGTTCTCCTGAAAGGAGTCAATGAAGACGGCTGGGAGCAGATGATTTCTTACACCCGCAGCCACCCGGTGGACGTGCGGTTCATCGAGATCATGCCGATTGGAGCGGGAAAGACCTACTCCGGTGTCTCCAACGAAGAACTTCTTCGCCGCATCCGGGAAAAATATCCTGCCTTAAAAGAAGACATTTCTATTCACGGCAACGGCCCGGCCTGTTATTACTCTATCCCGGGATTTGCCGGCGGCATCGGTTTTATCAGCGCTATGCATGGGAAGTTCTGCAATCACTGTAACCGCATCCGCATGAGCGCTCAGGGAGAGATCAAGCCCTGTCTGTGCTACGGAACCTCCGTGGACCTGCGCCGGGCGCTGCGGAAGGAATTTGCGGCGGGACAGCCTTCGCGGCTGCAACAGGGGACGCAGCCGCCGGCAGAACTGAAGAATCTGCTGGCGGAAGCCATCTACCAGAAGCCGCAGGCTCACTGTTTTGAGCGTGCCGACGAGATTACGGAAAATAAAAAGATGATATCTATTGGCGGCTGACAGAGAAAATATCGGAGGAAAATATGGGAATTATCAGAGGAATATGTATCAGCGAACGTCGGGGCACCCAGAAAACAGAGGTGCCGGAGGCGGATTTAAAAGTGAACTGGGGCATTGAAGGAGACGCCCACGGCGGAAACTGGCATCGCCAGGTGAGCCTTCTTTCCCTGGAAAAGATAGAAGCATTTCGGGAGAAAGGCGCCGATGTGAACTTTGGCGCTTTTGGAGAGAATCTCATCGTGGAAGGATTTGATTTCTCCAGTTTACCGGTGGGCAGCCGTTTTCAGATTGGGGAAGCGGAACTTGAGATGACCCAGATCGGCAAGGAATGTCACAGCCACTGCGCCATCTACCAGACCATGGGCGACTGTATCATGCCCCGGGAAGGCGTCTTTGCCGAGGTGCGAAAGCCCGGCCACATCCGGGTGGGTGACGAGGTCATTCTCCTGCCGGAAGACCCGGAGCGGCCTCTCACTGCGGCGGTCATCACCCTGAGCGATAAGGGAGCCGCCGGACAGCGGGAAGATAAGAGCGGACCGGTCATTGTGGAAGAACTGCAGAAGGCAGGCTATAAAGTAATCGAAACACTGCTTCTGCCTGACGATGTGACAAAGATAAAAGCGCAGCTCATCCGTCTTTCCGACCAGCGCCAGGTGAACCTGATCCTCACCACCGGCGGTACCGGATTTTCCGAGAGGGACTGCACACCGGAAGCTACCCTGGCGGTGGCTACACGGAACGCCCCGGGCATCGCCGAGGCTATCCGCGCCGGTTCCATGCAGATTACAAGGCGGGCCATGCTCTCCCGGGAAGCATCTGTCATCCGCCACAAAACTCTCATCGTCAACCTGCCGGGCAGCCCGAAGGCTGTGAAAGAGTGCCTCGACCTGGTGCTCGACCAGCTGGATCACGGCATCCGGATTCTCACGGGACGCGATGGAGAGTGCGCGAGAAAGTGAGAAGAAAACTACACAAAATACCCATTCAGATACTCTGCGGCAGCTTCGCTCACTTTAAAAGTCATATTCAAATTACCAGTCTCAAAACCGATGTAAGAGCCGTCATACAGAGTAATAGTGGCAACGGTATGAAGTTCTCCGTCGGTATCCGTCTGTGTATATTTGATTGTTTCCTCCTGTGCGAAACGGAAGGAGCCAATCTCTGCTGCATTGTCAGGCAATGTTGTAAATTTCCATTTTTCCAGATCCAGTGTCTGAATAAAATGTTCTATATCATCTTTGGAAGAAATCGTTTCAAGGACTTCTGATGAAGCAGCGGAAACTACCGAGATTTCCTGTGCTTTTGCAATATCGTCGCTGTAAGCGGAGATATCTGTTTCGTCCTTCGCCTGGCAGCCGCCAAGGAGAAGCGTCAAAATTGCTGTTATTATCAAAAAAATTCTTTTCATAAATAAGTTCACTTCCTTTTTTCGTGATATTCTTCATTCATAATCAGTAACCGGTATGCCCGGACGATTCCGGACACGTATACGCACAGGAAGGCTCCTGCGCCGGCCAATATCATTCCGCAGGCAAAGATAATGTTGTCTAAGACATACATTTCTGCAGAGACAATCATCGGGAAAAGGAAAAATCCAATGGCAATCAGGGCAGCTCCGGTGAGATTAAGAATGTGCGCCGCTTTCTTTTTGTCGGAATAAGCAGAGGCCAATTCGGATTTCACCGTCTTGTCAAAGGATAAATTTTCTTTCCAAATCCTGCGATACGGATTGTCTGCCAGCTTTACAGAGAGCAAAAGAATGATCCCTGCAATGACGATGATCATGAATAGCAGCATACTGATCTCGGCGTTCCAAAAAGAAAGAGATAAGCTGCCGACGAGCAGGCCGACGGCAACGCCGATTTTCAGCATTTTTCTTTTTTGGTAAGCCAGAAAACCATCCGCCATTTCCCGGCTGACATAGAGGCCGTTTTCATCCGGGCGCATTTCCGGTTTTTCCGCATCTTCGTCGTTAAGAAGATAGTCCAAAGATACCTGAAACAATTTACTGATTCGGACGATTTTTTCGGTTTCGGGGTATCCGTTATCGCGCTCCCATTTGCTGACGGCTTGTCTGGATACTCCTAACTGATAAGAAAGCTCCTCCTGGGATAGTCCGGCTTCCTTTCTCAGCTTTTGGATTTTTTCTCCAAAGGTCATTGTTGCGCTCCTCCTTTCGCTGTCAGCATACAATATTTGCCGACAGCATACCACCAAAATGCGGTTTCTTTTCCGCAACGGGCGGTTGCAACCCTGCGCTGCATACGATTTTTTATACTTTTATTATACAATTTGATTGCAGAAGAGTAAACAGATGCCGTGGAGAAATTATTTGGACGATGTGGAACTGAAAATCTGTGAGCAGAAGGCTGACTGCAGGCAGAGGGTTAATGTAGCCAAAAATGGCGGTTTGTATTATACTTATGTCATGAGAACATGGAAATCAAAAAACAGGTACAATAGCAAAAACATACGGCAGCAGCCTCAGTAAATGAAAAGGAGTATTTGTGACACCATGCGATATCAGATAAAAAACGGTACCGTCTCCCTGCAGGGCGAGACGGTACTTGATCATATAGACTTTGAGATCCGGGGCAATGAAAAGATTGCCCTGGTTGGGAAAAACGGCGCGGGCAAGACGACGCTCCTTCGCCTGATTGCAGGGGAACTGTCCCTGGACAGAGACGACAAACGGTTTGAGCCCGGCATTTTCCTGGCAGGAAATACCACCGTGGGGATGCTTCGACAGACTGTGGCGCAGGAGGAAAAAGAGCGGACGGTGGAAGAGCTGCTTCTGGAGATCTGTCCTGCCGACGATCCGTATTCCAGAGAGAGATATGATTTTGAGCAGGAATATGACCGGATATTTACCGGTCTGGGATTTCGGAGAGAAGAAAAGAAGAAAAAACTGCGGGAGTTTTCCGGCGGAGAGCAGACGAAGATTGCCATGATAAGGCTTCTGCTCACGAAACCGGATATTCTGCTTTTAGATGAGCCGACCAACCATCTGGATGTGCAGGCGGTGGAATGGCTGGAGGATTATATCAGGGAGTACGGCCGGGCGGTGGTCATCGTATCCCACGACCGGTTTTTTCTGGATTCGGTGGCCGACGTGGTCTATGAGCTGGAAAACGGACGGCTGACCCGTTATGCGGGCAATTACACGGAGTACCGGAGGCAGCGGGAGAAGCGGCGGCAGAGTCAGATGAAGAGTTATCAGGCACAGCAGCAGGAGATTGAGCGTCTCACCGCTCTCATTGAGAAGTTCAAACACAAGCCCAGAAAGGCGGCCATGGCCCGCTCCAAGAAAAAGATGCTGGAGCGGATGGAAAAAATCGAGCGGCCCTCCGAAGAAGGCGCGCATATCTTCACGGAGGCTATTACGCCGAGGGTGCCGGGCAGCAAATGGGTGCTGGACGCCGATAAGCTGCGCATCGGGTATCACGGTCAGGCAGGAAGTGTGCCGGGAACAGAAAAAGGAGATTTCGGGAGACAACAGATAACGGACAATATATCTGAAAAAACACCTTCGGATGAAATTTGCCTGCAGGAGATTACCCTGCGTATCCGCCGCGGGCAGAAGATCGGCATTATCGGAGCCAACGGAACAGGCAAAACTACATTTTTAAGAACCTTATTGGGACAGATTCCGGCGCTGTCCGGCAAAATGCAGATGGGCAACAATGTGGAAATCGGATATTTTGACCAGCACAGCGGTGAACTGCAGTCGGAAAAAAGGGTGTTTGATCATTTTCACGACCGGCACCCGGCGCTCACCATCAAAGAGGTGAAAACCATCCTGGGACATTATCTGTTCCGGGATGCAGACACAGGGAAGAAGGTCAGCGAGCTCTCCGGCGGAGAAAAAAGCCGTCTGGTGCTGGCAGAGATTCTGGAAAACCGTCCCAACCTGCTTATACTGGACGAGCCCACCAACCATATGGATATTCCGGCGAAGGAAACGCTGGAATCCGCCTTTCAGGCGTACACCGGCACCATGCTGTTCATATCCCATGACAGGTATTTTATAAAAGAAGTGGCGGATGCGCTGTTGATCTTCGGAGAGAACGGGGTATCTTATTATCCATTTGGCTACGGACATTACGTGGAGCATCTGCGCAAAAAACAGGAATATGGCTGGGCAGGCGCGGAGGCCGTCGCTGTGGAGAATACCCGCCTCATCGAAGGGCTTAAAGAAGTGCCGGAGAAAACCCGGATGCAGAGCGCCCGTTTTTCCACAGAACAGTCTTATACTGACTGGCAGCTTACGCTGGCGGGAGAACAGCTGGCAAAAGCCGCCGCCGCAGTGGAACATTTTCTGGGAGAACAGCTGCCGTTCGGTGAAGAATTATCAAAACATGATACCTCCATGGAGATTCTCACCGCCCGGATACAGGCCCGCCGCCGCTGGCAGGAAGAATACGAAGCACTGGAGCAGCAGTATACGGAAGCCTGTCTGTTCTGGTATGAAAAATGGCAGGAGTATGAAAACGCTTTTGAAAGTTATAAAGAATGATAAATAAGATTTGTCTTTCCGGCCGGGTGGTCCGGGTTTTACAGAGCCGGTTCAATGACCGCCCGGAAATACCGGTCTAATTCTTCCGGCGTTTGTTTCATTCGGCTTTTGATCCACCATAATACCATTTCCACAAAACTGCCGGAAATATGGTTTACTAAAAAATCCTGAGGAATATCAGTGTTATTTTTTCTGTTTTGAGTGACAAATTGGTTTTGTACCAATTCATTTAAGCTGTTCTTGAAATATCGCAGAAACAGTTCGCTGCTCTCACAGGAAAGTAATTCAAGAATATTATTTTCATCTTCCTGCAGATGCTGCAGTAAGTGGCAAAATACGGATTCCGGCGCGTTTTTTTCAGAATATAATCCGTGAGTGTGGGTACAATCCAAGGTGCTGCTGATGATGTGTCCGAAAAGTTCTTCGCATAAAGTTTTCAGCAGATCGTCTTTGGCCTCAAAATGAGCATAAAATGTTGTTCGTCCCACATTTGCGGTATCGATAATTTCCTGTACTGTAATTTTGTCATAGCTTTTTTCGGCCAGGAGAGTGCTGAATGCAGCAAAAATGGCTGCCCTTGTTTTCTGTTGTCGTCTGTCCATGATAACTCCTTTCGTACAATTTTTCAAAAGTGTTCCATACGGAACATGGAGACGGTATTATCCATTGCATTTCGTTTGCTTTCTTCTTACAATAAAAAGAACAAAGTGTTTGCTATCAAATTTATTGTACGGAAAGTGCAAATGAGTGTCAAGGACAAATCTGTTTGGAATATCGTGCGGATTGGAGGATTCATTATGTTAAAGAAGATCAATGATTTTTTGGCCGGACTTCCCATGACAATTGTGGCCGGCGTATTTCTGCTGTTGGATTTAATCCCTCACCTGGCGGAGGAATTTGGAAGAGAACCGGTGAGGCTTGCTTTTTTGCCGTTTGATCCCGCGTGGGCAGCGATCGTTATCAGCGGTCTTCCGCTGTTATATCTGGCGATATGGAGAATTATTTATAATCCGGGAATCAGTAAAATATCGTCCGCACTTTTAATCTGTATTGCGATGTTCGCCGCTGTTGCGGTCGGAGATTTGTTTGCGGCGGGAGAGGTTGTGTTTATCATGGCGGTCGGTGCGCTTTTGGAGGAGGCTACCACCGACCGCGCCAAAAAAGGACTGAAAAAGCTTATTAACCTTGCTCCGGCGAAGGGTCGCAGATTAACCGATGGAAAAGAAGAAATGATACCGGCAGAGGAAATACGGCAGGGAGATCTTTTGCGTATTCTGCCGGGAGAGACTATTCCGGTTGACGGCATAATTGTAAGGGGAGAAACATCGGTTGACCAGTCTGTCATGACGGGAGAATCCCTGCCGGTGGATAAAGAGACAGGAGAAGAGGTTTTTTGCGGTACCATCAACCGCTTTGGTTCGATTGATATTTCAGCGACAAAAGTGGGAGAGGACAGTTCTCTGCAAAAACTGATCCGCATGGTACAGGAAGCGGAAAATAAACAGGCGCCCATGCAGAGAATTGCCGACAGAGTGGCAAGCTGGCTGGTGCCGGTTGCTCTGCTCATCGCAATTTTGTCTTATGTATTCACGGGAAATATCGTTACAGCCGTAACAGTGTTAGTTGTGTTTTGCCCCTGTGCTCTCGTGCTGGCAACCCCTACGGCTATTATGGCGGCGATTGGTCAGGCGACAAAGCATGGCGTGATCATCAAGTCCGGAGAAGCTCTTGAAAAAATGGGAAAAGTAGATACGATTGCTTTCGATAAGACCGGGACTTTAACCTATGGCTGTTTAGATGTCAGCGACATCATTTCATTTGACAAAACTATCTCTGAAGTAAAATTACTTTCTCTGGCGGCTTCGGCTGAAGCCAGAAGCGAACATCCGCTGGGAAAAGCAATTGTGGCGTACGCAAAGACAAAGGGAGTTCTTCTGATCGAGGCAAACGCCTTCAGAATGACTGCGGGCAAAGGAATTTCCGCAGAGACAGGAGGATTCCGGCTGCTTTGCGGGAATGAAAAATTTTTCACTGAGAACAGGATTGTCATTGATAGCGGCGTACGATCTGAACTGGAACGCCTGCGAACAGAGGGAAAGGCTTCGATACTTGTGGCCGCTGACCAAAAATGTATTGGCGTCATCGCGCTTTCCGATGTGCTTCGCCCGGAAGCAAAAGAGATGATTTCCCGTCTTTCAGACATGAATACCCGAACTGTTCTGCTCACTGGCGATAATCAAAAAACAGCCGGTTATTTTGCACAGCAGGCAGGAATCTCTGATGTCCGGGCAGAATTGCTGCCGGAAGAAAAAGTGAAAAGTATTGAAAATCTGCAGGCAGAAAATCATAAGGTTTGTATGATCGGCGATGGCGTCAACGATGCGCCGGCCCTGAAAACGGCCGATGTAAGCGTGGCAATGGGAAGTATGGGAAGCGATATAGCGGTGGAAGCGGCAGATGTTGCCCTGATGAGCGAAGATATTTCAAAGATCACGTATTTGAAAAGGCTGTCCAATGCGACTGTCCATACCATTAAAGTCAGCATTACGCTGTCCATGTGCATTAACTTTGCGGCGATCGTATTGTCGCTCATGGAAGTGCTGACCCCGACTACCGGAGCGCTGGTGCATAATGCGGGCTCCTGTTTTGTCGTGCTGATTGCCGCACTGCTTTATGACAGAAAGTTTGATACAAAACTGCCGGGATAAAAAATATCCGGTCTCTCAAAATCCGGTATCTGCCGGAATAAATTACCATTGAAAACAAACGTTTGTTCTGATAAAATAAAAAAAGAACAAACGTTTGTTTTTTGCCCCGCGATATCGGCGTAATACGGGCAGTTTCATGTGCAGAATGTGCAGCATGGAAGATATGCAGGAAAAGAGGCGAAAGCAGTGAAAAGAGACAGGCAGTATATTTGTATCGATCTAAAATCTTTTTATGCGTCGGTGGAATGCGTGGAACGGGGACTTGACCCCATGACGACGAATCTGGTGGTGGCTGATTCGGAGCGGACAGAGAAGACGATCTGTCTGGCTGTTTCCCCGTCCATGAAAGCGAAGGGCGTCCCGGGGCGGTGCAGGGTGTTTGAGATACCGCCGGGTATCCGCTATATCATGGCGACGCCGAGGATGCAGCTTTATATTGATTATTCAGCGGAGATTTATGACATTTATCTCCGGTATGTTTCCAGTGAAGATATTCATGTATATTCCATTGATGAGGTTTTTATGGATGTGACTGATTATCTCCGTTTGTATCACATGAGCGCCCGCGATCTGGCGTCGGTCATTGTCCGGGATATTCGGGAGCGCACAGGAATCCCTGCGGCAGCCGGAGTGGGAACGAATCTCTATCTGGCGAAGATTGCCCTGGATATCATCGCAAAGAAGGCGGCAGATTTTATCGGTGTCCTTAATGAGGAGAGTTACAGGCGGATTTTGTGGAGACACCGTCCGCTGACAGATTTCTGGCGTATCGGAGAAGGGACAGTCCGGAGGCTCGCGCGTATGGGCATCAGTACTATGGAGCAGGTGGCGTCGGCTGATGAGAGGGCACTGTATAAGGCTTTTGGTGTAGACGCGGAGCTGCTGATCGACCATGCGTGGGGCAGAGAGCCGGTTACCATGGCAGATATTAAGGCTTACCGCCCGAAAATGCACTCCATTTCCAATGGGCAGGTTCTGCCCAGAGCGTATGGCTATGAAGAGGGAGTCCTGATCGTCAAGGAGATGGCGGACGTTCTTTGTCAGGAACTGGTGGATAAAAGTCTGGTCACTGACTCCATCACCCTGCATGTGAGCTATGAGAGAAGCGCAGGGAAGAAGTCTGCCCACGGAACTATTCGTCTTCCGGCAGCTACGGACATGTCCCGCCGGATTATGGAGCATGCGGAAGTTTTGTACCGGCGGATCGTGGATGCGAAAACGGGGATCCGGAGGGTTTCCCTTTCTTATAATCATGTGGAACCGGAAATGTACTGTCAGTATGATATTTTTTCCAGTCCGTCAAAGGTTGAAAAAGAAAGACGGCTGCAGAAGGCAGTTTTGGATATCAAGCATCGATTCGGGAAAAATGCTGTGCTGAGAGGAATGGATTTTCAGGATGGTGCGACAACCATAGAACGCAACAGTCAGATAGGAGGTCATAGGAGTGGCGCCTAAGATGAGCAGGGAAGAGAGAGCCAAACAGTTTATGCCCTTTGGGGCGCTGAAAGGATATCCTGAAGCGCTGGCGAGAAGAGAGAAAAAACCGCTTCCCCGGCGGGAGCTGTCGGAGGAAGCACTGGAGGAGCTGAACCGGAAGCTTATGGAGCTGGAGCCCGGCGACAGGGCAGAGGTTTTATATTATGCGCAGGGAGAATACCGGACATTGACCGGAGTATTTTCGGGAGTGGATGCTTTCGGGAGACTGCGGATCGGTGAAGAAACGATTTTACTGCAAAAGGTATACGATCTGGTGGCCGTGGACCGGTGAGGAGAGATGTATATGAGTGCGGGAAAGTTTCCTCTGCCCGGCGCAGATGGCGGGGGGATTCTTTGCCGTATCTTATGTTGTGAACTTTTCACGACTGTGATATAGTAAAATAGAAAGATTTTTCTGTACATTTTAGAAAAATTTTTGATTTTACTGACAGATTTGCGGCCGGTCTGCCGGCTGCCACTGTGAAAAGAGGGAGGGAAACGATGTTTCAGGTAAAGAATTTTACAGACAATGATGATGTGAAGATTCTTGATCAGAAAGGAGCCTTTACAGTTATCGAATATCAGAGAGATTTAAGTATTGTGCCGGATTCTGCCATTATTGCGTATTATTGTGCTGAGATGAATGTCCGCAAGCGTCAGGTCATCTGCGATCTGAGCAAAGCGCAGATTACACTGCAGGCAGGGGCTATGCAGTGGATGCTGGGAGATGTGAATGCTACCACAGGAATTAAAGGCGTTGGAGATTTCTTTGGAAAAGCAGTACGGGGCAAGGCCAGCGGTGAGTCTGCTATTAAGCCGGAATATACGGGAAGCGGACTGCTGGTTCTGGAGCCGACCTACAAACATCTGATTCTCATGGATGCCGCGGACTGGGGCGGTTCTGTTGTGCTGGATGACGGACTGTTTCTGGCATGCGATTCCAGGCTGAAACATAAGGCTGTAATGCGTTCTAATATTTCTTCTGCTGTGGCCGGAGGAGAAGGTCTGTTTAATTTGAGTTTGAACGGTTCCGGAGTTTTCTGCATTGAGTCACAGTGTCCGATGGAGGAATTGGTGGAGATCACCCTGGAAAATGATGTGCTGAAGATTGACGGGAACTATGCCATTGCCTGGAGCGGCAGTCTGGATTTTACAGTGGAGCGTTCCGGCAAGTCGCTGATCGGTTCCGCCGCTTCAGGAGAAGGGCTGGTAAACGTATATCGGGGAACCGGGAAGGTACTTATGATGCCGACGGCGAAGATGCCGAATATTTAATTTCAGGCCCGGGCCGCGCACTGGCTGCGTGAACGGTAACGGTTTACGCAGAGAATACCGAAACTTTACACTGGCAGGATTGCAGGACGATCCGGCGTCTGTTATGATTACGGTGTTACCCGGAAGTGTGACGGAAAGCTACGGTACATTTAAGATGACGTACATTTTAATGAAATGCAGAAATATCGGGTATCATAGAGAAGAAACTAAAAAGGACAGAATATAAAAAGACGCGATACAGGAGGATGCCATATATGGAAACATTACGAAATAAAGAAGGGTTCATCTGCGATATGGACGGCGTGATCTATCACGGCAACCGTCTTCTGCCGGGAGTGAAAGAGTTCGTGAACTGGCTGACAGAGAATAAAAAGAATTTTCTGTTTCTGACCAATTCCAGCCAGTATACTCCGAGAGAGCTGCAGAATAAGCTGGCAAGGATGGGGCTGGACGTGGATGAGACGCACTTTTACACCAGCGCGCTGGCGACAGCCTGCTTTCTGGACACACAGTCCCCGGGCTGCAGCGCTTATGTGGTAGGAGAACATGGTATCCTGAATGCTCTTTATGACAAGGGCATTATGTATAATGATGTGGATCCGGATTATGTGGTGGTGGGCGAATCCTCCTGTTATAATCTGGAGCAGATTACGAAGGCAATCCGTCTGGTCAATGCCGGAGCCAAACTGATTGGAACTAATTCGGATCTGACCGGGCCGACGGAAACCGGGATCGCACCGGCTTGTCGTGCGCTGATTGCTCCTATCGAGCTGGCAACAGAGAAAAAGGCGTATTTTATCGGTAAACCAAATCCTCTGATGATGCGCACAGGACTTCGCCTGTTAAATGTCCACTCTGCCAATGCGGCTATTATCGGAGACCGAATGGATACCGATATTATTTCCGGCATTGAGACCGGTCTTGATACGGTTCTCGTTCTCTCCGGAGTTACGACGCCGGACATCATCGAACGGTATCCGTACCGTCCGCGACTGGTGTTAAATGGTGTGGGAGATATCCCGGGATGAGAGCCGGACTTTGCCATGGGAATCTCGCAAAAAATAGAATAAAAAAGTAAAAAGATGATAAAATAACAATTGCTGCAAGATAAAAATTTTCATAGAATACGAAATATTTCTGCTGAAATACAAAAAATATTCTGTGGAAAAATTATTTTGCAGCAATTTTTGCGAAGAAAAGCTGATTTTGATGCAGCGTTTTTGGAAAAGCCAGTTATCTGTACAGCAGTGCAAAAGAAAATGAAAAAAGTTATTTAATTCCCATCCAGGAAGAAATTACCATTTTTTGCACTTCGCTGGTACCTTCATAAATTTCCGTAATTTTTGCATCACGCATCAGACGTTCAAAAGGAAAATCCCTTGAATATCCGTCATAGCCAGCTAGTTGTACGCAGCGTCTGGTAACATTGGTGGCTGCTTCAGCAGCATATAGTTTGCCCATAGCCGCCATATGAGAAAAAGGTTCGTGATCCTGTTTCGCCTGTGCCGCACGGTAGACAAGAAGACGGGCGGCATCCACTTTTGCCTGCATATCAGCAAGTTCAAACTGTGTAAACTGATATTGAGAGAGCCTGTGTTCGCCTTCCATATGTTCTGTGACATATTTTTTGCAATGGTCAATAGCACTTTGCGCAATTCCCAGTGCCTGCGCTGCTACGCCAATCCGACCGCCATCTAATGTGGTAAGTGCCATTTTAAATCCTTTTCCGGGTTCTCCCAGAAGATTTTCTTTTGGTATTTTGCAATCCTGGAATACTAATTCGTAAGTGGCAGAGCCGCGAATTCCCATTTTCTTTTCTTTTGTTCCAAAAGTAAAACCAGGGGCGCCTTTTTCCACGATAAAGGCTGAAATACCTCGGCTTCTTTTGCTCTTATCTGTTTTTGCTGTGACAAAATATGTATCAGCATAAAATCCATTTGTAATAAAAATTTTAGAACCGTTTAGGAGCCAGTAATCTCCTTTGTCAACAGCAGTAGTGTATTGATTGCCAAGATCACTGCCGGCTGATGGCTCTGTCACGGCGAAAGCTCCCAGTTTTTCGCCTTTTAATAGAGGAATGAGATACTTTTGTTTTTGCTCTTCTGTGCCGAATTCTGCGATGGGAAAAGAACCCAGAGAATGGTGGTCAGATAACATGACGGCAGTGGTAGGACAATATTTTGCCAGTTCTTCAATGGCAGCTATATAAGCAAGATAGGAATGTCCGCTTCCGCCATATTCTGTCGGGTAACAGATTCCCATCAGTCCTGCTTCCGCCAGTTTTTTTCTGTTTTCTTCGGGAAATCTTTCCTGTTCATCAATTTGTGCGGCTCGTGGTCCGGCTTCTTTTTCTCCAAATTCGTGCATGAGATCAATAATATGCTGTTCATCTTCATTAAATTTAAAATACATGGTTGTCCTCCTTCTGCTTGTATTTTTTATTTATGTGATATACAATATCACATACAAAAACATAAAAAAAATGAATGTTTTCAATTTTTGAATTCGATAAAATTGATGTATTGAAGGAGCAGATATGAATACAAAAAATTTAATTACTTTTAAAACGATTCTGGAAGCAGGAAGTTTTCAAAAAGCGGCAGATATGCTGAATTATACGCAGTCCACTGTTACTTTTCAGATGAAACAATTAGAAGAAGAACTAGGAGTGCAATTGTTTGAAAAAATCGGAAGAAAAATGAGTCTGACTCAGGCAGGGCGGGATATTCTTCCTGGTATTGATACAATTTTACAGGGAGTGGAACAGATTAAAAATTATGGGAAGAATCTTTCAGAAATAACAGGGACGCTGAAGATGGCGATTCCTGATTCTATTTTAATTTATAATATGCAGCCATTTATGCAGGCTTTTTTACATGAGGCGCCTAATATACAAATAGTAATCCATTCTGTACAATCAGGAGAAATCAATCAGTCTATTGTAGATGGCACTGCGGATATAGGAATCAATTGTGAAAAAGAATATTATCCGAATACGGTTATACATAAGAAATTAGGCACATATAAAATACTTCTGGTGGCATCTCCTTTTGCAGACAGAAAGCAGCTTGATTTTATTACGCCGCATCAGAGAAAGCCACTCAGTCTTATATGCAATGAACCAGACGGCTATTATCAAATGGAAATGGATAAATATCTTGCTGAAAAAGATATTATTTTGAATTCTCCCATGAAAGTGCAGAGCATAGAAGCAGTGAAAAGATGTGTGATGAATAATTTAGGAGTTGCGGTGGTGCCGACGTATGCCATTTCTGAGGAATTAAAAAATAAATCTCTGATTCCGGTAGAAACGGATTTGGATAAGAAAATTTTTCAATCTGTCTATGTATACAACAAAAATCGATGGATTAGTCCTCAAATGTCGTTGGCGCTGGAATTATTGGAAAAACGGGTGGGAATAGAAAATATTATGGAATAAAAACTTTTTACTCCCTTTGAAACAGCGTCTCCAAAGTTGAGCTGATCTTATCCGACAGGCAGACGATCAATGATTCCCGGCAGGACGGAATCGCCCGGAAGGTCAGGGGCCACATATGCTGGCGGATGATTGCCTGCTCTTTTTCGTTGAGTGCAAAAAGGCGGCTGGCGTTGGAAAGGGCCCGCTGCGGATGGGTGAATCCGTGCAGACGGTGGGTGCCGTCATTATCATGCCAGTCATACAGATAAAAGTCATGAAGAAAGGAACCTACAACAAGAGAACGCATGTCGGCGCCCAGCCTGAATCGTTTGTTAAGATAATAGCTCAGTCTGACCACATTCATCACATGGTCATAGGTACTCACTGCGCCGTGCTGACAGAACCCTTTCATGGATTGGGCTTCTTCTGTGTGCATGTAATTATGAAGATGAGCATGAATTTCTTCCAGTTCCGCCGGGGTTAAAGTGACCATATCTATCCTCCAGAACGATAATGATAAAGGAGAGCCCTCCCTGTAGTGATGAAGAACCAAAGATTGTTGCTCTGATAAATGGCAATAAAATTGACTTCTGTCTTCATTATATAGAGATAAAGACAGAAGTCAATAAAAAAATGATTTCAGACTTTCCAGAAAGCCACACTGTGCGGAGGCAGCTCCCGTCCTCCGTCAAAGGTGACAGTTTCTTCGGTGAGCAGGTCGGTGCCATTTGCCGCCTGGGCGTCGAATGGCGCAAAGTACGGTTCATCATCAATGTTTACTGCCACAAGAACTCTTTCGCTGTCGCAGGCACGTTCAAAGACAAGCTGCTTGTTCCACACATGAAGGTTACGGTAACCGCCGTCATAGAGTGCCGGATGCCCGGTGTGGAGTTTTGCGTATGATGCGATGGCGTCGGTCAGGTCGTTCCATTCCGGTCGTTCAAGGGCCGGACGAAGGACTTCGTCGCCGTCCTTTTTGCAGCCTTCCATGCCCCATTCGCTGCCATAATAGATGGATGGAACGCCCGGCATGCCGAAGAGGAGACCATAGATGACAGAGAGATTCTTTTTATCGGTGAGGATGCTGGCGATTCGTTCCACATCATGGTTATCCACAAAACTCAGCAGATGTTTTCCACGGTAGATGCACCAGTTCTCATAGCCAAACTGACGGTTCAGACTGTAGCTGATCTCATGCATGTTGGCGCTGTTGAAACTGGAATAAAGACCTTTGTAACATTCATAGTTAGTCACAGAATGACATTTTTCATCACTCATCCATATATTATAATCTCCGTGGAGCGTTTCACCCATCAGCACAAAATCCGGTTTTACCTGATTGGTGAAATTTCTGAGTTCGCGAAGATAAAAGTCGCTTAAACAATAAGCCACGTCCAGACGAAGACCGTCAATGTCATAGAGCTCCACCCATTTTTTGATAACGTCAAAATGATGTCGCCGCACTTCCGGATTATCCAGATTCAGCTTGACGAGTTCATTGTGGCCTTCCCATCCTTCGTACCAGAAGCCGTCGTTATAATTGGTGTTGCCGTCAAAATTGATATGGAACCAGCCGCAGTAAGGGCTATCCCATTTCTTCTCCTGCACATCCCGGAAAGCCCAGAATCCCCGTCCCACATGGTTGAAAACGCCGTCGAACATGATCTTGAGGCCGGCGTCATGGATTGCCTTGCAGACTTTCTGCAGGTCCTCTTCTGTGCCAAGACGGTGGTCAGGAATCAGGTAATCTCTGGTGTCGTAGCCGTGGTAGTCGCTCTCCATGAGAGGGTTGAAAAGAACGCAGGTAGCGCCGGTCTTTTTAATGTGATCTACCCAGTCAAGGACCCGTAGGATCCGATGATCGGAATCTTTTTTGTCAAGGGCATCACACAAACCCAGGGGATAAATCTGATAAACTACTGCTTCGTCAAACCACATAATATTGTCCTCCTATATATTTTGAGTTTAAAACAATTGGAAAATCAAAAAATCCCTAAAAAACAGGAAAAGTGCCCAATGCACATGCACAGGACACCTCATTAATATAGCATAATTCATAGTAGATAGCAATAAATAATTGTTAAAAAAACGTCAATATAAATGGTTTAATGAAAATTATGCTTGTGATATTCTGAAATTCAGGCGGCGATATACGGCGCAATGGCAGCCATGATTCTTTCCATCTCTCCATCGCGTTCCATGATACGCAGATCAACTGCCTCCCGGAGATTCATGGTCATCACGCCCAGGAGCGACTGTGCGTCAACCACGTACTTTCCATAGATTAAATCAAAATGGCTGTGGAAATCTTCGATTGCTTTTACAAAAGATGCTGCGTTGTCAACAGTATCAAATTTCACGGTAAAAGTTTTCATCTTTGTGTTCTCCTTTTCTTAAAAATGTCTTTCTTTTCGCTCGGTGAAATCCAGTTCACTATATGCGATAATGCAATTTTTGTCAATCCTTTTTTCAATATACAAATCTAAAAACTTTTTTAATAATGTTTTTCAGATTTTTAATAAATTTATTAACTTTTATTGCTGCCTTTATTGACACAGAAAAAAAAGGAGCGTAGTATTAAACAAAAGCAGAAGAGAACAAAGGCGTTTTACATTTTTGTGTAAAGCGCCTTTTTCAGATTCCACAGAAATGCTTTTACAATAAAAAATAAAGGATATATATATACCGGGGGAATTAATGTGATTCTGACGCCGGGCAGGTATAATGCGGCGTATTTTGAACATTCCTATCTGGCGGAAAAATCCGGAGCGGTTCTGGCGATGAATTCCGATCTGGAGGTCAGAGGCGATTATCTTTATTACCGTGATTTCCATGGAAATGTCAGGAGGGTGGGCGCAGTGTACCGCCGGATTTCTGATGATTATCTGGATCCCATGACCTTCAAAGAAGAATCTCTGATTGGCATTCCGCATATCATGGATATTTACCGGAAGGGAAATGTGGCTGTCATCAATGCGCCGGGCAACGGGATTGCGGACGACAAGGGCATCTATTATTTTGTGCCAAAGATGATAGAGTATTATCTTCATGAAAGACCTGTTCTAAAAAACGCTCCGACATACCTGCCTTTTTATGAGGACGACTTCCGGTACGTCATGGAACATTTCGATCGCCTTGTTATCAAAGACGTGGCGGAGGCAGGAGGATATGGAGTCATTTTCGGCAGCTCTTTGTCAGAGGAGCGCCGCAGGGAGTTTAAAGAGACGGTTCGTCGGGAGCGCCGAAGATTTATTGCCCAGGAGGTGATTGATTTCCTGGATATTGACATTGTGGATGGTCAGGAAATCGTACCGAGGAAGGCGGATCTTCGCGCGTTTGTATTAAGCGGAAAGGAGACAAAAGTGTGGGCCAGCGGGCTGACACGTTTTTCCAGAGTGGCGGATTCCTTTATCGTCAACTCTTCACAGGGAGGAGGTTTTAAAGATACATGGGTATTATCTCAGTAGAAAGAGCGAATAATCTGCTGTGGCTTGGACGCTACAGTGAGAGGGTATATACTACCTTGCGGATGTTTTATCTGCAATTTGATAAGATGATTGAAAGTGAGAAAGATGAATTTTCTGATTTCTGCTCCAAACTAAATATTCCTGTTATTTATACGTCGAATGAGGATTTTATCAGCCGTTATCTCTACGACAGCACAAACCCGGATTCTGTACTCTCCAATCTTTTGCGGGCATATGATAACGCTGTTGTACTCATCAACGCAGGACGTTATGATTTTTTATAAGCGTATCGCTGCCGGGAAAGTGTCCGGCGACTGGACTGCTTCGGGAAAGGATGCGGCCGGGAACCAGTATATATATGGAAGAATCTCTGCACCGCACACTGCGTTTTCTGTGGAAGTGGAAGGGACTGCCCGGGTAAGCAGCGGAGCAGGATATAAAAAAGAAGCGGCCAGAGAAATGCTGTATCGTTTCCCGACAGCGCTCACGATCTGTACGGAGGAGATGGAACGATTTCTGATGAATTTCCGGAAGCGATGGCCGGAAATGAAAGAAGCTGCTTTGATGCCTTCAAAATTGAGGGCAGAACAACAGTCGCTTTCTTTTCGAAAAAGCATGAAAAATTTAATGGAGGCTGTTTTCTGCCATATGGAATACGTACCGTCCGCCACGACAGTCACCACCACGGCTGGCAGCGCTTTTGCCATGAAAAAAGGGGTGTGCCAGGACTATGCGCATATCATGATCGCGTTTTGCCGGAGAATGGGGATTCCGGCGGCCTACGTGGCCGGCTACATGATGGGAGAGGGTGCCTCTCACGCCTGGGTCAGCGTATGCGACCAGAGTACAGGAACATGGTATGAGATAGACCCGACCAATGACCGGTGGGTGGATGACGATTATATCCGCGTAGCCGTCGGCTGCGACGCCGGGGATTGCGTGATGAACAGAGGGTTATACCGGGGAGCGGCAAAAGAACAGCAGGAGATTGTGGTAATTGTGGAGGAAAAGTATGATAAAAAGTGTGGTTTCAACGGCTCTTCCTGTGGATGAGAAGCTGGAGATACAAAAAAACAGAATCATGCCGCTGCGGCCTGATGGAAAACAAAAAATATTCAGCGTGGTGACAGGAACGCATGGGGATGAACTGGAGGGGCAGTATGTCTGTTACAGACTCAATCAGATTCTGAAAAATAACAGGGAGAAGCTGGGAGGAATTGTGGACATTTATCCTGCTCTGAATCCTCTCGGAGTGGACACCATTACCCGGGGAATCCCCCGTTTTGATCTGGATATGAACAGAATCTTTCCGGGAGACAGCGGTGGAACGATGGCAGAATATGTGGCTGCGGGTGTCATGGAAGATTTGGCAAAGTCAGATTTCTGTATAGATATCCATGCCAGTAATATTTGTTCCCAATTGAATAAACGATTGAAACAAATGGAGAGGGAGGGCAGGATATGTCCGGGAAAGGAAATCCTTGTTATTCCTGCTGCGAATCTATATTCTATCAACGTGGGAAAAAGATTCTGGCCGTCAGATAATACGGATATCAACCGCATGTTTCCCGGTTATGCGCTGGGGGAGACAACGCAGCGGATTGCCGCGGGAATTTTTGAGCCGATACGTCATTATAAATACGGAATACATTTCTGCAGCTCATATACAAAAGGAAATTATCTTCCTCATGTGAGGATCATGCATACAGGTTTTGAAGATATTTCTTTAGCCCGGGGATTTGGTCTCCCTTATGTAATCATTCGCGAACCGAAACCTTATGACACAACGACGCTGAATTATAACTGGCAGATATGGGAGACAGCGGCATTTTCTGTATATACAGGAGGAACTGAACGTATTGACTATGTATCGGCGGAGAAAGGGGAACTGCTGGCAGAAATCATTGACCCTTATAACGGCGAAGTCTCCGAAGAGATCACCGCGCCAAAAAAAGGACGGATTTTTTTTCAGAGAGACAGTTCGCTGGTCTATGCCGGAGCTGTGGTCTTTAAGCAGATATGAGGGCAAAATGTATGTTTTTTGAAAGTTTCTTGCATTTTATATGCGAAATAGATATAATAGAAAAGTAATGTGAAAAAAGAAAGATTAGAAAGGAAGGAATTCACATGAAAAAATTCTTATCAATGGCTTTGATTGCAGCGATGACGTTATCACTGGCTGCATGTGGAAGTAATGCAAACAATGAGGCAGACAGCACAGGATCCGACAGCGCATCATCAGATAAAACCTACGTAATTGCAACAGATACCGTTTTTGCACCGTTTGAATTTTCTGATGAGAATAATGAATTCGTCGGAATTGACGTGGATATTCTCGCAGCCATCGCGGAAGACCAGGGATTTAAATATGAACTGACCCCTCTTGGATTCGATGCGGCAGTGGCATCTCTGGAGTCCGGACAGAGCGACGGCGTTATCGCGGGTATGTCTATCACAGAGGAGAGACAGCAGAAATACGATTTCTCCGATACTTACTATGATTCTTACGTTGCAATCGCAGCGGCAGAAAACAGCGATATCCAGGGACTGGAAGACCTGAGAGGCCAGACTGTGGCAGCAAAGACAGGAACACAGGGCGCTGAATGTGCGGAGACATTAAAAGAAGAGTATGGTTTCGATATCCAGTACTTTGATGAGTCTTCCCTGATGTATCAGGATGTTATCACAGGCAACACTGTGGCATGTTTCGAAGATCAGCCGGTTATGGCGTATGGTATCTCCCAGGGCAACGGTCTTAAGATCGTGGCAGAGGAGAAAGAGAACTTCTCCACACCATATGGTTTCGCTGTTCTGAAAGGACAGAACGCAGAGCTGCTTGAGATGTTCAACGCAGGTCTTGCCAACATTAAAGAAAACGGAACTTACGACGAGATTATTGCAAAATATACTTCCGCTGAATAATGAAAAGGATGATTCATAATGAATTTATTTCAGGTTTTTAGTGAAGTCTACCCAACCCTTCTCAACGGGTTGGGTATGACTGTCCAGATTACAGTATTGTCTTTGCTCATCGCCATGGTGCTGGGCATTTTTGTATGTTTGATGAACATTTCCCACAATGTCGTTTTGCGCGGCATTGCCAAGTTTTATATCTGGCTGATCCGTGGAACTCCAATGCTGGTGCAGGCTTTTTATTTTTACTTTGCCATGCCGCAGCTGATTCAGTCCATCACCGGCTCTCAGTTCAGAATTACGGTATTTACCGCCAGTCTTGTAACCCTGACGCTCAATGCGGGGGCGTATATTTCCGAGATTTTCCGTGGTTCCATCGAGTCTGTCAATAAAGGACAGATGGAGGCTGCGAGAAGTCTGGGATTAAATTATGCCAAGTCCATGCAGAAGATCATTCTTCCGCAGGCGGTGCGCATTTGTCTTCCGTCTCTGGTAAACCAGTTTATCATCACGCTGAAGGATTCCACGATTCTTTATGCCATCGGTTTGTCGGAGATTATGTACAACGCAAAGATTTATGTAGGAAGAACCATGGAGTCTTTTGCGACCTATACGTGGGTAGCTATTTTCTTCCTCCTGATTGTTACGATTCTGTCGTTTATCTCAAGAGCCGTTGAAAGGAGGATTAATGCATAATGGAGAACAATATTAAAATTAAAGTAAAAGGACTGAAGAAAAGTTTTGGTTCTCTTCATGTATTAAAGGGAATTGACGCGGAGATCACCACCGGTGAAGTAATCTGCGTTATCGGACCGTCAGGTTCGGGTAAATCTACGTTCCTTCGCTGCCTGAACCGTCTGGAGGAGGCTACGGAAGGAGAGATCCTGGTGGATGGCGAGAGCATTACCGGAAAGAACAGCGATATTGACAAGATCCGCCGTCACATCGGAATGGTATTTCAGCAGTTTAATCTTTTCCCGCATTACACGGTAAAAGAGAACATTATGCTGGCTCCGGTAGAGCTTAAGATCAAAACCAAAGAAGAAGCGGAGAAAAAAGCCATGGAACTTCTTCAGAGAGTCGGTCTGGCTGATAAGGCGGACGCGAAACCGAAGGAGCTTTCCGGCGGACAGCAGCAGCGTGTGGCTATTGCGCGCGCCCTTGCCATGGAGCCGGATATCATGCTTTTTGATGAGCCGACTTCCGCTCTGGACCCTGAAATGGTCTGCGAAGTTCTTGACGTTATGAAAGAACTGGCGGCAGAAGGTATGACCATGGTTGTGGTAACCCACGAGATGGGATTTGCCCACGACGTTGCTGACCGGGTATTCTTTATCGATCAGGGCGTGATCATGGAACAGGGAACACCGGAGGAGGTCATGGACCATCCGCAGAATGAGAGAACACAGAGCTTTTTGAGTAAAGTGTTATAGAAATGAATGGAGTAGGGGCTGCAGCGGAATATGTGTAAATATTTTGCGCAGCCCTTTTTGCAGGAGGAACATATGCGAATCGTAGTAAAACTGGGCACATCCACACTGACCCATGAAAGCGGGCGGATTAATATCCGGAGAATTGAGGCATTATGCAAAATATTGAGTGACATAAAGAATGCCGGACATGAGCTGGTACTGGTCTCTTCGGGAGCGATCGGACTGGGAGTCGGCAAACTGAATCTCAAGGAAAAACCGGAGGATATGCCTACAAAACAGGCGGCTGCAGCCATCGGCCAGTGTGAGCTGATGTATTTGTATGACAAAAAATTTCTGGAGTATAATCATATCGTGGCGCAGATTTTGCTCACCGGCGCAGATTTTGAGAATGAGACCAGCAGCAGTAATATCAAAAATACTATAAACCGACTTCTGGAGCTCAACGTGATGCCGGTCATTAATGAGAACGATTCCATTGTCACCGATGAGATCTCCGTGGGAGATAATGATACATTGGCGGCTATTGTGGCCAAACAGGCAGATGCAGATCTTCTGATCGTACTCAGCGATATTGACGGACTCTATACGGCTAATCCGAGAGAAGATCCGGATGCAGATATTATTGATGTGGTATTTTCCATAACGCCGGAAATCTATGAGCTGGCGGGAACAAAAGGCACGAAGCTCGGCACCGGCGGCATGGTGACAAAAATAAAGGCGGCGGAGATTGCCATGGAGGCAGGGATTGATATGATCATAGCCAATGGAAAGCATCCTGAGAATCTGTATCGCATCCTTGACGGGGAGAAGGTCGGAACAAAGTTCCGTGGAAAAAAATAGAAATACGCATGGAGTCATAAGGGGAGGTAATACATTATGACAACAAAAGAAATATTGGAGCAGGCAAAAAAAGCGAAGAGCGCCATCAATGCTGCGGATGAACAGACAAAAAATCGTGCGCTGGAGCTGATGGCAGAACATCTGGAAGCGTCGGCGGAGCAGATTCTCTCTGCAAATCAGGAAGATATGGAGCAGGCAAAGGGCAAGATTTCCGATGTGATGCTGGACCGGCTGCTTCTGACAGAGGACCGGATCGCCGGTATGGCTCAGGGAATCCGCGAGCTGATCGATCTGCCGGATCCGGCGGGAAAAATTCTTAAGTCCATTACCCGCCCGAATGGAATGGTTATAGAAAAGACTGCTATTCCGCTGGGGGTTATTGCTATTATTTACGAGAGCCGTCCGAATGTGACCAGCGACGCGGCGGCGCTCTGTATCAAGAGTGGCAACGCCTGTGTGCTTCGAAGCGGAAAGGAAGCCTGGAAGAGCGCCCGGGCAGTGGTGGACGCCATGCAGAAAGGCCTGGAGGAAGCCGGACTGCCAAAAAGCTGCGTGAGTCTCATTGAGGATACCACAAGGGCGAGCTCAACAGAGCTGATGAAGGCTGTGGGCTATGTGGACCTGCTGATTCCAAGAGGCGGGGCCGGACTTATTCAGGCGTGCGTGGATCAGGCGAAGGTTCCGTGTATTCAGACGGGAACCGGAATCTGTCATGTATACGTGGACAGCACGGCAAAACCGGAAATGGCTCTCAATATCATAGAAAATGCAAAAACCAGCCGCCCGAGCGTCTGCAACGCTGAGGAAGTATGTCTGGTTCACAAAGATATTGCCGATACATTTCTGCCGATGCTGAAAAAGCGCCTGGTGGATGACCGCGAGGCGGCGGGAAAGGTGCCGGTAGAGCTGCGGCTTTGTGAGAGAGCTGCGGCTGTCATCGACGGTACGCCGGCTGGTGAGAAAGACTTTGATACGGAGTTTTTGGATTACATTCTCGCGGTAAAAGTTGTGGACAGCGTGGAAGATGCCGTAGCGCATATCGCGGCTCATTCCAGCGGGCACAGCGAAGCCATTGTCACGGAAAGTGAGGATGCTGCTGAGTATTTCACAAAAAGAGTGGACAGCGCCGCTGTCTATGTCAATGTGACCACCCGTTTTACAGATGGGGGAGAGTTCGGACTTGGATGTGAAATGGGGATTTCCACCCAGAAGCTTCATGCCAGAGGCCCGATGGGACTGGAAGAGTTGTGCAGCTACAAATATATTATCCGGGGCAACGGACAGATACGATAAGATGAGGATTTTGGAAGAGACGGTGTGTCCGTCTCTTTCTGCATTCAATATAATGCGGATATAATTTCAAATATGTCAGGCAGAAAAGCAGAGAAAAACAAAGGAGAAAAGAGATGCAATATACAGGATACGAGATAATTTGGCTGTTTTTTGTCTACAGCTTTCTGGGATGGGTGCTGGAAACTCTTTCCGCCGCGCTGCGTCAGAAGAAGTTTGTCAACCGGGGACTGGTCAATGCGCCTCTCTGTGTCATCTATGGAATATCTGCCGTGGTTCTCACGATTTTTTTTGGAGAACTGCATGGCGTCTGGCTGTTTGCGGCAGGTTTCATTGTTTCCACGCTGATTGAGTGGACGGCAGGACACCTGATAGAAAAAATGTATCACGAGAGATGGTGGGACTACTCAAAGATGAAATGGAACCTGGATGGTTACATCAGCCTTCCGGTTTCCGTTGGATGGGGCCTTCTGTCTGTTGCTGCGCTGGAATGGGGAAATCCGTTGTTTGCGGATCTGTTCGGGATGATTCCATCCCTGCCTGGCAAAGTACTGCTGGGTGTTCTGTCCGCAGTGCTGATTCTCGATATCGCGGCGACTCTGGTTATATTGTCAGGGCGAAGCCGGAGAATGGAGCAGTGGGAGGAAGTGGATTCGTGGCTGTCAGGAATCAGCTCCCGGCTGGGGCGTGTGATTTATGGCTTTACTGACCGGAGAATCCGACGGGCTTATCCCAATGTGATACATAAAAAGAAAGAGGAGAAAGAAACGGCGGGAGTATTTGCTGCCGGCTGTGGTTTTTATAAACTGTTCTGGCTTCTCGTTATCGGTTCATTGCTGGGAGATATAGTGGAAACTATTTTCTGCCGGCTGAAGATGGGAGTCTGGATGAGCAGAAGCAGCCTCGTGTGGGGACCGTTCAGCCTTGTGTGGGGCGTAGCCATTGCGGCGGCTTCCTTGCTTTTGTACAAATACAGGGATCGCTCTGACAGATTTCTTTTTTTGGCAGGAACTTTTCTCGGCGGAGCTTACGAATACCTTTGCAGCGTACTTTCCGAGCTGGTGTTTGGAAAAGTATTCTGGGATTACAGTAAAATGATGTTTAATCTGGGCGGAAGAATTAATCTGTTGTATTGTTTTTTCTGGGGAATCGCGGCAGTGGTCTGGATGAAGGGATTGTATCCGGTATTTTCCGGCTGGATAGAGAAGATACCGTTGGCTGCCGGAAAAGTGCTTACCTGGATTCTGGTTTTATTTTTTGTTGTCAATATGTCGGTGTCCGGACTGGCGCTCATCCGCAGTGATCAGAGATCCGAGCAGATTCCTGCGGAACATCAGTGGCAGAAATGGATGGATGAACATTTTGATGACGCCCGGCTGCAAAAAATTTATCCAAATGCTATAGAAGTAGATTGAAAAAACCAGCTCCTTGCCGGAGCTGGTTTTTTGTAAAAAATTCATTCGATAGTAATATCCAGCGGTTCATCCAGGTGTTCGGAAACATATTTGCCATTTTTTTTGCGCTGTCGGACGCATTCGGTAAGAAGATATTCAATCTGTCCGTTTACGGAACGAAAATCGTCTTCCGCCCAGGCGGCAATATCATTGTAGAGCTTTTCCGAAAGCCGGAGAGGAACCTGTTTTTTCTTTTTTTCATTCATATCAGAATATCATCACATCCTGTTATTAATAAAGAGAGCCGGCGTTGACAATAGGCTGCGCTTCATGATGTCCGCAGAGAACGACCAGCAGATTGGAGACCATGGCGGCTTTACGTTCTTCATCCAGATCTACGATATGGCTCTCGTTGAGATGTTCCAGTGCCATCTCCACCATACCTACCGCGCCGTCTACGATCATCTTGCGGGCGTCCACAATGGCGGAAGCCTGCTGTCTCTGCAGCATGACTGCGGCGATTTCCGGAGCGTAAGCCAGATAAGTGATCCGTGCTTCCAGAATCTCCAGTCCGGCGTCAGTAACTTTTTCCTGAAGCTGTTTTTTGATACGCTGTACGACTACTTCGCTGGAACCACGCAGGGAGCCGTCGTCCGCCTGTCCGTCGCCGGTGGTATCCACATTTGGAGCCACATCGTATGGGTAGATTCTTACGATATCCCGAACTGCGCTGTCGCACTGCAGGGAAAGATATTCTTTGTAATTATCCACGTTAAATACTGCTTTGGCAGTGTCGGTTACCCTCCACATGACAGCGATGCCAATCTCCACCGGATTGCCGAGACAGTCGTTGATCTTCTGGCGGGCATTGTTTAATGTCATCACTTTTAAAGAAATCTTTTTGCTGCCGAGATCCATGTTGGCGGAAGCACCCTCATTGTTTAAAGAGAGAGAAAGACCGCTCTTACGGTTTCCTGCGTCCACATCACCGCTCTGTCCCAGTTTTGTTTTCGCTGCCGGATTGACGCTGGAGCAGAAAGGATTCACAAAGTAAAAGCCTTCGCCCTTTAAGGTTCCCACATATTTACCGAAGAGGGTGAGAACCAGTGCTTCCTGCGGCTTTAACACTTTCAGTCCGCAGAAGAAGATCCAGCCCAGAGCAATCCAGATGATGCTGACAGTGATTAAAACAACATTGCCTCCGAGAGCGGAGCCTGCAATACTGATACCACAGTAAAAGATAGCCAATACATAGAGTAACAGTGTGAGAAGCAGCATCAGCATCCCGTTCTTTTTTGTGCCTATGATTTTTTCTTTCATGAATAAAACCTCCTTTTTGAAGAGCCGCGTATGTTTAGTTAGAAAAAGTCTGGCTCCAACGTAAAAACATCAAGTGTTATGTTGATACTTGGATGATATCGTTTTGATATCTAAATGTCAACAAAATTTTATGGAAAAATTATCCGGAGAAAAAACTGAATATAAATAATCCCCTCTGAAACAGTCCGGAAATACTCCGACCGTTCAGAAGGGATTATTCAAAAAAGAAAAAATAGATGATAAAGAATAGAAGAAACTTCTAAAATGATATATCTAATTTAAAAATACAGCTGCGCCAACGCCGCTTCTGCGCTGAGCATCTGTTCCTGTTCCTTAGTCGGAGAGAACACATGCAGCTCGCGCATCTTCTGATCAAGTCGCTTGACATAATCCCGGTAATTGTCGAGGGTGATCCCGTCAATCTCTTCATCCGAGAGAATCTGCGGCGGATAAAAGCGGCGGAACATGGCTTTGAGATAGGTGAGAGTAGCCTTGTCCGTGATGGCCTGATACATTTCGATCACCTTGTCAAAATCCATATCCTTCAGTGCCTGGTACATTGTATGAAACAATTCATCGTTGATATGCAGCGCCGTCAGCGTCTCGTCCACCATCTTGTCATCGTTCTGGAAAAGAGAAAGATATCCGAACAGATACATGAGATTGCGGAAACCGCCGGCAAAATCAGAAAGATGATACTCTTTAAAAAAAGCGTCAAAATAAAACTTGGTGCGGTATACGCTCTCAATAAGGAGATGACGGATGGATATCTCCCGGTACGGTCCCGGCAGCTGTGCCTTATCCATATGTACTGCCGTGAGAGTGAGCGACTCAATAAAACGCGCCAAGGTAACACGGCAGGCGTGATATTCCGAGTATGCGTTCATCCACATGATGATCGGGAGCTTCTCTGTATACGGACATTTGATAAAATCATAAAAATGCGTGAATTCGTGGAAAAGAATAAACTTCACATAACTCTCTGAATACAGATGAACGTTGGGATTCAGATGAAGGATATACTGTCCGTCCATCAGTTCCAGAAGATTAAAACATCCTTCCACATACTTGTCCGTGTCATATCGGACAGCAGTGATCTTTGCATCGCTGTCGATGTCATATTTTGCTTTGTATTCTTCCCAGAGAAGATTGATCTGTGTCAGATTCATGGCCGCCCCCATTACAGTAGATGATTACAAAATTCTTAACATATAGTTAAATTATACAGCAAGGGAAACTGTTTTACAAGGAATTTTCATGATTTTTTGGTAAAAAGGGAAACGCATTGACATTTTTGCTGCACTTTATTATACTCCAGATGAAACATATTTTAATTACAATATATTTGATAGGAAGCAGATTGGAGGAGGGAAGCATATGGTAAGAAAAGCAAATGTTATAAACAAAACAGGACTGGGCGGCGGAAAAGGATCTGCCGAAGTACACTATATTGTGCCGGAAGAAGAATTGTACGGACACGGAAGAATGTATGCCAAAGTATGTCTGAAGCCGGGTTCCACCGTCGGATGGCACCGGCATGTGGGCGAAACGGAACCTTATTATATTCTGGAAGGACAGGGTGTTTTTATTGATGATGATAAGAGCCGTACCAGCGTAGGGCCGGGAGATGTCTGTACGATACTGCCGGGACAATGTCATTCTATTGAGAATACGTCAGAAACAGAAGATCTCGTTTTTATGGCGCTGATTTATAAAGATTGAAAAAATAGTGCCGCCGTAATCTGTAATTCATTTTTGGCTGCCGCGAAGCAGATGATCTGTATCGCGGCAGTTTCTTCTTTTAGTAATCCATCGCCTCATAATAATAAAACATCTGCGCATACAGATTACCTTCCGTCAGATCCTTTTCGCTGACCCAGTCGCCGAAAGAGCTAGTGCCGCGTTTCGGCAGGTAATGTGGGTCGAGCAGCAGGAACTTCCCGCTCTTTTTATCGTAGTCTACGATAGTAACATAATGACCGGGTACGTAGGCGATAGCCGTACTGCCCTGGTTCAGTTTCTTTTTTAGCTGTGTGAGAGACTCTCCGCTGCCATCGTAGCGGAACCCGTACTTGTAGCCAAATTCTTCGGCGGCAGCCCGGAAGTAACCGCTGTCGGTCCCGTAGCCTTCGATGCGGTAATGTTTATCTACGGCGTAGTCGGCCAGCTGTCTTGGATTGGCGTACTGTCCGGTCAGAGAATAGATGGAATTCATGACCGCAAAGACGCCGCAGCCGGAGGTGCAGAAGTTGTTGGTGGACGGGTCAGGATTCTCTCCTTTGCCGTAATAAACGTCCGCCCAGTCGGCGTCAAACTGTGTGAAGACGCGAAGGCTGTTTTTGCCCACGGCCTTCTGGGTGCGGTTTAACCGCCAGGAAATATCAGGGCGGCTGGTGAACGCCGGAAGACCGGCGGCGTTGTGACCGAAATAGCGGTTGGTGGATACATCCTGTATTCCGTAGAAGTCACCTTTTCTGGTAAAACGGAAAGTGCCGGCGTCCTCGGAGCTGCCCCAGAGGGAAGAAGAACCGGAAGATGCAAAGAGCCGGTCAGACAGAAGATACTGTCCCGTATCGCTGCGGCGGATCTGAAAACAGTTGTCGCCGACGCAGGTGATCCGGCAGGTAAAAGCTGCGCCTGTCTGTCCGCTGGTCTGATTTACGAAACGAAGGGCGGCAACGCCGGAGGAGGCAGAGTGATAATAGCGGAACACATAGCTTCCATCGGCCAGAAGCTGTTTCTCACGTCCGTCATAGACAAGACAGTTATAGAGAAAATCCTCTCTTGTCACATATCCGTAATTTCTGCCGGAGTTATCCTCATACTCGACTTCGTACCAGGAATCGGAAACCCGCACGGCGGTTATACCGGTGAAAGACGGAATATATTCTTTAAAGTCTCCACCCATGGAATGACAGACCGCCAGGTCGTGCCGTACTGTGGCAGAAATTGCGTCAGAATTGACCGTATAGCCGTGTTCGAAAGCATATACCGGTTGGAAAGATAACAAAAGACCTAAAAAGACAAAGAAAAGAGCATATCGATTCAAAAAATCTGACCTCCTGAATATGTCGAAATTATTATAAGATATGTCGAAAGTGTTACATTTGCTCCGTATTATAGCATAGAATCCATGGGCTGGAAAGGCGGAAAAATATTTTGCGCCGCTTTTTTGTCCATTTGTTAAAAAATAGTAAGAAATTCCCGTGGGTCAGCGGTTTGTAATCAAAAGAAGTTTGTAGTAAAATAAGTGAAGATGTGCCTGACGGACAGGATAACTGTCAGAAAAGAAATGTAATAGAAAAGGAGTTTCAAGAATATATGGAGCAGAAGAAAAAAGTGTTCAATGCAGTGGAGGAAATGCTGAAATCTTCTTTCGGGGAAAAGGTCAGACAAAGATTGTTTCAGGAGCTGAGCAATCAGGAAATCGGAGAGCTTCTCAGAAATCAGGTGGAGCCATTTAATTCTCTGATGGCGTATTATAAGTGTGCATTGATGGAGATAGAGACGAAGTTCCGGGTACTTAACGAGGAGTTCTCTCTGCAGCATGACCGTAATCCCATCGAGTCCATTAAGACAAGACTTAAAAGTGTGGACAGTATTGTTGAGAAAATGCACCGGAAGGGGATTCCGTTTTCGGCGGAGAGCATCGAGGCGAATCTCACAGATATCGCAGGGATCCGTGTCATCTGTTCTTTCCAGGAAGATATTTATTTCCTGGCCTCTTGCCTGCTGGGGCAGGATGATGTGTTCCTCATTGAAAAAAAGGATTATATTGCCAATCCAAAACCAAACGGATACAGAAGTCTGCATCTCATTGTGGAAACGCCGATTTTTCTGGGCTCCCATAAGAGGATGATGAAGGTGGAGGTACAGCTGCGGACCATCGCCATGGATTTCTGGGCGAGTCTGGAGCATAAACTGAAATATAAGAAAAACCTGGAGATTGAGCAGCTCACGGAGGATTTGAAAGAGTGCGCGGACGAGAGTGCCAGGCTGGACACCAAAATGGATGACATCCGAAAGCGGATTGAACAGCTGAAATACTCGGAGGAGGAGGCGTAAAGCCGCGAAGTCTGCCGTATGATATCAAAAAACAGCGTTGTATACTATGGCGCGGAGAATGAATAAAGGTATAATTTCTGAAAGAAAGACATATTTAAGTTATATACGACGGAGGTTGCAATATGATTTATATGTCTTTTTTTGTTGGCCTGCTGTTGATCTGCAGGGGTGGCGACTGGTTCGTGGACGCCGCATCTTTTATTGCCAGGGCGTTTGGAATTCCAAAATACATCATTGGTGCGACGATCGTCAGTTTTGCCACAACTATGCCGGAGATACTGGTATCGGTGGCGGCTGCCCTGAAGGGAAGTTCAGTGATGGCCATGGGCAATGCGGTGGGCTCTGTATCTGCCAACACGGGAATTATTCTCGGAGTGAGTCTGTTTTGTCTGCCTGCAGTGATTCAGAGGAAGGAATATCTGACCAAAAATATTTTGTACATTGGTTGTCTGATTCTTCTGTTCATTGCTTTTAGGGACAGGATTTTCGATGCGGGTGACAGCGTTTTCCTGCTGCTTGGCGGAGTTTTGTTCCTTATCATGAATGTGAAAAACGCTATGACAGGACGTCTGGAAAAAGAGGCGGTCCCTGTTGACAAAAAGGAACTCCGGCGCCGGATTTTTTTCTTTTTCTTTGGGGCGGCCTGCGTGGTGACCGGTTCTGAACTTTTGATTGATTCGGCATGTGTGCTGGCAAGGCAATTCCACATTTCTGAGGAAATTATTTCTGTTACCATTCTGGCCATGGGAACTTCTCTGCCAGAGTTTGTCACAACGATTACAGCCATCGTAAAAAAAGAGTCCTCTTTGTCAGTGGGAAATATTGTGGGAGCCAATGTTATTGATACGGCCTTTATTCTCCCGATATGCACGCTGATCACCGGAGAGTCTCTTTCGGTAGCGCCGCAGATGGCGCAGATTGATATGCCTGTGTGCATCCTGCTGTCTGTCATTGCGCTGACGCCGATGATGGTGCGGGGGAGAATCAGGCGGATTGACGGAGCCGCCGTTTTTGTGATTTATCTGATTTATTTTTTTATAATCACAACGGGGCAGTGAAGTCTGTGATAAATTTTTCGCAGAAACTGAAGATTTCATAAAAATTTTGATAAAGTAAGGGAATAGATGGAAATTTTGATGACAATATGATATAATGCTTCTGTCGGGATGCATAATTATAGAACAGTTACATACACTATAGTCGGCGTTCAGGCAAAATATCACATAGGGCAGAAGCATAATCTGCACAAAGAAAACAGGAGGGATAGAATCATGGAACTGAAATACTATATCTGTGAACATTGCGGAAACATTATCACAAAGTTAAAAGATTCCAAAGTACCGGTTATGTGCTGTGGACAGAAGATGAACGAGCTTGTAGCTGGAACAACCGATGCGGCTGTTGAAAAACATGTGCCGGTTTACGAAGTAAAAGACAATAAAGTCAGCGTACAGGTTGGCTCTGTAGAACATCCGATGGTAGAAGAACATTATATCGAGTGGATTGATGTGCAGACATCCCAGGGATTCCAGCATAAAGTGCTGAATCCGGGAGACAAGCCGCAGGCATGCTTCTCTCTGTGCGAGGGAGAAACAGTTGAGGCTGTATACGCATACTGCAACCTGCATGGTCTGTGGAAAGCGTGAAACGAATTTCATACAGCTAGCATAGAATGACAGAAACCGCCCTTACAGTGTATTTATATGCATTGTAGGGCGGTTTTTGTGTGGAATAAAGTTTTTTTCAAAATGACATGTGATAGAATAAAAGAAAGATGCGGCCAGCCGATGAAAGGAGTTTATTATGTTATTACAAAAAGAAAGAGAAGATGTTGTAAAATATTGTAAAATGCTCATAGAGCACGGACTGACGAAAGGAACCGGCGGAAACATCAGTATTTTTAACCGCGAGGAAGGACTCTTTGCCATCAGCCCGAGCGGAATTGATTATTTTGAGACAGAGCCGGAAGATGTGGTCGTAATGAATCTGAAGGGCGAGGTTGTAGATGGAAAAAGAAAACCGTCCAGTGAGCATGAACTGCACAGAATCTTCTATGTGAAACGTGACGATATCAATGCTGTGGTACATACTCACTCCGTTTACAGCACTGTACTTGCCGTTCTTCGGGAGGAACTGCCGGCATCCAGCTATCTGGTTGCTTTTGCAGGGGGTCCTAATGTACGCTGCGGAGATTATGTGTCTTTCGGAACACCGGAACTGGCAGAGATTACTTTTGATGCCATGAAAGACAGAAATGCCGCGCTCATGGCAAATCATGGTCTCATCACCGGAGGAAAAGATATTTTAAATGCTTTTAACATAGCAGAACAGATCGAAGGCTGTGCAGAGGTCTATGTGAAAGCAAGAATGATCGGAAAACCGGTACTTCTGGACGATGCGGAGATGGAGAAAATGGTGGACGTATTCAACAACTCCTATGGACAGAAGAAATCAAAAAAAGATATGGATAAATAATCAAAAAATAAGATACTATCCCGGCAGGGGCGGTCATAATATGATATATGGCCGCCTCTGTCTTTTGTGTTTTCAGTTAAAAATGCGAAATAGAAAAAATATTTTGTGAATTTACATATGTACGGTAACAAAATCAGATAAATTGTGATATAATTAAAAAAATATATTTCCATAAGGACAAGCAGGAAAAGAGAAATTAGCACTCGAGTGTTGACATGGCTAATAATTTTGCTATAATAAAGGGAAGGAAGGAGGGATACGATGTTTTTTTGGAAGATTGACGACGAAACGATACGCTGTCTGATTCATAAGAAAGAAATCGACAGTATGGGTTTTGACTTACAGACGTTGAGTACAGACAGCAAGCAAATGGAAGAATTTCTCAACGCGATTGTAAAGAGCTCACAGAATTATATTGACTGGCACACGGAGAATGGTATACAGAATTACATCGCCAGATCCCTGCCGGCAGACCAGTTGTTGGTGACCATCAGCTGTACATTTCCAGATGTTGCCATTGACAGGGATCTGGACCAGATTAAAAAAATGACTTCCGCTTTAAATAAAAAAATAACGGATGAGAGACTGGCGGAGGTGTACGCCCTTTCCGGAGAAGAAAAGGAGAAGGCTTTTGAGGAGATTTCCAGAGATCTTCAGGAAGTCTGCATGGGAAAAGTCGATGTGGAAGAGCAGGAGACGACGACCGGCGGCGGAGCGGACGCTGCCGTTTCTGATAAAGATGCAGGCGAAAAGAGAGGGGCTGATTTTCCTCCGAGAAAACTGGTGTTTGGAGATTTTTCCAGGCTGGTTCAGTTTTGTTCTCTGCTGGGTGAGAGAGCGCATTTGTATTCTACCCTGTACAAAGCGGATGAGGAGTATGTGCTGTTAGTGGATTTCTCCCAGTGTGAGTCGGACGCCCAGGCGGTTGCTTTTATGATCACCGCAGAGGAATACGGAGGAAAGGCCGGTGAGCTCGGCTTTGAGGAAGCGTACCTGGAGGAACATGGAAGAAGAATGATTGACGGAAATGCTATTGAAATTTTAAGCGCAATGAGCTGATATGCATCAAAATAAGTTTTGCATTTCCATGTTTTCAGATTCAAAAAAACATTATATAATAAACAGAGGCTGCCATTGACAGAGGGCATTTGTCGATGCGGCCTCTGTTTTCTTATATGTAGCAGCAGATGGATGCATCAATTGCACTAATATAAAAAGTGAGGTATCAGATGGAATTATCAGAAGTAAGGAAAAATATTGACAGGGTGGACGGAGAGATTCGGAAGCTTTTTGTGGAAAGAATGTCTCTGGCCGATCAGGTGGCGTGTATTAAGGCGGAAACGGAAGATGTGATTTATAAGCCGGACCGGGAAGACGCCATCATCAGGAAGCAGACGGAAGGGATGGAACCGCGGCTGGTGCGAGAATATACGGCGCTCATCAAAAGGATCATGGAAGTCAGCCGCAAATATCAATATGGGCGGACTATGGAGCTTAGAGATTGTTTCCCGTTTTTCTATGAGAGAGAGTCTGAAGCCGCCGGACGTCTGTGCATGGTGAAAGAAGAACTTTATCTCTGCGAGACATGTTCCAAAGACGATGTGCTGACGGTAGACTCCTATGAGTCCGTGGGAGAGATGATAAAAAGCGGCAAGGCAGATGCCGGAATGGGCATCATAGAAGAAGTCGGCGCAGGCGTGTCGGATGAGATGCATCAGCTTTTGCTGGATAAAGGACTCTATATTACGGAGTGCCGCGTGCAGACAGACGCGGCAGGCGTTCGCCGCAAGATGGTCATTTTTGCCGGAAAACTTGTGGTTCTGCCGGAGCATAACCGCATAAAGATCATGTTTACTTGTCCGAACAGAAGCGGAAGCTTAAGCAGTATTCTGTCTATGATTTCTGATTACGGCGTAAATATGACAGAGATCCATTCCCGTCCGTTCCGGCAGGGCGATACCTGGAATTATCGTTTTTTTGCGGAACTGTCCGCCAATATGGACACAAAAGAAATCCGCGCCCTGCTGTTTCAGCTTTCGCAGGAGACGCAGGAGTTGAAGATTCTTGGCAGTTACCGGTGTGAGGGGGATTTCTGAGAAGGAGGTATTTATGGAACAGGCAGTGCATTTTACAGAAGAAAAAAACTTTGACCGGGAAGGTTACGATACTTGTCTGCGACGGCTTAATTATGACGACCGGGATGTGGTCATGTATGAGAACATGCTGGCGTTTCTCTGGGAGTATGCGGTGCGGCCGGGATGCCTTGCGGATTATAGAGGGCTGCTTTCAGAGTACAGCCGCTGGAATATGCAGATGATCAGGAAATGTTATTATCATCTGCCGCATGATCTGCCCTACGCCAATATCAGGCGCGCCTACGAGAGCGTTATACATCTGCTGGACGGAAAGATAGAGGAGGGGCTCCTGCAGCTGGAGGCTATCGGAACAGAGAACTTTCATTATGACGGCCGCGCGCCGAAGCTTCTGATGACGAAGCATGGGAAACGCTTTGTGCCGGTGTCCAAGCTTTTTCTTCTCTATAATTATTATAAGGTGCTAAAAAAGCTGGACGAGGAGCAGGCAGAAAGATTTAAAGGAAAATATTCCTTTGCATTTACAGATTTTGGAGACGGGGAACACGAGGAGCATGACCGTTTTCTTCACGAGCAGCTTGACGTATATGAAGACTGCATTTTCTATCCGGTGTTCGAGCGGATTTATAAGATGCCCTGGTGTCCGGCAGATTTTTATATGTATTTTGAGGAAGACCGGCGGATTCCGCTCTCGAAGCTGGATTTTTTGCCGGGAACATGATAGTATAATTGGCAGCGGCAGGCGGAAGTACCTGCCAGTGACGATACATTGAAGGAGGAAAACCATGAAAGAATACTCATTAAATACCAAATGTGTACAGGGAGGGTATACGCCGGGCAACGGAGAGCCCCGTCAGATTCCGATTGTACAGAGCACGACTTTTAAATATGCTACCAGCGAGGACATGGGCAAGCTTTTTGACCTGGAAGCAGAGGGATATTTCTATACAAGACTGCAGAATCCGACCAACGATTACGTGGCAAAGAAGATCTGTGAACTGGAGGGAGGAACCGCAGCCATGCTGACTTCTTCAGGACAGGCAGCATCTTTCTACTCTGTGTTCAATATTGCCTCCTGCGGTGATCATGTGGTTTCTTCCGCGTCCATTTACGGCGGAACCTACAATCTGTTTGCCGTGACAATGAAGCGGATGGGCATTGAGTTCACTTTTGTTGATCCTGACTGTACGGAAGAAGAACTGAACGCAGCGTTCCGCCCGAATACAAAGGCTGTTTTTGGAGAGACCATAGCCAATCCGGCTCTCACTGTGCTGGACATCGAGAAGTTTGCAAAAGCAGCTCATGCTCACGGCGTACCTCTGATCGTGGATAATACTTTTGCTACGCCGATCAACTGCCGTCCGTTTGAGTGGGGCGCAGATATCGTTACTCATTCCACCACCAAATATATGGATGGACACGGAGCAGGAGTCGGCGGCTGTATTGTCGACAGCGGCAAGTTTGACTGGACCAAATATCCGGATAAGTATCCGGGACTCTGCACGCCGGATGACAGTTATCATGGCGTGATCTACACAGAACGTTTCGGCCTTGAGGGCGCGTATATCACGAAAGCGACAGCGCAGCTCATGAGAGACTTCGGTTCCATTCAGTCTCCGCAGAATGCCTTTATTTTGAATCTGGGCCTGGAGAGTCTTCATGTAAGAGTGAAACGTCATTGTGAAAATGCCATGGCAGTGGCTCAGTTCTTAAAGAATCATGAGAAGGTGACATATGTAAATTACTGCGGTCTGGAAGGCGATAAGTATTATGATCTGGCGCAGAAATACCTGCCGAATGGTTCCTGCGGCGTGGTAAGCTTCGGCGTAAAAGGCGGAAGAAAAGCGGCGGAGAATTTTATGAAGCATCTGCAGCTGGGAGCAATCGAGACTCATGTGGCGGATGCCAGAACCTGCTGTCTCCATCCGGCCAGTGCAACTCATCGCCAGATGAACGACGCAGAGCTTGAGGCATGCGGAGTAAAACCGGATCTGATCCGTTATTCCTGCGGCATTGAGGACGCAGACGATCTGATCGCAGATCTGGCTCAGGCATTGGATCAGATCTGATTTGATCTGATCAGGCAGAATACTCCTCCCGATAAAATTTGAAAAAAACTTATTACGGACATATTTCCAATATATAATACTTTTGTAACATATTCCGGGGAGAATGTGTTTTAATAATGAAAATGTGTCAAAAGATAAGACAAATTTTGTCGAGAGGAGAAATACTGTGAAGAAAAAATTAATTATAATTCTGGCTGCAGCCGCCATGGGCATGACGTGGAAGGCTGTGCCTGCATCGGCGGCAAGGATTCCCGTCATCAAAAACGGTAATGCAACCAGTCTGAAAGGAACAATTGTTAATGTCAGATACAGCGGCGAAGAAGTATCCATGGCTTCTGATTCTCAGGAAGCCCCTTCGGTGAAAATCGGTTCGACCATATATGTTCCATGTAAAACTTTATTTTCCGATAATGGAATCCGCGCCTCCTACAGTGCGGACGGCAGTAAAGTGACCCTGCGCTATGGCGCCAGAAAGGTCATTTTTTATGCCAATAAAAAGTATGCTAAGGTCAATGGTACGAAGATGAAACTCAAAGTGAAGCCGTATTTTGTTACTTTCCGGAAGAGCGACGTCAGAGATCTTCTGGTGCCGGTGAATCAGGCGGCTTCCTTTTTCGGACTGAAATATTCATACAGTGGAAAGTCAAAAACCGTAACTTTGCAGGTTCGTCCGGGCATTTCCAAGACGGCCACCAAGGCGAAGAACATTTCGCAGTCGTCTTTCATCAAAAAAATCGGACCGATCGCCAGGGAGAACTATAAACGGACAGGAATTCTTGCTTCTGTCACCATGGCGCAGGCCATTCTGGAGAGCGGATGGGGGCAGTCCACTCTGGCGCAGAACGGCAACAATCTCTTCGGTATGAAGATGAATCTGTCAGGCAATACCTGGAGCGGTTCTGCCTGGGACGGCGTGAATTATTATAAAAAACGTACATATGAATACGGTTCCGGCGGCCGGTACAGCATCACGGCCAAGTTCCGCAAGTATTCCTGCATTGAGGATTCTATCGAAGACCACTCCGCCTATCTGCTGAATGCCAGAAATGGCAGCCGAAAACGCTATGCAGGACTGACTGATACAAAAAGCTACAAGCGGCAGCTGCAGATCATAAAAAACGGCGGCTACGCAACTTCCGGTTCCTATGTGAGTCAGCTCAGCAGAGTGATCAATACATATAATCTCACGCAGTGGGATAAATAATATACAGGAAATGTATCTGGGAGAAGAGAAATGAATACGGAGAATAGGATGCTGCATCAGTTGATGCACGTGGGTGAACTTCTGCTCATCAGCGGCGCCGAGATAAGAAGGGTTGAGGAAACCATAAGCCGCATGGGAAAAGCATACGGAGCAAAAGAGACAGATGTTTTTGTCATTACTTCAAGTATTGTGGTGACTGTGACTTTCCCTGATGGCGAGATGCTTACACAGACGAGGCGGATCCGTACGTCAGGAGGCACGGATTTCAGGAAAATCGAAGATCTGAATGCATTGAGCCGCAGGTGCTGTGAGGAACCTTTAACAATAGAGGAACTCCGGGCGGAAGTACACAGAATCAGAGATGGCGGGCAGAACAGTTTTTATCTTCTGTGCGGCAGTATACTGGCGGCCGGAGGACTTACCGTTTTTTTTGGAGGAAATGTAACGGACGCGCTCATGGCAGCAATCGTCGCGGTATGCATTTGCGCCATGCAGAAATGGCTGGCGCCGCTTTGTATGAATACTGTGATTTTTAATCTGTTTTGTTCTTTTCTTGCAGGCCTGATTATCTGCGTTTTGTCCTGGTTTCTTCCGGTGCATGTGGATAAGATTATGATAGGAGACATCATGCTGCTTATACCGGGAGTGCCGTTCACCAATGCGGTGAGGAATGTGTTGATCGGAGATACGATCTCCGGTCTCATGCGTCTTGTCGAATCAATACTTTGGGCGGGCGCCATCGCCTGTGGATTTGTACTTTCTGTCTGGATCACAGGCGTATGGTAAGGAGGCGCGGTTATGGATGAATTAGCGATTATTAAAACAGTAACGGCATTTCTTGGATCTCTGGGATTTGGCATGGTATTTAATATGAGGCCCAGGCATCTGTTTCTGGCAGCGGCCGGAGGTATGTTCGGATGGATAATTTTTTATAATCTGGAGGCTTCCACGGGAGATATCTTTTCGGCAACATTATGTGCCAGCTTTTTTTCTGTGCTGTACGGGGAACTGCTGGCGAGAATCCGGCACTGTCCGGCGAATCTCTATGTGATCATCACATTGATTCCTCTGATTCCGGGAGGTTCACTGTACTATATGATGAGCAACGCCGTACAAAAGCATTGGGCGGTGAGCCGAATCTATGGCTCGGAACTTATCATGTACGCGCTCGGACTGGCAGTGGGAATTTGTCTCATGTCGGCGCTGCTTGATTTCCTCTATCAGCTTTTTCGGCGTGTGAAGAAACTGTCAGATTCGCAAAAATAAAACAGTTTGACTGAGACAAAGCATCTATACTATACTGGAAAGCAGGTGTAAACCTGCTTTTTTCTGTTTTATTTTAACGGACGGGTATTTGCACTTTGTCCATGGACATAAAAGAAAATGGTTTTATTCCGGCGGATCAAAATGTGCGTCGGAGAACGCCATAGAATAGGAGGAAGAAATATGGAATCAATTCTGGAAAGCCTGATGGTTCTCATTGCGAAGTCGCACAGTTATATTTTATCGCTGAACGATGCCTATGAGAAAAGCTTTACGGATAAGGAGCTGCATTTTCTGGTGATCGGCCTCATCGGCATGGCGCTGGTGCTGGTTATTTATCCGTTATTTAAATTACTGAGCCGGAATCATGTGCTGGTCATTGTATTTATTTATGTATTTACCCTGATTCTGGTCCTGACCTTTGCCATCGAGATTGGTCAGTGGTATTCCGGCAGCGGAACCATGGATCTGGATGATGTCATCTTCGGTCTTGTGGGATTTCTGCTGATGTTTGTGGTATTCGCGGTTGCCCGGGAGATTATTCTGGCAGTCTGGCGTGTTGTGAAGAGGGTGACAAAAAGATAAGATTTCCGGTCATATTTTCACATTATTTTCATAGAAGATGACTATTATATCTGTAACAGTTCAGCCAGGCGTCTGGTAAGCTGCGTTAGCTGCGAATTTCCGGGATGTCATGGCTGAATTGTTACTAAACTTTAAAGTAAAAGATGCTGTGGGATGGAGGATATATATGGAGAAATTAAAAATACTTGTGGTGGACGATGAGAGCCGGATGCGCAAACTGGTCGGCGATTTCTTAAAGAAAAAGGGTTATGAAGTTGTGGAGGCCGCCGACGGCGAGGAGGCGCTGGATATATTTTTTGAGGACAAGAGCATCAGTCTTGTCATCTGTGACGTGATGATGCCGAAGATCGACGGCTTTGAAGTAGTTAAGGAGATTCGCCAGTATTCTCAGGTGCCGATCATTATGCTGACGGCCAAGGGCGAGGAGAGCGACGAGCTCAACGGATTTGACCTGGGCGTGGACGAGTATATCGCCAAGCCGTTCAGCCCGAAGATCCTTGTGGCCCGGGTGGAGGCGATCCTGCGAAGAAGTAATTCTCTGGCAGCCGGCGAGGTGCTGGAGGCGGGCGGCATCGAGCTCGATATCGCCGCCCATGAGGTGAAGATTGACGGAAAGCCGATCTCCTTAAGTTTTAAAGAATTTGAGCTCCTCACCTATTTTGTTATGAATCAGGGCGTGGCCCTCTCCAGAGAGAAGATTTTGAATAACGTGTGGAATTACGATTATTTCGGCGACGCCAGAACCATCGACACCCACGTAAAGAAGCTCAGAAGCAAGCTGGGTGACAAAGGAGAATACATTAAGACCATCTGGGGAATGGGTTACAAATTTGAAGTGGATTAGGATGATGATATGAAATACTATTCGATACGTTTCAAGCTGACGGCAATTTTGATTTTCATCGTCGGTTTTGTGATTTATTTTACCTGGTTTTTGAATCACGCCTTTGCGGAAAGGTATTATATTGCTTCAGAAAAAGCGAACATTGTCAGCACATTTCAGGAGGTAAAGAATGTGCTGGGGGATAGTGACAGTCAGACGATGGTAAATGAAGAGCTGGAGCAGATTTCCAACAGCACCAATATTAAGATGATGATCGCTCAGTCCAGCGACTATTATTTTTCACAGGTGGTTATTTTCAGTAATCTGATCGATGGCAGCAAAACCTATGAGGAGATTCTTGGTTATCTGGATCAAATTCGAAGTCAGGTGATTCTCGGCAGAGAAGAAGGCGTTTTTGATGAATATATGGCAAGAAAGAGGATTTTTCCGGGACAGGCAGATGGAGAAGATGATAATTTTGTAACGCTCATCCAAAAAGGATATTTTGTGACGCAGCTGACAGACCGCGCCAGCGGGCAGAAAGGAATTTATCTTTTTGGCTTCACCGATGATAATTATCTTATTGCCATGCGGGTTGCGCTGGAAGGAATTCAGGATAGTGCGGAGATCAGCAGCCGATTTCTTACTTATACCGGTATGTCGGGTATTCTCATCGGAAGTATCATTATCTTTTTTGTTTCCACAAGATTTACCAGACCGATTAAGGATATGGCGGTTGTGGCAAACCGGATGACGCATCTGGATTTTGACGCCAAAGTTCATGTGGATACCGGAGATGAACTGGAAGTTTTGGGCAATTCTATGAATCAGATGTCTGAGAAGCTGGAATCGACCATTGCGGACCTGAAGGCGGCTAACCTTGAACTCCAGAAGGATATTGAGAAAAAAGAGCAGATTGATGAGATGCGGAAGGAATTCCTCTCCCATGTCAGTCATGAGCTGAAGACGCCGATCGCGCTCATTCAGGGCTATGCGGAAGGATTGAAGGAGAATATTACGGATGATGAAGAGAGCAGGGATTTCTACTGCGAGGTTATTGCCGACGAAGCGCAGAAAATGAATACCATGGTGAAGAAGCTTCTGACCCTTAATCAGATTGAATTCGGCAACCAGCAGCTTAATATGCAGAGATTTGATATTTGTCAAATGATCCGGAATAAACTGGCATCCACGCAGATTCTTTTTGCCAAAAAAAATAATACGGTCGTTTTTGAGGAGAAGGGACCAGTCTACGTCTGGGCGGATGAGTTTATGATTGAAGAGGTGTTTAGTAATTATTTGTCCAACGCGCTGAATCACGTTTTTCAGGATGGAGTGATTCGTATCTGGTTTGAACGTAAGGAAAAAGATCTGCGGATTCATGTTTATAATGACGGCAGCCTGATTCCTGAGAAGGAACTGGAAAAACTCTGGATCAAGTTTTATAAAGTGGATAAGGCAAGAACGAGAGAATACGGTGGAAGCGGTATCGGTTTGTCCATTGTGGCGGCTACTATGAATGCCCATGGTAAGAAGTTCGGCGTGAGCAATCAGGAAAACGGCGTGGACTTCTACTTTGATCTGGACTGCGGGAACTGATGCTGTTAATGCCGCCGATACCGGTATTACTGATGTCGGCGTCCGTCCGGTGGCGTAAAAGAAAAGAGGAGAGAGGAAAAATTTATGAAGAAAAAATGGTGGCATGACAAGATCGCGTATCAGATCTATCCGAAAAGTTTTCTGGATACTAACGGAGATGGTATCGGAGATCTTCGTGGCGTGATCACAAAGCTTGATTATCTGAAAGAACTGGGGATTGATATCATATGGCTTTCTCCCATCTACCAGTCCCCTTTTGTGGATCAGGGCTATGACATCTCAGATTATTATAATATCGGAGAAGAATTTGGCACCATGGAGGACTTTGATGAACTTTTGGCGGAGACAAAGAAGCGGGATATGTATGTGGTCATGGATCTGGTGGTGAATCATTGTTCTGACAAACATGAATGGTTTCAGAAGGCACTGAAGGATCCTTACGGGAAATATGCCGGATATTTTCACTTCGTGAAAGGAAAAGACGGAAGAGTGCCAAATAACTGGCGTTCCTATTTTGGAGGCAGCGTCTGGGAACCGGTGCCGGGAACGGACATGTATTATCTGCATTTTTTCGCGAAGGAACAGCCTGATCTGAACTGGGAGAATCAGGAGCTTCGCCAGGAGATTTATAAGATGATCAACTGGTGGCTGGAAAAAGGGATCGCCGGCTTCCGTATTGATGCAATTATCAATATCAAGAAGGATCTGCGTTTTCCGTCTTTTGAACCAGATGGGCCGGACGGACTTGCTTCCTGCATTAAAATGGTGGAAGAAGTGGGTGGCGTCGGTGATTATTTTGAGGATATCAAACGCAATACATTTGCAAAATACGATGCGTTTACCGTGGCAGAGGTATTTAATATGAAAGAGGATGAGCTGACAGAGTTCATCGGAGATGACGGACATTTCTCCACCATGTTTGATTTCAGCGCCCACACACTGATGCAGGGCGAGAAGGGCTGGTATGAGAATAAGACGTTTGATTTCAAAGAGTGGAGAGATACTATTTTTGCATCGCAGATTCAGCTGCAGAAGGTGGGTTTTGCAGCCAATATCATTGAGAATCACGATGAACCGAGAGGAGCAAGCCGTTTCCTGCCGGAGCACGCCAGAAATGAGGCGGGAAAGAAAATGCTTGCCACCACGTCGCTTCTGCTTTATGGTATTCCTTTTATTTATCAGGGACAGGAGATTGGCATGACAAACTGCCGCAGAGAAGATATATCGGAATATGACGATATCAGTACAAAAGACCAGTACCGGGAAGCTCTCGTGGCGGGATGTACGAAAGAGAGAGCTATGGAGGTCTGTTTTGAGAACAGCCGGGATAATGCCAGAACGCCGATGCAGTGGAGTTCCGGAAGAAATGCAGGATTCACGGAAGGAGAGCCGTGGCTGGCGCTGAACTCAAATTACAGGGAGATCAATGTGGAGGAACAGGCCGGCAGGAGTGATTCCCTGTTATCTTATTATAAGGCGCTCACGGCCCTTAAGAAGCATCCGGAATACAAAGAGACGCTGACCTATGGCAGATTTGTTCCGGATTATGAGGAGAACAGCGACGTATTTGCGTTTCACAGAATTTCTGAAGCCGGGCAGGATGTCCTTGTGGCGGCAAACTATGGAAAGGAGCCGCAGACGCTCATGTTGGCAGGCGGATGTGAGAAAGTGCTGTTGTCCAATATGGGAAAAGAGACAGTGAAGAAAGAAGAGACAGATTGCAGCGGATGTTTGACGCTGGACAGCTGTGAGGCGGCAGTGCTGCTTTTAAGATAAAAAATACCCTTCGTGGAATGTATCCGCGAAGGGTATTTTATCGTTGTGTCATTGTGCCTTTATTCTGCATTTAATCTTGTGGTTTTTTTTCACATACCGCATTACCGCGCCGTGAATCACGTTACAGCGCATAGTTATGCGGTTTTTTGGTTTTTGAAACCGTCTGGTATTATACCGGATTATCCGGCAATAAACGAAACGGTTAGTAACAGGTTAGTAACAAATCTTTATTTTCTCAATTTCTCCCCGCAAATCTTCCACGGTTCGGTGACCGTATACTCCGTTGGTGATGTCTTGTTTAAAACTGTGTCCCAGCATCCTTTTGCGATCATTTTCCGCCACACCGTATTTTTCACACAGCCGGGAGAAAGTGTGACGGCAATCATGCGGCGTGTGCCGATCGATGCCTAATTCCGGCAAGACTTCATACATCTGGTTCCGGAAAGCCCTAGTTGAAGTGGATAACATTTTTCCGTCCCGCCTGATACGTTTTTTGACCAGTGGCAGGATGGCGCTGTGGATGGGTACATACCTGTTTTTACCGGCATCTGTTTTGATACCTCCAAGAAAATAACGTTCTCTAAGATTCACTTCCATTGATTTGTATTCCGATATACGAAAGCCGGAATAACACATGATCAGCAGCATTTCCACGGTCGGATTATCTTCATGCTGCCATAGTACCTGCAGATCGGCATCCGTGAATGGTACGCCATGTTCGTTGTCATCCGGAATATTAACAGTCACATGGGCGGAACAATCCTTATCTACGATATCGTAGGCTATAGCGTATCCGTACATTTGATGAAACAGTCCGACAATTAATTTTTTGCTGGAATATTTGAGTGGACAGTCGTCCACCACGGCCTGCAGGTCTTTGTGACGCAAATCCGCGAATGGTCTGTCATGCAGCGCGGTACAGTTCCCAAATGCCGTCCCCGTGCTGTTTTTGGTCTGCTTGGAATATGTGCGGCTTTTGTCACGCTCATATTTGTAATGGTAAAATTGTTCATACACCTCCGAAAAGGTTGGTTTTTCTTCCACCTTTTCCAGATGAGTGATGCGCCCGTAGTCCGCCAATATAGCCTGCGCCAGCGCATCCATATTTCCGCCAGGTTCAATCATCATTTCTTTTTCCATACCCGGAACATATGTACCAGCCTTATAAGCCGTCAGAACGGCGAAGCCCTTCATGTAGTCATCAACGTAACAGAGAGCTTTTGGCGTCTTCGGAACGCCGTCCAGGGTAAATTCCGTGGTTGGCGGATGAACGGCGTAAGGATTGCGGCGACCCTTACCTAAATATTTAATGCTGCCGTAGCCATTTGGAAGTTTTGGATATTTCTTGCGTTTTGCCATAGTGTCATCTCCTTGGTGATAAAAATGGGTATAAAAATAACAGCCAGAGAATGTTTGTTCTCTTGCGCGGCTGCTCCGGAGATGATACAATATGATTGCTGATTGAGTTGCATCATCCTCGGATGTGTAACAGTTTCCGCTCTTGCTTAAGCAGGGGCGGATTTTTTAAATTGACATTTCAGCATATTGGACATATAATATACTTAACAAGACAACTGGAGAAGATAGATGAAGCCTATCCGCTCCGGGAAATTCAAGTAATTAAAAAATAATCGCTCTTACTTTTCCAGAGACAGGGCGATTATTTTTTATGTGTATAATTCAGAATGGCGATAATTACATTCACAACAGTCAATATAATCATAAATTCTTCATATGTACTCATAATTACCACCCCTTTCGTAAGACCTCCGAAACGGATGGAATCACCCCTCCCCAGTTGCCCGGGTAAGGATATTAAGTTGATGGCTGCCCGGCAATAAAGTGCCGGGCAGTTTTTGATAATTACGGAGTTATATCAATAGTAAAAGGCTCGAATTCTATCTCGTAATCATCGCTGTAACCCTCAGCATATACCTGGAAACTAGCAGAACTATCCATTGGCGGGAAAACAAGTACGCCAGAAGATGAAGAATTTGGAAGAATCTCAGAAGACAATTCCGCGTAGTTACCTTCGTAAGCCGACATAGATGAAGTATCCTGCTCAATCTGTTTTCCGTTCTGCACAATCTTTATGCTGTAAGTAAACATAGAGAACTTATCATCAGAGCCATTGGATTCTGTCAAATATACACGAGTCTCTTCTTCTGCAAATTCTACTTTATCTACTTTCAGAGAGATGTCATGCTGCTCAGAAACTGCATTTTCAGGTGAAATCTCTGTAATAGTTGGAACCACTGCGTCCATATAAGATTTTACCTCAATGGTATCTGCCTGGATCATTGGAGCTGTAACAGTTCCTCCGAGCATATTTTCACCGGAAAATTCCCCGAGAATTTCTCCATCGACAGAAATATAATCGTCTTGATTAAAAGTGGTGTCGTTACCGTTTACATAGACAATAAAATTATTGGAAGCATTTTGTGGGTCGTGCCAAACTTGAAGTGCCACTCCGTCTTCATCCTGTTCAGGCGTGGTGAAAATTTGGCCATCTAACTTTACATATTTCCCCTTATAAGATTCAGGATCTGAAAATAAAGAAGAAATTTCTGTCTCAGTTAAATAAGTTTTTTCCTCCTTTACGACGGTGCTTTCTTGCGCTTCTTCGCTTCCACAAGATGTTATAGGCAATATGCAGCATCCCGCAAGCAAGAGAAGCATGAGTTTCTTTTTCATAGTCTTTTCTCCTTTCATATGTAATATATTTATAAAATATTTTTTATAAACAATCTAGTTAAAAATTTTTTATTCATCAATGTTTCGGTAATTGAAATCAGCCACCATGAGAGATGGTTCAAAGTATATGGTATAATTGTCAACATTTACATAGTGACCATATTTTAAGCGATATGCCTCCAGCGCATCTTGTAAAAATTCTTCGGTCACATCTAAACACTCCGCCATCTCATGGAGATTGCGGCAGCCCTGCCTATAGGCGTCGATAATACCGCTTAGTCCGATCTGCCTATTGTATGCCCACATTCGGGCACGTTGTTCCTGCTTTCTGTTTTCTGTTTTGGTCTGATCTATGATGTTTCCTACGCTTGTGTGGTGATGCCCCAACTCCTCTGCCAGTATGCAAGTTCTTTCTGTCATATTTTTTATGTTCTTATTAATCCCGATCACCCCATCGCAATACAGACCTTTAATACTATCACTGTTAAAGTTGCAATCTATTACATCTATACCGTCCTTGCAGGCTTCATCCTCTAAACGTTCATACGCGTTCAAATGCATCTCCTCCCACTCTAGTATATAAAAAATTATTTCTGCTTCTTTCTGTTCTTTACAAATTCAGCAAATTGGCGGATTTCCTCCAGCTCTTCCTCTGTATATTCGTCGCCGTCAAAATGGGCGGCGAGAGTAGTGGGCTTAACTTCTTCATCAACAAAATACTCCACAGTTACTCCTAATATATCTGCGATTTTTAATAATACTTCAATGTCAGCCTTTTTGCTATCTCTTTTTATCATAGAATAAATCGTAGTGGGAGCCACGCCAACTTTTCTTGCCAGTTCATTGGGATTCATATTATTCAGTTCTAAAAGTTTTGAAAGTTTATTTCCGATTCCCATTAAATTAACCTCCTTGCGTTGAATATATCACTTTTTCGTAGATTAGTAAACAAAAAATTATGCAATTGAGTAAAAAAGTGTTGACAATGAACGCAAACGAGTGTATCTTATAAACAAATAACAACGCAATTGCGTATATTGGAGGTGATAAGAATGGCGTACGGTAATTTGAAAGCGGAAATGGGAAGACGAGACATCACAATTGAAGCGATAGCAAAAGCTTTACACATTCACAGAAACAGTGTTTCAAATAAAGTCAATGGACCAAGTTCGTTTTCGATTGAAGAAGCCATGATAGTTAAAGACACATTTTTCAGTGATTTAGACTATGAATATCTGTTCCAAACAGAAGAGTAGGAAGGAGGTGAGAAGAAAAGTGGAAAGAAAACAATACGAGAAAACAATGGCAGAAAAAAAGACGGAACGTAATGAAAAATTACCCCGTCTTGATGTACAGACAATCGTATTAATTTTGCAAAGCATACAGGGTATTGCCATTATACTGCTGGGGTTGTCCTTAATAATGAGATGATAGAAACAATTAAAGCAGCCAGTGAAATGAGAGTAGGAATGATAAATTTTATAACTTCAATAACAATTTTTCGTCGTTCTCTACGAACATTTTCTCTGTGCTCTTTGATTGCTGCTAAACCAAGTTCAGTGATATTAATTGCGCCATCGGTGATTTTAATTAGTTTAGCTTTTTCAAGTTCTTGAATACGACCATCAATCGTAGGGTCATTAAAAAAGAATGATACAGGCGAACTGTTTGGCCGTTTCAGGATTTCTTCAAGTGTTTTATATTCATCGTTTGTAATGTCGTTATAGAGGGATTTCATAGAAGATTGATCTCCTTTCATAATACTCGGCATAGCAGTTGGTCCTATGTCAAGATTTAGCGCAAGTTAAAATGAGAAATTTATCCTCATCTTAACTTACTAAGAGCTGTCCGT
>PPYE01106446.1_pt1 | contig 79069 bp, 60 predicted proteins | sample 1559881 | NCBI WGS metagenome assembly PPYE01 (sample SAMN08240022, study PRJNA423297) | Human gut metagenome, whole genome shotgun sequencing project. | reverse complement strand
CCTACAGCGGGGGCAGACACGCATTTCAAATCACGCCGCCGCGGGCGGCGTACCTGATTTATTATTTATTATTTTTTATCTGTTATTTATTTACCAGTAGCTCCCGCCCTCGACCTTTTCTTTATTGCTGATGCCCTCGGTCTCGTCGGGACGGACCCAGGCGGGGTTGTAGAGCTTGGAAATGACGGGGTGGTCGTCCCAGCGCTTGCCCTTGATGCCAAACAAAAGCTGCGTGGCACCGCTCATTTGTATGGCGGCGTGGCCGGTGTCGCGAGCGTGGGCGGCCAGCGGCAGGCTGTAGGCCCCTGCGCCGACGATGGCGACGTCGTAGTCGGCGGCGTCCATCCGGCGCTCCATCTCGGTCAGGGCGTCAAACCAGTCGGCGTAGCCGGTATCCTGTCCGCCCAAACCCTGCACGGCCTGAATGACCGTCAGGCAGGCAAGCTCCGGCAGCACGTCTTTGCCGGGAAACAGCTGGGTGCGCTTTTCATACTGGGCTAAAATCGTGCGGCGGAACGGGTGTACGACGAGCACCCGTTTGCCCGCGAGGGCGGCGCTCCACGGGCGGGCGTGGTAGTAGGGCTCCAAGGCGCGCAGCTCGGTAAAGCGGGTCGCGTCACAGCCGCGGATGACCTCCCGCTCGGCCCCGACGTTCCAGAGGGCGAGCAGCTCGGCGCTCTGCGCAGTCTTGACGTAGAGGCGGCAGAATTTGTCCAGCGTGGCATCGTCGGTGGGAAAGACGCCCGACAGATTCCGAATGTCCGCCCGCGTGCGATCCGTGAAATTGTGCCCGCCGTTTTGCAGCCAGTCGGCCACGGTGCGCATCTCGGTGGCACCGCAGCGGCCAAACAGGAACGGCTGACCGCTCTCGAGCAGGTCGCGCGCCAGGTCGTTGCCGGCAGCGGCGGGCAGGATGTCCACGCCGCGGTATTTCATTGTAAAGCGCAGACCGCGGTAGAGGTCGGCGGCCTTCTGCAAAAGAGGATTGTCGTTATCCATTGGCTTTTCCCTTTTTGGGCAGCAGGGTCAGGGCCAGCTCGGCACTGTTCTGCCACAGAAAGTTTTCGTTCACGCGGCTCTGGGCGGCGTGTCCCATGGCGGCGGTGGTTTTGTCCAGCGCTGCGGCCAGCTCGGGCACGGTGCCGCACAGCAGGCCGCTGATGCCGTTCTCAATGATAAGGTCGGGGCCGGGGGCGTGGCGCGCCACCGGCGGGCAGCCCGCGTACATGGCCTCCAGCAGGCTCATGCCGAAAATCTCATTCGGGTTCAGGTTCACAAAAGCGTCGCAGGCATGATAATAAACGTGCACCTGCTCGTTGGGCAGCTGCGGGATCAGGCGGCAGCGGTCCAGTAAGCCCGCGTCGGTCAGGCGGCGGGTCAGCTCATCGCCCAGTGAGCCCTGGCCAATGATGATGGCGTACCAGTCCGGCGCGGCCTGCAAAAGCGGCACAAGGTCGAGCGGCTGCTTGTAGGGGTCAAGGCGGCCCACAAAGATGAACACCCGCGCGTGCTCGTCGATTTTGAGCGCACGGCGGATCTCGGTGCGGTTGTTGGGGATGGACGGGATGATGGCGGTGTCCAGCCCGACGGGCATCAGCCCCGCGCAGGGCACGCCGAGGCTTTCCAGCTCGGCGGCGACGGCAGGAGTTTTGGCGTAGGTGGGCGTTTTGCGGTATACCGCCAGATTGCGGCGCAGCAGCAGGTCCATGACCCTGCGCACGGCGGCGTGGTTGGAGGTGCTTTTCAGCGCACCGAGCTGGCTGTAAAACAGGATGCCGTGCTTTTGGCAGAAGCGGTACAGCCCCGGCACGCCGAGGGAGTTGTCGCCCATGACGTGGACGGCGTCGGTATGCTCGTCGAGCAGGATCTGCCAGTTTTTATAGAATGCCTGCACGCCGAAGGCGACGGCGGGCATATAGCAGATTTTTACGTTTGTCTCCGGGGTCTCGATCCGGGGGGCTTTAGCGCCCGGCTCCGGGTAGAGCACGACGGCGCGGCAGCCCAGCGCGGCAAAGGCGCGGGCCAGGCCGACCTCCTGCCGGTTATACAGGCCCTTCTGGCCCGACGGCCCGCGGTAAAATTGCGGAATGACGATGGTTTTCATGAATGGATGATTACCTCTTTTGGGGTATAGAGACCGTAGGGGCGAACATTGTTCGCCCGTGGCCGTTTGCTATGCGCGCAGCCTTCCCGGAAAATCGATGCGGCGTCAGGTTGGCGGGCGAACAATGTTCGCCCCTACAGAGCACGATTTTTTACGGCTTTGCTTCGGAAACGGTTTCGACGGCTGTCTCAATCTTCGGCAGCCTTGTCAGATACCTTGCGTCGATGATCTCTAAAACGTCATCGCGGCTGTAGGTGTGGATGCCGATGATGTCCGCGGGGGCAAGGCCGGTGATCTCGACGTTCTGCGGCGTGGCGGCGCAGAGAGGCACCTCCGAGCTGCCGCGGCGGGCGAGAAACTGCAGATAGACCCCGTAGTCCACGGTGGTGCTGACCTGGGTGGGGTGGATGATCTGCTCACCCAGCAGGAAAAACGGCCCGGCGTTGCGGCTGACAAGGTCAAAGTCGCGGTGCTGCAGATTGTAGGCTTCATCGGGCAGCAGCTCAAACGGGCCGGGCGCGGCGGGCAGCGTGTCCTCGGCAGGCAGCGGGACGGCGGCGGTCTCCTGTACGGCGTGGCGCAGCGTGTAGCGGCGGTAGCGCACATAGAGCTGGTTGTCGGGGCGGGTCTCGCTGCAAAGCAGGGTCAGGGCCTCGGCGCGGCGGTCCAGCAAAATCGTGTCGCAGAGCTCCTCGTCCGTGGGAAAGCGCTGCACCAGCTCCCATTGGGTGGGGAAGGTCTTGCAGCGGTAGAGCCGCAGGCTGTGGTCACTGCCGGTCTCGGGGATCATCCAGACCTCACCGTTCCAGTCAAAGACCATCGGGAACGACAGGTGGAAATCTTCTTCCAGCGCGACGCGCCAGTCGTCGGCGGTGCCGTCGTCGTGCAGTTCGCAGACCTCGAGACGGCCCTTGCCGGTGGAGAGGTCCATCGCCTCGGCGAACAGCCAGCGCTTGCCGCGCCGGTGGTAGAGCAGCGGGTCGGCAAACCACCAGCCCTCCCGCCGGGGCAGCAGGGTGTAGGGGCCGCCTTCCAGAGCGGGCAGCGGCTCGGTGCCCTCGGCAGTGGGGCGGGGGCGCACGGCGATGGTGTAGATTTCTTTTTCGCCCATGACTTTGCGCAGCAGCCGCTTGGGCGGCATGTGCAGGGCGCGGTAAAACTGGTTCATGATACTTCCTCGGCGGCGCGGCGGCCGTATAGTTTTAGCAGGGTCTTGTAGTTTTCCTCGGCGCTGAAGCGGCGGCGGGTGGCGTTGGAGATGGCCGTGCAGTCAAACTGCATGGCGCTCATGGCGCGGACAGCCCCGGCCAACGCGGCGGGGTCGCCGGGGGCAAAGCACAGCCCGTCAAACCCGGGCCGCACCGACGCCCCGACATTGCCGATGCCGCTGGCCAGCACCGGCGTACCCAGCGCGTGGGCCTCCGCCGGGACAAGGGCAAAGCTCTCATAGCAGAGACTGGCGGCGACGACGGCGCGGCTCTCGGCCATCAGGCGGTGCAGCGCGTCCCGCGGAAGCTGGCCGACGAATTGCACCTTGGGCAGATTCTGCGCTTTGGCCCAGTCGGCCAGCGGACCGTCCCCGGCCACAAGCAGCAGCGGTGCGTCCTTGCCCAGAATGCGCCATGCCTCAATGACGGTGCGCAGACCCTTTAGTTCCTCCAAGCGGCCCGCAAAGACGAACTGACGCTTGCGCTCCTCCCAGGGGGTGACGGGGCCGGAGGGCACGGTCACGGGGTTCGGCTTGACGACAAGGCGATTTTCGTCGAAGGTGGGATGGATCTTATTGAATTCCAGCAGCTTTTCCCGGTCAAACTCGGTGGGGGTGGTGATGGCGATGCCGCGCCATGTGCCCAGCACCCGATGCAGCCAGTAGGCGGCCACGACGACGAGCGTCTGCGCCCGGCTGCCGCGGTAGCAGCGGTGCCGCAGTGCGCAGTGCAGGCCGTGGTGCGGGCAGTCCTCACAGACCCGTCCGTCCCGCAGTAAGATGCCGTTCGGGCAGAACAGGCGGAAGTTGTGGAGCGTCAGCACCACCGGCACGCCGCACTTTTTGGCGGCGCGCACGACGGCAGGGCTGAGGAGCAGCAGCGTATTGTGGATGTGGACGGCGTCGATGTGCTGCTGTTCCATGATATTCCGCACGTCGCGGGTGGCCCGGCGGTTCCAGACGGCGCGAAAGGGCAGCAGCGCCTTGGCCGCGCCGTGGGCGGCCTCCTCATTGCTGCGCTCATAGACGACGACGGTGTGGCCGTGCTGCTCCAGCAGGGCGCGCTCCGCGGCAAAGACGGCGTCCTCGCCGCCGGGCAGCCGGTAATGGCAGTGTATCAGCAGAATTTTCACGCAGCCGCCTCCTCTTGCAGACAATAAACCTATTATGACATTATACCCTTTTTGCGGCGCTTTCGCAACAAAAAAAGAGGAACGCAGTGCGTCCCTCGCGGTAAAATTACTGGTCGTCGTCACCGTGGAGCTGGGCCTCACGGATGGCCTTGATTTTTTTCTCGATGTCAAAGCTCTTTTCCAGTGCGGGGTAAATGGCCATCAGGCTCAGCAGGCAGGGCAGCCACAGGCTGGTTAAAATCAGCACAAAGCTGGAAATCGGCCAGAACAGCGCCACAGCGCCCCAGTACAGCAGCTGCCACAGCAGGCCCAGGCCGCTGCGGGGCAGGTAGCCCAGGAACAGCATGAGGGAGTTCTTCAACAGTCCGGCGAAGGACAGGTCAAGCAGCGCGACCTGCACGTAGAGGTACTGGGCAATGCCGGCCAGCAGGATGATGGCGACCAGCACGGCGATCACGGCTACGTGCCCGCCGGCAATGTTGATGTGGCAGAGTGAGAAAAGCTCCATGGCCAGCAGCAGGCCGCAGACAGCGCCGGGCAGCAGGGATTCCTTCAGGTTGCGCTTCCAGGTGCGGCGGTAGGTCTCCCACCAGTAGCCGGGCTCGTCGCGCAGCGTGCGCAGGATCGTGTCGTTTAGGCCGACGATCTGCGGCGCGGCGATCATGCCGCCCAGCACGCCCGCGATGACGAGCGGGACCAAAGAGTGGGTCTCGACGGCGAACCAGACACCGGCGGCAAACGGCAGACCGCCGAGCATCGCCAGTATGCCGGCCAGCCAGATGGTGGAGAAGTCGCGGCCCAAAATCTCAAAAAAGCGGGCAGCGCCCTTTTTACGGGGGGCGTCGGGCGATACGCCCGGGCCGGGTTTATCAAAATTGCGCGTGAAAAGTCCCATGATACAATAGCTCCTTATGGAATGATGTTGGGGGAAAGGGGTGTAGGGGCGGCCTTTCGGGTCGATGCAAGCATCGACCCCTGCGCCGTAGGGGCGGATTCCATATCCGCCCGGGGTGTCAAAAATGGTGCAGTCACCCCTTGGCCCCCTCTGTGAGGGGGCTCCGCCCGCAGGCGGTGGGGGAGAGAACTGTTCGGCTGACCGAAATATTTCAGGCTATGGCAAGGTTCTCTCCCTCCGCCCCTTCGGGGCACCTCCCTCGCAGAGGGAGGTCTTTTGACACACTGGGGCGAGCATTGCCCGCCCCTACAGAGTAGTTGGCCCGTAGAGGGCGGCGCCGGATTGGATCAGAATGTCCGGCTCGACGCGCAGGCCGGTTTTGCGGCCCTTCTGGGCTTCGACGAGGAAAAGCCAGGGCGCGGCGTCGGAGCGGTTCTTGACAAAAGCCAGACGCTTCGGCTCAAGGCGCGCGGCGCGTAAGGCGGCCAGAATTTCCGCCAACTGCTCCGGGCGCTGGCAGAGCAGGAACCGCCCGCCGTCCCGCAGGGCGCGGCGCGCGCAGTCCACGGCGTCGGCGGTGGTGCAGCTGCCGGTGTGGCGGGCCTCGGCCCGGCGCGGGTCCGGGCTGCGGGGACCGGCTGTGAAGTACGGCGGGTTGCAGGCGGCAAAATCGTACTGCCCCTGCTCCGGCCCGGCGGTGCAGAACTGCCGCAGGTCGCCGCAGACCGGCGCGATGTGCGCGGCGTCGGCGTTTTCGGCCAGGGCCGCGGCGCAGAGGGCGGACGCGGCGGGGTCGATCTCCAGCGCGGTGCAGGGGCCGCGGTGCCCGGCGTCGTGCCAAACGAGTGAGACGATGCCGCACCCGCTGCACAGGTCGAGCGCACGCTCGTTTCTGCGGGGCTGCGCGAAGCGGGCCAGCAGCAGCGCGTCGGTGCCGAACGTCGCGCCCGGCGCGGTCAGCACGCGGGTGCCGTTGTCCAGAATTTCAACGCCCATTCAGACTTTTGCGCGCAGCTGCGCATATTTCAGAAGCGCGACCTGGGTCTTGCTGTCCTTGATCGTGCCGTCCATCACAAGGCCGAGGGCCTCGTCGAACGGCATTTTGACGACATCAAGGAACTCGCCCGCGTCGAGGTGCTGCGCTGTGCTGTGCAGGCCGGTGGCGGCCCACAGATAGATTTTCTCGCTGTCGTAGCCGACGGTGGCATAGACGACGCCGAGATCGATAAAATTGTCGGCAGTCAGGCCGCACTCCTCGCTCAGCTCGCGCTTGGCGGCCTCAAACGGATCCTCGTCCGCCTCGAGCTTGCCGGCGGGCAGCTCCCAGATCTCCTCGCCGAAGGCGTAGCGGAACTGACGTACCATCGTCACGCTGCCGTCGGCGTCCACAGGCAGGATGCAGGCGCCGCCGTGGTGGTGGACGATCTCCCGCGTCGAGGTCGTGCCGTCCTCAAGCTGTACCTTGTCCACGGTCACGCGGATGACGCGGCCATTGAAGATTTCCCTGCTTTCCAGCATGGTCTCGGTATGTGCCATTGTTTTTCTCCTTTGCAGAAAGGGCCCCGCCGTACAGGCAGGACCGATACTGCTTCTATTTTACAGCAGGCGCAGACAATAATCAATAAAGTCGAGCGTATATTTTTGGCTGCGCAGCCAATCAGAGGCGTGGCCGTCATCGAGGTAGGTCAGCAGGGCTTCGGTCAGGATGGGGTCCTGCATCAGATACTCGCGGCAGTACTGCTCGTCCGGCTCCTGGATAGCCTGGCAGAACACAACGCCGCGGCCCTGAAAAACATTGACGCTCATCGACGGAGTCGGCGCCAGCTGGGCAGAGTCCACGATGCGCAGGGTGCGGCGGTCAGACTCCGCAGCGCGGCGCAGCCGCAGGAGCAGCTCCCGGCGGGTGGGAATGTCCGGCGCATCGCACAGATCCGGCGGAATGTCGAACATTTTCCCGGTGCGTACAAACTGCAAAAGACCTTCCTCACAGAAATAGAGGTCCGGGGCCTGGGCGCTCCACATCTGCAGGTGTTCGAGCAGGGCGGGCAGGGACTGCAGCGCGGCGCCGGGCCGGACAAGCTGCAGGGCCATTTTCTCGTCGGCAAACAGGGCGAACGGCGGCTGGTAGCGGATCATGGAGCAGCGGCGCGTTTCCGAAAAGAGGTCGTTGTACAGCGCTATGGATTCCGAAAAGTCGTGGGCATCGGTGGCCAGCTTCAGCACCGATGCGGCGTTGAGATATTTGCGGCTGAACGCAAGGCGCAGATTTTCGACGGCCCGGCGGTCCATGATGATGTAGGCCTTCTGGCCCTGGATGTCCATCATGACGGCGGCCTCGGGCAGCAGCAGATAGACAGGCATCAGCGTGCCGGGGCTGGGCTCGGTCATGACGTGGCGCACGACGCGGGCCTCGTAATTCAGCTTGGGCAGGAAAAGGAACGGCAGTGTGCGGGTCAGGACGGACACGCCGGACACCCATTCCCGGGGAATGTCGCGGTTCTCGGCATAAACCAGCAGCTGGGACAGTGCAACGGGTGCGCCGTCCGCTGCCGAAAAGCGTTCTACCAGCACATGGTCCAGCGTGGGGTTTGTGAACGGCGAGAGGAGCAGCGGGCGGGTATCGCCGGACAGAATGTGGTTGGCCACCAGCGATGCCACGGCAGCGGCGACTGCGCGGCTGCCCTCTATATACTGCTCGCTGCAGCGCAGCTGGCTGGCGGCTTCGTTGGAGATAAGGCCCTCGCGGTGGGTGAAATCCTCCACCCGGAAAGAGACCTCCAGCAGGTGGTGCAGCTCGGCGCGCAGCCTGGGATCGGGGCCGCGGCCACGCTGCTTGTATTGCAGCAGCAGGGCGGATTTCTCTTCCTCGCTCAATTCCAGCGCGTCGGCCAGGTGCTCCAGCTGGAACTCCCGCGGGGTGCGCTGACCGCTTACAATTTTGTACAGCGTGGAGCGGTCGATCGACGCTTTGCGGGCCAGCTCGGCCATTGTGCCGGGGTAGCGGGTGACGAGTATCTTCAGGGTCTGGGTCAGTTCGCTCATGGGGGCGGCCTCCATTTATGGAATGCTTTTACTATACCGCGAAAGTGCCGCGCTGGCAAGTGTAAACTTTTTTGGTACATCGTTGCGATATGCCGGGAAATTTGTTATAATCTGGGAAAGTGAAAACGAGGTGACTGTTATGAAAAAGCATCCTCTTTTGGCGGCAGGGGCCGCGGCGGGCACGGCGGTGCTGGGTGCGGCGTATGCCGTCTACCGCGTTGCCTTTTACCAGAAGCCGACGACGAAGGTGCCCTCCCCGGCGGATATGCCCACGCGGGAGTGCTACCGCAAGGCCATGGGCCCAGACGCCGACGCGCTGGCGCGGGATATGTTCAAGGCCGTGCACATCACGGCGCAGGACGGTACGCCGCTGGCCGCACGCTACTACCACCACGCCGACGGCGCGCCGCTGGCAATCATCTTCCACGGCTACCGCGGCTATGCGGAGCGGGACGGCCTGGGCGGCTATACGCTGTGTACGGCGCTGGGCTACAATGTGCTGCTGCCCGACCAGCGCGCCCACGGCTACAGCGGCGGCCATACGATTACGATGGGCGTGAAGGAGCGCTACGACGCCCGCGACTGGACGGTCTGGGCGCGGAGCCGCTTCGGCCCCGAGGTGCCGATCTTTTTGATGGGCGTCTCGATGGGTGCGGCCACCGTGCTGCTGGCCGCCGGGCTGAACCTGCCGGACAACGTCTGCGGCATTGTGGCGGACTGCGGCTACACCAGCCCGCGGGAGATCACCCGCAAGTGCCTGCCGGAGTATCTGCCCGGCATGCCGCTGGAGCTGACCTATGCGGTTGGACGGCTGGGCGCGATCCTGTTCGGCCACTTTGACCCCGAGGACGCCGACTGCGAGGCCGCCGCAGCGCAGAGCAAGGTGCCGATTTTGTTTGTCCACGGCGACGCGGACGGCTTTGTACCCTATGATATGGGGAAACGCAACTATGAAGCCTGCCGCGCGAAGGGCAAGAAATTTTTGACGGTACACGGCGCAGAGCACGCCGTGAGCTACTACCACGACAACGACGCCTACACGAAGCAGGCAACGGAGTTTTTGCAGGACTGTCTGGCCCGGCGCGGCTTTGTATGGCCGCCCGAGACCGACGAGCCTGAAAAATGATATAGAGGAGTGTTTATTATTATGAAGCGTATTGCTACCACGAACGCACCCGCCGCCCTGGGCCCCTATGCCCAGGCGGTTGACACCGGTGACACCGTCTATTGCAGCGGCCAGCTCGGCCTGGACCCCGCCACCGGTGCATTGGCCGAGGGCGTGCAGGCCCAGACGCACCAGGCGCTCAAGAATCTGCAGGCTGTGCTGCAGGAGGCCGGTCTGACGCTGGACAATGTCGTCAAGACGACAGTATTTGTGCAGGATCTGGGGGATTTCGGCACCGTGAATGAAATTTACGGCAGCTACTTCCACGGCGGCTTCCCCGCGCGCAGCTGCGTGCAGATCGCCGCGCTGCCGAAGGGAGCGCTCGTCGAGATCGAGTGCATTGCGGTGCGGTAATAGCGCATTGACGCGAAAAAGTGCTTTGCAGGGGCGGATTTCCTGTCCGCCCGGGGGTGCTTCCGCCGCCGCGGACGGCGCGGGCGCATATAGAATGCGCCCCTACGGAGGCTCCGTGAGGGGAAATCGCAAATAGAAAACGCGGATTTGTAGGGAACGGTCTTGACCGTTCCGGGCCGTGAGTGCCGATCACAAAGCGCCGCGGAGGGGTCAAGACCCCTCCCTACAGAAAAAGATAACCGGCAGACCGTTGAATCGAACGGTCTGCCGGTTTCGGTTATTTCCCGTAGCTTGCCAAAAACTGCCGGGTGCGTTCCTCTTTGGGGTGGTCGATGAGCTCCTTGGCGTCGCCCTGCTCGACGACGACACCGCCGTCCATGAAGAGGATGCGGTCCGCAGCGTCGCGGGCAAACTTCATCTCGTGCGTGACGATGATCATCGTCGTCTTGTGCTCGGCCAGCTCGCGCAGGACGCGCAGCACCTCGCCGGTCAGCTCGGGGTCAAGGGCTGAGGTCGGCTCATCAAAGCAGAGGATGTCCGGGTGCAGCGCCAGTGCGCGGGCAATCGCCACGCGCTGCTGCTGCCCGCCGGAAAGCTGGTGCGGGTAGTGGTTCTCCCGGTCAGAAAGCCCCATCTGCGCCAGCAGGGCCTTTGCCTGCGTTTCAATGTCGGCCAGAATCTGCCGCCGGTTCTGCTTGTAGTCGGGGCGCTCCTTCGCCAGGAGCTGGCCCGCCAGCATGACGTTCTGCAGCGCCGTGTACTGGGGAAACAGGTTGAAGCTCTGGAACACAAGGCCGAAGTGCAGCCGCTTTTTGCGGATGGCTTCTTCGCTCTGCGTTTTGGTGTCGGTGGCGCTCCACAGCGTTTCACCCGCTACCGTAATGCTGCCGGTGTCGGCGGTCTCCAGAAAGTTCAGACAGCGCAGCAGCGTTGTTTTGCCGGAGCCGGACGAGCCGATGATGGCGAGAGCCTCGCCTTCGGCCAGATCAAACGAGATGTCGCGCAGCACCTTTGTGGCACCAAAGCTCTTGCCGATGCCGTTTACTTCCAACAATGCCATAGCCGCGCCCCCTTACTTGAAATAGTCCAGCCGCTTTTCCAGCCAGCCGAACAGCAGCGTCAGCGCACCGACGAACACGAGGAAGAACACCGCCGTGGAGAACAGCGGCCAGATCAGGCCCTTGGCGCTGTACTCTTTCGCCATCATGATGATGTCCTTGTTGGCGATGACGTTCGCCAGCGAGGTATCCTTGACCAGCGTGATGATCTCATTGCCCATGGGCGGCAGGATGCGCTTGATGACCTGCAGGAGCGTGACGCGGAAGAAAATCTGGGTCTTTGTCATGCCCAGCACCTGCCCGGCCTCGGTCTGGCCCCTGGGCACAGCCTCGATGCCGCCGCGGTAAATTTCCGAAAAATAGCAGGCGTAGTTGATGGCGAACGCCACGACGGCGGCGACCAGACGCCCGCTGCCGCCGGACGGCCATGGGCTGGTGAAGCCCAGCAGGCCGGGCCCTAAGTAGATGACCAGGATCTGCAGCATCAGCGGCGTGCCGCGGATGACCCAGACAAACGTTTTGACGACGCCGCGCAGCGGGGCAAGCCTGCTCATGGAGCCGAACGACACCACCAGCCCCAGCGGCAGTGCGAACAATAGAGTCAGACCGAACAGCTGGCAGTTGAGCCAGAACGCCTCGGTCAGGCGGCCCCAGATGACTGCTACCTCGCCCATCAGTCGGCCAGCGTCAGGCTGTACTTGTCGGCCAGGGCCTGCATCGTGCCGTCGGCCTTCAGCTCGTCAAAGGCGGCGTTCACGGCGTCGGCGGCATCGCTGCCCTTGCGGAAGGCGGCGCCGTACTCCTCGGCGTTCAGCTCGTCCTTGATGGCGAGGTTTGCGTAGTCGGTGCCCTCGCCGATCATGGCGGTGGCCAGCGTCAGATCCAGCACGGCGGCGTCAGCCGTACCGGCGGCGACCTCCATCAGGCAGTCAGTCTGGACGGACTTGCTGACGTAGTCGGCCTGGGAGAGGCTCTCGTCCTCGCTGATGGCGCTCTCACCGGCGGAACCGGCCTCGGCCACGATGGTCTTGCCGACAAGGTCGGCGGTGGAGCTGTAATCGGCATCGGCCTTCATGACGACGACCTGCGCGTTCTTGGCATAGGCCTTCGTGCAGGCGGTGTTGGCCATGATGTCATCGGTCAGGGTCATGCCGTTCCAGATGCAGTCGATGCTCTTGGCGTCCAGCTCGACAATTTTGGTGTCCCAGTTGATCTCAACAAAGTCGGGCTCCACGCCCAGCTTTTCGCAGACGGCAGTGGCAAGCTCGGTGTCAAAGCCGGTGAAATTGCCGTCGGCGTCAGTGTAGTTCATCGGCTCATAGACGGTGTAGCCGATGGTCATTTTGCCCTTGTTTTTGATGTAGGCAAGGTCGCTGTCGGCAGTGGCTTCAGCGGCGGAAGCTGCGGTGCTTTCCGTAGAAGCTGCCGTGGATGCGCTGCCGCCGCAGGCGGCCAGGCTCACGGCCATGCCGAGTGCCAGAACGGTGCTGATGAATTTTTTCATGATACTTCCTCCTATACTTTGCACAGATCCCTCACACTGCCGGTTTAAAGCGGCGGTATGCTTTAATAGTAATGCAAAACCGCGGGTTATGCAAGAGGTTTGGGAGATTTTTGCAGAAAAAAGAATATTTATACAGGGGAGAGGCGGCAGGCTGCGGCTTGACAAAGGGACAGCACAGCGTTATAATAAGAATAGAAAAAGGCGCCTGCCGTATGTGCAGTGCCCGCCGCATAAAGCGGCATAAAAAGAATACCATGTTTCGACGGTTTTTGCAACCGGGAAACATGGTATTTTTTATTGTGTTTTTTACTTGATGACCCGTACCATATCGCGGGTGATGGCGTCCAGCGTGGGCGCACCGCACAGGCGCATCGTGTCGGCCAGCTCATTGCCGAGCTGGGCTGTGTAGGCGGCGACGCCGTCGGCACCGGCACCGTAGACGGCAGTGACGAAGGGCCGCGCGATCAGCACGGCGTCTGCGCCGAGGGCCAGCGCCTTGAACACGTCGCTGCCGGTGCGGATGCCGCCGTCCACCAGAATTTTGGCGCGGCCATCCACGGCGGCGACGATGTCGGCCAGCACCTCCTGCGTGGCGGGGCAGTCGTCCAGCACGCGCCCGCCGTGGTTCGAGACAACAATGCCCGCGGCACCGGCCTCGATGGCCTTTTCCGCGCCTTTGACGGTCATGATGCCTTTTAAGATAAACGGCACGCCCGCGGCCAGGGCAATTTCTTTTAACTGCTCCACGGTCTTGCTGCCCGCGGGCGGGTCAAGGTGTTGTAAAAACGGCAGGCCCGCCGCGTCGATGTCCATGGCCATGGCAAAGCAGCCGGAGCTGCGCGCCAGCGCTATTTTCCGGGCCACCGTGGCGTTGTCCCACGGCTTGACGGTGGGGATGCCCGCGCCGCCGCAGGCCGTGATGGCAGCAGCCGCGCCCTCCATGACCTTGGGGTTCGTGCCGTCGCCGGTGAAGGCAGCAATGCCGGCCACCGCGCAGGCGGGGACAAGGATATTGTTGTAGTCCAGATCGTTGTACTTGTCGCCGTAGTGCAGCGTCATGGCGCCGACAGGCCCGGCAAAGAACGGATATTTGAAGCTACGGCCAAACAGCGTCAGGGATGTGTCCGGCTCAAAATTTTCATGGATGGTATCCATGTTCAGCCGTACATTGCGCCAGGCGTCAAAGTTGCGGACGGCCACCGTGCCGCTGCCCTTGGCACCGGGGCCGGGGATCGTGCCGCCGCAGGCGCGGCCGTTGCAGACCGGGCAGGCGAGGCAGGGGCCCATCTGACCCTGGGCAGCCTGTAAAACTTCTTTATATGTCATCTGGATTTTGCCTCCTGTGCTGCGAGCCGATGCGAACATCGGCCCCTACAAAAATCGGGTAATTATGCTCCGCGCCCATTATAGCGCGTTTTGCCCGCTGCCGCAAGGCCGCTGCCGACGACAAGTGTGCACAGTACACAGAGCCCTGCGCCCGCCTGGCCGGTCAGGTCGCCCACAAGGCCCACAAGCGGGCTGGCGGGGATCATCAGCAGACTGTAGGCCATGCTGTCCACGCTGATGAGCGTTGCGCGGCGGTCACTGGGGATCGCGTCGTTGAGCCGCTGCATACTGTGCAGGAACCAGACGGAGAGTGCCCCCTGTACGAGTACCGGCCCGGCGGCGCAGAGCAGCGCCGGGGCCGCGCCCGCCAGAAGCGTGCCTGTGCCGACGAGCAGCGCACAGCCGAAATAGAGCGCGCGCAGCCGTTTGGGGTGCAGGCGGCGGCCCAGCGATGCGCCCGCCATGCCCGCGGCCCCAGCCAGCAGACCCGGCAGGAACAGCCATTCCATGGCCCAGCCCTGCTGGGTCAGCCGCTGCTGGACGAACATCGAGGTCAGGTAGGACGGCAGCGAGATGACCGCGTCGGCCATGATAATGCGCCGCGCCGGCGTGCTGCTGCACAGGCAGTCGAGACTGTCCAAAATGTGCTCGCGCAGCCGGGCGGGCAATTCTTGTAAGATGTGCTTCTCACGGGCGGCCTGTTCGTCGGTGACGACAGGTTCGGTCAGGTTGGCCGCGGCCAAGGCGGAGACGGCGCTGACCGCGGCGTCCGCAAGGTAGTAGCCCGCCGAGGTCAGCACCCCGGCCAGCAGGCTGGCCAGTGCGCCGAGGGCGGAGGCTAACTTCATGAAGATTGACGCTTTGGCGTCAACTTTAATGTAGTCGCGCTCCCGCCCGGCGGTTTTCAGGCTGTCGTAGGTCAGGGCTTCCGTGGTGCCGGAGAGCAGGTTGTAGCCCAGCGCTTTCAGCCCCATGCCCGCGCAGATGAACGCGAGACTGGGCGCAAACGCCATGGTGGCGGCGGAGACAACGCCCAGCGCACCGCCGAAGATCAGCGTGCGCCGCCGCCCCAGCAAATCGGCGGCCATGCCGCTGGGGACCTCACACAGCAGGCTGACGCCGTGGAAAACGCCCTCGGCCAGGCCGATTTGCGCCAGCGTAAAGCCGCGGGCCGCCAGCAGCGCGACCCAGACGGCGTCGGTGAAGCGCAGGGTAGAGGTAAATGCGTGCAGATACACGCAGCGAAGCTGTTTTTGTAAATTCATGGGGAACACCCTTTCGTGATCGTATACGAAAACGTGCCCTTAAATTTTGTAAAAAGGCAGCAAAAAGCGCCCCGCGGCAAAGCCACAGGGCGCAAAACTGCACACTTACAGCGTTACCGAGGTAAAAAAGGGCACACTTACAGCGTCAGTAGGTCAGGGGTTTCCTTTTTTCTGGAACACAACACCAAACTGCCAACGCATAAGGGGGTGCTCTCCTTCCTCGGTGAATTTGGGATAAGTATAGCACAGCGTTTGCCAAATGACAAGAAAAATTGTACAATAGGGGCATGATTTTTGAAAGCTAAGGGGAACGGGTATGAAACGTCTGGTCGTCGGGCTGCTGGCACATGTGGACAGCGGCAAAACTACACTGGCCGAAGGGCTGCTTTACCGCGCGGGGGTGCTGCGCAAGCTGGGGCGCGTGGACCACAGGGACGCCTTTCTTGACACCGACAGCCAAGAGCGGGCGCGGGGCATCACGATCTTTGCCAAGCAGGCCGTGCTGACGCTGCCCGCCGCGGACGGCGCCGACGAGACCGAGCTGACGCTGCTGGATACGCCCGGCCACGTGGATTTTTCCGCCGAGGCCGAGCGCGCTTTGCAGGTGTTGGATTACGCGGTGCTGGTCGTCTCCGGCACTGACGGCGTGCAGGCCCATACCGAGACATTGTGGAAACTGTTGGCACGTTACCGCGTACCTACGTTTGTATTTGTCAACAAGATGGACCTGCCCGGCGCGGACGCCGCCGTGCGCCTGCGGGAGCTGCGCGGGCGGTTCGGGGACGGGTGCGTGGATTTTTCCGCCGCGCCCGACCCGGAGGCGCTGGCTCTGTGCAGCGAGCCGCTGATGAACGAGGTGCTTGAGACCGGTGCAGCAGCGGCAGAAACGATACAGACCGCTATTGCGCGGCGGCAGGTGTTCCCGGTGTTTTTCGGCGCGGCGCTGCGGCTGGACGGGCTGGACGGGCTGCTGCGCGGCCTGCAGACGCTGACCCGCACCCCGCCCCGGTGGCCGGAATTCGGCGCGCGTGTGTTCAAAATCAGTGAGGATGCGGGCACGCGGCTGACCTGGCTGAAGGTCACGGGCGGCGTGCTGCATGTAAAAGATGTGCTGCCCGGCGGCGAGAAGGCCGACGCGCTGCGGCTGTACAACGGCGGCAAATTCCGGCTGGTCAGCGAGGCGCTGCCCGGCATGGTCGTGGCCGCAGCGGGGCCGGTCAGTACGCGGCCCGGGCAGGGACTTGGCGCGGAATCCGACGCCGATACGCCGCTTTTGGAGCCGGTGCTCAACTACCGCGTGGACTGTGACGCCGACCCCCATACCTTATTAAAGGCGCTGCAAACGCTGGAGGGCGAGGACCCGCAGCTGCACGTCAACTGGCGGGACGACCTGGGCGAGGTACACGTCCAGCTGATGGGCGAGGTGCAGCTGGAAATTTTGCAGACGATCTTGCAGGAACGGTTCGGGCTGACCGTGGCGTTCAGCGAGGGCGGCATTTTGTATAAAGAGACGCTGACAAGGGCGGTGGAGGGCATCGGCCACTATGAGCCGCTGCGCCACTATGCCGAGGTACATCTGCTGCTGGAGCCGGGGGCGCGGGGCAGCGGTGTGCAGCTGACGGCGGACTGCCCGCCCGACACGCTGGCCGAAAACTGGCAGCGGCTGATCTTAACGCATCTGGCCGAGCGCACCCACCCGGGCGTGCTGATCGGTGCGCCGCTGACCGATGTGAAGATCACGCTGGCGGCGGGCCGTGCCCACCAGAAGCATACCGAAGGCGGAGACTTCCGCCAGGCGACCTACCGTGCCGTGCGGCAGGGCCTGCGGATGGCCGAGGCGAAGGACGGCGTGCAGCTGTTGGAGCCGTGGTATGATTTTACGTTGGAGCTGCCCGCCGACGCGCTGGGCCGCGCCATGGCCGATGTGCAGAGGATGTGCGGCAGCTTTGAGGCACCGGAGACGTCAGGCGGCACGGTGCGGCTGACGGGCCGTCTGCCTGTGGCGACGGCGCGGGGCTATGCGCGGGAGGTCGCGGCCTACACCCACGGGCTGGGCCGCTGGGCCGTGCTGCCTGCCGGGTACGACGCCTGCCATAACGCCGACGAGATCGTCTCCGCCGCGGGGTATGACCCCGACGCGGATGTGGAAAACCCGGCGGATTCGGTGTTCTGCGCCCACGGGGCCGGGTATCTGGTCAAATGGGACGAGGTGCCCGCCCGGGCACATCTGTCCACCGGGCTGGAACGGCAGCTGAACGGCGAGACGGCGACAGAAGAAGCCGACGCTGAGGACGATGCCAACGCGCGCCGCCGCCGTGCCGACGCCTACCGCGGCACGCTGGAGCAGGACAAAGAACTGCTGGCGATTTTTGAACGAACCTACGGAAAAATACGCCGCCGCGGCGAGACGGGCGACGCGAAAAAGGCGGCCCGCGCGGCCCTGCACACGGCCCCCGCGGCGGCGTCCGTGCCCGCAAAGCCCGTGCCCGCCGGGCCGGACTACCTGCTGGTGGACGGCTACAACGTGATTTTTGCGTGGGATGATTTAAGAAAACTGGCCGACGGCAATCTGGACGCCGCGCGGCGCAGGCTGATGGATATTCTGTGCAACTATGCGGGCTACCGCCGCTGTGTGCCGATCCTGGTTTTTGACGCCTACAAGGTGCGCGGCGGCGCGCGGGAGGTGGAGCAGTACCACAATTTGTATGTTGTCTACACCCGCGAGGCCGAGACGGCGGATATGTACATTGAGCGCGCGACCCACGAGCTGGCGAAGGAGCACCGCACCCGCGTTGTCAGCAGCGACGGCGCGGAGCAGATCATCGTCATGGGGCACGGTGCGCTGCGCGTGAGCGCCCGGGCGTTTGAGGAGGAAGTCAGGGCCGTGGAGAAGGAGATACGGGAGTTTTTGGGGGAATAAAACGAAGGGTAGGGGCGAGGCATACCTCACCTGCAGCTTACCCATGAGATGGAGCTGATGGGAAAGCTGCGGGCCGGGCATGCCCGGCCCCTACTTTTTGTGCAGCGGAAAACTTTCAGAAACCCTGCCGTGCTATACTGGCCTCAACGAAAGGGGGAAAACGCGATGCTTCCGATTTTGATCGTGGATGATGAGCCGCATATTGCCAGGCTCATTGAGATGACGCTGGAGCCGCTGGGGCAGCCGCTTGTGCTGGCCTGCGACGGCGAGCAGGCCGCCGACCTGCTGGAAAAGCAGCAGTTTGATCTGGTGCTGCTGGACGTCATGCTGCCGGGCGTGGACGGCTTTGCACTGATGGACTACATTGCGCCAACCGGCACGCCGGTCATCTTTCTGACGGCGAAAAACGCCGTGGCGGACCGGGTGCGCGGGTTGAAGCTGGGCGCGTATGACTACATCGTCAAGCCGTTTGCCCCGGCGGAGCTGCTGGCCCGGGTCGAGGGACTTCTGCGCCACACCGGGCGGCGGGCGGCGACGCTGCGGGTGTTCGATGCCGAGGTAGACCCGGACAACCGCACCGTGACCCAAAACGGGCGCGCGGTGGAGCTGACCCCGCGGGAGTTTACGCTGCTGTTGGTTCTGGTGCGGGCGCGTGGATAGGCGCTCTACCGTGATATTTTGTATGAGCGGGTCTGGGGCCCCGACGCGGAGCCGAACCCGCGGGCGCTGGATCTGCACATCCACCGGCTGCGCAAAAAGCTGGACTGGGCGGACAAGATCGTGACCGTGCCGAAGGTGGGGTATAAGCTGCTGGCAGAACGGTAGGGGCCGGGCATGCCCGGCCCGCGGGCTGCAAGACGGCAGACCGTGAATGGGTCATGGCGGAAGGCTGCCGGGCCGGACATGTCCGGCCCCTACATGGCGGTAAATCAAAATGAATCATACAACCGGGAAACCGCAGGAGGTGACTTTATGAAGCGTACATCCATGTACACGGCTGTCCTTGCACTCTCGCTGGCAATGGCGCTGGCGGGCGGCGGGCTGGCGTGCAGGACGTTCCGGGAACGGCTGGACGCGCTGGAGGAACAGGCGGTTTTGCAGCACCAGCGCAATGTCTGTGGGCTGGAGGACGCCTTTGCCGCCGAGTACGATACCCGGAGCGGCGCGGGCTATCTGAGCAGCGGGGCCGACTCGGTCTGCGCCCGGGTAGGGCAGGCGTACACCCGCGGCCAGTGGCTGATCCTGGGCAGCAGCACTGCCGCGTTTGCGCTGATGCGGGAGGGCGACGTCGCCTACAGCGCCCTGCCGGAGAGCGTGGCCGCCGCCGATGTGCAGCAGGCCGCCGCGGCCACGGACGGCATCCTGCTGCGCGGGGAGACGCTGCTGCTGGGCGGGGTGCTGAACACGCCCTACTCCTACCCCGTGGCCGTCGTCACGGCGGCGGATGCGTCCGAGGCGTTCGCCGCGCGGAACCGGCTTTTGTACAGCTGGCTGGCCGTGCAGGCGATCATCACGCTGGCGGCGCTCGTCGCGGCGTACCACTATGAGCGTCTACAGGAGCTGAACGCCCGCCAGAGCCGCTTTGTGGCCGACCTGACCCACGAGCTGAAAACGTCGCTGACCAGCCTGATCGGCTACGCCGACCTGCTGCGCGGCGGCACGCTGGATGCGGAACGACGGCGCACGGCGGCGGAGGCCCTCTACCATGAGTCCGCACGGCTGGAGAGTTTGAGCCAGCAGCTTTTGGCGCTGAACGGCTTGCAGGAGGACGGCGTGGTGCTGCGCCCTGTGCGGGTGGCCGCGGCCTTTGCCGATGCCGTGCGCAGTCTGCCGGATGTGGTGCTGGACTGCGACGCGCCCGCGGAGGCCGTTGTGCTGGCGGACCGGGTGCTGCTGGCGGACCTTGTGCGCAATCTGGCGCTGAATGCATGGCACGCCGGGCCGCAGGACGGCGCGGTCCACCTGCGCTGCACCGACGCGGGCGAATGCTGGCGGCTGACCGTGCAGGACACGGGCTGCGGTATCCCGGCGGAGGCGCTGCCCCACCTGACCGAGCCGTTCTACCGCGTGGACAAGGCCCGCGCCCGGGCCAACGGCGGCAGCGGCGTGGGGCTGGCGCTCTGCGCACAAATTGCAGAGGCATTCGGCACGCAGCTGACCTTTGCAAGCCGTGTGGGCGAGGGCACGACAGTGACGATTTTATTGCAGAAGGAGGCAGAGCATGAAGAAGCAGCGCAGCAACAATAAATTTTTAAAAATTGCCGCGGTAAGCCTGGCTCTGCTGGCACTGCCGCCGCTGGCCGTGTACGGACAGACGGTGCGCTGCCGTGCGGCCCAGCCGCGGCCCGCCCTGCCCGGCGTGATGAGCGACGAGATACGCCTGGACCCCGTGGCCGGGGCGCTCTACCGTTACGGCGTGCAGGGCGGCATCAATCGGGCGGACAGCTATTGGTCCGACAATGTCTTTACCGTACTGCGCGGCAAGCTGAAGCAGGCCGCCGCGCGGGGCCTTCTCAGCCGGGAGCAGCTTGACTACCTGCTGGACCGCGTGGCCGAGGGCGAGGCCCACGCCGGGCCGGTGCAGCCGGAAAACGGCAGCGTGCAGGTCCAGTGCTACGGGTGCAGCTACACGGGCAATATCCAGACTGTGAGCTTCCGGATGTACACGGTGAACGCCTACAAGGTGACGGAAAGCGGCGAGATGTACAGTATCGACGATGAGACGAGCATCGAGCTGATGTATCTGCCCGGCAACGGCGCGTTTTTGCAGGTCGGCGTCCTTGACAACCGACTGCCCGCGGCAGAGAGTACACCGGAGGAGCAGGTGCAGGCGTTTTTGACCCAGCTGGACACAACGCTGGACGGCAGCTGGGAGCAGACCACCACGGAGGACGGGCTGGAATATAAGCATACCTCCGGTGTGCTGCGGGTTGTGCGCTATGCCCCGGACGAGGTCGATTTCGCTCTGTGTGTCACGCTGGACCCGAACGTCTACGGCGGCCTGGACACGCTGAGCAATGTGGTCATCGGCCCCGATGGGACGATCTACACGCCGGGCGGGGAATATGGAACTTTTTGAAAAGGAAGAAAAGCGCCCTGCACGGTAAAAAAGTGCAGGGCGCTTTGCGGTTTCAGTTGGCGCTGTTCAGGCGGTAGCCGACCTTGTAGACGGTCTGGATGTCGTTTTGCAGGCCGAGCTTGCGGCGCAGGCGGTTGATATGTACGTCCACGGTGCGGCTCTCGCCGATAAAGGCGTAGCCCCAGGCAGCCTCGAGCAGCTGGCTGCGGCTTAAAGCTGTGTCGCAGTGGGTCACGAGCACGGCCAGCAGGGCGAACTCCCGCGGGGTCAGCAGCAGCTCATGCCCGGCGCGGGATACGCGGTGGGCGGTAAGGTCAACGGCAAGGTCTTTATACAGAATATCCTGTTTGCGGTTTGTGATGGGATTCATAGCGGGGCCTCCTTCCGGCAGGATGTTTTTTGAAAAGGCGTATTGTCTATTATAACGACAAATGTTTCCGAGTTGTTACAAAACGCGGGAAAATTTGGACGGAAATTTGATTTTTGTTTAGAAATTGGCAGAAAAGTTGGTGACTGGGGCGAACGGGCTGGACCCTTCCGGCCATCGCTGCGCTCGGCCACCTCCCCTAAAAGGGGAGGCTTAGCCGCCGGTTTTCCACATTTCAACAAACCCTGTCTATCGTGCTATTTTGTGGGTTTGCACGGGGTTTTCCACAGTTTCAACATGGTTTTCCACATTTCCACAGTGGAAAGATGTCGAAAACCTGTGCAAAATGTGGAGAAAGCCCGCCGCGGCGGGATTTTTTGCGGTTCGTTCAAAGTTGTTTCACACGTTGTTCATTTTTTGGGAGCATGCTATAATAGTTACAAAAGATAAGGAGGAGGCATTCCCTATGAAAGAGACGACACAGCCGCCGAAGGACCCCAAAAAGAAGCTTTGGATCGGCTATGCGATCATTCTGGCCATCGTTATTTTAAGCAATGTTTTCCTGTTCCCGGCTTTGATGCAGGCGAGCGTGAAAAGCGTGAACTACAGCACCTTCCTGCAAATGCTGGAGAGCAAGGAGCTGGCCACCGTCCAGATCGAAGATCAGCAGATCTACTTTGTGGACAAGAACGACAATTCCTACAAAACCAACGCCATTGCGCAGGACAACAACCTCGTCACCCGGCTGGAGGATGCGGGGGTGGAGTTCGGCACGGTTTATCAGTCGCCCACGATCTGGGATTCGCTGCTGAACCTGCTGATCTCGTTCCTGCCGATGATCATCCTGTTCTGGTTCGTCAACCGCTGGGCGTCCAAAAAGATGCAGGAGATGGGCGGTGCCGGCGGCAACGCCATGCTGTTCGGCGGCAAGTCCGGCGCGAAGCAGTACGTAGTGGACGATGAGACCGGCATCAAATTCAACGATGTAGCGGGCGAGGACGAGGCCAAGGAGAGCCTGCAGGAAATTGTAGACTTCCTGCACAACCCCAAAAAGTATGAGGAGATCGGCGCGAAGATGCCCAAGGGTGTGCTGCTCGTCGGCCCTCCGGGCACCGGCAAAACGCTGCTGGCCCGCGCCGTGGCCGGTGAGGCCGGTGTGCCGTTCTTCTCCATCGCCGGCAGTGAGTTTGTGGAGATGTTCGTCGGCATGGGCGCGTCCAAGGTGCGCGACTTGTTCAAGCAGGCGGGCGAAAAAGCGCCATGTATCGTCTTTATTGATGAGATCGATACGATCGGCAAGAAGCGTGACGGCGGCGCCAACCTTGGCGGCAACGACGAGCGCGAGCAGACGCTGAACCAGCTGCTGACCGAGATGGACGGCTTTGACGCCACAAAGGGCGTCGTCATCCTGGCGGCGACGAACCGCCCGGAATCCCTGGATCCTGCGCTGACCCGCCCGGGCCGTTTTGACCGCCGCGTGCCCGTCGAGCTGCCCGATCTGAAGGGCCGCGAGAGCATCCTGCGCCTGCACGCTAAGAAAGTCAAGCTCGGCCCCGACTGTGACTTTGGTGTTGTGGCCCGCATGACGCCCGGTGCGTCCGGCGCCGAGCTGGCTAACATCGTGAACGAGGCCGCGCTCTGCGCTGTGCGCCATCACCGCAAGGCCGTGACCCAGTTCGACCTGCAGGAGGCCGTGGACACGATCCTGGCCGGTGCGCAGAAGAAGAACAAGATCCTCAACAATAAGGAAAAGTGCATCGTCTCCTACCATGAGGTCGGCCACGCGCTGGTGGCGGCCTTGCAGACGAACAGCGCCCCCGTGCAGAAAATTACCATTGTGCCGCGCACGTCCGGTGCGCTGGGCTTCACCATGCAGGTGGAGGACGGCGACCACACGCTGATGACGAAAGAGGAGATCCTGAACAAGATCGCGACGCTGACCGGCGGACGTGCGGCGGAGGAGCTGATCTTCCACTCCATCACGACGGGCGCGTCGAACGATATTGAGCAGGCCACCAAGCTGGCCCGCGCACTGGTCACCCGCTACGGCATGACCGAGGATTTCGACATGGTCGCGCTGGAGACTGTGAACAACGCCTACCTGGGCGGCGACGCGAGCCTGGCCTGCAGCGAGCAGACGGCGGCTCAGGTCGATGCCAAGGTCGTGGAGATCGTGCAGGCCGAGCACAAGAAGGCCTACCAGCTGTTGGCCGACAACAAGCGCAAGCTGGACGAAATTGCCCAGTATCTGTACGAAAAAGAGACGATCTCCGGCGAGGAGTTTATGCGCATTTTGAACGCACAGCCGCAGTTACCGGCGGGGCCTTCGGCAGATTCCACAAATCAGGCGCAATAAATTTGTGCGGTTGTTGCTGGTTTGCCCCTTGACGGAACCGCTGTGGGCTTGTATGATAAGAACACAAAACTTCCCAGTGAGAGGGGGAAAACGGAATGACCTTTGAAGAATTGCAGGATCTGCTGGCAGAGCAGTTCAGCTGCGACACGGGCGATTTGAGCCGCGGCACAGCGCTGGCTGACCTGGGCGCCGACCATGAGGATATGATCGAGCTGGCGTGGGCACTGGGCGAGGCAATCGGCGAGGAGATCGACGAGAGTGAGCTGAGCGAGGATTTCACCATCGGTGAGCTGTGGCGTTTTGTGCGTGACAAGGAAGAAAACGCACAGGAGTAAAACAAACGAAGGGCCTGCCTTTTGAGGCAGGCCTTTTTGGTATGCTGGTGTGTAAACGAACGGGCGCGCATTCCCGTAGGGGCGGATTCCATATCCGCCCGGGAGGTTTGCGGCGGCGCGAGGTGCGCGGGCGCATATAGAATGCGCCCCTACGGTCAGGCAGAAACGGAAAGCGGGAATCATGAAAAACACAAAAACCAAGCGCATGCTGGCGGTGGCGGCGCTGCTGGCCGTGGGGCTGGCGCTGATGCTCTACTACGCGGCGCACAAGCAGGGCTACCATGTGGACGAGCTGTACACCTATGAGCTGGCAAACTATCCCGGCGGGTTCTACGCGCTGGAGGACGGCTATATGGACAGCTGGCACGACGGCAGCTTTTACAGCGCGGTCCTGACGCCGGGCCGCCTGTTTGACTATACCATCCCGTGGAACAACCAGAAGATCGATGTCCACCCGCCGCTCTACTATTGCCTGATCTATACGGCGGAGTCGCTGTTCCCGCAGCTGGGTCTGCCGTGGGTGGGGCTGCTGCCGAACTTTGTCTGCATCCTGGCGGGCGCGGCGGTGCTGTACTGCACGGCGAAGCGGCTGATCGGGCGGTTCTGGCCCGCGTGGACGGCGGCGGCCTGCTGGCTGCTCTGCGTCGGCGTGCAGGGCATGGCGGTGTTCACCCGGATGTACAGCCTGATGATGCTGGAGGGCATCGTGCTTTTGTACTGCCATGTGGTTTTGTGGCAGGCGCTGCAGGCGGGGCAAAAGCCGCCGCGTGCGGTCTGGCCGGGTCTGTTTGCGGTCACAATGGCCGGGGCGCTGACGCAGTATTTCTTTTTGGTGTTCTGCTTTTTCGTCTGCGGGCTGTTCGGCGTCTGGCTGCTGGCTGCGCGGCGGTTCAAGACGGCGGGCGGCTATGTGATCACCGAGTTTGCCGCGCTGGCTGCGGCGTATGCGGCCTTCCCCACGATGAAGGCCCATATCTTCTCCGGCTCCCGCGGAAAAGAGGCGTTTGCGAGCGTCTTTGACCTGTCCGCGCTGGCGGAGTGGGGCAGGAGCATCGGTACGGTGGTGCAGGTGCTGGCGGCCCAGTTCGGCGGGCTCTGGCTGTGGGCCGTGGTTGTGGCTGCCGCGGCGGTGGTGCTGTGGCGGCGCGGCTGCCGTCTGCGCGGCAAGGGCCTGTTTGCCGCCGGGCTGCTGCTGGCGTCGGCGGGGTACGTGGCGCTGATCGATAAGGCCGCGCCGTTTGAGGCGGACCGCTACTATGTGGTGATCTACGCCGCTGTGGTGCTGGCTGTGGCTGTGGTGCTGGCCAGGCTGGCCCCGCAGCACGAGACCCTGCTGCTGCTGGCACTGGTGCCGATCCTTGCGGCGCACCGGACCGACCCCAACGCCTACCTGTATGAGGACGCCGCCCCGCGCAAGGCTGCGCTGGCCGACACCGAGAGGCTGCCCGCCGTTGTGCTGAACAAGGCGGGGTATGAGGTCGCGCCCGACCTGTTCTTGGAGGAGTTCGCCAAGCGCGAGGCCGTTGACCAGGCAAGCGGCGAGGACGATGCCGCCAGTCTGCGCGCGGCGGTGGAAAGCCGGGACCTGCACGACGGATTCTTGCTGTACGGCTATATTTACGACGCTGACGAGCTGCGTGCCCTGGCCGAGGACACGCTGGACGTGGAAAAAATCGAGTTTGTGACCGACGGGGAACGGTGCCCGGTGTATTATATTGAGTTGAAGTGAGGAAAAAAGGCTTCCCCCCGAGGGGGATGCTTAGCTTGTAGAAAAAGCCTGTTACCGGAAGATTTGTAGGGATGGGTCTTGACCCATCCGCACATCTGGCCGCGCGCAGCGCATAAAATCGCGCCGAATGGCGCGCGGTTTTCCCGTCGCGTCGTGCTTTTGGCAAGGCAGCACGGAACGGTCAAGACCGTTCCCTACAAATCTACCGAAAGTTTGCAATATTCCCATTAAGTTTATCGACAGCTCGGCCTTCCCCCGCGGGGGAAAGCTTTTTAGAGAAAAGGGGGCGTGTATGCTTTCTAAAAAAAGAAACGGCTGGCTGTGGGTCGTGATGCTGTTTGTGGTGTGCGCCGTTGTGTACGGGATGCTGAGCAGCTACCCGCGGGAGCTGGCCGTCTACAGCGACGAGCTGCGGTATCTGGATGTGGCGCGCAGCCTTTTGCAGGGGCGCGGGCTGCGAGTGCGCAATATGCCCAGCGACTACCAGAAGATTCTATACCCGCTCTGCATCCTGCCGGCGCTGCTGCTGAAAACCACCGCCGCGCAGATCACGGCCATCGGCTGGCTGAACGCCGTATATATGGCAAGCGCGGTGTTCCCGGCCTATGCGCTGGCACGGGCCATGGGCATGAACCGCCGCCGCACAGCGTTTCTCGTCGGCGTTACGGCGGTGCTGCCCACGATGTCCGCTGCGAGTACGTTTATGAGCGAGACGGTGTTTCTGCCGCTGTCGCTGTGGCAGGTGTATTTTTTCCTGCGGGCGATGCTGGCAGAGCCGAAGGCCCGCGTGGGCTGGTGCGCGGCGGCGGGGGCGTTCTGCTACCTGCTGTATCTGAACAAGGAGGTCGCGCTCTATTATCTGATCGCCTGGGTGCTTGTGCGCGCGTGGGTCTGGTGGCATGACAAGGCGTCGTGGCGGGCGGAGCTGGCCTGCAATGCCGCGCTGCTGGGCAGCTTTCTGGTCTGCTTTCTGCTGGCCAAGGCGACGCTGTTCCGCGGGCTGGGCAACTCCTACAACCAGACCGGCTGGCTGACGGCGGAGCAGTGGCGCTTTCTGCCGTTTGCGCTGGTGTGCGACGCGCTGTTTGCCGTGCTGGCGTTCTGGGTGTTCCCGGTGCTGCTGCCGCTCTGCGGGCTGCACCGCCCGCGCAGGGGCAGCGATGCCCGCCGCACCCAGCTGCCGCTCTTTTTGCTGCTGTCCCTTGGCATCGGCGTGGCGGTCATTGCGTGGTCCATCACGGTGCGCGAGGATTTAGGCTCGCCGTCGCCGCGGCAGCATACGCGGTATCTGGAGCCGCTGCTGATCCCGCTGCTGGCGGTGACGCTGGACACGCTGGATGAAAAGCTGACCAAAACGCGCCGCCGGATCTTGGCGGCTTTGACGATAGCCTGGGGCGTGCTGCTCGTGGCCGTCTGCCGGGCCATCGGCGCGGGCGCGGGCGACAACACCCTTTTGCAGTGGTTTGACTTCGTGGCGGACCGCACGGACCGCCTGCCCGTGCTGGGGCAGGGGGCGTGGCTGGCGGTGTGGCGTGCAGTGATTGCTGTTGGCGTGGCCGTGCTGGGCGTGCTGCTGGTGCGCCGCAGGGGTCGCCGCGTGCTGGCCGGTGCGGCGCTGGTGCTCTGCGTGCTGTGCTACGCGGGCGAGTGGCGCATCAACCGTTGGACGTATGAGATCCCCGCCGGGACCGCACAGCAGGCGTCGGCGCTGAACGACGCGCTGGCGGAGCTGGACGGCAGAGTTTTGTTTATCCCCTACGGCGTGCGCCAGCGGGACAGCCAGCTCATAGAAACGTATGTCGCGCGGGATGTCTATATCGTCGAGTATGAGACGCTTTTGCAGAGCGGTGCGCTGGCAGACGGCGTGCTGGACCTGACCGCCGAGGCCGTCGGGCCGGAGTACCCGGGCAGGGTATATACCGATTTGGACACGGCAGACTGGGTGCTGGCAGCGGACGGCGTGCCGGTGGATACGAGCGCGTTGGAAAAGGCGGATGCGGCGTGCCCGGCGGGGTATGTGCTGTATCGGAATTTGGATGCACAGAGGGTCAGGTTTGCGGTATCGTGAGCGGGCACGGGCGGATATGGAATCCGCCCCTACGAAAAGGTGTATACCGATACAATAATCCTTTTGCGGCAGACGGCATTATGTGGAATCTGCCCGTACGAAAAGGTGTATGCCGATACAGGCCCACGTGCTTTTCCGCGCCGCAAACGGGTACGGGTCGTCGGGAACGCCGACCCCTACAGATGTAGGGGCGGACCCCGTATCTGCCCGCGGAGGTCTGCGCTGTGCTGACCCGCAAAAATTGCTTCCTCTTTTCCCAAGAGGGGGCTTTTTTTCTTGCGATTGGCGGCGCGGTGTTGTATAATCTTTATTATGTAGAACTGTGTGCAGAAAAGGAGCTTTCCATGGAAAAACTGCTGGTTTTTATCCCTGCTTATAACTGCGAAAAGCAGGTCACGCGGGTGCTTTCGCAGCTGTTGGATCAGCGCATTGCCCCGTGGGTGGGGGAGTGCATCGTCGTAAACAACCGCTCTGCCGACGGCACCGAGGCCGCCGTGCAGGACTGGATGGCCCGCCACCCCGACGCGCCGGTCCGCCTGCTGCGCAATGACCAGAACTACGGTCTGGGCGGCAGCCACAAGGTCGCGTTCGGCTACGCGGCGGCCCACGGGTATGAGCATCTGGTCGTGCTGCACGGCGACGACCAGGGCGCTATTGCGGACCTGCTGCCGATTCTGAACGACGGCACTTACAAAAAATACGACTGCTGCCTTGGCTCCCGCTTTATGAAGGGCAGCAAGACCGGCGGCTACAGTGCGCTGCGCACCTGGGGCAACTACGGCTTCAACTGGCTCTTTAGCTTAGTGGCCCGCAAAAAAATCACCGATCTGGGCAGCGGGCTGAACCTGTATGCCGTGGAACCGCTGAAAAACGAGTACTACAAAAAGTTCCCGGATACGCTGTATTTTAACGACTGTATGATCCTGGCGCTCTGCCAGATGAAGCAGCGGGTGCTGTTCTTCCCCATCAGCTGGCGGGAGGAGGACCAGGTCAGCAACAACAAGCTGACGAGCTTCGGCATCAGCCTGCTCAAGCTCTGCGGCAAGTATCTGGCCGGGCCGCGGGCCTTTGTGGAGCGCGAATGGCGCGAGAAAATCATTGAGGATTACAGCTACGAGGTCGTAGCTTCCAACCTGTAAGGAGGGCTTTGGTATGAAGATTCTGGTGACGGGCGCTGCCGGGTTTATCGGCGGCCAGCTGTGGCATACGCTGTGGAAGCGCGGGGACGAGGTCGTCGGCATTGACAACTTCTCCTACGGCAATCCGGACAACCTGAAGTTTGACGACCATGATTTTGGCGCAGAAGTGCGCAGAATGGACATCCGCGACAAGGCCGGGATGCTGGCTCTGTTCGAGACGGAAAAGTTCGATGTTGTGTATAACATTGCGGGCATTGCGCCGCTGCCGGACTGCCAGAGCGACCCCGTGCAGGCCATTGAGGTCAACACCCTGGGCCTGGTCAACCTGCTGGAGGCGGGCCGCCGCACCGGCATCAAACAGCTCGTGCAGGCATCCACCAACGCCATGTACGAGAACGAGACCGAGTTCCCGACGGTGGAGGGTAAGTTCAACCCGCCGACGCTCATTTACCCGAACACGAAATACTGCGGTGAGCGCTTTGCCCAGAGCTTTGCCGACACCTACGGCATGACGGTGACCTGCCTGCGCTTTGCCAACGTCTACGGCCCGCACATCGACTGCCTGCGCAAGCAGCCGCCGTTCGTCGGCTACATGATCCGCGAGCTGTACTATGACCGCACGCCGGAGTTCCACTCCGACGGCAACCAGCGCCGCGATTACATCTACGTGGATGATTTGATCGCGCTGGCGCTGCGCGTCGTCGAACACCCGCAGAAGGGCTTTGACGCGGTGAACGTGTCCAGCAACCAGAGCTATTCCGTGCGCGAGCTGTACGCCATTGCCAACCGCCTGATGGGCAAAAATATTGAGGCCAAATACTGCCCGAGCAGCCATTACTGGGCCAAGTACCCCGAGCTGTACGGCGGGGCCTACGGCATCAAACCGGAGATCCTGGACCACGAGGTCAACAAGTTCAGCCAGTGCGACAACACCCACGCCCGCGAGGTCTACGGCTGGCAGCCGCAGGTCGATATTGAGACGGGGCTGGGCAGAGTCATTGAGGCCGAGACGCGGATGCTGGCGGGACTGGAAAAGTAAAAAGGCTTCCCCTTCGAGGGGAAGCTGCCGCCGCAGGCGACTGATGAGGGCAGAGTGAATGGAGCAACTCTTCTGCGGAAAATTGCACAGGCAATGGCGGCAGGTTGCCCCTCATCCGGCGCTGTGCGCCACCTTCCCCCGCAGGGGAAGGCTTTTTGAAAAGAGGTACATCATGTCTAAACTTCACCTGATTCTCCCCATGGCCGGCAGGGGCAGCCGGTTTTTTAAAAACGGCTTTGTCTGCCCGAAACCGCTGATCGAAATTAACGGAAAGCCGTTCTTTTACTGGGCGGCGCGCAGCGTGGAAAAGTTTGTGGACTGCGCGGACCTCACGTTTGTGGTGCTCGAGGAGCATATCCGCGACTTTGCCATCGACGAAAAAATCAAGGCGTACTGGCCCGCGGCCCGCATTGTGGCGCTGCCCGAGGTGACCGAGGGCGCGGCCGTCACGGCACTGAAGGGCTGCGAGGGCCTGCCAGACGGTGAGCCGATTTTGTTCAACGACTGCGACCATCTGTTTGTTTGCAGGGCGTTCAACGAGTTCTGCGCTAAGGGCGGCTTTGCAAACGGCCCGGCAGGCGCACTGCTGACGTTTGAGAGTGATTCCCCCGCGTACAGCTATCTGCAGTACGGCGCGGACGGCAATGTCTGCCATACGGTGGAAAAGCAGGTCGTCAGCCATGATGCCATCTGCGGTGCGTACTATTTCAAGGATAAGAAAACCTACGCCGACGCCTGCGCCGAATACCTGAAAAACTGCGAGTACAAGGAATTTTTTGTCTCCGGCATTTACAATGTGCTGGCCGCGCAGGGCGCAAGAATTGCGGGCTTTGCGTGTGATTTACATCTGCCGTTCGGCACGCCGGACGAGTACCGCGCGGCGGAGGCACCCGCCAATAAGGCCGGTTTTGACGCGCTGACCTGAAGGAGTAAGAATGAAAACACCTGCAAAAAAGCGAACGGCGGCAGAGCTGGCGGCTGCGGTGCTGTGGTGCGCCCTGACGCTGGGAACGGACAGGCTGTTCTTCCGCTATGACTGGCGCACACCGACGTTTTTTGTCTACAAGGCGCTGTTTCTGGTGCTGGCGTTCGGGCTGGTGCACGGCGCGGTGACGCTGGTGCAGAAGCTGCGCGCCGGGGACAAATTTGCCCGGCGGTGGGTGGCCTGGACGCTGCCGTATCTGGCGGTGAATCTGGTCATCCTGCTCATCGTCTGGCCCGGCATCTGGGGCAATGATGACCTGGCCGTGCTGTATCTGGCGCGGACGCTGCAGCCCAACTCATGGCAGCACTTCCTGACCAGCGGCGCGTTCATTCTGTCGCTGATGTTTGTGCCGATGCCCGGCGGCGTCGTGCTGGTGCAGAACCTGCTCATCAGCGGCATTGTGGGCTGCTTTGCGGCCACGGCGCAGGACCTGGCCGAAAAGCGGCTGACCCGCCCGGTGCGCCCGGCGTGGTTTGCGCTGGTCTACCTGCCGTTTTTGCTGCCGCCCGTGCTGATGCACACCCAGCAGCCCTTCCGCACGACCTGGTCAACGTGGACCGAGCTGTTTTTGGTGTTCATGCTGGTGGCCATGTACCTGCGCGGCACGAAGCTGAACAAAAAGGAGCTGGCCGCTATCGTGATTCTGGGCACGCTGGCTGCGTCGTGGCGCAGCGAGTGTGTCTACTATCTGGCCGCCATCCCGGTGCTGCTGGCGCTGCTCTGCGCCCGCAGGCTGCTGCGCCCGCTGGCGGTGGGCGCGGTGACGGCGCTGGTGCTGGTGGGGTATTTCGCCTGCTCCCGCTACAGCAGCGCGCTGATGGGCGAGGCGTGGCAGTACAAGATGATCGCACTGTGCTATCAGACGGCGGCGCTGGTACAGGACGCCGACCCCGTGGAGGACGCCGAGGCGCTGGCCGACATTGACCGTGTGTTTGATGTGGAATTCTGCCGCGCCAACCCCGAGACCCACGGCAATGAACTGCGCGGGGGGATGATCGCCGGGCGCGGCGGCTCGGCGGAGGACTGGTCTGCCTGCCAGAAGGCCATTATAAAGCTGGCCCTCAAGTATCCCAAGAGCATGCTGCGGGAGCGTGCGGGTGTGTTCTACAACACGCTGCGCCAGCGCCAGAACGGCCAGTCCAACCAGAAGATCGCGTTTGCATCGGCATTTTTGCTGTATGAGGGCGAGCCGACGCAGGACGACCAAAAGAGCTTTTTGCAGGACAGCGCCGCTGTGCAGCCGTTGAACAAGGAGCTGCGCCGGGCGTTTATTGTGGATATGGCGTCCAGCACCGACTTTGCGGGCGGGCTGATCGACCTGACGTGGTGGATGCTGCCGCCGTTCGTGCTGCTGGGCCTGGCACTGGCGGTGCTGCTGGTGCAGCGGCGCTGGATGCTGTTTTTTGCCGCAGGCACGTTTTTTGCACGCATCCCGCTTGTGTTTTTGACCGCGCCGGACACCTACTTTATGTACTATCTGACGCCGTTTATCGCCGGGTATGCGGTGGCGGCGGCTGCGGTGCTGTACGCAGTGCTGAAACGGAAATTGAAATCGGAAAGGATCACGGGCTGATGCTTGCACTTTTTTTGCTGCTGGCCCTGCTGCTGGTGCTGGTGGGCCATGCGTTCCGCCTGCTGCGGTGGGAGCAGTTCATCCGCATTTATGAGCGCCCGCCCCGCGGGCAGATGCTGCGCGGCATGGCCGGCGGCTATGCGCTGAACTTTGTGCTGCCGTTCCATCTGGGCGATGCCTTCCGCGCGGTCTACACAGGCCGCAGGATGAAGAGCGGCATCGGCTTTGCGCTGGCGACGGTCATCATGGATCGGTTCCTCGACGTCTGGTTTGTGGCGTTCGGGTTTATTGCGTTCCGGCTGCTGGGGCTGGGCGGTGCGCCGGTGGACGGCGCGGCGCGGTATTACCTTGTGTTCTCGCTGCTGCTGGTGCTGGGATTGGTGCTGGTCATGGCGCTGCGGGATTTTTTGAAGAAAATCTGCCTTGCGTTCTGCGGGCTGTTCAATGACACGCTGAAGCTGGACGGCATGATGTTCTTCTGGAGCCTCATCAATACCTTCAAGGATCTGGGCCGCGTGAAAATCGGGCGGCTGGTCGTCAATACACTGCTGATGTGGGCGGCGTATCTGGGCTCCTACACCGCGCTGGCGGCGGCACTGACCGTGGCTGGAGAGCCGATGCAGCTGGTGGATGTGTTCGGGCTGCTGTTCGGGCGCAACGCCGCGGACTTTGCCGCGCTGCTGCCCGGCGGTGCGCTGGGCACGGCGGCCCCCGCGGCCCGCTGGCTGCTGCTGGCATGGTTTGTGCTGCCGCTGCTGGCCATGTGGGCGGCCACGCTGCTGCCCGAGGGCGTGCGCGGCGCGATGAACCAGGCCACGCAGGCCGCCCCCGCCGGGGAAAGCTACCTGAACCTGCTGCCGCAGGCCGACGAGCATGACCGCGCGGTGTTCTTGAGCCGGTATTTCGGTCTGGAAAACAAGGACTACGTCAAGCGGTTTTTGCAGATGAACCGCGGCATTACGATTTTGGAGGACTACTCCGCCGGGTCGAACGCCACGACGATGCTCTGCATGGACACGCAATCGACGTTCTACCGCAAATATGCCTTTGGCAAGGACGGCGCAAAGCTGGCCGAGCAGCTCGACTGGCTGCGTGCCCAGCAAGACCGCCTGCCGCTGTGCGATATTCTGCGCAGCGAGGAGGCCGACGGCTGCTGCTGGTACGACATGGTCTACAACCCGCAGGCCGTGGGGATGTTCCGCTACCTGCACTCGAACCCCGTGGAAAAGAGCCGCGCCATCCTGCGTGCGGTGCTGGCGACGCTGGAGGATAAGCTCTACAAGCCGACGGCGGTCCCGGCGGACGCGGAGAAAATCGAAAAGTACATCGAGACGAAGGTTGACGGCAACCTGAAAAAGCTGCATGAGGACCGGATGCTGCGCGAGCTGATGAGCTATGACACGCTGCGCATCAACGGCGTGGAGTACAAGAACCTGCCCGCGCTGGACTGGATGTTTGACCATGACCGGCTGCGCAACCTGTTTGCGAAGGACCCCGTGGGCACGATCCACGGCGACCTGACGATTGAGAACATCATCTGCCGCACCGACAACGACAGCTGGTATCTGATCGACCCGAATACCGGCAATCTGCACGAAAGTCCGTTCCTGGATTACGGCAAGCTGCTGCAAAGCCTGCACGGCAGCTACGAATTTATGATGAAAACGCCGCGCGTGGCCGTGCAGGACAACCGTATCGACTTCCAGCTGACGCGCAGTGCGGCCTATGACGCGCTGTTGGCCGCCGTGATGGAGGATCTGAGCGCCCGCTACCCGCGGGAGCAGGTCGAGAGCATTCTGATGCACGAGGTCATCCACTGGCTGCGGCTGATGCCCTACAAGCTGAACAAGGACCGCAAGCGCGCGGCGATGTTCTACGCCGGGCTGGTCATGGTCGCCAACGATGTGGCGGATTTTTCGGAGCATAAAAAGGAGACACTATGCTGATTTGCGTGGATCTGGACGGGACCCTGCTGGACACAGTGCCGGCCAACGCGGCATCCTACCGCGCGGCGCTGGAGGAGCTGGGCTTTACCGTGACCGATGAATATTACGCCGAGCGCTGCAACGGCGGACATTACACACGGTTCCTGCCGCCGCTGATGGGCGGCGCGCCGAGCGCCGCCGATGTGGAGCGCGTGCATGACCGGAAAAAGGCGCTGTACAGTGACTTTCTCGATGCGGTGCGCCCGAACACGGCACTGATGGAAATTTTGAAAACGATGCGCGCCGCCGGGCATGACCTGGCCTGCGTGACCACCGGCAGCAAACAGAACGCCACCGAGGTGCTGGAGCATTTCGGGGTGCGGGAATGGTTCGGCTTGATCGTGACCGGAGAGGACGTGGAAAAGCAGAAGCCAGACCCGGAGGGGTATTGCCGGGCGATGGAGCATTTCCGCCATTTTGGCAACGCAGATGCCGTGCCGCAGCCGCCGGAGCGGTGCTTGAGCCGTTAGGCGGGAATTGTGCGGTATTGCCTTAAGAGCTGTGATGCAGGGGAAACCTTGTTCGCACGCAGAATATGCAGCCGGTCACAAGGCTCCCGGGCGGATATGGAATCCGCCCCTACGGTGTAGGGGTCGATGCTCGCATCGACCCGGAAAGTGCACGGCGCGGCAAGGTTGACGGGCGAACAATGTTTGCCCCTACAAAAACAGCCCCGGAAGGCAGTTGCCTTTCGGGGCTGTTGTACTTGTGATGGAAAATCAGGCCTTCGCGTCCGGGCGGACGATGTCACGGATGACGTTGACGATGTTGTCAGCGGTCAAGCCGTAGTCACGCAGGACCTCATTGGCGGGGCCGGAGTGACCGAACTGATCCATGACGCCGATGCGGCGCACGGGGACGGGCAGCTTCTCGCTGACGACGGAGCAGACGGCCTCGCCCAGGCCGCCGATGATGCTGTGCTCCTCGACGGTGATGATGCGGCCGCACTCGCGGGCGGCGGTCAGGATGATCTCCTCGTCGATGGGCTTGATGGTCGGCATGTTGATGACGCGGACGTTCATGCCCTGGCGCTTGGCCAGCACGGCGGCGCGCAGAGCCTCGTTGGTCATCAGGCCGGTGGAGATGACGGCAATGTCATAGCCGTCGGTCAGCTTCTCGCCCTTGCCGATCTGGAACTCGTAGGTCTCGGGATCGTGGAAAACGGGCGTGGCCAGACGGGAGAAGCGCAGGTAGACGGGACCCTGATAGTTGTAGGCGGCGATGACGGCGGCGCGGGCCTCCACATCGTCAGCCGGGCTCAAGACCACCATGCCGGGGATCGAGCGCATGAGGGCGATGTCCTCGCAGCACTGGTGGGACGCGCCGTCCTCACCGACGGAGAGCCCCGCGTGGGTGGCAGCGATCTTGACGTTCAGGTGCGGGTAGCCGATGGAGTTGCGGATCTGCTCAAAGCCGCGGCCCGCAACGAACATGGCAAAGCTGGACACGAAGGGGACATAGCCCATCGTGGCCATACCGGCGGCGACGCCGACCATGTTCTGCTCGGCAATGCCGCAGTCAAAGTGACGATCCGGGTACTCCTTGCGGAAGATTTCGGTTTTGGTGGCAGCGGCCAGGTCGGCGTCAAAAACCACCAGATTGTCAGCGCCCTGCTGGGCCAGCTCTACCAGCGTGTTGCCGTAGCTGACACGGGTAGCAATTTTTTTAATATCAGCCATTGTTGAACTCGATCTCCTTTTCCAGCGTGGCGTGGGCGGCGCGCAGTTCGGTCATAGCCTGGGCGTATTCCTCGTCGTTGGGGGCCTTGCCGTGCCAATCGACGGCGTTTTCCATGTAGCTGACGCCCAGACCCTTGGTCGTGCGCAGCAGGAAGCAGGTGGGCTTGCCGCTGCCGTGGGACAGGTCGAACATCTTGAACGCCTGCTCCAGGTCGGCAAAGGAGTTGCCGTTGCAGACGATGGTGTTGAAGCCGAAGGCATCCATCTTGTGGTCCAGCGGCTCGGAGTTCATGACGTCGCGGGTCGCGCCGTCGATCTGCAGGCCGTTGACATCGATCATGATGCACAGGTTATCGAGCTTGTAGTGGTTGGCGAACATGAACGCCTCCCAGCATTCGCCCTCTTCGATCTCACCGTCGCCCAGCAGGGTGTAGACGTTGATGTCGCTGCCAAGCTTTTTGGCACCCAGCGCCATGCCGCAGGCGGCGGAAACACCCTGGCCCAGGGAACCGGTGCTCATGTCAACACCGGGGACGGTGTTCATGTTGGGGTGGCCCTGCAGGTAGCTGTTGGAGTGGCGCAGCGTGGGCAGGTCGGCCACCGGGAAGAAGCCGCGCTCCGCCAGCGTGGCATACAGGCCGGGGGCGCAGTGGCCCTTGCTAAGTACAAAACGGTCGCGGTTGGGGTCCTGCGGCTGTTCGGGGTCAATGCGCATTTCGCGGAAATACAGATAGGTCAGAACGTCCGCCGCGGACAGGCTGCCGCCCGGATGACCGCACCCGGCACCGTGGGTGGCTTCGATCACACCCATGCGCACGCGGGTCGCAGTCAGTTTTAACTGCAGCGTTTCCAGTTTTGTCATAGCTAAGCTCCTCCGGTCACTTATGGTAAAATCGGGCAGTATATATGGATACTGCTACACAATATACTATCTTATATTATACACGTTTCGCGGAATCCCGCAACATTTTTTTACAAATTTCGTGAAAAAAGGCTGTTTTGGTGCATTCGCGGTAAAATTGACACGCCCAAAAGCCCGCTGTTATGCACCCTTTGTGCGTAATGCCAAAAAATGGGGCGATTCGTACATAAACTACAGCAAAAAGCACCTTGCACAAAGCGTGCATTTGTGGCATAATTTAAGTACAGCCGCGGTGCGGAAAGCCCATGATATGAGGCAGCCGCCCGGCCCACACTACAAGATATGGGAGGGAAAGAGAGTGCCCAACGGGATCTACATCCAGACTGAGTACCACGGCAAGCTTATCCGCAAAATCGTCTGCAATGGGGATGAACGGTGGTTTATCGGCTCCAACTGCGCCGTGACCTTCCTGTCCATGGACGACTGCATGGCCGCCATTGACCGCCTGTAATTGTAAAAAGGAAGTCTGCCGCACGCCGTCCTTTGGGGGATGACGTGCGGCTTTTTGCATTTGTATACGAGGTTTGTATGAAAAAACGGAACTGGCGTCTGATGCTGCGCCGGGTGCTGAACCTGGTGTTCAGCCGCATTGTTGTGACCGGCGTGCTTCTGCTGCTGCAGGCGTTCTGGCTGTTTGCGCTGTTCTACTGGCTGGCGGACTACGCCAAATGGTTCGGCGGCGTGGGCGTTGCCATGAGCATTATCATGTGCCTGGCGCTGATCCGGCAGGATTCCACGGTGCCGGAGTTTAAGATCAGCTGGATGATCCTGTTTGCCGTTATGCCGGTGCAGGGCGGCATTTTGTACCTGCTGTGGGGCAACAAGCGCCCGGCGCTGGGCTTGCGCCACCGGCTGGAGCGCGCCGAGGACGCAATGGCCCCGGCGCGGAAGGACGACCCCGACGCCACGGCAGCCTTGCAGCGGCAGGACCCCCGCGCCGCGCTGACGGCCCGCTACCTGCACGACTACGGCCCGATGCCGGTCTGCGGCGGCACGGCGGCGAAATATTACCCGGACGGGCAGAGCATGTTTGCCGATATGCTGCCCGCATTGCAGGGGGCACAGCACAGCATTTATGTGGAGAGCTTTATCATCGGCATGGGCGAGATGTGGGGGCAGATCCACGAGATTTTGCGCCGGAAGGCCGCGGCAGGGCTGGACGTGCGGGTCATCTACGACGACGCGGGCTGCCTGAGCCTGCTGCCCCACAACTACGCCGAGATGATGCGGGCCGACGGCATCCGGGCGTTCAGCTTCAACCGCTGTGTGCCGGTGCTGAACCTGGTCATGAACAACCGCGACCACCGCAAGATCATGGTCATCGACGGACAGATCGCCTTTACGGGCGGTGTGAATCTGGCGGACGAGTATATCAATAAAATCGTGCGGTTCGGCTACTGGAAGGACAGCGGCGTCAGGCTGGATGGCCCCGGCGCAGCGAGCCTGGCAAACATCTTTTTGACGTTCTGGAAGGCAAAATACCCCGACGAGGACCTGGACGCGGGCTGCGACCTGCCCGCCGCCGTGCCGGTGGAAACGGACTGTCTGGTGCAGCCCTTTGCCGACACCCCGGTGGACCGCGAGGCCGTGGCGAAGAACGTGTATCTGGAGCTTATCAACCAGGCGCAGAAGCGGCTGTACATCTGCACGCCGTACCTGATTCTGGACAACGACCTGCTGTCCTGCCTGCGGCTGGCGGCCAAGCGCGGCGTCGATGTGCGCATCTACACGCCCGGCGTGCCGGACAAGCCGACGATCTACCAGCTGACGCGGAGCTATTTCCCGCATTTGCTGCGGGCAGGCGTTAAAATTTACAGCTACACGCCGGGCTTTCTGCACGCCAAGACCTGGCTGGTGGATGACCGCATTGCCGCGGTTGGCACGGTGAATCTGGATTACCGCAGCCTGTACCTGCATTTTGAGAACAGCGTGCTGCTCTACGGCGGCGCGGTGCTGGACGATGTGCGGCGCGATCTGGCGGAGATCGAAAAGGAAAGTGCCGCGGTGACGCTGGCGGACTGCCGGACCGGATTTTTTGGCACGCTGTACAGCGCGGTGCTGCGGCTGGTGGCACCGTTGTGCTGAAGGCGGGGAAGTCCCCGACGACACGGGGGCATCCGCTGACGCAAACGGGCACGGAGCGGTCAAGACCGCTCCCTACAAGGCACCCGTGTATGGCAGACCGTAGGGAGGGGTCTTGACCCCTCCGGAAAAGTGGACCGCTGACGCAAACGTCCCGGAAACAGGCGGTTGTGTGAGTGGGCGAGCGGTGCCGTCCTTGAAAAAAGCATAGCAATACGCAAAGCCCGTCCCGGGTCAGACCGGGGCGGGCTTTGTGGTTTCAGGAGGCGTATTCGCGCTCCAGCGTTTCTATAAAATGTACCGGGTCGATGATGCGGAGGCCGTCGGCGTTGGAGGCGGCGGTGTCCAGCAGGGTTTGCAGCATTTCCTCGTTTGTCAGGGCAGGCGCGACCTGCCAGCCCAGCGCCATGACGCCGACGCAGTAGGGAATGCCCCAGCTCAAACCGCCCACCGCATCATAGCGGTAGCCGCATTGGCCGGGGACGTATTCCTCGGCTACGGTGCGGTAGGCGCAGGGCAAGCCCAGGCAGAAGGGACTTTTCCGGGCGGCCAGCATACCGGAGTCATTGGGCAGGCCGGTTTTGCAGGCGGCAGGGCTGTCCCGCCGGGTGAGGTCAAAGGTGGAGGTGCTCAAGGTGAGACGCGCGGAACCCGCAGCGGCACCCTGCGCGGTCAGCACCAGAAGGCCCGCCGCCTCGGCCTCGGCGAGCGCGTCGCGCCAGAGATCGGCGTTTTCAAACAGATCCCTGTCCCCGGGGGCGGCGGAGACTGACACGGCGCGGATCTTTTCTCCCTCCGGCAGGGTCTCGTTGATCTCGAGGATGTGCCGCAGGGCGTCGGCGTGGGGGCGGCTGTCGGCTGCACCGGGCGTGGCCATATAATAGACCTGCACGCCCGGTGCGACGCCGACGGTCTGCCCCGCCAGAATGCTTGCCACGGCGGGGCCGTGCAGCGTGCCCTCGTTGAGGCCGCTGTCGATGCCCGTCTCACAGTAAGCGGCGATAGCGCCGGAAATTTCGGGGTGGTCGGCCAGCAGAGACTGGTCAATGATGGCAATCTTTACGCCCTGCCCCGTGATGCCGCGCGCCTGCAGGGAACGCACGCCGAGGCCGGGGTCCTTGCCCGCTTCCAGCAGGGCGGCGGTTTCGTCCTCGGCCCCCACAAGGACGGTGCGGTCATTGAAGGAGTAGGTGTCGAGATAGAGGCGGTTGTATTCGTCCGGCTGGTAGGTTTGCTTTTGCTGAAAGCCAAACTCCGGCACGTAGGACAGGTCGTCGTAAGGGAGCGGGGTGGCCTGCGGCGCTGCCGTGGGGGCCGCGGTGGGCGAGGGTGCCGCAGTCGGTGGAGCTGTGGCTGCCGGAACGGCAGTTTCGGCGGTGGTGCAGGCGGTCAGGGTCAGCGCCAGCAGGCAGGCGGCAAGGCGGGAAAGACGTTTCATGAAGGGACCCTCTCCTTATAAAAAGGTCAGGAGCCGCTGGGGCCGCGGGAGCTGACGCTTGGGGGCGGGGTGGTGGTGTAAAAGGCAGTGCCGTTTACGGTGCTCTGGGTCATGCCGACCAGGTCGAGGAGCTGGGACTCCGAATAGCGGGCGGCGTCGAGCTTCTCGCAGGTGCAGCGGTAGACGCTGTCGGAGACCGAGACGATGCCGAGCCGCGTCAGGCGGGCCAGCGATTTTTCATTTTGGCAACGCAGATGCCGTGCCGCAGCCGCCGGAGCGGTGCTTAAGCCGTAAGGCGGGAATTATGCGGTATTGCCTATGGTATCGTCATCGTAGCATGGAGGGGCGGCGGGTGTCAAGCGGGAAAGCGGAAAAAGAAGCGGAAGTCCGGTTTTTGGGATTGCCAGGCGGGAATTTGCAAAAATATATTGACAACTATATGTTGTTGCATTAAGATGAGAGTAACCAACAATACCTGACAGGAGCGGCAACATATAAGGAGGACAGCGATGGACTATAAGGAAAAAGTGGAGTGGCTGGGTCGCTATCAGGCGTCTGTCAGCTGCCAGCACATGCTGGAAGAAGAAATCGAGGTGCTGCGCAGCGACGCCGAACGGGTGACGGCCTGCATGAGCGGCATGCCCGGGCGCAGCGGCCCTAACGCGGACAGGCTGCCGCGGGCCGTAGAACGTATCGAAGAAGCGCAGAAAAGGCTGGAACAGCAGCTGGAAAGCTGCATGGAAACGCGCGCGGAAATTATGTGCGGCATCATGACGGTGCGGGATAGGCCGGGGCAGGAGGTGCTGCGCCGCCGCTATGTGATGGGGCAGAATTTTTCGGAAATCGCGGAGGCGATGGGGGTAGTTCAGCGCCGGGCGTACCAGCTGCACCGGACGGCTGTGGAGGGGATGGCCGTGCCGAAGCGGGCGTGAAAAAGATTTCAGTAAATTTCCCGAAGATTTCGCAAAATTTCATTGTATTTCACAACCAACAGTGGTAATATGATACCATCGAAACTCGTGAGAGGAAGTGATTCCTCCCGCGGGTTTTTTTATACCCATTCGGGAAAAGGAGGGATGCCGTTGTGTGAGATCGACGCGGACCATGTGCTGGACGAGCTGGCCGAGATCGCCTTTGCCGTCCCCGGCGAGGAGGGGGGTCTGCCGGTCAAGGTGGCCGACAAGCTGCGCGCGCTGGAAATGCTGTACAAGCATCTGGGCCTGGGCGACGGGGCGAAAACAGAGGGGGTGGTCATTGTGGACAGTGAAAGTTAGGAGAGAAGAGAGAGGAGAGGCACCAAGGTGGAAGTGCGGCTGAAGGAGAAGATACCCGGCGTGTTCTGGCCCGTGCATCAGGCGATACGGCGCGGCGAGGTGACAGAGGTCGTGGCCAAGGGCGGGCGCGGGTCCGGTAAGTCGAGCTATCTTTCGATGGAGCTGGTCTGGCAGCTGCTGCGCCACCCGGACTGCCACGCCGTGGTGCTGCGCAAGGTCGGCGGCACGCTGCGCAACAGCGTGTACAACCAGATCGTATGGGCCATCGGGGAGCTGGGGTGCGCGGGGTATTTCCGCTGCACGGTCAGCCCGATGGAGTGTACCTATCTGCCCACCGGGCAGAAGATCTTATTCTTCGGGACGGACGACCCGGGCAAGCTCAAGAGCTTAAAGCTGCCGTTCGGCGCTGTGGGCATTTGTTGGTTTGAGGAGCTTGACCAGTTCGACGGCCCCGAGGAGGTGCGCAACGTCGAGCAGACCGTGCTGCGCGGCGGCAGCTGGACGCTGACGTTAAAGAGCTTCAACCCGCCGGCCATAGCCCGCAGCTGGGCCAACCGCTACGCGCTGGAGACCCGCCCCGGCAAGCTGGTGCACCATTCGACCTACCGCGATCTGCCGCGGGCCATGCTGGGCGAGCGGTTCTGGGCCGACGCCGAGCACCTGCAGCGGACGAACCCGGCGGCGTTCCGCCATGAGTACGGCGGCGAGGTCGTGGGCAGCGGCGCGGCGGTGTTTGCCAATTTGCAGCTGCGGGCCGTGCCGGACGACGAGCTGGAACGGTATGACCGCGTCTACTACGGCGTGGACTGGGGCTGGTACCCCGACCCCTGGGCCTACAACGCCGCGGCCTACGATGCGGCGCGGCGGGTGCTGGTGATTTTTGACGAACTGACGCGCAGCCGAACGCCGAACCGCGAGACGGCAGAGCTTTTGCTGGCGCGCGGCGCAGGCACGGACGGCCCGCTGACGGCGGACGCCGCCGAGCCGAAATCCTGCGCCGACTACCGCGCCGCCGGGCTGCCCTGCCGCGCGGCCCAGAAGGGCCCCGGCAGCGTGCGCGAGAGCATGAAGTGGCTGCAGGGGCTGGCGGCGATCATCATTGATCCGGTGCGCTGCCCGGCCACGGCGGCGGAGTTCAGTGAGTACGAGTACGAGCGCGACCCGCGGACGGGCGAGGTGCTGCCGGGCTACCCCGACGTGAACAACCACCACATTGACGCGGTGCGGTACGCGGTGGAGGGGGTGTGGAGAAGGAGAGGAAGCTAAAATGTGTTGCGCATGTAGGGGCCGCACATGTGCGGCCCGCAGCCTGGCGAAAACGGACGCTTGTAGGAAGGCCGCGGGCCGGGCATGCCCGGCCCCTACCGCGTGGCAATGAAGAAAGGAGAGGATGATTTGCAATCCTATTTGGAACAGGCATTTGGAAAAAGTGACGTTACATCTGTCAAAATGCGGGCGGCGGTGCGGGAATGGTTTGATCTGTACTACGGCGTGCCGCGCGCGGGCGAGGATACCGCGCCCCGTGTGGCGGCGCTGATCGTCGGCAAGCTCTGCCGCACGGTCTTTGCCGAGTACGAGACCCGCCTGCCGCCCGAGGCACCGGACCCGCTGCGCCGCAGCCTGTCGGCGCTGAACGCGGCGGCCAAGACCGCGATGCAGTACGCACTGGTGGGCGGAGAGTGTCTGCTGAAACCGGTGCCGCGGGACGGGGCGTTCGACTTTGCGGCCATCCGGCGCGACTGCTACGTGCCGCTGGCCCGCGACGCCCACGGCAGCCTTCTGGCCGTCGGCACGATGGAGCGGCACAGTGTCGATGGGCGGCAGTACGCCCTTTTGGAGCGCCGCACCGCGGGCGCGGACGGCCTGACCATCGAAACGCGGCTGTTTGAGCTGAACGGCCAGACATTGGGCTGCTGTGTGCCGCTGGCCACGCTGCCCGCCTGTGCGGAGCTGGTCCCGCAGCTTGTGCTGCCGGGGGTGCAGGGCGTCGGGCTGGCCGTGCTGAAAACGCCGCTGATGAACTGTGTGGACGGCAGCCCCGACGCGGTCAGCATCTACGCCCCGGCGGCGGGGCTGCTGCACGCACTGGCCCGCTGCGAGGAGCAGCTGAACGCCGAATTTGCGAACGGTGCGTCCCGCGTTTTTGCGTCGGAGGACCTGCTGCGCCCCGATGCCCAGGGCCGCCGTGCGCTGCAGGACGATCTGTTTGTCGGCCTGCCGGACGACCCGGCCAACGTCGGCGTGACGGTCTACAGCCCGACATTGCGGGAGGGCAGCTATCTGGCCCGCAAGCAGGATCTTCTGCGCGGGTGTGAGAGCCTGCTGGGCCTGCGCCGCGGCATTCTGAGCGAGGTCGAGACCCCCGCCGAGCCGCGCACGGCGACGGAGATCGCCGCAACGTCGGTGGACTACGACCTGACGATCCGCGACCTGCAGAGTGCGTGGACGGATACGGTGCAGCAGGCCATGGCGCTGTGCAGTGCGCTGGGCGCGGTGTACGGGCTGGACGGTCTGCCGCAGACCGCAGCCCCGGCTATCGACTGGGGCGACGGTGTTTTGTATGACCGTGCGCGTATCTGGGCCGAGCAGCGTGAGCTGGTGGACGCGGGGCTTCTGCGCCCTGAGTTGGCGCTGGCGTGGTATTTTGATTTGCCGCATGAGACCGAGGCGGAGCTGGCAGAGATTCGCCGCCGGTTTATGGGCGATGCAGGGCGGGCGCAATGAGCCTGCCGTGCGATAACACAGGAAAGTGAGGTGAAATACAATGGAGAACGAGCAGAACAAGCCGATGCAGACCCCCGCGCCCTATGCCGCGGGGACCGGCAGCGTGCCGGTAGCGCTGGACCGCGACGCCTTTGCGCGGATGGGGTACCGGGAGAGACTGGCGCTGAAGAAGGAGAACCCGGAGGTTTATAAAGAGTTGAGGAAGTGAGGGGCGGCATCTTGGCCACCTCTGGCGCAAGCGCCACCTCCCCCGTATCGGGGGAGTCTGTCTCGCAGAGGGAGGCAAGAAAGCAGCCCCTACCGTACAAAAATAAAAACACAAAAAAGGAGAAACTATATGTCTGATTTCATCACGAAGCTGTCCGAACTGATCGACCCTGAGGTTATGGGGGATATGGTGTCCGCGCGCATCCCGAAGAAGCTGCGCGTGGCACCGTTTGCCAAAATTGACGATACGCTGCAGGGCGTGCCCGGCGATACCATCACCGTGCCCGCCTACACCTACATCGGCGACGCCTCCGACGTGGCCGAGGGCGGCGAGGTCGCCATTGAGAAGATGACGACCTCCACCCGCAAGGCCACCATCAAAAAGGCCATGAAGGGCATCGGCCTGACCGACGAGGCCGTGCTGTCCGGCTACGGCAACCCGGTGGGCGAGGCCAATACCCAGCTGGCGCAGGCCATTGCCGCCAAGGTCGACAATGACTGCATGGACGCTTTGCAGACCGCAAGCCTGATCTACGACGGCAGCCAGGCCCAGATCAGCTACAACGCCATCGTCGATGCTGTTGACCTGTTTGAGGAGGAGATGGGCTGCTCCGACAAGGTGCTGTTCATCCACCCGAAGCAGGTCACCCAGCTGCGCAAGAACCCCGACTTCCTGAGCGCCGACAAGTACACGCCCGGCGTCAGCCTGACCGGCGAGATCGGCATGATCGCGGGCTGCCGCCTTGTGCCCAGCAAGAAGGTCCCGCTGGCCGAAGGCGTCTACGCCTGCCCCATCGTCAAGCTGGAGGCCGACCCCGAGGTCGATGACGAGATCCCGGCGCTGACCATCTACCGCAAGCGCGAGGTCAACATTGAGACCGAGCGCAAGCCCAAGACCCGCACCACCGAAATCACGGCGGACGAATTTTACGTCGCTGTGCTGTCCAATGAGGCTAAGGTCGTGCTGGCAAAGTTCAAGGCGTAAGGGGGCGTGCGCGTGCCGGATTATACCTTTTACGTAGAGGATTACCTGGGCGAGGACATCCCGGAGAAGGAGTTCCCCCGCTTCATCAGACGCGCCGGGGACGAGCTGCGCCGTATGCGGGAGATGTACGCCGTGGCACCGCGCCAGGGGCTGGACCCGGAGCTGGCCGAGAGCATGGCGCTCTGCGCTGTGGCCGACGCAATGTACGAGTTCGCGCAGGAGGACGAAGCCCGGGGCATTGCGAAGGTGAGCGTCGGCAGCGTGAGCGAGACCTACACCGCGCCGCCCGAGCTGTGCTCCCGCACGCTGGCAGACCGGGCGGCGCATTTCCGCCACGAGGCGGGCTACTATCTGCGGATCGGTCGGTGGCTGCCCCATGAATAAGCTGTACCGCGATACCGTGACGCTCTACCACGCCGACGCGGCGGCACAGACCGTGGTGCGCACCGTACTGCGGGGCGTCTGCTGGCAGCAGGGCCGCCGGGAGCTGCCCGACGCAGGCGGCACACGCCGGGGCACGGCGCTGCTGGTGGTCATCCCGGAGACGACGGCCCGGTACGGCGCGGACTATACGCTGGCACCGGGGGACAGGCTGTTCCCCGGCGAGGGCCCGGCGCTGACCTGGGCTGACTGGCCGGGCTTTGTGCCTGCAGCGGTGGAGGGTGCGGCGCTGGTGCAGTACGTGCTGCCGATGCGGCTGCAAGGTAAACCGCACCATGTCGAGGCCGGTGCCTGGTGGAACGGAAGCGGAACGGGCGTGAGGAGCCTGACGAGGTGAGAATTTTTTGGCTTCTCCCCCGGGGGAGAAGCTGCCGCCCGCAGGCGGCTGATGAGGGGCGAGCTTGCGAGCGCAGCCCCTCGGGGAAGGCTTTAGAGAAGGAGGCAAACCATGCTTACAAAAATGACGGCCTTTCTGGCCCGGGCCCCTGCCCTGCAGGGGCTTTCTTTGACGGTGGGGGACGTTGGCCCCGCGCCGTACACGGCGGGGCTGTGGTGCCGGGGCATCACGGTGCTGGACCGGCGGGAAAACCTGCTGGGCCGCGTGACACAGCGCTGCCGGGCGGAGTTCACGCTGCGGCTCTGCCTGCCGCGCACCGATGCCGACAACGCCGCGCGGCTGCTGGATCTGCAGACCTGGGCGGCAGCGGAGAGCGCCGCAGGCCGCGGGCCGGTGCTGGGCAACGCGGGGCGCGAGGTCCTGCGCGCCGAGCAGGGCCGTATGGAGCGCGCCGACGCGGGCGGCACGGCGGTTTACACCGTGCGTTTACAAGCGGAATACACACAAGTTTATATGGAGGAAACCACATGAAAATTGAACGCAAGTACATGGCCCACTACCTGAACGCCGCCTTTGGCAGCGGCGACGCCAGCTACACCCGCCTGGGCAGCGATCTGGAGGAATACTCCCCCGAGCTGACCGCGAACGTGGAGAAAAAGTCGAATATCGTCGGTGAGACGACGGTTACGATCAACGGCTACCAGAAACAGGGCGAGGTCAGCCCCTACTATGCCGAGCCGGGCGACCCGCTGTTTGAGCGTCTGCAGGCCATCATCGACGGCGATCTGGTGCTGGATGACCTGAAAACCGACATCGTCGAGGTCAAGCTCTGGGACAAGGATACGGCGGGGGCGTACCCCGCAGTGCGCGAGGAATGCTACATCGAGGTCGTCAGCTACGGCGGTGACACCACCGGCTACCAGATCCCGTTCAACGTGCATTACACCGGCGTCAAGACGAAGGGCACGTTTGACCCGGCAACCAAGAAGTTTACGCAGGCGTGACAGGCAAAAGAGTGGCTGCCGGAAGGCTGCCCCTCATCCGGCGCTGCGGCGCCACCTTCCCCGAGGTGGGAAGGCTTTGAAGAAAGGAGAGTACGATGGAGCTGAACATTGACACCGGCGTGGAGGAATTCCTCGTCAACGGGCGCGGGGTGCTGCGCTTTAACCCCGCAGACCCGAACCTCTACCACCGCTTTTTTGCGGCGGGGGCAGAGCTTGACGGCTACGACGCCGCGCTGACAAAGGCGCTGGCGGCGCTGGACGGCGACGAGCAGCAGCGCGCCGCGGCGGGGCTGGCCCTGCTGAACGAGTACGACGGCAAGATCAAGAAGCTGCTGACCGGCATCTTTGGCGCGGAGAACGACTTTGACGCGATCCTGGGCGGGGTGAACCTGGCGGGCGTCGGGGCCAACGGCAAGCGTGTGGTGCAGAACCTGTTGGAGGCGCTGACGCCGATCCTGCGCGAGGGTGCCGAGCGCCGCCTGACCGCTGCCGCCGATGCCGCCGCAGCCCGGGCCGATGCCGCCCGCGCCGAGCGGGGCGCAGTATGACCGGGGCGTGGGGACTGCCGATGCAGGCGGAGCTGGGCGGCGTGCGGTATGCCATCCGCAGCGATTACCGCGACATGCTGGAGCTGCTGCGCTGGCTGAACGGCCAGGCCGACCCGGCGCTGGACCAGAGCGAGCGCTGGTACGTGGCCATGCGGCTGTTCTACCCGGAGTTTGCCGCGCTGCCGCAGCCGCTTTGGCCCGATGCCACGCAGTTTTTGACCGAGTTTTTGGCGGCGGGCCGCCGTGAGCAGCCCCGCCCCGGCCCCGCGCTGATGGACTGGCAGCAGGACGCACCGCTGATCGCCGCGGGCATCAGCAAGGCCGCGGGGCAGGATGTGCGCACGCTGCCCTACCTGCACTGGTGGAGCTTTCTGGCGTGGTTCGATGCCATCGGCGAGGGGAGCTTTGCGACGGTGGTGGCCATCCGTGATAAGCTGCGCCGCGGCAAGCGGCTGGAAAACTGGGAGCTGGACTATTACCGCACCCACCGCGCCGTGGTGGAGCTGCGGGGCGTGGAGAGCGCCGAGGAACAGGCGGAGAAAAGGCGGCTGCTGGAATTGCTGGGGGGATGAGAAATGCAGGAGATAACCTTTGACGAGCTGTCAACGCTGAAGCAGCCCTCGGCGTCCCTGCGCGCGGCGCTGGATAAAATTTCTGCGGCGCTGGGGAGCGTGGGCGACGCCGGGCAGCAGGCGCGCAGCGTTGTGGACGAGCTGCGCGTGTCGCTGCGGGCTGCGGCGGCACAGAGCGTGAAATCGGCCCGCAGTCTGGCGAAATTTGACGAGATCAACCGCCTGTCCGCCCCGGCGGAGGACAAAACAGCGGCGTCGGAAAAGCAGCAGAAGGCCGCCGAGGCCGCGGCGAAGGCCGAGAAGGCCGCAAGATCCACCACCGGCACCGCGGCACGCCGCAGCGGTACAGCGGGCAGCGACCTGAGCGGCCTGACGGCAGTCTGGCAGAGCGTGCTGGAGAGTCTGCGCAGCGCGTGGGCGGATTTCTGGGCGTACCTGCAGGAATTTTTTGCGCCGTTCGCCGCGGCGTGGCAGACGGTTTGGCAGGGGCTTTCCGCGGCGGCAGCCGGCGTATGGGAGCAGCTCTGCGCGGCGCTCTCTACGGTGGTCCAGCCCGCGCTGGCGCTGCTGGACACGGTCTGGCAGGGGCTTTGGGCGGGCATGGAGCAGGCGTGGGCCGCCTACGGCCAGCCGATTCTGGACGGCCTTGCGCAGGGGTGGCAGAACGTCGTCGGCATCGTTTCGGCGCTGTGGAGCGAGGTGCTGCAGCCTGTGCTGGTGCAGCTGTTTGACCTGCTGGGTGCGCTCTGGACCGCGCACCTGCAGCCGCTCTGGAACGAGCTGACGGCGTGCCTCGGCGCGGTGACAACGCTGCTGCTGACGCTGTGGAACACCGTGCTGGCCCCGTTTGTGCAGTGGCTCATCACGGCGCTGGCCCCTGTGGCCGTGCAGGTGTTTGCGGCGCTGGGCACGGCGGTGACCGGTGCGGCGGGCATCATTGCGGACGGCATCACGATTGCGCTGGCGGTGCTGCGCGGTATGGCCGACTTTTTGACCGCCGTGCTGCGGGGCGAGTGGGACGCAGCCTGGGCTGCGATGGCCGCGACGGTCTCTACCGTGTGGGGGCGCATCGTCTCCATTGTGCAGACGGCGGTCTCCACGGTGCTGGGCGTTGTGCGCAGCATGGTCGCGGCCATTGCGGCGGCCATCAACGGGCTGCTGTCGGCCATCGGACATGCCAAAAGCATGGCGGGCAGCGTGCTGGGCGGCGCGGGCAGGCTGGTCAGCAGCCAAAGTGCGCTGCCCGGGCTGGGCTACGCGGCGTCGGTGCCGGTCCCGGCGCTGGCGCAGGGGGCGGTCATCCCGCCGAACCGGCAGTTTTTGGCGATGCTCGGTGACCAGACGACCGGCACGAACGTGGAAGCGCCGCTGGCGACCATCAAGCAGGCCATGGCGGAGACGCTGACCGGCTGGCAGGGCAGCGCGGACGGCCAGCCCATCAACATTTACATCGGCGAGGAGCTGCTGGACAGCGTCATCGCCAACAGTCAGAATCGCCGCGCCCTGCGCAGCGGCGGGAGGTGAAGCGTGGAAATTCTGAACATTGACGGCACGGCGCTGCCCGCACCGAGTGCGTACAAGGTGCAGCTCTCCGATCTGGACAGCAGCGGCACGGGCCGCACCGAGGACGGCGTTCTTGTGCGGGAGCGGGTGCGCGGCGGCGTGGCAAAGATCAGCGCCGGCTGGGCGGCGCTCTCGACGGCGGACTGCGCCAAGGTGCTGAACGCCACAGCCCCGGACAGCATGACCGTGCAGTATTTTTTTGGCGGCGTGCGCACGGCGAAGATGTACGCCGGGGACCGCGCCGCCGACCTGAAGGCCGCCCGCGACGGGCAGGCCGTGTGGGAGGTGGCGGTGAATCTGATCGAGTTTTAATGCAGAATTTTGCAGGTGGTAGGGGCCGGACATGTCCGGCCCGCGGCCTTACCGCAACAGGCCGTCTATGGGATGGCTGCGGGCGGGGCATGCCCCGCCCCTACTTGGATGTGGAAACGAGGTGAGTGACAATTTATTCCGTATCGGATGCCTACAAAACCGCGATCCGCGCACGGACGCGGACCGACAGGGTGGCGGGCACGCTGACGCTGACAAACGGCACGGTGCTGAATTTGGACGCGGCAGACCTCATGAGCGGGTCGCTGACGCTGGACAACCAGTGCGTCACGGGGGAGGAGCTGGCCTTTGGCTGTGCCTACCTCGGCCAGGCGGCGCTCAACCTGCGCACCGACCTGAGCCGCCATGCGTTTTACGGCGCAAAGCTCGTGCTGCACTACGGCCTGCAGCTGCCCGGCGGGCGGTGGGAGACCGTGCCGCTTGGCGTTTACACGGTGGCCGAGGCCGAGCGGCGTGCGCTGTATGTGAGCATCAAGGCCTATGACAACATTCTGGCCTTGCAGCAAAAATACGATGGTACGACGATGCAGGGCACGGCCTATGCGTTGCTGGGGCAGATCGCGGCGGCCTGCGGGCTGACGCTGGGCCAGACCGAGGCCGAGATCGGCGCGCTGAACCCGAACGCTGCCCTCGTCTGCCAGCTGAGCGGCGCGGACGGCCTGTCTACCTGGCGGGAGTGCGCCGCCGCCGTGGCACAGCTGGTGGGCGGCTTTGCGGCGGCGGACCGCGCGGGGCGGCTGGTGCTGCGCACCTTTGCCGAAAAGCCCTGTGCCGCGCTGACCGCGGCGGCGCGCAGCGAGGCGGCGGTCTCGGATTTTGCCTGCCACTACGCGGCGCTGAGCATCGAGACCGACGACGGCAGCTTTGCCGCGGGCCGCAGCCAGGATACCGGCCTGACGATGCGCATTTCCAACATGACGCTGGCCGAAAAAGGTCTGCCCGCCACACGGCAGCAGATCACCGACAACCTGTTTGCGGTGCTGCAAAGGCTGGACTACGTCCCGGCCACCGTGACGATGCCCGGCGACCCGGCGTTTGAGCCGGGGGACCGCGTGGCGCTGCCGATGGAGGACGGCACTGCGCCCGAGATGCTCGTGACGCATTTCGTCTGGCGCTACCGCGGGCGGCAGACCTTAAAGGGCGTGGGCCGCAACCCTTACTTAGGCGGCACAACGGACGGTGCGACGGAAAAAGCGCTGCGCCGCTTACAGAACAGCGCCGAGAGCAAGCGGATCGTGTATTACAGCTTTACGAACCCGGCGGAGCTGGCGGTGCAGACCGTGGAGACGCCCGCTGTGGCAATTGCCTTCACGGCAGTGGAGGAGACGAGCGCTATGTTCCTGGCGCAGCTGCTGCTGGACGCAGCGCCCGACACCGGCAAGGTACTGACGCTGACCGTGCGGTACTATATAAACGACGTGCCAGTGGAAAATTTTGCGCCGCAGCAGCGGCTGGAGACGGGCGCACACACGCTGGCGCTGTTCTACCCGTTTGCGTCGGTGGAGGCCGGGACGGTCACGCGGCTGTCGGTGCGGCTGGTCTGCGCGGGCGGCACGGTGAAGATCGCGCCCTACGGCATCAAGGCCACAGTGACCGGGCAGGGCATGGCAAGCGAGATGCCGTGGGACGGCACGCTGGAATGTGAGGAGACACTGCTGCCGATTGCAATAAAATCACGCAGCATCGATGTATAAAACGAAGGGAGCGGATGCAATGACCCTGCACGGTCATACGCGCATTGAACTGACCGATGTGCACACCGGCGCGGTGGAGGTGGTGGAGAGCGATAATCTTATCACCACCGCAGTGTCGGACATTTTTAACGGCTACGGCGGCAGCCTGAACAAGGCCATGCTGCTGTGGCGCGGCGACCAGGGGTACACGAATGCCCCGAAGGATCTGGTGACGATGTTTTACGGCGGCCTGTTGCTGTACGACACGCCGCTGGGCAGCGACCCGGCCACAGTGTTTGCCCCGGCGGGCGCGGGCGTTGTGGGCACGGCGATGGCCGGGCAGGTCAACGCGACCAAAAACACGGTGCGCGGCAGCGCCAACCTGACCGAGACGAAGATCGACCCGTGGAGCGGCGTCGTGACCTACGTCTATGAGTTCGCGACAAGCCAGGCCAACGGCGTCATCGGCTCGGTCTGCCTGACCCACCCGATGGGTGCGTACTACTCCGAGATGATCGACGCGCCGGACGCGGCTGCCTGCAACGCGGACCGGCTCGGCTTTGGCGGGGCGCTGGGCGGTGACCAGCTGCTGACGGGCCTTTTGGCCAAAACGACCTACCCCACCGACGAGAAGGGCGTGCTGCTCTACGCCGACCCCGAGGCGGACGAGGCCGTGGCCGGGTATCTGAACGCCGACGAGGGCGTGCTGGAGCTGCGGCATCATGCGCTGGGCTTGAAAACGCTGGACCTGTTCCGCCGCGACCCCACCGGCCTGTGGGACAGCCTGCGGAGCACCGACACGCTGAATGTGGCGGACTTTTTGCAGGTGGATTCCTCCGCCGGGGAGGACTACTGCCGCATCTGCTTTGACGCGGAGGCGGATAAAATCTATCTGGTGTCTGCGCCGGAGGTTGACTACATTGACGCAATGGGCGTTGTAAAAATACGTGAGTACGACAGAAAAACGCTTGCGGCAAAGGACTACACCGTGCCGAACAACACCGGCGTTGATCTGCAGTCCTTCATCAGTGAGAACCGCGGCACGCCGCTGAACGGCACGGTCTACGGCGGCAGCCTTTATATGGTCCAGGACCAGGCTGAGCAGATCTATCGCTTTCCGCTGGCTGACCCCACCGATGTGCAGGCCGTGACGATGCACGGCGACGACATGGCGTACCTGTCCGACGCCCACGACGGGCGACTGTACTGCTACTACCGCACCCGCGCCGTGGTGCTGAACACCGGGAAGAACGAGCTGTTCTCCTGCGAGGCGGCGGGCTACGACAACACGACGTCGGGCTTTTCCACAACGGCGCCGGTGCTGGGCGAGCCGCTGACGCCGCTGCGCCGCTACTACGGCGACAGCCGCATCCGTACCGAGCGTGTGCTGCGGGCAAACTATCTGGCGACGATCAACGACCTGCCGAAGTCGGTGGAAAAGACCGCCGACAAGACGATGAAGGTCATCTACACCCTGCGCAGAGGAGGCTGAGGATGCAGCAGACAGGAATTTTTGCGGGCCGCACCGAGGTGCGCTGCCCCTACGCCCGCTGGGGCTGGACCCGCGGCGGGGGCAAGGTCTGGCACGGCGGGCTTGACCTGGCCGGGCTGGACGACGCGACGATCCGAATGCCCTACTATAAAGGCAAGCGCATCACGGGCCGCGTGACCCGGGCGCGTATCGTCACGGACAGGCGCGACAAGACCTGGGAGTGGGGCTATTATGTCTGTGTTCAGCTGGACCGCGGGCAGACGCCCGACGCCGTGAACTTTTTGTATTTTGCCCACTGTGCGTCGCTTCTGGTCAAGGCCGGGCAGCGCGTGGCGAGCGGGGACGCGCTGGCTGTCATGGGCAATACCGGCAATGCGGCGCTGGCCGACCCGCCGTACAGGCACTGCCACCTGGAGGTGCGCGCCGCAGCGGGCGGCGTCGGGCTGGACCCGACGGTGTATGCGGGGTGCGAGAACGCTGTCGGCGTGTACGGCGCGACGGGACGGATGCAGGTCATCACGGTGGGGCCGGTCACCCAGGGCGATGCGGACGCGGTTTTGGAAGTCTGCCGGGCCCGCGGGCTGGTGGATGCCGGACTGTACAGAAGCGAATGGAGGGATGCTTAATGGAGAAACGAAATCTGTTTGTCAGCGGCAAGGCCGTTGTGGCGGCGGTGTGCGGGGCGTTCACGGCAGCGTTCGGCTGGCTGGGCTGGCTTGTTGTGGCGTGGGCCGCCTGCATGGCGCTGGACTGGGTCAGCGGCAGCGCCGCCGCGGCCAGCAGGGGCGCGTGGTCGAGCGCTGCCGCCCGGGCCGGCATCTGGCACAAGGCCGGGATGGTGGTCGTTGTGCTGGTGTGCGCCCTGACCGACGCCGTGCTGGCGGTGGCCGTTGCCAACCTGCCAGGGCTGGGCCTTGAGGTGAACGGCGTGGTGCTGCCGGTGGTGCTGGTGTGGTACATTTTTACCGAGCTTGGTTCCATTGCCGAGAACGCCGCCGCCATGGGCGCACCCGTGCCCGGGTGGCTGGTAAGGATTTTGGCGCAGGGGAAGGAAGGGGCGAAAAAGTGAGGTGCGCGGCGGGGTAGGCCGGAGGGGCTTTGCCCGTGAATGGGCGGCAGCTTTGCCTTCCCCCAAGTGGGGGAAGGTGGCCCCGCAGGGCCGGATGAGGGATGAGCTTGCGAAAAGCAGAGCGCGAACGGGGAATCACCGCAGGGCTGCCCCTTATCCGCCCTCGGGCGGGGCCTCGGGCACCTTCCCCCAAGGGGGAAGGCTGACAACGTGAACCTGCGAGTCGATAAAAAAGAAAGGGTATCTGTCGCATGAACGGCAGATACCCCTTTTTTATTTTGCTTACAGGTAATTTTTCAGGTCGCTCTTGTTCGTGGCGCAGCGCTCGGCGGCCTCGCGGGTGATGCGGCCTGTGCTGACAAGGCGGGCCAGGTCGGCGTTCAGGCTGTGCATACCAAGGGCCGCGCCGGATTGCAGGATGCTCGGGATCTGGTAGCACTTGCCCTCGCGGATCAGGTTTGCGACGGCGTCGGTGCCCACCAGAATCTCCGTGGCGGCGCAGCGGCCCTTGCCGACGGCCAGCGGCAGCAGCTGCTGGGTGATGATGCCGCGCAGCACAGAGGCCAGCTGGCCGCGGATCTGGTTCTGCGCACCGGCAGGGCAGACGTCGATGATGCGGTCAATCGTCTGCGCCGCGCCGATGGTGTGCAGCGTGCTCATGACAAGGTGTCCGGTCTCGGCAGCCGTGACGGCAGCGGAAATCGTCTCATAGTCGCGCATCTCGCCGACGAGGATGACGTCGGGGTCCTCACGCAGGGCGCTGCGCAGCGCCGAAGCAAAGCTGCGCACATCGGCACCGACCTCGCGCTGGTGGATCAGCGAGCAGCGGCCCTGATAGACGTACTCGATGGGGTCCTCAATCGTGATGATGTGGTCGCTGCGCGTCTTATTGATGTGGTCGATCATGGCGGCCAGCGTGGTGGATTTGCCGCTGCCCGTGGGGCCGGTGACCAGGATCAGGCCGCGCGGCTCGTCGGCCAGCTTTGTCAGAACGGGCGGCATGGCCAGCTCCTCCAAGGTCGGGATAGAGTCGTTCAGCAGGCGCAGTGTGGCTGCGGCCCTGCCCTGCTGGTAAAAGACGTTCACACGGCTGCGGGTACCGTCGGGCGCGACAAGCGCAAAGTCTGCGTCGATGCGCTCCGATGTGATGGCCTCGCGGTGGGCCTCGTCCATCAGGCTCAAAATCAGTGAGCGCGTCTCTGCCGCCGAAAGCTGAACCGGTGCCTCCGCCAGATGCCCGTCGATGCGGAACATCAGCGGCAGCCCCTCGGAGATATGAATATCGCTGGCCTTGCTGTTCCGCGCCAGCGCGGTGAGTTCATGGATCTGCATGGCAGTTACTCCTCCCGTCACTCCTCATAGAACGTGATCTTCAGCAGCTCCTCGGGGGTGGTTTCGCCCTCGCGGACGAGCTGCAGGGCGGCCTCGCGCAGGCTCGTCATGCCCTGGCTGCGGCGGGCGGCCTCGGTCAGCTGCGCCTGCGTTGCCCCGGCAGAAATCAGTTCGCGCAGCTCACGGTTGATGATGACCAGCTCGTGGATGGCGATACGCCCGCGGTAGCCCGTGCCGTTGCACTGGGTACAGCCCGTGCCGCGGCGCACAAACGGGATGTCAGGCCCTAAATAGGTGCGCTCCTCCGCCGTGACCGGCATCTGCTTGGCGCAGTGCGGGCAGACGCGGCGCATCAGACGCTGAGCCACGAGGCCCGCGACGGAGTTTGCGATCATGTACCGCTCGACACCCATATCCTCCAAACGGACAATGGACGACAGTGCGTCGTTTGTGTGCAGCGTTGAGAAAACCATGTGGCCTGTGATGGCCGCACGCACCGAGATGGACGCTGTCTCGGCGTCGCGCGTCTCGCCGACCATGATGACGTCGGGGTCCTGGCGCAGCAGGGCGCGCAGACCGCTCTCAAACGTCAGGCCGGCAATGTTGTTGACCTGCGTCTGGTTGATGCGGGCCAGGTTGCGCTCCACGGGGTCCTCGATCGTCGAGACGTTGACCTGCCGCTCGGCAATCGTCTGCAGGACCATGTACAGCGTCGTCGTTTTGCCGGAGCCTGTCGGTCCGGTCAGGTAGACGATGCCGTTCGGGCGGTTCAGCAGCGGCAGAAAGCGCTTGTAGGTCTCGTCGTTCATGCCGAAATGGCTGGCATTTTTGATGTAAGTGTTGCTGGACAGAATACGCAGAACGGCCTTCTCGCCAAAGACCGTCGGCAGGATCGAAACGCGGACGTTGACGTCGGGGCCGGTCTCGAGGCGTGCGCGGAAGTGGCCGTCCTGCGGGATGCGGTGCTCGGCAATGTCAAGGTTCGACATGATTTTGATACGCGCGATCAGCGGCTGGTGCAAAGCACGCTGCAGCGTCACATAGTCAATAATGACGCCGTCGATGCGCATACGGACCTTCGTCTCGCCCTCGAACGGCTCGATGTGAATATCCGACGCCGTCGTCGTGACGGCACGCTGCACGAGGCTGTTCAGCAGACGGATGATGGGTGCGTCGAGGTCGCCGCCCTCGGCAGTCATGTCGATGGCCAGATCCTCGGTCTGGGCGGCGGCCATGTCGCTGTCGTTGGCGGTGCGGGCCGCCTTGCGGGCGCTGACCTCGGCGTAATAGTAGCGGATGGCGCGGCGCAGCGGCTCCAGCTCGGCCAGCACGATCTCCGGTTCGAGGCCGGTCAGCTGGCGGATGTCCTCAAGGGCGTAGTAGTTCAGCGGGTCGTTGGCGGCAATCGTCAGCGCGCGCGGACTTTGCGCAATCGGCAGCATATCGTACTTCTGCGCAAGCTCCTGCGGGACCTTCTCAACGGCGGTCACATCGACGTTGGTGTGCTCGATGTCGATCATTGTAAGCTGGAGGCGCTGGGCCAGTGCCTCCAGGACCTGACGCTCATTGACGTAGCCAAGCTCCTGCAGAGCCTGGCCGACGCGCAGGTCGCGGTGCTCTTTCTGGTAGGCAAGGGCGGTGTTCAGCTGGTCGGGCGTGATATAGCCGAACTCGATCAGAACGTCGCCGAGGCGGATGTTTTTCACGGCTGTACGCCTCCTTTGTCACAGAGGATCACGTTCAGGGATACATTGAACGCCGTGGCCGTCACGGCGCTGCCGTCGGTGTCGGCGAAGCTGCGGGTATCGATGGAGAAGGATACAAGCTGTACGGACGGGTAGTTCGCGGCCATGTCGTCCAGCATCGAAAGAAAATCACTGTCCTCGCCCGTGCAGCAGAAGCTGATCGCCACGCTGCGGTAATAGCCCGGCTGGTCATAGTCCGGGATGAGGTCGGAGGCTAAGATCTGCTGCAAAATGGCGTTGCCCTGGGCCGTCGTGCCGGCGGTGTCAGCGGTGATGCTGTCGTCTTCACTGTCGTCGTCACCGGCAAAGGCGGACGCGGCTGCGCTGGGGGCAGCGCTCTGTCCGGCGTTCTCACTGGCGGTATAATAGGTAAGGCTCTGGGTCACGGGCTCGCCGATGGTCAGCGAGTCGGGCTGTAAATTGTGGTTCAGCTCCAGGCTTGTCACCAGCGTGTCCAGCTCGTCACTGCTCAGCAGGCTGTAGTAGCTGGCGTTGGCGGTCTGCAGTTCGCCCCAGTTGTTGTTTTTCTCGGCGGCGTAGGTGCCGGCCAGCATGATCGTATCCTGCATGGAGGTCTGGACGTCCTGCGCCTCGCGCAGATCGGCGTCGGCCTGCTGGTGGTTCTCAAGGCCCGGAATCAGCAGGAACCGGACAAAAAGCACAACGAACGCCAGCATCAGAACGACGTACAGCAGAATTTTATCGCGCTTTGTCATTGGTGCAATTTCCATAGCGCCCTCCTTTACTGCTGCGGCGCTGCCAGCACACAGCGCAGATCGATGGAATAGCCGTCGTCATCGGCCTTGTAGCCGGTGTAGCTGACGGTGGAAAACACCCCGCAGTTCTGCAGGGAACGGATGTAGGCCGGAATGTCGATGACCTGGGAGGAGTTCGCGTTAAAGAGCAGCTCGCCCGTCGATGCGTTGTAGTCGGTGAACTGGATCGTGATGCCGGACCCGCCGGCAGCCTCGACCCGGTGCAGCAGGCTGCTGGTCACGTCGGGGTAGCTGTTCAGCAGCGCGGTCATCCCGTCGGAATAGTCGGTCAGCGAGCGGAACTGCGCCGCAGACTCGGAATCCTGCGTTGCGGCGCGGTATGGCTCGGTATTGTCGCTGCACCAGTTCAGGATGTCCTCCCGCTGGCTTTTCAGCATTGAGGTGTGCAGCGTCAGCACACCCCAGCCCAGCATGGAGACAGCCACGACAGCAAGGCCGGGCACCAGTGCTCGCAGGCCCTGGCTGCGGGACTCCGACTTGGCCGCACCGGCGGCCTTCTGCCAGCGCAGATAAAAGTTGTTCTGTTTCATAGCCATAATGATAAGCCCCCGGGGCAAGTATTTGCAGGTAAAAATCAGCGTGCGATCAGGTTGCCCGCCGCGTAAAGCACATCGGCCAGCGCGGTGCCGGACGGCAGCCTGACGGTGGGTGAATCCGGGAAGCGGTCCACCTGCAGGCCCAGCGCCTCACAGCCCGGGCGGCAGACCGCAAGGTCGTCCGCCGTGGAGCCGGCAAAGCAGACCGTCTCAATGCGGTGCTCGCTCTTGCTGGTCGTGTGGAACTGGATCAGGCCCGAGAGCTTCTGCGCGATCTCGGTGCCGGACTCCGCCGAGCCGCGCGGGTTGAACAGGCGGCTGCGGGTCGAGTAGGTGTACTGCCCCTGCACAAACAGGCAGGCAGAGATCGTGTCATCGTCAAATTGCAGCAGCACGAAGGTTTTCTGCTGCAAATCGGGGATCGTGCGCACGGCCTTGATCGGCGCGGCCAGCCCTAAGTCGATGCTGTACAGCTTGAAGCCGACGGCCTTGGCCAGCGCGTCGTACCCGGCAATGACGCTCTGCTCCACGCGGGTGGCCAGCACGGTATCCACGCGGGTCTTGGCATCGCGGGAGAGCAGCATGTAGTCGTCCAGCGGAGCCTTGACCTCGGCGCCGCCGCTGGCAAGCTCATGGGAGAGCACGGCCATCCGCTTTTTCTCGCTCATGGCGGGCAGCGTCAGGATGCGGTGCATGAACTGGCTGCCGCCTGCAATCAGCGCCACGCGGTTCATCGGCAGCTTGTTGGCGGTGAAAAACTCTTTGAGCGCGGCGGTCAGGTCCGCCTCGTTTGTGATGACGCCGTTGATCAGGCAGCCCTCGGGCAGCTCGGTCTGGGCGGCGGCGACAACGCGCGCCCCGCTGCCCGTGGGCGTGCCGACGGCGGCATACACCGTGCGGCTGCACAGATATAAAGAGGTAAGAAGTGCCATGGTGGGCCTCCCGGAATAGAATTTAAATCGCGCCGCTCGACGCGCCGATGGTGCCGTAGGACTGGTAGATGGGCACGATGACCGCGGCCACGATGCCGCCGACCACGATACCCATAACAACGATCATAACGGGCTCCAGCAGCGTGACAAGGCGCTTGGTCGCCATCTCGGCCTCATAGTCGAGCGTCTCGCTGATGGTCGCCAGCAGGCTGTCCAGCTTGCCGGTCTCCTCGCCGACAGCGACGGAGGAGGAGAGCTTCACTTCAAAACCGTCGATGCCCGCAATCGCCTCCGACAGGCTGTGGCCTGCGCGGATGCTGTCCAGCGCGTCACCGAACTGGCTCTCGATCCAGCGGTTGCCGATGGCGTCGCGTGCCGCGGCCAGTGTCGTGATGATGGGCACACCGCTGCCGTATAGGTTGGACAGTGTGCTGGCAAAGCGCGCCGTGCAGATCTTGCGGTTCAGCACGCCGACCACCGGCGCGTGCAGAATGAAGCGGTCCCACTGGCGGCGGACCTTCGGCTGCGCCAGCAGGAGCTTGCCGCCAAAGACGATGAGCGCCGCCACGACGAGCAGCACCGGCCAGTTGGCACCGACAAAGTCGCTGACGTCAAACAGCAGCTGGGTCAGGAACGGCAGGGTCTCCATCTGGTCAAACATCGGTTTGAACTGCGGCAGAACAAAGGTCATCAAAATCGCAATAACGCCGACGATCAGCACGGACAGGATAATGGGGTACATCATGCTGTTGCCGACCTGCTGGTTCATCTTGTGCTCACGCTCATAGTAGGTCGCCATGCGGGCGCAGGCGTGGTCGATGCTGCCGGTGCCCTCGGCGCTGCGGATCATGGCCAGCAGCAGGGTGGGGAACGCGGGTGCGCAGGACTCCATCGCATCGGACAGCGGCACGCCCTTGCGCAGCTCGCTCAGGATGGCCTCGTACAGGGCCTTCTGGCGGGCGTCGATGGTGCGCTCGTCCGCCATGATGCGGAACGCACGCACCAGCGGCACACCGGCAGTCAGCAGGGTGCCCAGGTTGCGGCAGAAATCCGCCAGCACAGCGGTTTTCAGCGGGCGGAACGTCGCGAGGGCCTTCTGGGCCTCCTGCGCGTCGGTCATGTACAGGCCGTCATTGCGCAGCTTGGCGTAGAGCGCCTCCTCGCTGGGGGCCTCAAGCAGTCCGCGGACGGTCTTGCCCTTCTCATTGGTGGCAGTATAACGAAAACGTGGCATGAGGGAGATTCCTCCGAAAACAGGTTAAAAACTTTCAGATTGTCGAAAAACTCTTGTAGGGGCGAGCATTGCTCGCCCGCGCCCGTTTGCTTTGTAAGACAACTGTCCCGGAAAAAGCGTTGCTGCGGTAAGTTGACGGGCGACCAATGGTCGCCCCTACACACGCAATAAGGCAAGAATGCAATTTTTTGACGGTCTGAACTTCACAAAAACGCGCAGTACCATTCCAAAACGGGCCCGCCAAACAGCATCGCGATCACGATGCCCGCACACAGAAACGGGCCGAAGGCGAAGTGGTCCTTCTTCCCTGCCTTTTTGGCGGCCAACAGGTATATGCCGTACATACCGCCAAAAACAATGCCGAAAAACATCGCCAGCAGCGTATTCTGCCAGCCCAGGAACAGCCCGGCGGCTGCCATCAGCTTGATGTCGCCGCCGCCGAACGCGCCGTCGATGACAAGGCAGAGCAGAAACATCGGCACACTGACGCAGAGCGCACCGATGATGTGCGGCAGCCAGTCGGCAGGGGAGAGCAGTACGCTCACCGTGCCGCAGACCGCCAGCGCCAGATTCAGCCGGTCCGGGATGGTCTGCGTCTCGGCATCAATGAGTGAAACGCTCAGCAAGATCCCGCAGACCGCCAGCGCCAGCAGCGCGGCCCAGCTCATGCCGAACAGCCCGTCCGGCAGGGCGTAGGCAGCGCCGTACCGCCAAGTGCAGCCCAGCGCCAGCACGCCGCCCAGAAGCTCCACCAGCAGGTACCGCGCCGGAATGTGCGCACCGCAGTGGCGGCACCGCCCGCGCAAGAATAACCAGCTGAACACAGGCACTAAGTCCGGCGCACCCAGCGTGTGGCCGCACTGCGGGCATACGCTGCGGCCCTTCAGCGGGTCCATGCCCCGCGGCAGCCGCCACGCGACGACGTTCATAAAGCTGAACAGCGCCGCGCCCAGCAGAAAACGAATGAGTCCCAGCAGAAGCTCAAGCAGCAGCATGGCCCACCCCCGCGCCGTATTGCAGCCGGTCCTCCGCGCGGAAAACGCGGTAACCGCCGTCGGCATCATAGATGGCGTACATGCCGTTCTCCTGATACAGGAGCCGCTGCACGGTGTAGCCGTTCGGGTCGATCTGCAAAAGCGTCACTGTGCCGGGCAGTGAGCCCAGCGTGCGGATTTCCTCGGCGATGCCGTCCGCAAAGCCGTCCGCGCTTGTCTGGTCGGCGAACGTCTGCCCGGCGGAGTAGCACTGGGCAGACACGGCACTGGCCGCCAGCCGCGCAGCCTTGACCTGAGCCAGAGCCTCCCGCGCACGGGCCTGATAGCGCAGCTCCGCCGCGCCGGTCACAATAGTATACAGGACAGCGCCCAGCGCCAGCAGTACGGCGAGCTTTTCCGCAAACGCAGCCTTGGCCCAGCGTTCCCCGGTATGGCGCAGCCATGCGCCCAGTCGTGCTGCCAGCATTGTTACACATCCTCTACCATATAATAACACGCTATTTAGTATAGCGTGCCGGGCCTGTATTTGCAAGAAATTTCGCGAAAAATATTCTGTTTTTTTGTTCAAAGCTAACGGAAATTATGGCGAAATCGTGCACAGCCTGCCGCTGACCCACTATATTTGGTGTAAATTTGCTGAAATCTCGCGGACTTTGTTGCGAAAACGTCACATTCCGAGTATAATGCCAATATATATAATCTGGTATTGTGTCTAATTGTAACCTTTCACCGGAGAAACGACGGGAGCATCTATGGTGCAGTACAATAAAAATATAAAAAACAAAAAGAAAGGCTTTACGCTGGTGGAGCTGATGGTCGTGCTGGCTATCACGGCCATTCTGGCGGCGCTGGTCGGCGGCGGGCTGATCGCCTACACGCGGCTGGCCCGGTTCGAAAAGAACGAGGCCAACGCCCGCACGCTGTTCCAGACGGCGCAGATCTCCCTGACCCGAATGGAGACGGCGGGGGAGCTGGATGCGTTCCGCGATAAGGTGACGAAAAGCGGCAGCATGGGCCAGCACTTTGCCGAGGGTCTGACTGATGCGGACGGCAACCCTCTCGATGGGCGCACCCAGAAAGACTTGAACACCTATATCGCGGCACTATACTATGACAAGACCGGCGCAGCGGACGGCAACCATAACGCGCTGGTCAAGGAGCTGCTGGGCGATTACATCTACGACGCCTCGCTGCTGAATGCCTCGATCTGTGTCGAGATCGACGTGCAGAGCGGGCAGGTCTACTCGGTCTTTTACGATACCAAATCCGATAAGCTTCGCTTCAATCAGGACGGTGCTACGAATATTTATGACCGCAGCTATGACCACCGCCGCAATGACACCCTTGTCGGCTACTACTCTGCAGAGGACCGCGTCAACGTTGTGCAGCTGGTGCAGACGAAGCTGAAGGTCAAGAATCCCCGCCTGACGAACGGCGAGACGCTGACCCTGAGCTGGAGCGGCAACTCCAGCCTCGGCGATCTGGACACCTCCTACACGGCCACGGCCTACGATGCCAAGGATACCGGCAAGACGAAGCCGCTGTTTACCATCACGATCAAGCGCGACACCGCGGGCGCGGCGGATGATAACAAGCAGGTCATCACCAAGATGCCTGTTACGATTTATACGTATGATAATGCGGGCAATCAGACGAAAACCGAGAAAGAACTCTACTTCCCGTTAAGCTACAACAAGGGCAGCTTTGTGCTGACGCTGGACGCCATGGCGGACGCGGCGCTGCTGCGCGCGTGTGAGAACAGCGCTAACGTTGCCGCCACGAGCCTGTACAGCATCACCCGCCTGCTGAACGACCCGAAGGACATCTACATTGCCATGCGCGCCGAGCCGCGGGAGAACTACAGCGACACCTACACAGCCAGCAAAGAGGAAACGACGAACGAGGAAAACACCCTGCTGGCCAAGGGCGGCACGGCGAAAGAGGCCGACCTGAAATATTTCCGCCATCTGTACAACCTGCGCTGGTCTGCCGACTGGGACATTACCGACAAGGGCACCTACACGCTGACCCCCCAGGCCAGCAACAGCACCGGCCTGAACTGGACGGGCGGCGGCGTCACGGTCTACTGCGCGTCGGGTGAGAAGTACCCGGCGGCCAAGGTGCCGTCCCTCAATGACCCTGTCGCCTGGCCGACAATCCCGGAACTGGGCGAAGAAATCGTACTTACGAGCAAAACAACGGGCCTTGCAACCAAGACGACCCGTGTGCCCATCCTCAATCTGCAATTGAGCAGCAAGTCCGTTGCAAAAACCGGCAGGGCAGAGAAGGACGAGCTGGCCGACCACTATGTCGGCCTTATCGGCGAGAACAAGGGCAAAATTTCTTACATCACACTGCGCGACCCAGACATTCAGGTCAACGTCAAGACCGAGACCGTCGCCGATGCGCTGCCGAACGAAAACCAGCTCAAGCTGACCGCGACCAAATTCGTCACGGCGCTGGAGGAGTACGACGAGAACTGGCGCGATGTGCGTGCTGTCGGCGCACTCTGCGGCGTCAACACCGGCACGCTGGAAAACTGCGCCCTGACCCGCGGCACGAACTCCTCGACGAGTGCGCTGGTGGCCGCGGCGCTGGCGTTTGGCGACTCCACCACCGCGACAGAGCGAACAGCAGAAGACAAGACCGTAAATAACAAAAACTATACCTATTATACAGACGAGCCGCGCGGCATTGGCGGTCTCGTCGGCGTTGCCATACCCAAAACAACGGATTCCGTCATGCAGGACCTGACCGTCGCGTCGGACGTGACGGTGGCGGGTCTGCTTGTGGACAAGGGCACGCAATCCGTTACAAAGACCACAGCGGCAGACCAGCAGGCCGAGAAGGCCCGCTACGCTGCTGCGGCAGCCGAGCCGAATGACAAGAACTCCCTCTGGCGCAGCGTCGGCGTGGGCGGCGTGTTCGGCACGGTGGACGCTACCCAGATGAAAACGAACGGTGATACGAACATCGTCAACAACGGCTTTGTGACCGGCAACGGCTTTACGGGCGGCATCGTCGGCAACCTGTTTACGACAGGCGCAAATACCAGCACGCCGAGCCTGACGGGCCTGAGGAACAACGGCACGGTCAGCGCGGGCGCCAACTATAAGGGCGATACCGCGGGCGATGCGCGCAGCCTGGTGCTGGGGCAGTTCTTCGGCGGCATTGCGGGCTACGGCAGGGGCGTGACCCTGCAAGGCTGCGAAAGCGTGACCCGCAGCGACCTGACCGAGACCCAGCTCAAGAAGCAGGTCAAGGCAGGCTTCGACACAACCGGGACATTGACCGACGCCAGCCCCCTCAAGGGTGATTTCGTCGGCGGCCTTGTCGGCTACGGCAAGGATATTACGCTGGAGGACTGCAAGACCGGCAAGGGCTACGTGCTCGGCAGCCAGTTTGTGGGCGGTCTGGCCGGCGGCTTTACCGGCAGCGGCATAAAACAGAACGATACGAACAGCAGTGACGTCTTTGGCAGCCGCTACGTCGGCGGCATCGTGTCGGTCAACGGCGGCAACAGCAAAATCAGCGGCATGACCAATACGGGTCTGGTCGCGGCCTTTGGAAAGAACGCGGCCTACGTCGGCGGCATCGTCGGCGTCAATGATGCCGACTGGGGCGGCAGTCAAGACCCGAAAGCCACAGCCACCGTGCAGAACTGCGCCAACCGTATGTCCGGCGACAACGCCACCGACACCCGCCGCATCAACCTGTTAAAGGAGCTGAGCGGCTGCGCCGACTACGTCGGCGGCATCGCGGGCTGCAACGGAAAAAAAGGCGTTGTGACGTGGGATGAGAACGGCACCCCGACGCTGGGTGCCATCCTGTACGGCAACAACTACGTGGGCGGAGTGGCCGGTTATAACGATGAAAAGGCGACGATCTCCAACACCTCCGGCCAGAACCTGACCATCAGCGGCCAGATCGTGGCGGCGGGCAAGGCTGTCGGCGGCATGATCGGCCTGAACTGCGCGCCGGAACTGCCCTCCGCCACTGTGGCGGTCAGCCGCGTGGCGGGTCAGCAGCTTGTCGGCGGCGTCATCGGCGCCAACCTGCCGGTGGGCGGCTTCACTGTGACGGGCGGCGCGTTTATAACCAATGTGGCCTCGGGCCGCGTCGAGGCCGACGCCGTCGCGGGCGGCATCATCGGCTACAACCGTCTGCTGGCGGCCAAGCCCGCAAAGGTCACGCTGGAGGCGCTGCTGCCGACGATTAACGAGAGCACCGGCGTGCTGACCGACAGCAACAGCACCGACGTGAAAACGGCGGACGGCACAATCATCCTGACCGGTTTCCAGAACATGCTCAACCTGCAGGCCGACATCTACGTCGGCGGCATCGTCGGCGCAAACGACGCCAAAACGAAGCTGACGATTCGAAATGCAACCAACGGCGCAACGCAGAACGCCCTGTCCGTCGGTGGTCTGAACCCGTCCAACAACGGCGCATTTAAAGGCGGCGTTTTGTTGAGCAAACTGGCCGATGGCCGCTATGACTTTGGCACCACGTGCGGCGCACTGGCGGGCGGTATCATCGGCTATGCCACACCCAACACAACGCTGGAAAACTGCACAAACTACGGCACAGTGGCTCACAAGTGCGCCGCGGGCGGCTTTGCGGGCTGGAACGAGGGCACGATCACCGGCGGCAGCATGGAGGCGTCCCTCGGCAACCGTGAAACCGGGTATACCTATCTGGGCGGCGTTGCGGGCGTCAACGGCGGTCGTATTCAGTCTGCCTACCCGGCGCAGGACTGCGCCGTGCGCGGTGACAGCTATGTCGGCGGCATTGCGGGCGTCAACCTGGGCGGTGACGCTGCGGCAAGCACCCGCAAGGGCCTCATCATCTGCACAGAGAACAACAGCACTGGCACGGTGGAGGCCAACCAGTACGCGGGCGGCGTGGCCGGTGCCAACGTCGGCAATATCTCGCTGTCCGACCAGCTGCAAAGCAGTGTCACCGCCACCGGCTATGCGGGCGGCGTGGCCGGTATCAATACGGATAAGGGCAGTATTTACGGCGCTGAAAACGCCACCGGCGCGGTCAGTGGCAGCGTCACTGCCGCTAACTACGCGGGCGGCGTGGCCGGTACGAACCGTGCCGAAATCACCCGTGTGGAAAACCATGCCTCGGTGCGCGCCAGCACAAAATATGCGGGTGGTATTGCGGGCGAGAACGCCGCGGGCGGCACGATCAGCTATTGCAGCCATGCCCAGAATCAGGTCTACGCCACCAACGGCGAGGCGGGCGGCATCGCGGGCAATAATAATAAAGACGCACTGATTGAGAATGTGCAGGTCAGCGCCGCCGTCACCGCGGCCAACGGCACGGCGGGCGGCGTCACGGCTACGAACTTCGGCATCATCGGCCAAGGCAGCGGGCTGGAAAACAACAGCAGCGTAAGCAACTGCACGATCACCGGTACATCGGAGAGCATCGGCGCTGTTGCGGCGTACAACGGCAAGGACGCGACCATCCGCAATGTGAAGCTGGCGGCAAACGCCAACGTGCAGTTCAGCACCCCGGCGGTCACCATCGGCGGCCTTGCGGGCATGAACGAGGGCACCGTCACCGGCTGTCAGGTCGAAAACGGCGCGCTGGCGCTGAACAACGGCCTGCGCGCGGGCACCAACACCGTCACGCTGGGCGGCGCGGTGGGCCGCACCACGAAGGACGGCACGGTCAGCAGCACCAACGTTCTGCTGGACCTTACACAAAATCTTGATAAATATAAAAATTTGGGCGGCGTCGCAGGCCAGAACGACGGTACCCTGAAGCAGTGTACCTATTCCGGCACGATGGGCGGCGAGGCAGACCAGGACGGCCTTGTCTCCGCCGGTGCACGCAGCACCGGCAGCACGGTGGGCGGCATTGCCGGTCTGAACAACAGCACAATCACCGGCTGTGAGGTCAAATACATCAAACTGCAGGTCAGCGGTATCAGCAACATCACCACGACCCAGACCGCAGACGAAAAGCTCGCCAGTGCCAGCCATGTGGGCGGCATTGCGGGCCGCAACAATGACGAAATCGCCAACAGCTATGTCGCCACCGAGCGCAGCAACGGCGCGGGCAGCATCATCACGGCGCGTTACGGCTTTGTGGGCGGCGTCGCGGGCTCCAACAACGGCACTATCACGGGCAGCGGCAGCAAAAAAGCGCTGGTCAGCGACGACACAACAAAACTCGCCCTTGTTGCACAGGTTAAAAATTGGCTGGGTGCGGCAGATGCCAATGCCGACATCAACAGCATGGCGGCAGAGCTGACCACAGGCAAGACCTACGCAAATCTCATGGGTGTTGACACTGTGTCCAAAGAAGGCTGCGGCTATGGGAATGTCTACAGCCAAAGCGGCCTTGCCGCCAATGATCTGCTTGTCGCCCTGCGCGGCAGCAACAACAGCGAAACCGTCCGTGCCGACGGTTATCTGGGTGGTCTGGCAGGCTTTAACTCTCTCCACGGTACAATTGGCACTTCCGCCACCGGCCAGTGGTTTGTCTATTCTGACAATGCGACAACGGCATCCACCGTCGGCGGTATTGTCGGCCAGAACGAATCCAACGTCACAGACAAAAGCGTGCTGGACACTGTGGTAAACTGTGCCGCTGTGCGCCGGTTTACGCGCGTGTTTAATGGGTCTAAGAACAAGGACGATACAGACAATGACAACATTTACAAGAGGGAAAATCGTGTTGTTGTCCATGTGGGCGGTGTCATTGGCCAGCAGCAGAACCGCAGCGATGACCGGTGGTCTGTCAGCAAGGTAGTCAACTGCGGCAGTGTGTTCAACAGCCGCTCGTCCAATGTGGGCGGCGTGATCGCCTATTGGCTGGACTACGGCGGAACCGTGCAGAAATGCTTTAATTTTGGCAAAATGACAACAAACACGAACGACGGAAACCCGGGTTACGGTGCAGTCGGCGGTGTTGTCGGCTTTATTGACCAGCCTATTTCCGGCGGTACTACAAATGTGCTTTCCTGCCGCAACTACGGTCAGATTTGGTATAAATCAAAAGGCGCAAATGACTGCGCGGGCATTATCGGTAAAATCGAGATGAAGCAGCGCACCGATATTATGACGCTGAACATCATCGACTGCGTCAATAGCGGTGCAATCAAGGCAGCGTCGCAGGCAGTCGGCATTCTGGCATGGATCGGCCCGTGGAAAAATGGAACAATTGACAACGTTACGGTAAATATTGACCGCTGCCGAAACCTTAATACAGACTTTACGTGTGGCAGAAAAATCGGAATTGTCGGCAGCCGCGGTAATGGCTCTGGGTCGCAAGAAGCAACCAATGTCACAAACTGCTTTGCCACGGTTGGTACAGATTGGTTCCCGATTGCCTATTTGCGCCTGAGTGGCGAGAATGTCACCGGCCACGGCAACTATTATATTGAAAATTCCGAAAGTGCAGGCAAGAGCTTCTTTAAGAAAGATTCCCGTAAACTGACCACGACAAAACCAGCCGAAAAAACACGTAACTGGGATGATCCTAAACGTGACTCGGCCTACAATGAGACAGATTGGAACAAGTCCTCGAAAAAAGTAAAAGCACATCGTCTGTACATAGGCTATAACGTCACTGATACAGCAACCTATCCTTATATTGCGTTCCTGCCCACTTTGGCAGAGGATGATGAGAACGGTGCAGCGTACAGTCTGTGGTGGATTAGCGGTCTTACATCTGCGGGTCCGCCTGCCCAACCAAACTCTGCCTACCTCAAGACCGTCGGTAACAAAGCCTACATTTTCGATGACACCGGCGCGGGCAACGATAACAATCCCGGCAACCAGAGAGCGACTGTGATGCTGCAATTCGGCGAAGCCGCGAACAGCGATGACACAAACGACGTTGATATTACCGACATCACCGACGAGGTTATCCAGAACTACTATAAGTACGTGCTGGACAGCACCAAGCCCGCCCAGCCGGGAGATATCCAAGTCAAGGCCAGCCAGGTGCAGGACGCGGACAACAACGTCTATGGCCGTTATGAAGTGATGTGGGGCGAGCCGAACGACAAGGCAGCCAGCCCCGCCGCTTACTACCATGTTGAAATTCTGCCCTGCAACGATGCGGGTACTGTCGCAGAGGGTGCAGTTCCCTATCTGAAAGCTGACGTCTACCAGCGCAGCTATACCTTTGTGGCTGATAAAGCATGGACGGGTTACTTCGTCGTGCGTGTAACGCCCTACAACACCAACAACGACCCGACGCAGCCCGACCACCCCCAAATCAGTGACGTGCAGACCTTTATGCACGCCCTGCCGACACCAGAACTGGAAGTCCGCCTTGTAAAGCGCAATGGCGGCGGCTTTGACTGGGCCGCATGTGAGCAGGTTGACGGCGGCTACACGTTTAATTATGAGCAAATTCTTGTGTTGAAAAACTATGAGGACTACCCCAAGGATGAAAACTGGACAGTAACCGTAACAAGAAACGGTGCAGATGGATCCTATACGTTCAGCCGCCAGAAAGGGAAGAAGTATATCCGCATAGCGTGGTATATTGGGGAAACCAGGACCTTTACAGCGCTGGCAACTCCGGCAGCGGGCAGCACCAGCTATTTACGCTCGGCGGAGTACAAGGTCGAAACCTACGTCCCGTCCCAGTGGCGTGATTTTAACACCGGTACCAAGACGAATGAAGACGGTCTGCCCGTGGGAATGCTGTCCAAAGCAGAAAATGCGAAAGAGTACGTGACCTACTCCGGTCAATCGGCGGAAAACTTTGCCGCAACGGTGACTTTCGGCTTCACGCCCACGTCGGCAGACCCGACCCACGGCAACCCGACCTACCGCGTTATGCTGCTGGCAAAATATCTGGGCGATGACACGGTCAACGGGCAGTCCCTGTACGGTCAGTACATCACGCTGGCCGCGCGGGAGGGCATCGTCACCGAGACACCCGTCACCTTCAATCTGAACAGTCTGCCGTCGGATGCTATGTCCAACTACACCGACTTCCTTGTCATTGCGGTGCCCATCACCAGCGGTAAGGGCGATGTGACCACACGCTGGGATGCCACGCCAGACGAAGTGTCCGCAGCCATCGCCAGCCATGCGAGCGACACCAACAAAGAAATCTGGTGGAAGAACGGCTATGAGATCGTCCGCACGGGCGAGCACAGCTATACCTATGCCCATCTGACGCCGCTCTGCTTCTCCGACGTGAACCGCACCGATGACAAGAGTTGGGCTATACAGGCCACGCAGACGACCCCGCAGATCATCTTCAAGCAGCTGAACCTGAATGTTCTGAAAGCCCCGACGCTGGCGGAAACCACCGAAGGAACAGTTGACAAGGAAACCAACGAGTTGACCTATACGTTCAACTGGACGCAAGAGGACATGGGCACGAAAACGCCGACCTACAGCATCAAGCTCTACGGCCTGTTGACGGACAAGGACGGCAATGTGACCGGTCAGGAGCAAATTGCGCTGAAGGATGGCGTAAATCTGGCCGATAAGGTTCAGCGCAGCGGCAGCAACAGCTTTACCCTGCCTGTCAACGTGGATACCATGCTGGCCAACGGCAGCGACAGCTGGCGCTATAACAAGGTCCGGCTCGAGGTCACCCGCGTGGCGGCAGCCGGCACCGATGAAATCGGCGCGTCCGCTGTGGCGGATTACAGCGTTAAGCAGCGCCTGCCCGGCATCAGCGCGCCGAGCTCCATCACCCGCGTCAACGGCGAGACCGACAACGCGGATGCCCTGCTCTACACGGTCAGCTGGTCGCCGTCCGACGACGAGCGCATTGACCACTATGACCTGCGCGTCGTCGATGACGGCGGCAAACCTGTGCTGACGCTGCCCACCACGGGCAACGTCGGCAGCCTGACGCTGGATCTGGAGCAGTATCAGGGCGTTGCGATGAGCTTCCGCGTTATTGCCCGCAGCAAGGCTGATACCAATTGCTTTGACGGCCCGGACGGCGCGTTGAGCCAGCCCGAGACCATCGTCCGCCGCGCCGCTGCGCCTGTGGTTGAAAACGTCGCTTTTGACAACAACAGCCCGAATCAGGAGACGTTCCTGAACGACCTCAAGCTCAACATGACGCTGGAGAAAGCCGCACAAGGCAATGTCTACTTTACCGGCTATATCTTCAGCAACAAGGACAATTACAATACAATTGCCAATCTGGCCAAGGCTTGGCAGGGCGAAGGCACCGGACAGGCCAAGTATGAGGCCCAGCAGGAATTGACCAAAGCACTGGACGAGATGCTGGCCAGCGGCGACGCCGAGCTGGTCATCCCGAAGGACAGCCGCACGGTAGGCGGGAGCGCCAGCGTCAACGACAAAACCGCCAGCTATACCTTTGTGCCCGACGGCAACGGCTTTACGCTGACGCCCGACCATGCAAAACAATACCTGCTGCCCGCGGTGCGCGTTATGCCCACCGACGGCACGACAGCGTCGAACTGGTTCTACTTCCTGCAGGATGCCGCAAAGGCACAGCTGCCGGCCATCACGCTGGACGTCCCCGTGGACGAACCGGAACGCGCACTTGGCAATGCCGTTTACGCGCAGGAGGTCAACCTGTACAACGACCCCGAGTTTGCCGTCGAGCGCGGTAAGGCCACGCTGGAGCTGCGCCGCTTTACGGTGGAGTGGACCGCGGTGAACAAGTACACCCAGGCCGACGGCACGGTGCGCAATCTGACAGACAGCTATACCTTTACCGTCACGCCGCTGGATAGTACGAAGAAACAGCCTTACAGCATTACGGTGACGACCTACGACAGGGACGAGACGGACACAGACGGCACCACGCATAAGCGCGGGGAAATCAAAACCGTCACCAAGACCTATGACGGCAAAACGACGAAGCTTGAAAAGCAGACCGACGTTGTGGACGCGGAGACCAAAGAGACCCGCACCTGGTACGACCTGAGCGTTGAGCCTGTCTACGACAACGATAACAAACTGACAGTCTGGAAATCGCAACCCTATGACGTCACCGGCACGGTGGAAAAGGACGGCGGTACGCTGTACTACAAGGCACAGACGGTTCCCATGCTGGAGCTGGTGCAGGAGGACGGCGCCGAGCCTGTTTACCGCATCACCCTGCCCGAGCTGCAGGAAAAGGTGCAGGACGATTCGCTCGAGCTGCAAAAGTTCACCGCAAGTGTGACGCTGCAGACGCTGGCGCACTCGGATAACAACGGTAAGACCGTCGAATCCGGCACGGTCAAGGTCCCCGTCAACGAGACGAACACCGCCGATGCGGCGGAGGATGCCCAGAGTATAGACTCCGCGGAGAGCGTCGCGCCCGCCGAGACCGCAGAAAGCACGGCGGCGGAAAGCGCCCCCGCAAGCGTGCCCCCGGTCCTGATGCGGGCCCGTGCGGCACTGCCCATGGCGACCCCGGAGACCGCCGCTGCCCCGGATGAGACGGATGCGGCGGAAACCGCGCCCCCGAAACAGACGGAAACAAGCGACGCATCGTAATTTTATTTCAGGAAAGAAGGTGGCATTATGCACCGCAGGGCACGCAGCATTCTGCGCGGGGAGCAGGGGCTTTCGATGATACTGGTCCTCTGCATCGGCGCGCTGTTTGTGGCGCTGTCGGCAGCGCTGGTCTATGCGGCCTCCGTGCTGACGGCCAATGCCAACCACCAGCTGCTGGAACAGGAAGCCTACCAGCTGGCAACCAGCTTTTCCGACGTGCTGGAAGGGGAGCTGAACAATAAGGACAGCAGCTTTGCCAAGTTCGTCAATGAGCAGTTCATGTTCTCCCAAAGCTACGGCAAGGACATCTATGATTTGGAATCCCAGCCCAAGGAGTTCGCCTGGAAACCGAAAGGCAGCCAGCCTGATGGCGGGGCCGAGGCCATCACGGTAACACTGCGCCGCCGCCCGGGCGACGGTGCCGACAAGCTGAACCAGACGGCGAACAGTACCAATGCCACAGACCTGCGCAACCTGCTCGACACACTGGAGGGCGAAAACCGCAAGGGCATGGCAATCGTCGATTTACAGCTGGACATTACGGTGACAGTCACGAAAAACGGCGAGAGCTTTGCCTTCACGCGGACCTATGACCGCACAGTGAAGTACGACAGCGACGGCAGCCAGGCAAAAAACAATACATTCCCCAAGGTGTATTACACAATAAACGACAGTCCAAGAAAGTATTACCGCATTAACGACCTGACGTTCTACGCCCCCGGCAGTGGTGAACAGTCCATTACTGCCGACAACATTGGCAGCAACCAGCTGACGTTCCACTGCGACACCAGCCAGCAGCCCGATTCCATCACCTACACCCGCGGTGCCAAACAGAGCACCGGCACAACACAGGAGTGACCCGCTATGAAACATACTTTACAAAATCAGCGCGGCGAGACCATTGTGGAAGTGCTTGTGTCGTTCCTGCTGCTGATGATTTTTACGTCGTTGTTCGTCGTTTCGCTGCGGTACGCCCGCGCCATGTCCCAAAAGGCCGAGTCGCTGCGGGAGACAGCCTATGCCTTCTGCGCCGGGCTGTACCCGGCCAATAACGCGGCCCCCAACTGGGTGAATGAGCGGGAGGGGCTGGAGTTCTCCTTTGGCGATTACGATGAATTTACGGTGAACGGCGTCGAGCTGGACAGCGTGGAGACAAGCGCAAAAGTTACGGAAAACGGCCAAGAAACGACGGAACAGCACAAGTTTTACCGCTACAGCAAGAGCACGGCAGAAGGGACGACCAACCCATGAAGCAGCGTTTGAAAAACCAGAACGGCACAACGCTGGTGGAGCTGATCGTCTGCATGGTGCTGCTGTCGCTCTTTACGCTGGCGGCGGTCACGCTGATACAGCCCAGCGCGCAGGCGTACATGGACATCCAGCAGCAGACCCGCGCCCAGAACCTGGCCGACGCGCTCATTGAGACGATCCGCGGCGAGGTGCTCGAGGCGAACGGCTATATCCGCTTCACCGACGGCGCGACGGACCCTAATAATTTGGACAGCGTTTTTGCGTCCAAGGGTAACGACTACAGCAAAGGCACGGCATTGGAATTCAGCGTCTACCCCAACCACATTGAGCTGATCGACAAGGACTGTGTGCCGCCGCTGACAAAGACAGACGGCACGGCACTGCTGACAGCGGAACAGGCCAATGCACTGAACGGCTACCTGCACATGCGCTTTTACCGCGATGAACTGAATAACGCCGGGCACTACGGCAACCCGCAGCACACAAAAGAGAACAAGGACGCGGATGGCAGCGTGACGGGCACGCTGCCCTACGTTGCCTACGGCTACACAACGGCCTATCCCCGGGATGCCTATATGGGGCTGTTCATCAGCGAACTGCATTTCTACGCCCGCAGCTGGACGCAGGACGGCGACGAAACCAAGACCCCGCGCATTACGGCTATGACGGTGGGGCTGACTGTTGCCAAGCGGGACGCCAACAACCAGATCGTGCCGCTGTGCACCCAAAAAGCCATTGTGCAGTTGCCCGGTGAGCCGGTCATCCTGTATGAACCCGGCACCTGGGACGGCAAGGCATCGTCGGAGTCGTGAGCGGTGCCCTCCGGGACTATTTTTGAAAAGTTTATTACAATCCCGGCGAATGTACTGGACAAAGTCAAATGGACCCGTTATACTTTAAAACATGAATACCTGTGTGCCGGACAAAAATGCAGGAACGTCATGGGCATCAGAGCAGAGAGGATGACTAGGATGGCAACAATTGAAATCAAAATGCTGGGCGGCTTTGAGATCCGTGTGAACGGCAAGCCCGTGCTGGCACAGCTGGCGCAGTCCCGCAAGGCAACGGCGCTGGTGCAGTATCTCGTTTTGCGGCGCGGGGAGCGCGTCTCCCACAAGGTACTGACCGATACCCTGTGGGCAGGGGAGCGGTCCACCAACCCGGACATGGCCCTGCGCGCCATCTTGCATCGCTTCCGCCTTATGATCGACGCGGAGGGTCTGGATGAGATGAAGGACTGCATCGTGACCAGCCGCGGCTACTACCAGTGGAATCCCCATCTGGACTGCAGCGTGGATGTGTTTGAGGTCAACGACCTGTCGGAGCTGGCCCGCAAGGAGAGCGACGCCGAGAAGCGCAGCCGCATTTATGAACAGATCGTCAACCTGTATGACGGACGCCTGCTGCCGCAGTCTGCGTCCGAGCCGTGGGTCGAAAGCGTCAGCGTGCGTCTGCACGGGCAGTACCGCACAGCCATTTTAAACCTGCTGGAGCTCTGCAAAAAATGGGGCGAGAGCACCCGCATCGTTACGCTGTGTACCCGTGCGCTGGAGCTGGACCCCTACGAGGAGCGCCTTTATCTGGAAAAGATCGTCGCGCTGGAGACGCTGGGCCGCCATGAGGAGGCGCAGGATCTGGCACGCCGCGGCAGCGCCATGGGCTGCCTGCATCATGCCATTGAGCCGGGCCGCGCAGGCTCTGCCTACCGCCAGATGCGCCAGGCAGACCGCAATATGGAGAGCGAGGTCTCCAAGCTGATCTCTGCTCTGCCGGATACCGAGGACACGGGGGCCTGTATCTGCGACTTTGAGACGTTCAAGGAAATTTACCGCGTACAGCGCGGCGTGCAGGTCCGCTACGGTCTGCAGGTATTCCTGGCGATCCTGACCGTGGCTCCCAGCCAGAACACCGATGCTGCCGAGACCGCTCTGATGGTGGAGCAGCTGGGCGATCTGATCCACACGAATCTGCGCCAGTGCGATGTGGCCGCCCGCTACACCGATATGCAGTATGTTGTTATGCTGAGCGGGAGCACCGCCGAGAGCGGCACCGGCCCGCTGGAGCGCATCAAGGCCGCGTTCTACCGCATCCCTGCCCATGGCCGCTACCTGTTGAGCTATAGCCTCTATGTTCCCGAGGCCAAGGCCGACAGCGGGCGCGTCCGCCGCCGCAAAAAGACGGCGAAGAAAGAAAAATAAGTGAGCCGTTAAGCCGTACAGTGAAAGCTGTGCGGCTTTTTTTGCTGCACGGACCAGCAAAGAAACGATTGGTAGTGGCGGGCATTGCCCGCCCGTGCCCGTTTGCCCTGTGATAAATTTCCCCGAAAAGACGATGCTGCGCCAAGTTGGCGGGCGAGCAATGCTCGCCCCTACACTCGCTGTATGTCGAGAAACGATTTTTTACACTTTCCACAATCTTTTGCCTAAAAATTTTTACAAAAAATCCGAAAAAACTGTTTAAATTTCCACAACAATGTGGTAAAGTAGTATCAAACAGGCGGGAGTGTTCAAAAATCACTGCGCCGCAATGAAATTCTACGCCGCAGGGCTGCCGGAAGCAGCCCCGGCGCGAAAAGAGGTTTGACGATCCATGGGCTACGCAAGCAAAGACATCCGCAACATTCTGGTGGCCGGCCACGCCGGCTGCGGCAAAACGACGCTGACCGAGGCACTGCTGTACATGAGCGGCGCATCCGAGCGTATGGGCCGTGTCGAGGACGGCACCACCGCCAGCGACTTTGACCCCGAGGAGATCCGCCGCAAGGCATCGCTCAACTCGAGCGTTGTCCCCGTCGAGTACGAGGGCATCAAGTACAACCTGATCGACGCACCGGGTCTGTTTGATTTTGAGACCGGCGCTGCCGAGGGCATCATGGCCGCCGAGAGCGTGCTGATCTGTGTGTCCGGGCGTTCCGGCGTGACCGTCGGTGCCGAGAAGGCGTACCAGCTGGCGCTGAAAAACAACAAGGCGCGGATGATCTTTGTCACCAAGGCTGATTTGGAAAACGCCGACTACTTTAAGATCCTGGAGCAGATGAAGATCAAGTTCGGCCCCAGTGTCTGCCCCTGCGTCGTGCCCGTCCGTCTGGACGACGGCACCGTCGCCTACATCAACCTGTTCAGCCAGAAGGCCTTCAAATACGAAGGCGGCAAGCAGGTCCAGATCGACCTGCCCGACATCGGCCACCGCTTTGAGGGCCTGATCCAGGCCATGAGCGAGGCCATCGCCGAGACCGACGAGGCTTTGATGGAGAAGTTCTTCGAGGGTGAGGCTTTCACCACAGAGGAGATCGTCCAGGGCATGGCCTCCGGCGTGCGCAGCGGCCAGATCACGCCCGTGTTCTGCGGCTCTGCCGTCAACGCGCAGGCGCTGGATATGCTGCTCTACAACATGAACGTGCTGCTGCCCGGCGCGGACACCGCGTCCGCCGTGGGCGAGTCTGGCGGCGAGCCGGTGGAGATCACCGCCGACCCCGCCGCCCCGCTGTGCGCCTACGTCTTTAAGACTGTGGCCGACCCGTTTGTCGGCAAGCTGAGCTTTATTAAGGTGCTGTCCGGCAGGCTGACCGCGACGAGCAACGCCGTCAACGCCCGCACCGGCCAGCCGGAGCGCCTGGGCAAGACGCTGACCGTCTGCGGCAAAAAACAGACCGACACGCCCGAAATCGCCGCCGGTGACATCGGCGCAGTTGCCAAGCTGGCCACCGCCAAGACCGGCGATACCCTGTGTGACCCCGCCCGCGTCGTGGCGCTGCCCGCACCTGTGTACCCCATCAGCAGCTACCGCATGGCCGTCAAGGTCGCTAAGAAGGGCGACGAGGGTAAGGTCGGCAGCGCGCTGG
>PPYE01071845.1_pt1 | contig 79162 bp, 84 predicted proteins | sample 1559881 | NCBI WGS metagenome assembly PPYE01 (sample SAMN08240022, study PRJNA423297) | Human gut metagenome, whole genome shotgun sequencing project. | reverse complement strand
GAAAAGAAAGGAATAAAGTTACGAGCTACAGGCTACAAGCTACAAGTAGCTGCGCTATGTTCCGAAAGGCACTTGTAGCCCGTAGCTCGTAACTGATTCATAACCCTACAGACATGAATCAATAGATACGCGGACGACGCGGATAAGGCGGACGAACGCGGATTTAAAAAGCTGCGCTATATTGATAAATTAGAATCCGCGTTCGTCCGCCTTATCCGCGTCGTCCGCGTACCTATTTAATTCATAACATGTAATGAAACAACTATTTTTCTATACCCTCATCTCTTTGTTGCCTGCTTTCGCCTATGCGCAATATACCACTGGTAATAAACCGAAAAGTGCCGGCGACCGCATCGAATCCACCTCTTACAATGATCATAAGCGGGGTGCTGCCCGTACCCTGCAATATCGCCCGGACGGTGAAGATTTTGTAAGTGTCAATGGAAAGAACCGCTATACTCGTGCCCTTTATGGCAGCCATACCGCTTTCCGTCTGGAAACGAGTGACCGTCCTATTTTTGCTGTCTACGAAAAGCGCAACAGTAAGAATATACATTTCCATCTCGTACTGGCTGATAGTTCAGTGACTCCATTGGAAGAAACCGCTTGGTGTGAGTCTCGCTACACCCCCGGACGGCGTTCCTATCGTCTGAAGCACCCCTCCTGGGGAGCAGATGCTGAACTGCAAATCTCTGCTCTTGCTTTGCCGGATGAAGATGCTGCCATTTGGAAGATTACTCCTGTAAATATGCCTGTAGGTGCAGTCTTGCGCCCTATGTTGAGTGAAATCCGCCTGAACAGATTGAGCCGTAACGGTGACATGGGGGCCGATCCTCCCGGTTGTTTTGATGCGCCCGAGCAACCTCAGCAATTACAATCATTGGGTATCTCCCTTTTCGACCGGCAGGATGTTTATGTACTTGTACGTGACTATTCCTTGATAGTACCTTCACAGGAAGAAGGTATTGCCCTTTATAATAAGTCTGAACAAGCCCGTGCTAATCTTGCCTCACGCATCAGGATCACAACCCCCGATCCATACTTTAATACTCTGGGTGGTGCTCTTGCCGTAGCTGCTGATGGCATCTGGGATGGTGAAGTCTGGTTGCATGGGGCTATTGGCTGGCGCATGCCTCTCAGTGGCTGGCGTGCTGCTTATACCGGTGATGCCTTAGGTTGGCACGACCGTGCCCGTACGCACTTCAATGCTTATGCCGCCAGTCAGGTGACAGAGGTGCCGAACACGATTCCACACCCTGCACAGGATTCAGCTCTTGCTTTGGCGCGTTCCGAAAAGAAGTGGGGAACACCCCAATATAGTAACGGTTATATCTGCCGTAACCCCCGTCGGAACGATCAGATGCATCATTATGACATGAACCTTTGTTATATTGATGAACTCTTGTGGCATTTCAACTGGACCGGTGATTTGGAATACGCCCGCCGTATGTGGCCTATCCTGACCCGTCACCTTGCCTGGGAAAAACGAAACTATGATCCCGATAATGACGGACTTTATGATGCCTATGCCTGCATCTGGGCAAGTGATGCCCTTTATTATAATAGTGGTGCGGTCACTCATTCTTCTGCCTATAACTATCGTTCCAATCGCCTCGCGGCTATGATTGCCGAGAAAATAGGAGAAGACCCTGCACCCTATCGTGAAGAAGCTGACAGAATACTGAAAGCTCTGAATGCCCGCCTTTGGATACCCGAACGTGGACATTGGGCTGAGTTTCAGGATTTCATGGGGCATAAACGTCTGCATACCAGTCCCGGTGTATGGACTATCTATCATGCATTGGATAGTGACATCGCCGATCCTTTCCAAGCTTATCTTGCCACCAGTTATGTGGATCGCGAAATACCACATATCCCCGTTCGTGGCGATGGCTTGAAAGATGAAGGTTATGCTACTATCTCCACTACGAACTGGTTGCCTTATTCCTGGAGTATCAACAACGTTGCTTTTGCCGAAGTGATGCATACTGCTCTTGCTTATTTTCAGGCAGGACGTGCGGATGCAGGTTTCCATCTGCTCAAGAGTTCTGTCCTCGATGGCATGTATCTGGGTGAAAGCCCCGGTAACTTCGGGCAAATCAGTTTTTATGATGCTGCCCGTGGAGAGTGTTACCGTGACTTCGGGGATCCTATAGGTGTAGCTTCCCGTGTATTGATACAAGGACTCTATGGTATCCTTCCTGATGCCATGAACGGACGCCTGCTGGTGAAACCCGGCTTACCCTCCTCTTGGCCTTTTGCATCTCTGCATACTCCGGATATTGATTTTGACTTTAAGCATACTAATGAAGCGGTAACATCCTATACAATCATCCACCGATTACCTGCGGTGCGTACATTGGAGCTTCAGTTTCCGGCACAGCGCTCGGAAGTGGCGAAGCTTACAGTCAATGGAAAGCCTGTAACATGGACATTGGTAGAGAACTCTATCACTCGTCCGGTACTTTCCGTTATTACCCCTGCTTCTTCGGATGAAAAAGTGGAAATTAACATTGAATGGGGTGGGGAAGTGCTTGGTAGTCCGACAAAGTCTCAGATAGAAGCTACCCCTGCTGAAGCTCCTGTTCGTTTCGTTCCGATGCAACAAGGGGATATGAAATGGTGGGCTCCTGTAGATAATCCGATGGCCGCAGATAAGGGTAATTCTACTCAGTTCTCCGCCTTTGCTAAAGTCAATTCTTCTAAGTGTGAACCGGTTGTGATGGATAAGCAATTCAATTCTGCCGTTACAGATATATTCCGTAATGAGTATCTTTCACCCCGTTCTCCTTATACCACTTTGCAGATACCCAAGCAAGGCATCGGTGAATGGTGCCATCCTTTGCATACGGTGGATATTGATGATTCCGGGCTTCGTTCTTCCGTTCAGAAGGGAGTGTTGAATACTAAGCTGGGAGTTCCTTTCCGTACTCCTGCTGAGGGTCAAAATATAGCTTTCACATCCTTGTGGGATAATTATCCGGATAGTTTGACGGTCTCTCTCAAAGGAAAGGCATCCCGTGCCTATTTACTCATGGCAGGTAGCACCAATCACATGCAGTGCCATATTGACAATGGGCTGATACGTGTTTATTACAAAGATGGTACTTGCGATAAGATGGCTTTGCGTAATCCCGATAACTGGGCGCCCATTGAGCATATTTTCTTTGAAGATGGTATGGCTTTCAACCGGCATGCTCCGGCACTTTATCGCCTGCGTCTTAAAACGGGTGAGGTCAGCAATAACTTTGGAGAAGAATTAGGCTTTCCCGGTGCCTCCCGTGAATTGGATGGTGGTGCTGCCATATTGCTTGAAATGCCCTTGAATCCTGATAAGAAACTTTCCCACCTCGTTCTTGAAACTCTTTCTAATGATGTGGTGATTGGGTTGATGGGAATTACATTGCAACGATAATAGTATAATCACCACAGAGTGACACAGAGTCCCACAGAGTTTAATTTGAAATCAGAACTCTGTGGGACTCTGTGTCACTCTGTGGTGAAATCATATCAATGCCTTTACGAAACACCACACGAAGTACCCGCAAACTACTACCTTAAACACTGTCCCCACCAGAAAACCAATCAGTGCCCCGATACCTGATTTTAGGGCATCCCTTGCACTTCTGTCTCCCAAGAGTTCTCCGATGAAAGCCCCTCCAAAAGGACCGATAACAATTCCCCACGGGCCGAGAAAGATGATTCCGAGGATTGAACCTATCAGGCAACCCCAACTTCCCCATTTACTTCCTCCGCTGTACTTGCTTCCAATCATGGGAGTGAAATAGTCCAATACTTGCACTATCACTACCAGAAATAACCAAATCAGTAATTGAGATGTAGAAAATTGCGCCTTATCTGTAATATGGAGTAATAACAAACCGGCGTATGAAATGGGCGGTCCGGGAATTATAGGGAGGATACATCCCAATAAGCCTACTATGAGGCATAGACTTCCTAATATGATCAGTATGATGTCAAGCATTATAGAATCGGATTAGAATTATGTTGTTTGAGAGACTGAGAATGTAACAAAAAAGGTCTAACTCCTTTTGAGAATCAGACCTTCTTTGTGTCGGAATGAGGCGACTTATTGTGCACGTATCCGTTTCTGTAAAGAACTGATTATTAGCAAAAGATAATATGTATACTCTCTGTTTTTTCATTCTTACGTCCCGATTTCGTCCCGGTTGAAAAATAAATAATAGACATGTAATGTCTTTATATCTACTATCTTAACTTCAATTTATTCTTGTTTCATTAAAATCTGGATTGTTCTTTCTTTCTCTTTGAGTAATTCTTTTAGGTGCTCTATTTCTTTATCTTTATCTGCAAGTGCTCCAGCAGTGGCATTCCCATATATGGATGCCGCACTACCATCTCCGTTGGCTATTGATTGATTAGCTATGTTTGTTTCATCAAACCAATAACTAACAGGTACTCTAATAGCTTTGGATAGTTTTTCTAATAGATAGGCCTCAATGGATTCTTTTTTGAATATTTGAGAAAGATATACTGTGGTGATTCCCATCTCTTCTGCAATATCCTTCTTCTTGAGCCTTTTTTTTCTGATAATACTATCAGCCTCACTACCAATGTGTTTCATGAATATAAATGTTAAAAATTAAACCAATTCTAAATTTTTATATTAAACTACTTGCATATAAATAAAACTAATTCTATATTTGCTTCATAAATCTAATGATAATAATTTAATATTTATATAAATATGGCAGAAAAAACAGTGAAAAGAAAAAATGATGGTATGGCATTACGTACATATCTGCGTAGTTTGCCTGTGTGTGAATCCTCTGATATGGCTAAGAAATTAGCTGATGAGTGTAAAGTTCCTATTTATACTTTTTATAACTGGCGAGGCGGATTAGCGAGAATTCCGGAACTGGCAAAAGATAAAATAGAGGAAGTAACTGGAGTGAAAATTTTTAATAGAGACTAATTATGGAATTAAAGAACATTGAACAAGCGCAGAAGTTATTCCCGGATGCCGTAAAATTACAGCTGAGGATTAACGGGAATATGACAGTTGATCAAGTACGCCGACTCTTGCCGAGCAGCGTTGTGCTGTTATCCTGTAAACTTAGTAAGAATTATGCTAATGTGATTTATAGTGAGGGAGCTGCAAAAAGATTGTTTCCGGATATTACGACGATACGAAAGGAAGTAGAACTGGGGGGTGGTAAAAAAGCCTATGTATATGGTGATCCTAACCATACAGACTTTAAACTTCTGGTTAATTTCCTGCCAACTTTTGAGGCATTATTTATCGGTCGGCTTGAGATGGCTTTCGGAAAGAAATTGGTTCAAGTTTCCAATTATCCGGAGGTGAATATGGGTTGCTTCTTTTTTGAAGATACTCACCTGGAGGACTTGATAGGAGTACTAACTCTGTGCATCGAAAATGGAGAAGTTCATTAAACCAGATATCTGGAGTAATGAGAAGCCGGAAGAACTTCCGGACATCTGCCTGGAGAAAAAGCAGCAGGACAGGGGTAAACGGATGCTTCGGATAGACCCGAATACCCATGTTCTGGTTTCTCCGGAACAATACAATTCTCAGTATGCAGAGGTTTTGAGAGCCAAGTTTGAGAAAGCAAGAAAGAAATATTATTGAGTTATGAATAATAATAGGCGCAAGCATATTAATGATGTTATGGAGCAATTAAATATTCTCTTAACTGAAATTGAAGAAATAAAGGATGAAGAGCAGGAAGCTTATGACAACCTTCCTGAATCATTACAGGATGGTGATAAAGGTGAGAAAATGTCGGAGGCTGTCGGTAATCTTGAATATGCTTATGATGGATTAACGGAGGTTTTAGACTATCTCGATAGTGCAAAAGAATAACTTCTAAGTATTAAAAACGAATTAATATGAAAATACACTATTTCTACAGAAGAGAATACTCCACAGGCTTCTACGATCTCGAAATTGTAGCCTGGTTGGAAGAAAAAGAAACCTCAAGGCAAGGTATTGAAAGATTGAGCTTTACTCAACTTGAAAGATTGAAAATTTTTCTATCAAAGAGTAATGACTACCATAATCATAGTATGGAACATACATTTGGCGAGAAGAGCTGTTATGGCCATTATGCTCATACTCGTAAAGAATTAGCTGAAGCAATGAAAAAAGATTCATTACTTCCGATTGATAATTGCAATTACGAAAGATTCCGTAAGGTGGCACTCGGCCTTTACAATAAACAGGCTTTGGTGAATTTTTCTAAGTTCAGAGGGAAACAGAACTATGCAATTCGTCAATTGATAGGTGATTAACGTATAATGAATAAATAGTAAATAATATGGAAACAAAAGACTTAAAGAAGAAATTCAAAGATTTAACAGTGGCTAAGTTGACAATGGATGCAGTTTATTCTCGTCGTGCTATAGAAGAAATGATAACTAAACAGTTTGGGAATTCTGTTTTACGTTATGAATATTACGGGAAAAAGGTCAATGTAGCTACAAGTTCTACCTATGGCAAGTTTGTTGAACAATTAAAACCTGGTGCAAAGGTTGTTATGACTGGAGGTGAAATAGAGTTGAATCCTGCATACAAAAATAAGGTTTGGACTGTTACATCTCTTCCTGAACTCATGTGTGGTGAGGTCGTTGTGTGGTTATATGGTTTTCGCGGTGCATATTCTGCCAATATGCTTCGCTTCCCAACTCCTGATGAAGATTTATCATTTTGATTCAAATCAAGATAGTAATGAATAAAATAGACTTGAATGCCCTTCGTGATAGGGCATATAAAACGGCCTGTGAACATGGATTCCATGATACGGAATTGAGTAACGAACATTGCTTTTGTCTTGTCATTAGCGAGTTAATGGAAGCTGTGGAGGCAGACCGAAAAAATAGACACTTTGATAAAGAAAAGTATAAAATCGGTGAATATGCCGAGTGCCAAGGGTGGCTAACGAATGAGGAAAAGTTTATCAACGTATTCAATAGATATATCAAAGATACCATTGAAGATGAGCTTTCCGATGCTGTTATCCGTCTACTGGACTTGGCAGGTATGCGAAATATTTCTCTTGAAATTGCAACTAAAGAGATAGGTGATTGCATCGATGATATGGCAGAATCTTGCAAAGACGAAACATTCACAGAGTCCATTTATGCCATATCTACACTTCCTGTGAGATATGATGGTTTATATGACTTCCATACTACCATTAATGATATGGTACTGTCTATCTTCGGACTTGCCAAACATCTTGAGATTGACCTACTTTGGCATATTGAGCAGAAGATGAAGTATAATAAATTCCGTAATAAGATGCACGGGAAGAAGTATTAACCTTCATAACAAGATAATAAAGAAAGGAACATTATGGCACATTTTGATTGTGAATATTGTGCTCATTGTCAAATAAACGAAGACGGTGAACCGATTTGTCTACGTAATCTTACACCTCCTGAGTATGGAACGTGTACAAGTATAAAATATTCTGATATTATGACACACCATTGCGGCGATTGTGACTCTTTTTGTGAATGTTGTTTAGGCGGTAAAAATGCTGCAAAAGCAGATGATGTTGCTTGTGAATATTTTGATAATACATCATTAAATCAATTAACGTAAATCAAAATCGACATGAGTGAATTAACAAATGAGCAAGAAGCCGAAAAACTTGCTAAAAAGATAAAACGGTGTTTGGATTCCATTCCCGACAAATTTACAGTAGTGATAACGAACTCCACTATTCAAGTGTGTTGTAAAGATGAATTTGAGGAATATTTTCAGAAAGAAGGAGATATTGATAACCCTCCGAGCATAGCTTATGAAACATTTAATAGAGGTAATGTTTGCGGATGCGATTCCCAACTTTAAAATTAACTATAACAAGATAGATATGAATAAGAAGATTTTTTGCGAGAAGTGCCACAGGTGGCATATTATCTCTATCACTGAAGGAGAAAAGTTTGCGATCTGCCCCATTAAGCGTTGCGGACATTTGATTTTCATTTAAAATAATACTCATGAGAAAAGGAACAAAAGTACGTCTTCTTAAAGACAACTCGATAGGCGTCATCACAGATAGCGCATTCTTTAAATTGAATGGCAAGAAACATATTCGCTATGAAGTGAAGAAGAAGGGAGTAAAGGATAAATGTTGGCATCCGGAGGAAGAACTGGGCCCGGTGGTAGAGCATTGTAAAATTACAGTAGAGGGAGAGAATAACCAGGTATTGTTTGCCAATATAGGTTACAATCACGACAAGGGAGAGGCAACCATCAACATAACCGGTGATAATCCCACAAATCTAAAAGGGCATCATGGATATCACTTGAATACATTGCTATATATGTTGAATGGAATGAATGCAACAGTGATAGATACTGCACTTGAGACAGAATAATGTCCTGTCATATCCTCAACCAAATGTTTTACTTTGCCACAAATTCACTCCATTATGATTAAAGCTACCGATATCTACGCAGTCTCTCACGACGGATTAGACATCATCCTGTACTATTATCCGCAAGCTGAGGGCTGCGTAGACAACAAAAAAAAATTTAAGCGCAGGCCGGATGAAGATGATGCATCCGCCTGCATCAAGAAGTACCAGGAATGTTACAAGGTCACTGACTTTGGGGACACGGGTTCCGCTATGAGTCCGGTGGATATTTGTATGTACGAAGAGAATCTACGCTTTCCGGAGGCTATTGCCTTGCTTGCTTCCCGGTTCAATGTGACGGATGAGCTGAAGCGATCCGTCAATAAGCCGGATATCCGGAAGCGCCCGGCCACAGCTGATGAAGCCGAAGGTAGCAAATTCTTCGAGCTTGAAGAGAAGTTCACCGATGAGCAATTACAGGTTCTTGGTCCCCGTGTTAAACAAGAGCACGTCGATGCGTTGCACTGGTATGTGGCCAAATCCATATCTTATGTCCGGAACCGGGAGGTAACAACCAAATATACGACGCCCACTTATCCGATATTGATGCGTGAGTGTGTCGTTACTGAAAGTTCTGATCCAGAGAAAACGGTGAGATTCTATAAGATATACGAGCCTCTGAACCCTGACAAGCAATGGCGTTTCAGCTACACGCCTGATGGCGTGAAGCCTAAGCAGTATATCAATGGATTTCGGGAACTGCAAAAGGCTTATAGAGACTATAATACGCAAGAAGAGAAGAAGTTCCAGAATGAAGCAAAGGATAAGGATGCTCAATACAAAGAAAAGAAGCTCCCTGAGGCGTTCATCTGTTCCGGAGAGCGTGATGCACTTTGTGTTCGTGCCCTCGGCTACTATCCGCTATGGTTTAATTCGGAGACTTACAAGGTGACGGAAGAAGAGATCAGGGAGATTTATAAGTACGTGGAGATACTTTATAATATTCCGGATATTGATTCCACCGGCATTCGTAAAGGTCGGGAACTTGCGCTCCGCTTCTTGGATATCCATACGGTATGGCTGCCTTCCTGGTTGTCTAATTTCCGAGACAACCGGGGCAAATCCCGAAAAGATTTTCGTGACTTTGTGGGTTTGCGCCCGAAGAACGAGGACTTCCGGAACTTAATAACGTTAGCCATGCCGGCGCGATTCTGGACGAAGGCCTGGAGTGAACGGAATAAAAAGGAAACCTATAATATCAATACCGCTTATTTGCACTATTTCCTTACCTTGAACGGCTTTAATACCCTGAAGGATGAAAACACCGATGATACGCAGTATATCCGGATGGAGGGTTGCATAGTGCGTCAGATAAAGGCTAAAGATATTAATTCTTTCCTAAAAGGGTTTGCAGTAGAACGTTTCCTTCCGGTGGATATCCGGAATCTTATATTGGAATCTCCTCGTACCGGAGAATCCTCTTTGTCGCAGTTGGATGAAATCAATCTGGACTTTACCAGTTACACGCCAGACAGCCAATTTCTGTTTTTCTCGCAATCAACGTGGGAAGTGACCAAAAATGGCATAACAGAGCATAAGGGCCAGCTGATGGACGGGCGTAGCGTTTGGGATAACAAGGTTATCCCCCATAAAGTGAATGTGCTGCCCTCTATGTTTGAGTACAAACATACGCTCAATGCTGAAGGGCATGATGTCTTTGACCTCACGGTTAAAGAACACAAGAGCTGTTTTCTGAATTATCTCATTAATACAAGCCGCGTACATTGGCGGAAGGAATTAGAGGCTGCATGGGAAAATAAGGGAGTTACTGAAGCTGATCAATACCGTGCCGCCCATAAGTTTGATATTGCCGGGCCTCTGCTCTCTCCGGAAGAAATTCATGAGCAAAAACTGAACCTCCTTAATAAGATGTATGCAATAGGCTACAACCTGCATCGCTATAAATCGCCATCACGAGCCTGGGCGATTTACGCCATGGACAACAAGATTGGTGAGGATGGCGAGTGTAATGGCCGCAGTGGTAAATCTTTCCTCTTTAAGTCTTTCCGGTTCTTTATGCGAACCGTTAATCTTTCCGGACGAAACCCGAAGCTGCTGGATAATCCGCACGTATATGACCAGGTGGATCAGCATACGGATTTTGTCCTGGTTGATGACTGCGACAAATATCTTCCGGTGTCTCAGTTCTATGATAATATCACTTCCGGTATGACCGTGAACCCGAAGAACAACAAATCATTCTTTATCGAGTTCGATATCTCTCCCAAATTTGGTTTTACTACGAATTTTGTTCCTCGTGATTTTGACCCATCGACGAATGCACGTCTCTTGTATATGGTGTTCTCCGACTATTATCACGAAAAAACAGCCGATAACGATTATCTGGAGACGCGTGGCATCCGTGATGACTTCGGTCATAACCTGATGACGAATGATTATAGTGAAGAAAATTGGAACTGGGACCTTAATTTCTTCGCCCAATGTTTGCAGTTCTATCTCTCCATGGCGGAGCAAGGTATCAAAGTACAGCCGCCAATGGATAATATTATTAAGCGTAAATATAAGGCTGATATGGGCACCAACTTTGAGGATTGGGCATACAGCTATTTTGCTGAAGAAGGTGAGCACGTGAATCAATACATTCAGCGTGATATTGCCTATGATGACTTCATTGCTTTCTCCAAGGTTCCTAAATCATATTGGACTATGCAGCGTTTCACAAAGGCTTTGAAGGGCTTTACAGAACTATGTCCGTATATTGATGCACTTAATCCGGAAGAGATGCTGAACTCCACTGGTCGCCTTCTGAAGAAGGTCGATGGCCAGACAAAAGAGATGATTTACCTGCGCACGTTGGAGAAGCCAGGTGCTTTTTCACCTAAGATAGATAAAGATGGAAATCTCCCATTCTGACATGATACGCAGATATGATAAATGGCTACCCGGTTTGATGGGCATATCCGGCTTCTATGCCTACGCTCGGCAGGTATATGATTATCTGGAGATAATGAAGCCTGGTACTATTATGAAGATGCAGGAGGCGGAAGACAAACTTCCGTGGCTGCTGGTGACAGTTGGAGCTTTCCTGGCTGCTGGCCAACACTGGATGGACTATGAGACAAGTGATGATTATGCCAAACTACGCAGAAAACCGCTTCCGGAGAACTTTCGGAAGGCTATGGCCAAGGCGTAACACGGTTACAAGCTGGTATTTGAAAAGCCACGGGCACATTTTGTCCGTGGCTTTTACTTTTAATAAAGGGCAGGTATCCCGGCACCGGTTTCTCGGTTTCCGTACCTTTCTCCATTTTTCTACTAAATTTTTGTAACTCTGTAACCGATGTTTGAAAAGAGGTTTAAAAACTTAAATAATAAGAAGATACAAAGTTACAAACTTGGTTACAAAATTAGGTTACAAAAAAATAGGGTTTGTAACTTTCCCTTTAAATACCCTGACTTTGGCTGAAAGTTACAAAGTGTATTGGTAACAAAAAACTGTAACCGTTTTCTTGTAACCTTGTATTAGTTTTGATAATCAGTTGTTTATGCTCATTTTGTAACAGGTTACAAAGTTGCAGAAATTTCTGGGCAAAAAGGTATTCAGCAGTTACAGAGAAAGCGGAAGAGTATCGGAAAATATTATTTTTTGGCTTGTTTGTTTAAATCGGTTACTTGTAGTGGCCTAATTCAATGAAAATTGAGAATATAAACAATTATAATTGCTATATTTGCATAACAATCAATCCATTACCGCATGAAACCTAATGTAATAATTGAACTTCAGCCTTATCTCCATGATTATCTTTATCATGAGTTCGGGTGTTCCCGCACAGACGAAGGTGTGACTGTGACATCCGCTAATGATATCGGCAAGTTCATCCAGGCAATGGTAACAGTTGCGGACCGTCCGCCGAAGTTGCCGATAAAAGATAATCCGATAACGCTGTTCCTTCCGGTTAAGGAGTGGAATCACTATATCCTGCAAGAGAATTTCATCTATATTCCCGAATGGAAACAGAGAATGCTCCAGGACTATATTGAAGCCTCTTTCCGCATCCGGGTTAGGGAATACTTTGTGACTGGATACGAGAAAGGCTTTAAGCAGGATAAGATTCTCCGGGCCTTTCTCATGGCATACAACATCAAGAATAATGCGCTGAATTACGACGCGGTGAAGAAGTACGATTATCGTAACCGGCAGCGGATGACAAGGGAGGTGAATAGAGAGATTCAATTATCCTTATTTGAATAACACTATTTAACCAATTAAATTCTAATTAAAAATCAGATTTTCAATTAAATATCACTTAAACTTTAAGTAAAAATGAGCGTTGAGAACAAAAGATCGCAGTTTTGTGCAATGTCTTTTCTACCACTGCCTGATGCAGAGGTTAGAAATGTACCGGGGAGTGACAAATTACAGGTGCATGGCACATGGGTATCCATTAACGTCTCATCCGGAGAATGGAAAGAAAGCCGGGAAGAGGTTGGAAAACCCGCCGAGCAGGAGTTGAAAGCAACGGTGACGGATACGTCTTCATCTATGGAGAGTCAACTTCGTACTTTATTCTCCGTTGATGGATTGCTGTTGATCGGCTTAACGAATGGAGAAAAGAAAGTGATCGGTACGGATGAGTTTCCCGTACATGTGTCAATGGAGCGCAGTGGTGATCCGGCGAAGCTGACACTCTCTTTTAAGCGCTCCAGCCCGGAACCGGCAAAAGTTTTAGAGTCCTTTTAAGCGGTTTCTGCCATTGTAATTTTGTACCGGATTTAAAAGGTACAAAACAATGGCATTTTCTTCATTATATAGTGCGGTCTGCCGTGGGAAGTGGTTCATCTCTTTCCGCGATGTGGAAGCCAACCTTATACTGGTTGATAAATTACTGGAGCGCGGCATCACGAAAGAAGATGCAACAAAGCGCTCCGATGTAGAACCTATACCGGTTCTGCTCTCCACCGGTGCGAAAGAAGCGAAATCCGGGAACGGTTTCTCTGACGCTCCGAAAGACAGCACGGCCATTATTCCTATTCATGGTACCCTACTGAAGTACGGTAACTATTGCAGCTATGGTGCTACCGAATTGGCGGATATTGTCCGTCAGGCTGCGGAATCCCCGAATATTTCTTCTGTTTTGCTTGATATAGACTCAGGCGGTGGTAGTGTCGATGCCATCGCTCCGCTGGTTGATGCCATCCGGTATGCGCAATCAAAGGGTAAGTCCGTAGTAGCGCATTGTGACCTCTGCGCTTCTGCGGCTTACTACATTGCATCATATTGTAATGAAATCATAGCGTCGAATCAGATATCTTCCGAGTTTGGGTCAATCGGTGTGATGATGAGCTTCCCGGATTATGCGAAGTATTACGAACGTGAAGGTGTGAAAGTCCATACCATTTATTCAAATCTATCGGATTACAAGAATGCTCCCTTTGAAATGGCTAAGGAAGGCAAGTATGAGATGATTAAAGAAGAAGAACTGGACCCGCTGGCACGTGACTTCCAGGAGAACGTGAAAGCGAATCGGGGCAATAAGCTGAAGCTGGATGCGGCAGGTTTATTGCGCGGACGTATGTTCTACGCAAAGGATGCAATTTCTATGGGTCTGGCCGATGCCATCGGTACTTTGGACTTTGCAATCCAGCGGGCAAGGGAAATACCTCAAGAGGCATGTATTAACGAATATATTAATTCTAAATCGTAAGGTTATGTTTGGAAAAGTGATGAGTGTGGTACTTTCATTCCTGAATATCTCTGCGTTTGCGAAAGACAAGAATGGTAAGTCTGTTCTTCTTTCTACGCAGGAAAAGCAGCTGGAAGAAAAGTACGGTAAAACATTCCTCGAAGTCTTTAAAAAAGACCTGGAGGAATTTGAAAAAAGTGGTAAGACTGCTGAGGAAGCCGTTACCGATGAAGTGAAGGCGCAACTGGAGGCAGATCGTGATAAAAATGCCAAGGAACTGAAAGAGGCTCGTGAGAAGATTGCAGCTTTAGATGCTAAGATAGCAGAGAAAGATGCTGAAATTGCCAAGTTGGGAAAAGAGGAAACTAAGGATGCAGGTATTCATGTGGAAGGAAATACTGATATGACGAAAATGTTTAAGCCGGACATGTCGCTGAACATGAACAAATATCTTGAAGCTGCTCATTATGGGCGTCCGGAAGCTGCTTCATATACGGGAAATGATACCATTGATACGGAAGAATTGCATAAAGAGTTCGGCCGTTATATCAGTTCTCAAAAGATGGAGATTTTCCGTTCGCTGATGGGAACGACTTCATCCCTTCAGTATATGACGACTATGATTACAGATAAATTTGAGGTACGTGCGACGCACTCTCATATCACATCTGTTTTGCAATCATTTACACCGCAATGGACCCCTAAGGGCAAAACGAAGTTTACTCCGTTGACAATCAAACAATATCCGATGAAGATCAATGTTGAGATTATCCCTTCTGACTTGATCGATGAGGTTCTCGGATATCTGTATGATGAAAATCTTGACCCGAAAGACATGCCTATTGTACGTTATATCATTGAACAGTTGGTTAAACCCAAATTGGACGAAGAGCGTGAAATGGCTTTTGCTGTGGGACAGTATAAGGAACCGACACAGGGTGAAGATGGCAAGTTCGTAGCAAACGATGCGGACCAGGTATGTGACGGTTATCTTACCCAACTGTGCCGTATCAAACAAGGTGGTAATAAAGAAGGTATTAATTTGTTGTTTGACGGTAAAACCTTTGGGACAGGAGATGCACTTGTGACGGATGTGGAGAATGCGGTTGATCAGGTGGCTCCGCTTTATAAGAATAAGAAGTTGACTATTCATGCAGACCCGGATTTCATTCTGAAATATTCCCGTGCTTATCGTGATAAGTATAAGACCACCAAGAATGAAGATGGTGAAAAGGTGAAAGTTGATTATACGAAGTTTGTATTTGAGGGACTTGAGGGAATGCGCGGTTCCGGTGCTTTCTTCATTACTCCTAAAGAGAATTTCCGTCATTTGATGTCTCGTAATCCTCAGAATCAGAAATTGCGTATGGCTACCCAGGATTATGCGGCCAAGATTTACGGAGAATGGCGTGAAGGTGTGGGATTCTGGTTGGCAGAAGCGATTTTTGCTTATTTGCCGACAGAATTAGTTAATAAACTTGCACCGGGGTCAGAAGAATCGGGAAGTTCTTCCGATTCGCAAAGTGGAGGTCTTTAATCTAAAAATTAAGGAGGTTTATTATGGCTGATGAAGCATATAAAATGGTATCGGTGCCTAAGAAGTCATCGAATGCCGGTCGCCCGAAGGGTAAAAAGTCGTTTATCATTCTCTTTCTCTGGAAAGATGTAGCTGAACACGAGCGTGATGAGAAAGGGGTGCGTGTAACCAAGTTCAAGATGGCAACAGGCAAAAAGCCTATTGCTGTTTATGCAACAGACTCCACCATCAACATCTATCATACAAGTGAGGGGGAAGATGATGCACGTGGTTTTATACCTCATGTAGATTTTGAGCATCCAGGCGCAGGTATTGAATTGGATGAGTTTGTTAACAACAATATTAATGAGGACATGGGAGCCATCGTTATGGATTGTTCCGGTGATGATGCTAAGATAGCAGGTACACCATGCACCCCGTTGAAGATGTCTAAGGCTGACAGCCAGGACAGCAAAGAAGGTGCAAAGAATACGATCAATCTTGCAGCTTCATTGCGCGGTGCTACTATCGGGCGCATCGAAAAGTCTTTGATTCCTGCAACTGATAATGCAGAAATCAATGCAGTTCTGGGCTTGACTGCCGGTTCCGGTGGTAGTGGATTGTGATTTGGTTTTGGATAGGTTATGTGGTGAGAGGCGTGTGCTTTGGCATACGTCTCTTTTTAAAAAATTAAAGCTATGACAACAAAAAAAACATCGTCTAAATCTAAAGACGTGAAAGAAGTGGAAACAGTAGAAACTGTGAAAATACAGGTGAATGAATCCGGATCAGTACAGGTAAGTGATGCCCTTGCTGATGAATCGCCAGTACTGGAGAAAAAAGCCCAGGATCACACAACGGTGGTAATTCCTTATTGCAAAGAATTTGCTCAAGGCAGAGAATTGATTTTCGCCCTTCGTTCCTGGTATAACAATGCTCGCTTTCCTGCCAATCTGGTGATTATCGGTGATCGCGAAGATTGGTTCAGTGAAGAAGTGACTGTCATTGAACATCAGCGTACATCTGATAATCCGCAGATTGATACCATGGAGAAATTGAAGTTGGCCATTGAATCGCCTGAAGTGACAGAGAGTTTCATTTGGACGAATGATGACATCTACCTGGTTAATCGGGTATCATTGGCGCATATAGAGATACCAAAGGTTTTGGGTGAACTGAAGCCGGAAAAATTCAAAGGTACGTATGCCGAGAATATGAGCCGTACCGTTATGCTGCTGGATAAATTCGGATTACCTAAACTGAATTATGGTACTCATACACCGGTTTTATTTGAGAAGTTTAGACTGAAGGATATGCTGGAACGTTTCCCGGAAGCAGAATCGGGAGTGTTGTTTTCATCTCTCTATTTCAATTTCCAGCCTTTCCCGGCATATCCTGTTGTCTTGGATTGGGAAACAGACCAATTCTTACTGCCTATTGTATCCCGGAATCCGAACGAACAGAAAGCAAAAGAACTTCTCCAGAAAAAAGTGTTCCTGAACAATACCGTTACCGGACATTCTGCCTGGTTAGAAAAGTTCTTGGAACAGATGTTTCCGGAACCGTCCATCTTCGAAGAATGAAGAGCACTGCCGGAACTGTCTTCACGGAAAGAACCTAATTCTTTCCGTGAGGAGTTCGCTTTCTTGAATGATCCGGACTGCCCCATAGAACTGGAAACGCTTGCTTCCCGCAAGTTCAATAAATATCATGCCTATGTGCGGTTACACGCACAACTTAGGGATTGTACTTCGCTGAAGCAATGTGCGGATGTCAGCCGGGATTTGATAGATAACTACATTGAGAACCGTATGATATGGGAAGAGTTGAACTATTACAAGGTACATCATTCTCTGCTGGGGAAACATCCCGCATTCGCGGAGTTTCGCCGGAGAAGCGAGCTTCTTCAGTTACCGGTCAAGGAACTGGTTCGTCGCCAGCGCCAGGTTGAAAACAACATTTGGCGCGTCAAATCAGAGATAGCGAAGGGAGATAAACCGCACCTGGACCCGATACGGCGGGAGAGGTTAACCGGTTATGAGAAAGAACTGAATGATATCAATCGCTTACTGGAATGAGTTATTACTTCAGCTTGAAGGAACTCAGGCAGGAAATGACAGATTCCCGCCTGTTCTCCAGACGGTTTGAAACCATGCTGGCTTTCAAACTGAATAGTCTGAAAGAATTATGCGGGCGTCTGCCCGGCGATAACGAGGCTTTTTTCATTGAAACGCAAAAGAGCTTCACGGCCTTTACTTTCATTGTTTACCTGATAAGGTATGCCGGACGGGTTAATCATCTCTATATCGCCACGTATTCGACGAATGAGCGCATTATAAACGCTTTGTTGAGATGGCGCGAAAAGGAATTGATAGGCAGCATCCACCTGCATATCTCGGAAACGATAAAATTCCGTATGCCGAAGATTTTTGAACGGTTGGTGCAGCTCCATCAGGATGGGGTGATTGAATTATCATTCGCCTGGAGCCACAAGAAGATTACCTGTCTGGACACGTCCGCAGGTTTCTTCGTGGTCGAAGGTTCCGGCAATTATGGTGAGAATGCGATGGAAGAACAATATGTTTTCTTAAAAAATAAAGAAGTGTATGAGTTTCGTAGCGGACGAATTGGTCAAATGGCGTAAAGAACCGCCATGGTATGACCGGATTGATATGGATGAGTTTGAACACCTGGCAGGCATCGGCTATGAGCCGAAGCAAATCGCTATGTACTATAATATCCCCGTGAATGATTTTCTTTGGTATTTCAATCTGGTTGGCTCTCCGTTGAAGTTTCACTACGAACGTGGCGAGCTTGTACAGCGGGCTAAGGAAGGGCTGGCAATGTCTGCCAGTGCCGAAACCGGAGACAATGTGACGCAGGCGCAGCGGTTTGATAAATTCCGTCAGGCGACGGGATATCGCAATTCCATTAACAAAATTTTCTTTGATGATATAGGCTGATGTTCGATAAATCTTACTTTGACACATTACAGGACTACATAGCGTCCGGTTGCACTATGGAGCTGACGGCTGATGAACTGGACTACTACAATGCCCTCTATGCACTTGTAGGTATAAACCGGAAGTACGGCAAGGATAACGCTATTGCCTTCCTGATGCACGAGCCGTTCAACGTTGAGCGGCTGCGTGCCAGGAAGATGTACAGTGAGGCGATTAACCTGTTTTACCTCAATGATACCATTGAGAACAATGCGCACCGTAATCTCATGTATGACAACCTGATGAAAGCAGCTCAGGTAGTTTTGCAAAATGCGGTCAGTTCCAAGGATATGGAGGTGTACGGCAATCTCAACATACAGGCGGCCAAAATCAAACAACTGGATAAGCCTGATCCAGTCAAACCGAAAGAGATAGACGAAAAGCCCATCAAGATATACGACCTTAATCCGGAAGCGGTGGGACTGGATGCGGCGAACCGCCAGATACTGGCTGCTCAGATTGATTCTGTTGACCTTCCTGAGAGGGAGAAAGTACGCCTGAAGCGTGACGCTAACATTGTAGATATTGACTTTGAGGAGATGCTGAATGACCAGGAAGAAAAAACTAAAGATATCGGATGAGGTAGAAGTGCGCTTCTCCAACTGGATGGCGCAGCTCATTGCTATAATGATGCCCTGGTCCCTGTATTGGATTGCCGGGCGTGCTTCTGCTAAGACCGTTCAGGTGTTGGCCGAACGTGTGCAGGAAGTAGCTCTGGATTGTCAGGGTGCGCCGTTCGCCTGGGTAGCTGATACCTACTCCGATTTGCATAAGAATGTGATCCCGTCTCTCATCGACGGGCTTTCCATGTTAGGGTGGGAAATGGGCATACATTATGTCATTAACCAGGAGCCGCCACAGGAATGGAAAGACCGCATGTATAACGTCTGTACGGATTGGCGAAACACAATGGTATTCTATACCGGCTTTAACTTTACCTTTATCTCGCTCGATAGGCCGTCCATTGGTGCCGGGCGTTCCTATGTCGGTGTTTTCGGTGATGAGGTGAAGTATTTTCCGGAAGAGAAGTTCACGAACTTGCTGAAGGCGGTTCGTGGTTTCCGCGTGAAGTATGGCGATAGCGTCTGGTATCGTAGCCGTACACTGACAACGGATATGCCGGACCCGAACCATCTCGGTGAATACGATTGGATACTGAAGCTGGCCAAACAGAATGACAAGCGAAAAATATTGCTGATGTTGCGGGCTGGCTTTGTCTACAATGAGACGAAAAAAGAATATGTAGCCTGTTTGCAGAAATATAAGGAATTGAAAGCTGCTTATCGTTCAGACACATCTTTAGCTGCGAAATTGGATGCTGCCGAACGCTCGATGCAACTTGCTGGCAAGAACATGAAACGGTGGGAAGAGCGCTGGATAAAGACCCGCCGGGGCACGTCGTTTTTCTTTATTTCTTCCTCGTATGTGAATGCCGACGTGTTGGGAGAAGATTGGTTCAGCGACGAATTTGCTGAAGGGCTGGAAGGTCTTCTTTGCAATGTGCTCTCCGTTATTCCGAAATTGGAGGCCAGCCAGATGTTTTATTGCAACCTGGCAATGAAGCATTTCTATGCGGATGGCTTTTTGAATGACGTGATTGAGCAGCATGAGTTCGGTTGGAATCCGGATTGCTCCGTTCTTCGGTACCTGGATAAAAATAAACCATTAGAGGCAGGTATGGACTCCGGCAATATGTTGTCTATGGTATTCGGCCAACGTAATGGCAATGTAATGCGCATACTGAAGGAGTTGTACACGCTTCCACCTAATAGCGTGCGTGAGCTGGCAGACCAGTTTCTTTATTACTTCCGCCCGCACAAGCGTAAGATACTGAAGCTGTATTATGACCGGTCAATGAATAACTATAAGAAGGTGTCTGCTGATATGGCGACACAGATCAAGAAGAATATTGAGTTTGATGCGGATGGGAAGCGCACGGGGTGGCAGGTACAGCTCATGTCTTTGGGGCAGGGGAATATTGGTAGCAATATGGAATATCGGTTCTTCATGGACTTGCTCAGTGGCAACCTGGCACGCAACCTTTTCACTCTGTTGATTGACCAGTACAATTGCCCGAACCTCAAGTCTGAGATGGAAGTAACCGGAACGGCCATCAAGAGCAATGAGAAGACTGGTACGAGCATTACCGTGAAGCTCAAGACCGGAGATAAGTTACCTACGCACAGGCTGCCTAAAGAGTCTACGAATCTGACGGATGCCCTGAAGTACTTCACCATGCGAAAAGAGTTTGTGCGAGTATGGGATAGGGGACGAAGCTCATCCGCTGCCTCTGTGGTTTGATCATTTCTTTCTTTACTGTTGGGTTAGCTCTGTTGTCCGTGAGGATGGCAGGGCTTTTTATATGAAGGGTATCGTAAGGGGTGGGATTTGATGCGTGAAGGGGCGGTAAGGGCTGTTTTAGGGCGAAATTTAAAATAATTTACAATATTTGTAAGGAATAGCGAAAAATTAACGTATTTTTATCATTTTGTAACAAAAATTTATCATATTTCCGACCCGAGGCGGCACCTGCGACCGCAACGGGACGACGGCGCGGCTCGGGCAGCAAGCTGTTACATCCCTCCGATAATTATCGCAGGGATGGGATTTCTTTTTGGTATTCAGAGGAATATCTTTTCTGACAGGACATTTTTAGTTCAAAAAATGCCCTGATTAGAAAGGGAGTCCGCCTGATGAGGAACCAGGCGCGCGAAAAATCCGTGTGGCAAACCCGCCTTGATAGATGTACTTAGGTACAATCAAGCCGAATTTTTGCCACACGGATTTTTCGCGTTTTAGCGGTAGAAAGCGATGCTTTCTGTTTGATTTTTTTGCGTTCACGCAGAGGTTACCGGATTATAATCCCGTAACCAGGAAGAAACGCCCCGTCTTCCATTCCCCGCAACAACGCAGGCTATTGTCTTGGCAATGGAAGACCGGGCAGAGCGGTATAGTTTGCAACTATGTATTTCCAGCTGTTTCCTTTATCTGATTCTCGCCTTTTATTTCTTTCTCCAGTCACTACGCAGTTTCGCTTTTTTGTGCTGCAAAGGTAAATGTTGACGTCACTGGCTCAAGTTTTTCAGAAAAAATCTCCACCCGTTGGGTAGTATTCGAACCTACGGTTTTCTGAAAAACTTGCTCCAGTGTCTTACAACACCTTTTGATGCAGCGTAAAAAAGGCGAAACATACCGCGTAGCGACAGGCGACGCAGAAAAAAAAAGCTCCAATCAGGGAAGCAGCAAATAAAAAGGCTAACACCCACGAGCTCAAGGTTCAACATAAAATTTTAAAGTTATGACAGCAAAAAGAAACATTCCCGAAGCATGGCGGCAACAGTGGTCTAAATTCATGTTCAACTTCTTTGATTACTTACCTACTAAGTACGAGGCGAATAAACGTGAGTGGGCAATCAGAAAGATGATATGGGACTTTAAGGACGGTAAACGTAGTGTATCAGTTGCGGAACTCGTAGCGAAGAAGATACGGGAACAGTTCGGGGCGGATTGTGAGAATGTGACGTTCGTTTGTATTCCTGCAAGTTCGGCAGACAAAAACGAAATCAGATACAAGGTCTTTGCCGAAGAAGTGGCACGGCTGACAGGATGCAGCAACGCATATAAGGCAATCACCGTAGAGGGCGGACGTCTCGCCATCCATGAGACAAAGAGTAGTAAGACGGTGCAGGATGTTGAAGTTATTAAGTTCGACAGTAGCTTTTTCAATGGGAAAAAAGTACTTCTTTTTGATGATATACTGACACAGGGGCATAGCTACGCCCGCTTTGCTTGTGCTTTGGAAAAGTTAGGTGCAAAAGTGTTAGGTGGCTATTTTTTAGGTAAAACAATTCTTTCTTAACTTTTAAACTTATAAATCATGAATACTTTATTTGATAATGATTGCCGCTATATGAGCGACAGAGAACTTATTTACGAGATTACCAATAACAGGCAAATCGTTTCCGATATCGAGCGGAATAATGGAGAAATAGACCTTGATAAGCTGTTTGCATCCTTGACGCCTGGGCGTAAGAAAGTTGCCATTGCAGCAGTAGAAATGTATAAGAGACAGCAGTCTCTGCAGGTAGAACGTAGGCTAATTCTTTCAAGCAAGGATATATACGAGCTGATGCAACCGTTAATTGGTGCTTTGCGTAACGAGGAATTTTGGGTAGTGGCTATAAATAATGCATCCCGAATAATCAAGAAAGTGCAAGTTTCTGTAGGTGGTATAGATCAGACTTCGGCAGATGTGCGATTAATTATGCGGGTGTTGATTGATACGGGAGCATCGCAGTTTGCAGCGGTACATAACCATCCGAGCGGTAATCCGAAGCCGAGCAATGATGACAGGAAGTTAACGGAACAGTTGAAAAAGGCGGCAGGGATATTCAACATTCGGATGATGGACCATGTGATTATAACGGATGGAGTATATTATAGCTTTTGTGATGAAGGAATGATTTAAGTGGGGAGGGCGTAGGGGCGCCCATCCCGTTTTGCTCGCACACTCGCAAAACGGGATGGGACCCAAAGCGGTACTTCGTTTTTTGTTTTTCCGTTCCTTCAACCACGGAGGGGAGAGAATGAACCATTCTCTGTTAAAAGGATATAAAATTATAACCTTTTCTTTTTGTTTGCTTGCAGGATATAAAATTATAACCTATCTTTGTTGCGTAATCAAAAAACAAATTGTTATGCCAACAGTATTAGATTTATTCGGATTGAAATTTATCATTTTTACGGCAGACCATCAACCGCCACATTGTCATGTGAGAAGTACGAATGGTAGTGCGAAGTTTGAAATTAAGGATGGGGTCAGATTGATTGAAAGTACGCTGAAGCCTAAAGAGTTAAAATTGGCTGAATATGTGCTCGAAGAGAATCTGGAGAACATTCAGGAAGCTTGGAAAAAATACCACGGGGAGTTTTAAACTCCCTCTGGTTTCTAATAATAAAGAAAGGAGGTTGATATGAAAATTACGAAGTTGTGGTTTGCGGATAACCGTATTTATGTGCAGACGGATAAAGGAGAGAAATTATACCAGTCTCTTTTATTCTATCCGCGGTTGCTGACCGCTTCGAATGAGGAGCGGGAGAAATATGAGTTCTGGGATTATGGTATCCGATGGGATGCTATTGATGAGGACATGAGCTATGAGAGTTTCTATTATGATGATACCAAAGAACCGGCTCCTGGTATTCAAGACGCTTTCCTGTCTAATCCGGAACTGAATATTTCAGCTGTTGCCCGCCGGATGGGGATACAGCAAAGTTTGTTGGCAAGTTATATAAAGGGGACGAAGGTCCCTTCTCCGGAAAGAAAAAAGCTGATACTGGACACTATACATGACATTGGTAATTCTTTATTGGCTGTGTCTTTCTGAATTTATACGTAGACAAATGAAGAAGGTTTCCACGAGTTGGAAGCCTTTTTTTGTATTATAAAGTGAATGTGTATGGAAAAATGTTACATTTGTGCATGTTTAATTTTATATCTGATAGTATGGAAGATTTGGTCTTTGTTTATTTTGTAGTGAATTTTATATCTATGCTGCCTGTGGTATGGGGAGCGGATAAACGTACAGTAAATAATCTGTTTGCGTGTGTTATTACTTTGCTCTTTTCGCCTGTTGTGGGTTTTCTGCTTGTGTTATGTTATCCGTTGAAGGAAGATGTTGAGTATCAGGAAATGATGCTCGTAAGGATGGAAAAGATATTGCAAAAACTGGAGAAGGGAGAAGAGAATTGAATGGAAGCGGAGCATAAAAACTCCGCTTTCTTTTTGCACTTCCAAATATTATCCCCATATTTGCAGTGCTAAACAAGTTTATCGACTTTACGATACCGGAACGAGCAACGGTTATTGCTCATATTGATGGGCTTTTTTTATGCCCCATTTTAAAATATTTCGGCTGCCTTTCCCATTCTTATTTTGCTCTCCGGAGTAAAGTGATGAACTTGTTTAGCGACACGGGAAATGGCAGCCGTTTTTCTGCCTAAACGCTAAACAAGTTCATCACAATGAAAAATCAAGTATCCGGCACTCTCAATGTGCCTGCTTCCGGCATGAATGCCGCGAGCGAATCCGTCAACGCTCTTACTGAGCAAGTTAATGACCTGCAACGTCGCTACTATAGTAGCTTGGCTCCTGACTGCGAACTTCGCAGTGCCTCTGACCGCTGGTACTTCGGTGCGATTCTCGCTACTTGTATCGGGTTTATCTTTCCTCCCCTATTCGCTGTTACCGCATTGTGCGTTTATAAGGCAAAGAAGTGCCGGAAAGGAGGTGCGGAATGATTGCAGAAGTAAATAACGTTGTGTTAACAACTTTGGTGAGCAAGACACTGGCAGGTATTCAAGAGGGTGGCGGTAGCGACTTGTGCGAGGCTATTGATAGGGCTATAGGCACTATTCTTGACTTGAAGATAGGGGGCGATGTGGATGCAGATAAACTTATCTCTGATATTAGTGATTTACGAATTGTGGCTGGTATCATCAGGGACCTTGTTCCTCAGAAGGAGAAAGGAAGTGTGCAATGAATGATATGCTAATTTATACCCTTCCGACAAATGGTTTGATGGCTGCCATTGCTGTGGCTAAAGAAATACATTCAGAAATGGGAATGAAACCTGATGAAGTTCGGTTGAGTACTGGTGAACGTGTCTCTTATAACTGGCAAGATATAAAGGCTTTGGAACATGGAGAAATGAGTGAAGAAATCTATATTTCAAAGAATAAGATTGCTTGATTTTTTTGTATTTTTGTAGGTATGAAAACGAATGAAAAATTAGCAAAGGAACTGAAGGATGCTGTTAGCAATATCCATGGTATGAATTATCTTATAGATAAAGGGATTGTCATGTTTAAACCGGAGACGAGATGTGTAGAGGTACATTATTTGCTTTGGCATACATTTTCTAAACAGGGGCTTGTTAAGTTTTGCCATTCCCTGTATTTCAATATGGAGATGAAACTGGTTGCTTCAAAACAACCTCTTATACAGGGTGAGCCTATTACTATCTGGGTGAATTATGGCTCTGTGCCTAATGAATATAGGAAAGTAGGGCATGTGAAGATGTGCAAATATAATTCTGTGACTGGATTTGAAGTTGTATAACCTTTGAATATGATGAAATCCCCGATAGGCTTCAGTTTGTCGGGGATTTTTTATGTCCTTTTTCGTGGAAGGCGCTTCGGGTACTTTTGCAGTATGGGATCACATGGAGAAAGATTGGCAATGGAGAAGAACCGGAACAGTTGGAGGGGCAAAGCTAACCAGCTGGGCGGTGAACGGTACCCGCTGGATGTCATCATTGAAGGTGATACCGGTATAACGCAGCAATGGGAGCGACAACAGGATAAAGAGGCTGTGGCGGCATTCAATGCGCGGGTACAGGCGTGGGGTACCAAGGTGGACGGTGCGTTGCGGTCTTCCATCAGTAACTGGATTACGAAGGATGTGAAGCTGTCCGGGTCACTGAAACAGAATTACCGGCATTACGGTAAAAAAATATCTGCCGGAGAAGAGGTGACAAGTGTGGGTTTCGCTTTCAAACCTGAAGGGATTTATGTGCACCTGGGAGTAGGCCGTGGATACAATATGCAGGGTGGTACCCGAATACTGACGAAGAAGTCGGGCGGATGGAACCGAAATCCGAAACCGTGGTTTAACCCGGTGATTGAGGCGCATATTCCGGAACTGGTTGAGATTGTGAGAGAGTATTGCGGGACGCTTCTTGTGAATACTACGAGAATATTTATCAATAGATAGTTATGGGAGATATTAAAAAGAAAATAGGGCATTTCAACTTTGTTGATACGGTGGCCGGCCAGTATGCTATTAACATGAACTGGAGCCAGGAGATGAGCCAGTTCTTCAATGGCGATTCGAAGAACTGGGACGGTGATCCGACGAATGTGGCGGGTGTCCGTGTTGTGCCATGGGGACCTGACAACAATATGCCGAATGCTATCCGGAATTTGCTGGAGAAAAATAACCTGGGACCCGGTATCTTGGACAGGAAAATGGGATTGTTGTATGGACAAGGCCCGTTGCTTTACCGGGTGAATATTATGGAGAATGAACGGGTGCAGGAGTGGCTGGTGGATGATGAGATACAGGAGTGGTTGGATAGCTGGGATTACCGGAAGTATATCCGGGATGTGCTGGTGGAATATACGCACATGAACGGGCAGTTCACCAAGTATTATATGGGTAAAGGTGTGCGTATTGGTCGCCCGTGGGTGAACAGATTGGAGTGCCTGCATAGCGGTGAATGTCGGCTGGTATGGCCGGAGAATGACAGCCGGCGTCTGGAAGATGTGACGGAGTATCTGACCGGTGACTTTGATAGTTACCGGAGCCGCAGTTTCCTGAAGTATCCGGCTTTCGATAAGTGGCAGCCGTCGAAATATGAGACAGCGATTAAATATCACTGTATGCGTAGTTTCGGGCGGAATATGTATGCGATATCATGTTTTTACGGGTCGGTTCCCTGGCTGGAGAATGCGAATAATCTTCCGGAGATTATCCGGCATCTGAATGAGAATATGATTGCGGCGGCGTATGTGGTGCATAGTCCGCAGGAGTATTGGACGCAGTGTGAACAGAGATTACGTGAGATGCATCCTGAATGGGATGACGCACGGGTATATAAGGAGATTGAACGTTTGCGGGATGAGGTGACGAAGACCATTGCGAACGTGATGGCGGGGCAGAAGAATGCCGGTAAGTTTTTTTCCTGTGTAGACTTTTTGGATGAGTTTGGGCATGTGCAGAGCTGGAAGATTGAGCCTATCGAGATGAATATAGACAAGTACATTGAGGCTCAGGCGAAGATATCGCGTATTGCGGACAGCTCAACCACATCCGGTTTCGGCCTGTCTCCGGCATTGGCCAATATTATTATAGACGGGAAGAGTGATAGCGGTAGCCAGATGCTTTACGCCCTGAAGATATTCTACGGTGCTGACACGCAGATTCCTGAAGAAATCGCGCTGGAGGCCATCAATGATGCCATCCGCATTAATTTCCCGAATAAGAAGGGGATTTTCCTCGGTATTTACCGGAAGGTGATTAACAAAGAAGACAATGTGTCGGCGCCTGACCGCTCGACTAATCAAGTATAAAGCTATGAAACAGAAGAAAGACATTGAATTTCCTGAATGTTGGGAAGAGGTGAAGCCGCTGGAGTGGCTCCACTTATTGAAAATCCGGGATAAACTGATGAAGAAACCCGGTATCAGTCTTCGTGATGTGAAGCGTGACTGGTGTGCGTATGTATTGAAAAACCGGGGATATCGCCTGGGTGGAGTGGATGATATGCTGATGATTGATCGCTTGGCTGATACTCTGGATTGGATGTGGATAATGGGTGAAGAAACCGGGCTGGATGGTGTTACAGTAACGTTTGCTCAGTTGACGTATGACTGTACGGTGAACCTTCTTCCGAAGTGGCGGTACCTGCAAGGTCCCGCCAGTCATGGTGCTGACCTGACATTCGGTGAGTTCCGCCAGGCGGCTGCCGTGATGAATCAATACAATGCAACGCAGAACCCGGTAGATTTGCGGGCGTTGTGTGCCATTCTTTACCGGAAACCGGTCAAAGAAAAAGGGTGCGCATTGCGTGAACCGTTCCGGCTGCAATATATGGGGCGGTATATGGGACTGGTGCGCGATATGCCGGAGTGGATTCAGTGGGGAATTTATGCCTGGTTTGCTTATTTCTGTGATTACCTGTTTACTGGGACGTTCATCATTGAAGGGGTGGAGGTTTGCTTTGCACCTGTTTTTGAACGGCACCGGAAGAGTCAGGAGGATCAACCAGGTATAATCCAGAACTTAGGGATGAACAGCGTACTGTATTCGGTTGCCGAAAGCGGTGTTTTCGGCAATGTGGATGCCACTGATGACACGCAGTTGCTACGTGTCATGATGAAATTGCTCGATGATAAACAGCGGGCAGACGAAATGATGAGAAACTTAAAAAAATAGCAGCTATGATTTTCAACAAGGAGAACAGGGGTGCGCAGGAATTGCGGAAGTTGACGGGCAATTATTATGCGAACAATAAGTTCGATAAGATTGCCGGTGAAATAGAATTGGCCGCTGAAGAATTGGCGGCATTGGTAGGGGATGACGTGATGAATTTGGCTGAGAAATACTATGCTGAACCCGGAGAAGATGCGGACGCGGAACTGGTTCGTAAAGTACAGCGTCCGATTGCCATCCTTGCTACGCTGCGGATGTACCGGAAGAATGATCTCAGCCATGAGGATGATGGCCGGAAATTCAAGATGACAACAGATGGGAGTGAGAAGCTTCCCTGGGAGTGGCAGTTGGATCGGGATGATGCACTACACCTGGAAGAGTATTACCGGGCAGTGGATGCGCTTATTCGGTACCTGAATAAAAAGCAGTTGAAGGAGTGGACGGAGACGGCTTCATACAAGCTGTCTCAGACGCTTATCATCCGGAATGGTGAAGCGTTCGACAACTACTTTCCCATTGATCGGAGCGAACGGATGTACCTGATGCTGGCACCGTTCATCCGCGAAGCGCAGATGTTGACGGTGAAGCATGCTTACGGTAGTGGATGGGATGACTTGCTGAAAGAAAAGGATGTGCCGGAAACAGAAGCTCATTTTGCCGCTTGCAAAGCTGTGGCACTGTTGGCCATGAGCATGGCATTACGCCGGTTGTCACTAAGTGCCATTCCTGGCGGGGTGATCCGCAGGTTTATGACGGAGAACGGAATGGGCGAGAGTGAACCGGCATCTCTGGGAGATGTGGAGAGAGTGGCCGGATGGATGGCGGATGATGCCACTACCTGGGTGAATGAGATGAAGCTGGCGCGTGATGGTGGACTGGCGGAATACGAACTGTTGCCTAAGAATGACAGGCGCAATAAATATTGCAGGTTATGAATGTGTTGCAGCGACCGAGGGAGAAAGAGTTCTGCGCGACAATGCGGGACTACATCATTGATACCGATGTTACAATAACGTTTGCCGTGAAGTATGGCGGCAAAACGATATTGGATGAAGAGTATGTTCCTGATGCGAACAATCAGGTGCGCGTCCGGAAGTTGGGGAAGTTTTGTGAGCTGGCGTTGTGGGGTGTCTGGTGTGCCGGAGAAACAAGCTGGCAAACTGATGCTGCGGGTACATTCACGTTCCTGATAAATGGTGTTCAGGATGCGCAGAGTTTTGTAATGTTCAGTCGTCTTCAGACGAAAAAAGATGCGGATGCACCTGGTTGGTTGAGTGAGGTAAATCGGAAGGTTACCCGTGATGGATGCAAGGAGTATGTCAGTATGGTGATGGGACGGGGGGCAAAGGTGACGGCAACAGGGTATGCTACTGACGGTAACAGTGGTGATACTTTATTGTTGAGTGTAGACAGTGGAGATACGGTTGCCCCGATGACTCTTGATGTTAGTCCGGAACGGATAAAGGGACTGTTCCCTGATTTGAATTTAGAACGGTATGTTGTCAACTGCAATAATAACGGCTATGAGTTCCTGATTGATAAGACTCGGTATCTGGATACCTGGTGTTTCCGCTATAAGAATGTTTATGATATGCCGGAGACGTTATCCGCTGTTGGAGGGATTTCCATCAATGGCAATAATGAAGATGATACAGCATCCATGTTTGGTGTGGATCGCAAGTTCGGAGTGAAGGTGACGGATGAATATACGGCCAACAGTGGCATCATTATGCTTCAGAGTGATTATAGGTTGTGGCATAACCTTATGAATGCTCAAGAAGCGGATATTTTAGTGGATGGTGAGTGGCTTCCTATCCTGATAACAAAGCAGAAATATGAACGTGAGTTACGGAGAAGTGTGCTGAAAGCGGTTGAGTTCACTTTCCGCATGGCGGACCCGGAACAAAATAATCTGATACAGGTATGATTAATATTCTGAGATATCGCGAAATATTGGCAGAGCTGAGAGCCAGGATCAACCAGCGGAGTGAAATGAAAATAGATGGGGTGATACTTGCGGTCAGTGACAAACATCTGACGAAGAAACTGAGGGATCAGGCCGGATTCTTCCTGTGTGCAAACTTTCCGGATGCAGAGTCAAAGGGGAATGCAGATAATTACAAAGAAGATAATCGCCTCCTGCTTTTCCTGCTGGAAAAAGTTCCGGCAGGTGATGAGACGGATGAATCTGAGATAACCCACTATGCCAGGATGCAGGATGTGATGTGCATACTGAAAGACGAAATTCGAGACATGGACTTTGTTTGTGGAGAGATATCCGGTGGTGAGGATATTAATACAGAATGGGAGTATGACGTATTCGGCGGATTCAACGGGCTGAGTATAGGACTTAAATTGACGGATTATGACTGAACTGTTTATTGATGGGGTTTCGGTAGTGCTGCCGAAAGATTTCAGTGCCCAGGTGAAGCGTGAAAATTCTTTTGTTACCAAGAATGGAGAATACACGTATGACATCACCTTGCCATTGACCAATCCGATTAATGCGGAGTTGTATAAGCATTTGAACAGGCTGAATTCAATTCAGGAAATAGAGGAAAAGCGTCCTGCTATACTGATGGCTGACAACCGGGTGTATTGCAACGGAACAGAGGTGATAACGGGATGGACAGATGAAACAGTGTCTTTGCAAATTGCAAGCGGAAATTCAGAACTGAATTACTTCATTGGCGGCGACCTTCAGATTTCATTTTTGAAGATGAGGAAAACCGTTCCTGGGTTTGACGGTGATACGGTATCAGGTAGTCCCGATTATTTGAAATATATACAGATAAGCTATCCTGACGTGGACTATTGCCTGGCACCGGTGAAAGACGACGCAACGGGAGAGATACACAACAAATGGTGCATGGATTCGAGGGCTGGCATATCCAGCACCGGTAATCCGGCAACAGATGATTTTTTCTATGTAACTCCTCAGCCCTACCTGATGTGTTATATTGAAGATTTAATTCGGGTATTGGGTTATAGTCTTGAGTATAACCAACTGACGGATACTATTTTTAAGAACTTGTACATTTGCCACACTGAGTGTACTGACGAATGGTGCAAAATGCTTCCGGGATGGTCGGTCAGTGACTTTTTTAGTGAGATAGAAAAGTTGTTTAATGTAACATTCCTGGTTGACAACAGATATCGTACTGTGCGGATAGCACTCAATGCCTCTTTTTTTGCAGGATGTCAGTCGGCCCATGTGCGGCAAGTGACAGATGTTTATGAGGTGGAGAAAGACGAAGACAACGATGTAGATGATCCCGTTGTGTCTAATGTTAAATATAAATTTGACGATTGTGATTTTTGGAGATGGGCGTCCTTGTCCGAGGCAGTCAAAAACAAGGCTTTATATGACACTATACCTGAAGATTTTGAAGGTTCCGACGGTCGTGCTCCGAGGATAGCGGCATGGTTTTCTATGTCATCGCACAAACGGACAGATACCATATATAAGGACGAAAAGGATGGTAGGGAATATATGTCTCTTGTGGCTGGTGGTGAATCCAACACACTTTCTTATACTATGGTGAATCACTTTGCCGGTTTGGAACGTGAAGACGCTACAAATACGGTGGAACTGGAGATTGTTCCGGCGGCATACACGACGGTAGAAATCAACTCGTATGGCGTGAGAGAGACTACTGTTTATAGGTATTATCTGCCGGTGATTATCGGTGCCGATAAAACAGACACGACACAAGAGACGCTAATAGAGATGATACAGAATAACTCATCACAGCCGTCTGAGTCCAAAAAGACAATATCTTTAGCATTTTATACGGGGATGTCGTATCTGGTGGTTAACAGTGGGGTACAGATGATGTATCCAATTCCTTACGTTGACGAATATAGTCTAAATCTTATATCCGATAGGAGTCAGACGCTTTATAAAACCAACGCCGAAGGTGCCTCGCTTCGTTTTGTTACACTTGACAAGCTGTTGTATCAAGGTGGTTATGATATTGACTATACTAAGGGAGTGAAAATAGAAACACATGATCCGAACGTCTATGACACTCGGTCAGTGTTTGAAATTCGTAATAAACGGTATATCTGTAAAGAGATGGAATTTACTTTGGATATTTCCGGGCGGAAGGGAGCATGGACGGGTACTTTTTATCCGATTCACATCAGTGATACGGAAGCGGATGCCCGTTGGATATTGGCAGACGGTAAATGGCGAGACGGTGGTGTGTGGCTGGATAATGGGCGTTGGTTAGATGATTGATTTTTTTGTTCAATAGTTTAAGTTCGGTGGTTCGTGATGAATAACCGGACTTTTTTTATGTCCTTTTTCAAGGCATGGTGGCGGGGTACTTTTGCGATATAAATTCAATAGGTATGGCTATAAGTATCAATGATTTCAGAGTTGCCATCCGGATAGATAATTCGGAAGCTAAAGCGAAGTTCGATGAGACGCGGGAACAGATTGCGAAAGTACGTGAAGAAATGCAGAAGCTGGAAGCTGATGGCAAGAAGGATTCGGCAGCGTATAAAGAACTGGAGAAGCAACAGGATAAACTCAATAAGTCGCTCTATGCGACACGTAAAGAGGCAGGACTGACATCGTTAAGCTATAATGAACTTCGTAAAGGAGCACGATCCCTGAAAGCTCAGATGGATAGTGCTATTCCTGGTACTGAAAAGTGGAAAGCTCTGCGGGCTGACTATATGCTGACCAAACAGCGGATGAAGGAACTGGAAGTGCAGGCACGTGATACAAAGTTTTCCCTCTCAAAGATGGCAGACGGATTCAACAAGTATGCGGCCATTGGTGCGAGTGCCATTGCTTCGCTTACCGGTGTGGCGATGACTGCGCGTAAGTGTGTGGATGAGTTTGCGGAGATGCAGGAAGCGGAGAGCCAGGTGCGTAAGTATACCGGGATGACAGCTGAAGAAGTGAAAGGCTTGAATGAAGAATTCAAGCAGATGGATACCCGGACTCCGAGAGAGAAACTAAATGCGCTGGCCGGAGATGCCGGACGTCTGGGCATCACCGCCAAAAAAGATGTGTTGGAGTTTGTGGATGCTGCCGATAAAATCAATGTGGCATTGGGTGAGGATCTTGGCGAAGATGCGGTAAAGAATATCGGTAAGTTGGCACAGATGTTCGGTGAGGATGAGAAACTGGGACTCCGGGGAGCGATGTTGGCCACTGGTTCCGCCATCAACGAGGTAGCGCAAAATTCATCCGCAGCGGAAGCATACCTGGTTGCCTTTACCGCCCGCGTTGCAGGTGCGGCAAATCAGGCGAAAGTTGCTCAGGGAGATATCCTTGGATATGCCTCTGTACTGGATCAGAATATGCAGCAACAGGAGATGGCGGCCACTGCTTTTCAGACACTGATGATGAAGATGTTCCAGACACCGGCGAAGTTTGCAAAGATTGCAGGACAGAGTGTTGAAGAGTTTACTTCCCTAATCAAAAAAGATGCGAATGAAGCGATGCTCCAGTTCTTGGATACTTTGAATAAGAAGGGTGGACTGGATCAACTGGCACCTATGTTCAAAGAGATGGGGCTGGATGGTGTGCGTGCATCGGGAGTCATCAGCACCATGGCGGGGAAGATTGATGATATTCGGGATGCACAGAAATTGGCGAATGATGCGTACCGTGATGGCACAAGTATTATCAATGAATTTAATGTGCAAAACAATACGGTACAAGCAGGACTGGATAAGGCGAAAAAGAACTTCAAGGATGTGCGGGTAGAGCTGGGGGAGAAGTTGCAACCGGTGATGAAATACATGATAACTACCGGTAGCATGACGGTGAAGAGTCTAAGTGAGATTATTTCCATCTTCAGGGAATATAAGACTGCAATACTACTGGTTACGGCTTCTATTGCGGGGTACACCATTGCTGTTAAGTCCTCTGTAATTGCAGATAAGGCTAAGGCATTATGGACTGGGAAGATTGTTACCGGATTAAAGACGTTGTATGCCGTTGCTAAAGCTCATCCGTGGGGAATGCTTATAACAGTGGGTACAGCGCTTATTGGCTTATTGATTGATACGAATAAGCAACTGACCGTAAGCGAACGGTTGGAACGTAATCTTCAGGATATCCGTAGAAACTCTGCATCTACGGTTAATCAGGAGACCGTGATGATGAAGAACTTCCTGAAGGTTGCCCGTGATGAAAAACGGAGTAAGGAAGAACGCGAAGCTGCCATTCGGAGACTGAATGAATTGTCTCCGGAATATCTGGGAAATCTATCTCTTGAGAAGATAAATACGGAAGAGGCAACCCGTGCTGTTAATGCATATGTTGATAGTTTGCTTGTACTTGAAGAGATCAAGCAAACACAACAGAAAATATCTGAGTTGAATGATCAGAAAGAGAATATCCGTAAGAATGGAGTTGATAACACCTTCTGGGAAGATGCTGAAGCTGGAGCTGCTAATATGCTGAATGGCTTTAAACAATCTTTGGGATTAATGTCAGATGAATGGGCAAATAATGTACTTAACAAGTATGTAAATAAAGGAGCTGATGAACTAAGGACTATTGATAAAGAGATACTGACACTAAATGAGCATCTTGAAGAATCACGCCAAAAGCTGATTGCTATTGAGGTTTCTGGCAATAAAACTGACGGAAATGGTGGTGATGGCGGTAACGGTGATGATAAAGATAAAAAACCGTGGGTTACTCGTCTGAAAAATGCAGAAAATGCCTATAAAGAAGAGTTGCTGTTGCTGCGTAAAAAATCGGATGAACTTGGTAGAACGGAGAATGAGTATCAACAGGATGCTATTCAGAAGGAAATGGAATACCAAGCTAAAAGATTGGCTATCATTAAGAAGTATCAATCGGTAGATACTGACAAAAAACACTTGGCAGAATTGGGCAAACTTGAGAGTGAATCTAAAACGGCTATTTATGATTCTCTCAAAAAGTCAGAGGATAATCGCCTTAATTTGCTGAAGGAATATCGGGAAAGAAGACTGACGACGGTTAATGACGGAGAGAAGAAACTCCAACTTGAGCAAGCTGATTTGTATGCATCCGGAGAACTGCAAGAGAAAGACTATAAAAACCGTCTTCAGGCAATTGATATTTCGTCCCTGTATTCCCGGTTGGAAATAGCTAAAGAATATTTGGGAGATGTGTCGGAACTTGAGTTCCAGAATGGAGAGATTAAAGCGAGTGCGGTGAAGGAAGCTGGAGATACTATTCTTACTCTTGAAAAACAAATTTCAGAGAAGCGTGCTGAGATAGTACGTAATAGTGCTAATCAGATACAGAACTTCAATAACCAGTTTGGCAAGACCAATGGTTTGGCTTCTGCTCAGGAACAATTAGCGGCCTTAGAAACTTTTTACCAAGCTCAACTTGCTTTGGTTAAAAAGAGTGGATTGGATACAACTCTTATCATGGCGGTGTATGAGGAAGCAAAAAAGAAAATTGTAGAGAAAGGCGCTGAGGATAGGGCTGAGGTTATCCGAAAGTATGACTTGAGTGCGGCTGAAGACATCAGAGATATGAAGTTGAAAGCACTTGATGAAGAACATCGTATGGGGCTGTTATCTGAAGAGGAATATGAGATTGCAAAAAATCAGATATTCAATGAATATCTTCAGAACAAAATAGAAAAGGCTGAACAATATTTTGAAGCGGTCGCTTCCATCATGGGAGATGTGTCTTCTGCCATTCAGGGGTTTCAGGATGCAGAGATAAGTAAAGTTACCCGGAAGTATGACAAGCAAATCAAAGCGGCCAAGAAAGCGGGCAAGGATACTACGAAACTGGAGGAGGAGAAAGAAGAGGCAATCAATCAGGTTAAGAAGAAGTATGCCGATAAGCAGTTTGCAGCTTCTGTTCTCCAAGTGACTGCAACCACTGCCGTTGCCGCTATGGAATCTTACAAGGCTATGGCGGGTATTCCGTTCGTTGGCCCGGCACTGGGAGCGATAGCAGCTGCGGCAGCCATCGCCAGCGGTGCGGCTCAGATTGCCGTTGCCAAACAGCAACGGGACGAAGCGAAGGGACTGAAGGAAGGCGGTTATTCGGATGAGTATGTACAAGGTTATACAAAAAATGGTAATCCGGATGATGTGGCCGGAGTGATACCCGTGCATAAGAATGAATTTGTGGCCAACCACGAAAGTGTGGCTAATCCGCACGTTCGCCAGTTTTTGGATGTGTTTGATGTGGCTCAGAAAAATGGTACGATCCGGATGATTAATACCACTCAGATACTTGAGCAAGTGAGAACTCGCAGTGGAAAGTATACAGGTGGTTTTGTGGATACCGGAGAGTCTTCAGGTTCTTCTTTTGCGGCTTCCGATATCTCATCTTCCGGACTTACACCGGAACAATGGAAGCAACTCGTTGAACTGATGAAAGAGAATAACCGGTTATTACAGGTGGTTTGTAACAAGGAGTTGATTGTTGATGCTCGCAAAGTGCGTGATAGTATTAAGAGGGTGGAACAGTTAGAGAAAAATGTGAGCCGTTGAGATGTCCTTTTTGAAAAGTGACCCGAATAATACCTTTGCAACATGGAAGTATACGAGGCTATAAATGAAATGAGACGGTGTAGTGAACGAGGAGAGAGCTTTTCCTTCGCGTTCATGAGCTACAGCTACGAACGCCGGAAGAGTGGCGGTATTGTGAAGATCGAACGTGCCCGGCTTCGCAAGCAGAGCCGGAAAGAGAATAACCGCTTTGCGGACTATATGCTGAATTTTATCGACCTGGATACAATGGACTATGAAATGTGCTGGCAACCCCTGTTGTTGGAGTTTAACGGCCATGAACTGGAGCTGAGATAATTATGGATAATAAGTACGAAAATATAGTTCCCTGGAATGGTGCGCAGGATACCGGTAGGGATGTACGCCTGAAGCTGGATAGGAACTTTGCGAAAGTTACTGTAAACTTTGAGGAGTTGATTAAGGAACTGAAGAATAAGCTGTCTAACAGTAATCAGGATGAAGCTGCTGAAGTTATTGCCTTTCTCAAAGGGTTAAAGATTGATGATAAACTGATATCCCGTCTGCTTCTAAAGGATACTGAAGTAGATGAATTACTCGATACGGATGTGATGTCCGCACTGCGAGTATTATCCGAAATTTCGGCAAGCAATGAAGATTTAAAAGATAAGTTCCTATCGAAACTCAACTCGGACGAAACGAAGTATCTTTTAAAGCTGTTAGGTGGTTTATATGTAGAAAAAGGAATCCAGACTGATACTTTAGAAGCTACAGGCGGTGTATCTGCTCAAAGTGTAGATGTTACAGAAACCATTTCGGGTAAAAACATTACGGCTTCTGAAACTGTTTCTGCTCAGAATGTGGATGCTACGGGTACGGTGTCGGCAAATATGATAGATGCTACTGAAACTATATCTGGTAAGAACGTATTGGCTTCTGAAAGTGTAGCGGGCGAAAACGTTACTGCATCTAATACTATATCTGGCAAGAATGTTACCGCGAAAGAAACCATATCCGGTAAGAACGCTACGATTTCGCAGAAAACGACTACACTAAACTTGCTTGTACAGGCTTTAGCTAACATGTATGATCTCAATGTTTCGCATGTGGCTACATTGTTCCAGACCGTTGTAAAAGACTATATCAGTTCAGAACTGTACACTCCTGGATTAACAGGCAGTGGCATGAAACTGTATAAGGCTGTGTCGGGCGACTGGAACTTAGAGCTGGATAATTTGACGGTTCGTAAGGCTATGACTATCTTTGAACTTATCATCTCAAAGATACGCGCTGTTAATGGTGGGCTGGTAGTGTCTCCTGCGAACGGAAAGGTTAAGTCTGTTCTTCTTACAAATGGTATTTACCGCCTTGAAATAGAGGGAGACATGATGTTTGTAGCTGACGACCTTGTACGTTGTCAGACATTTGCTAAGACAGGGGCTAGATATTATTGGGTGCGCATTACTTCTGTGTCCGGGCAATATATTTTTATAAATAAGACTGAGTTCACTTCATCCGTTCCGGCTATTGGTGACGACCTTATACAGTTTGGTAATAAGACGAATACCGCGCGGCAAGGTGTTCTATATCTGACCGCTTCCGAAGATGGTAAGCCTCGTTTTTCTGTGTTGAATGGAGTTAACTCCACAGACTTGACAGGTAAAACAAAGGTTATTCTTGGTTGTCTCGACGGTATAACGGATACTGATTTCTCAGCCGATTTCCAGCCATCCGGCTATGGTCTGTATAGTGAAAATGTTTTTTTGAAAGGTATCTTTGTTCTTAAATCAGGCAAGAAGGTAGAGGAATTTATCAATGATGGCATTGCTTCCGTTCAAGTAGGTGGGCGTAATTTGCTTGCCAATTCTGATTTTTCTGAAAATTCCTTATCTAAATGGATGGGTTCACAAGATAAGAATTACGCCTTATCTATTGAAAACTCTGAATTAAAAATAGTTGGGCTGCAAGGCAGAACATCCGCGGAGTTAAATAACTCTTGGAATACAGCTTGGTACGTTGCGCCTTATTCGTTCAATGTAGCTGGTGATTACACTATATCGTTTGATGCTTATGCTTTGAAAGCGTGTACATTGTACTTTAGAGCTAATTATTATACATATCCAACGTATGGCGGCTCTGTTCAAATTGGTACAGAGAAAAAGAGGTACAGTGTCGTATTCAAGAATAATACAAATGAAAATTCCCGTCTGTTGGGGTTTGTGTTCAGTGTTGCTACTACTCTTTATCTCGATAACGTTAAACTGGAATTAGGCAATAAAGCTACTGATTGGACGCCTGCGCCGGAAGATGTTGATACACGTATTACCAATGTAGAAACACAGTTTGAAATCCGTGAAGGTGTTATCAGTTCAAAGGTAACAGAAGCTACTACCGCGGCAACCAATGCAAAGAAGAGCGAAACATCTGCGTCTACCTCTGCCAGTACTGCAACAACGAAAGCTACTGCCGCAGCTTCTTCCGCTACATCTGCATCCGGTTCAGCATCAACAGCAACGACGAAAGCCAACGCTGCTGCTTCATCCGCTACCGCCGCATCCGGTAGCGCAACGACCGCGGGGCAAAAGGCTACCGCTGCTGCTGGCTCTGCCACTGCCGCGGCTACTTCTGCAACGAATGCTCAAAAAGCCGCTGAAAGTGCTGAAACTATACTGGAAGAAGTGACGACAAAGGAAAGTAGCATAACTCAGACAGCCGGGCAAATTGCAACGAAAGTGACGGAAGTAAACAAGAAGGTCACAGAGGCAACAACTGCGGCAACTACCGCAACAACGAAAGCAACTGCGGCTTCTTCTTCTGCCACTGCCGCCGCTGGCTCTGCAACTACGGCAACAACTAAAGCAACCGCCGCCGCCAACTCTGCTACAACTGCCGGGACAAAAGCCACTGCTGCGGCTAATAGTGCTACAGCTGCCGCTGGCTCTGCCACAAATGCAAAAAGTTCAGCTGATAGTGCAGCTGCCAAGTTGACTACCATAACAGAGAAGGAAAGTAGTATTAATCAAACAGCCTCACAGATTTCGACAAAAGTAACGGAAGTAACTAAAAAGGCTACAGAGGCGGCAACGTCTGCCACTAACGCCGCTACATCTGCTACTACAGCCGGGACTAAAGCCACTGCTGCGGCTAATAGTGCTACAGCTGCCGCTGGCTCTGCGACGAATGCTAAAAACTCTGCAGACAGTGCGGCGGCTAAGTTGACTACGATCACTCAGAAAGAAAGTAGCATAAATCAGACTGCTAGTAGTATTACCACTAAGGTTACAGAAGTCAATACCAAAGCTTCGCAAGCGGCAACGTCTGCCACTAATGCCGCGAACTCAGCTAGTACAGCCGGAACAAAAGCTACTGCCGCTGCCAATAGTGCGGAGTTGGCGTTGGCAATGTCTAAAGGTAAGATGATTTATCGCGACCCGTCGTTTAAATCCGGTTCAAATAGTTGTTCTGTTTATAATAATTCCGGCAACGGCAATGTAACCGTTACGCGTGTCTCCGGTATTTCCGGTAATCCTAATAGTTCCGGTTACTGTCTTAAAGTGAAGACAACAGGAACTGCTTCACCTGATCGGGGTGGCTTTTACTGGGGAGCAACTGCGAAAGCCAATCGGGTGTTAATCGTTCGTCTTATTGCTAATATTCCTACGGGATACACCTTAAAGTTTGCAACAAATGCTCTTGGTACAGGGGCTTCGCATAAGTGGCTTACTGCCTATGCAGGGACTGGCAAATGGGAAGAATACGCCTATAAAATTGTATGCGGCGCATCCGGTACATTCTCCAATACAGGTTACTTTTATCTTTCAGGCGGTAATACACCGACTTCCGCCGCACCTTTGGAATGGCATATCTGTTATGCTACGATATTCGATGTAACCGACGCGGAGATAGATTATATCTCTGATGCCGCCGCGAAATACACTACCAAAACAGAGCATACAAGTAGTATCACGCAGTTAAGCAATAGCATTGAATTGAAAGTTGCTAAGACTGATTTCAATGCGTTGGGTACGCGTGTGTCTTCGGCTGAAACGACAATAAAGCAACACACCGATGCTATTGCTCTAAAAGCCGCTAAAACCGATGTTACTGCACTTGGTACGCGTATGACAGCCGCCGAAGCTAAGATAACGCCGGACGCTATTAAGTTGACAGTAAAGAGTCAGACCGAAACTATCGCAGGCAATGCCGCAAATGCTGTTCAGGTGGGAGGTCGTAATCTACTTACGGGAAGCGATTTTAAAACACTGAACAGTACGTATTATTATTCGGGGAATGCTAATACCTATACGTTGTCGTTAGATAATGGGATGCTGAAAGTAGTAGGGAAAGCTGTAGGAAGTTCTAGCCTTTATACAATCGTAAAACAACTATTCCATAATGAAAGTGAAGATTATGTTTTTAGCTTCGATGCTTACGCATTGGCAGAAACTACAATTAGTGCCCGCTTTGGTTATGGTACTGTCCAAAGTGGTGGTACTGCACTAATCGGTACGACAAAGAAGCGTTATTCTTTAAAGCTGAAAGGCGTTTATAATAGTGATACTTATAGTGTATTTCTCTTTTGGTTTGATAAGATTACAACTGTATGGTTTGATAACATGAAGTTGGAAAAGGGAAATAAAGCCACTGATTGGACACCTGCACCGGAAGACGTTGCCACCGATGCACAAAGTAAAGCCGATGCCGCTAAACAGGCTGCTATAACTGACGCGGCAGGTAAATACACTACTAAAACAGAGCACTCCAGCAGCATAACGCAGCTAAACAACAGTATCGCGCTAAAGGTGGCTAAGACTGACTTTAATGCACTTGGCACTCGTGTAGGCTCTGCCGAAACAACGATAAAGCAACACACCGACCAGATAGCATTAAAGGCGGCTAAGACTGATGTAACAGCGTTAGGAACAAGGGTTTCAGCAGCAGAGGCTAAGATAACACCTGATGCCATTAAATTGACTGTTAAGTCTCAGACTGAAACGATTGCCGCTAATGCTGCGAAGCGTACTGAGGTTTGGGTAGACGCTACGGCGTTGGATGCTAGTAAATATTATCCGGTTACGATGGTGCTTGCTACAAGTATCCCAATGTACACTATAACAGTTGACAGAACTTTAAATACGAGCTATGGCAAGCCCGCTTGGAGTACGCACACAAATGGTTTCTCTGTTGTGTGCAAATGGACTACAAACGCAAGTGGCTGGGGTACTATTGGAGTAAAAAGAACTATATTAGATTATACGTATAATCATGCTAACGTTATTCCTGTTGGTAATATCGGGCAAATGACGAACACCAGTCGCGAGTATGTCTATGTACGCGGTGGCTCTAAATATCGTGTAACGGTGGAAGGCGCAACAGGTGTTAGTATAACTCTGCAAACCGCTACATATACTGTAAGTAGTCAGACTGTGGATATACTTACGGCTGTTACTGCACCTGTACCCAATAAGGAAGCTATTGACACACGTATTACCAATGTAGAAACACAGTTTGAAATTCGTGAAGGTGTTATTAGTACTAAAGTAACAGAAGCTACTACCGCAGCAACTAATGCAAAGAAGAGTGAGACGGCTGCGTCTGGTAGTGCATCTACTGCGACAACAAAAGCCACTGCCGCCGCCTCTTCCGCTACGAGTGCATCAACATCTGCAACTACCGCAACGACAAAAGCGAATGCCGCGTCTTCATCTGCTACAGCTGCATCCGGTAGCGCAACGACCGCAGGGCAAAAGGCTACTGCCGCCGCAAACTCTGCGACTGCTGCGGCTACTTCTGCAACGAATGCTCAAAAAGCCGCTGAAAGTGCTGAAACCATACTGGAAGAAGTGACTACCAAAGAAAGTAGCATAACTCAGACAGCGGGGCAGATAGCGACGAAAGTAACAGAGGTAAACAAGAAAGTGACGGAGGCAACAACGGCTGCAACTACCGCGACAACGAAAGCAAATGCGGCTTCTTCTTCTGCCACTGCCGCCGCTGGCTCTGCGACTACGGCAACGACTAAAGCCACTGCCGCGGCAAACAGTGCTACAGCTGCCGCCACTTCTGCGACGAATGCTAAGAGCTCTGCCGATAGTGCAGCGGCAAAGTTAACTACGATCACTCAGAAAGAAAGTAGTATTAATCAGACAGCTAGTAGTATTACCACTAAAGTAACGGAGGTTACAACGAAAGCAACACAAGCGGCTACATCCGCAGCCAATGCTAAAACAAGCGAGACAAACGCCGGAACAAAGGCTACTGCCGCCGCAAACTCTGCGACGACTGCCGGAACAAAGGCGACCGCTGCCGCAAACAGTGCTACGGCTGCCGCTAGCTCAGCAACTTCGGCTGCCGCTTCGTTAACCTCTGTTACGACCAAACAGAGTGAAATAAACGCTAAAGCCGATCAGATTACTTTAAAAGTAACTGAGGTTACGACAAAGACAACACAGGCTACTAATGCGGCTGAATTGGCTACTGCAATGTCTAAAGGTAAGATGTTATATCGTGACCCGATCTTTAAGGGTGGAAGCTACAACGGTACAACTGTTTATCTAGGTACTGGGGTAACCCGTAGTTATGTTGCAGTTACCGGATGTCCTAACCCGGATGCAAAGGCAATGAAATTCGTAGCCACGCAATTCTACACCGCAACAGATAAGCGTATAGGTGGTTTTCTTTTCGGTAATAAATCCCGCGCTAATGCTGTGTTTGTTGTGCGTATTATCGCTAATATTCCGACCGGGCGTAATTTGAATGTTTACCACAATAGTTACGGAACAGGTGGGGTAACAAAATGGCTGACATCAACGGCGGGTGCTGGCAAATGGCAAGAATATGCTTGCAAAGTCACTTGTGGCGCATCCGGTACATTTAGTGGTTTAAATCATTTTGCCTTAACTGGCGGTGCAGCACCGACCGCCGCCGCGCCTGTTACTTGGTATGTGGCTTATGCTACGGTGTTCGACGTTACAGATGTTGACGATACGCCATCACGCGAGGAGATTAAATCAGGCATGACAATAACAGCCGGAGGCATTTCTATTTTTGGGAAAGAGTTGTCATTGGCTGGTAAAGTAACCTTTTCTTCTTTGGACAGTGCTGCGCAAAGCACTATCAACGGAAAGGCTACCTCGGCGCAAGTAGCTACAGCAAAAAACGAGGCTATTAGTGCTGCTGCTACCGATGCTACAACGAAGGCTAACAATGCAAAGACTGCCGCCGTTTCTACTGCCGCAACGGATGCAACAACAAAGGCAAACAATGCAAAAAGTGCAGCTATCTCAGCCGCTGCTACAGACGCAACAACTAAAGCCAATAACGCACTAACTAATGCTCGTAATGACGTAGCGGTTAAACTTGGATATGTTAGCTATACAGAAATGGTAAATCAAGCTACTGCAAAGAATACTATAATCAACGGTGGGTATATTCGTACAAGTTTAATAGATGCTGATGCGCTGATAACGGGAAGTTTATTAGCTACCAAAATTGCAGCTACTGAGATAACAACAGGAAAGCTAACGGTAACGACGGGTGCTAAAATTGGTGGTTGGAATGTAGAAGGTAATTCTCTTTCTATAAAAAGTGCTGCGTCTGCTAAGATACTTGTAGAACCGAGTGGAACACGTTTTTTAAGAATTAACGATAACGCTACTGAATTGTTAGGTATTCGGGCTGATGGCGTTACAGGTATCGGTATATATACTCAAAATGTATCAGGTACATGCTTGAGTATGACAGCTCAGACAGGAGGAACAGCTGTTAAAAGTTATGGTAGTCACACCTTCGGGCAGCGTCCCGGTGAAGTCTGGAATGCTCCGGGTGTATTGCGGGCTGCGAGAATTAACGACAATGGCGGCATAGATCGTGTTTGGGGGAATGGTACTCCATCCCTTTCATCGTACAGGAGTTCAAATGGTATATATGTAATTACTCATAATTTAGGTCACACCGATTATATGCCTTTTGTCACCATGGTAAGTGACTGGAACTTTCTTTATACGCCTGAAATTTATGATAATTATTTTATTGTAAAAATGCAATCAAACAAAGGCTCATGGGAAAACGACTACTTTAATGTCATGATTGTCGGACGAAATAGATTTTAAATTAAAAATACAGTTATGAAAATAGATTTTAGAAACATTCAAGTGAAGGACATTGAGGGGAATAATAGTACCCTCGATGTCAGCAAAGAACTAGGTAACGCCATCTATGGCAAAACTGCCGATATTGGCGAACTGGAATTAGCGCGTGATATCTACAAAAACGGTGAGGTTGATGTAGATGCCGCAAACGCTGGTATTATTGTAAAGTATGTGCGTGAAGGCTTTCTGGCGTTTGTGCAGGAGGCCGTTTGCCCGCTGCTGGAAAACATTATTAACCCTAAAAAAATAAAAGATTATGAAATTAGTAAAAATGAATGAGAGTGTAAATCGTAGTTTCGACGGTGAAACCACGACCGAAGAAGTAACAAGCGTTGCTTATGACATTACAGACAACGAGACAGTTATAGGCTCTGCGAACATCTCGCAGGGAGGGTATCTTGCTGTTAATGTTCAGATGTCTGGAACGATGGATGAGATTAAAGCCAAGGTAGAGGCACTGTTTGCGTAAGATGAAAGTTCCCGTCTGGTGTTGACTGGGCGGGAAACATCTATGTGCGTTACAAAGGTTTATTTTTTTAATAAAATGAAATGGATGGGAATTTGATTATAACGCTTATAGCTACCCTTGGCGGGTTTGAAGGCATCCGTTGGGCCATAACAGCTTGGATAAACCGAAAAACAAATGCTCGTAAGGAGGATGCTACAGCCGATAGTATGGAAGATGAGAATGAGCGTAAGCAAGTGGCATGGCTGGAAGAGCGTATAGCCCAGAGAGATACTAAGATTGATGCTTTATATGTAGAGATGAGACAAGAGCAGAAAGCTCATATCGAAACTATCTACAAATTGCATGAGGTTGAATTGAAGTTGAAGGATGCGGAAATGAGGCGGTGTGACGTTCCACGCTGTACCAATCGCCTGCCACCCAGTGACTATTAATTAATAAGGAGGAAGAGACATGAAGTACTTTACGATCGCTGAACTGTGCAAATCAGAAACTGCCGACCAGTTAGGAATTGATAACCGGTGTAAGAAAGAGCATGTAGTCAACATGACTGCATTGGTAGATAATGTTCTTGATCCGTTACGGGAGGCATACGGCAAACCAATCACTGTGAACAGTGGTTTCCGTTGTCCTGCACTCAATAAAGCGGTGAAAGGTTCAGCTACGAGCGACCACATGACCGGACGGGCAGCAGATATAACCGGCGGAAGCCCGAAGGAAAACAAAAGGCTGTTTTATCTGATCCAGGAGCTTGGCCTTCCCTTCGATCAGTTGATTGATGAGAAACATTTCTCATGGGTACATGTCAGCTATCGGGAAGGGGCAAACCGTAAACAGGTGCTTGCTTTATGAGACTGACCGATGAACAGAAAAAAGAATTTCTTGGGCTATTGGTCTGGGGAATTATTGGCCTTGCTGTAATGTCTGTTATGATGTCGCTTGCTGGATGCGCCACTCCTAAGAACACCGACCGCAATACGCAGGTTGACTATTCCAATGTTTTGCAACAAATGCAGTCTCGTATGGATACTCTACTTGCCAACATGGAAGCTCAGCGGAAAGAAACAAGCGAGAAACTATCTAATCTAAAGGTTGAGAATAAAACGGTCTATCTCTCGCCTCCTGATAGCACCGGCAAGCAATATCCAACTATGGTGAGTGAGACGAATGCCAGTAAAGACGAGAAAGAGAATAAGACAACTGAAACTGAACTGAAAGTTACCATTCAGAGGCTTGTTGAAGAAGTAACGGATTTGAAGAACAAACTCAATACTAGTGTTGTACAGGAAGAGAAAGTAAAAGAGGTATCTTGGTGGGATTTACATAAGGTGGATGCATATGCCGGCTTATTTATACTTGTGCTTGGATGGATTGTTTATAAGAAGAAAAAGTAGAAGTGGCTTATCTGTGATAAGTGTTGGCCCTGACTGGTGACAGTCAGGGCTTTTTTGTTATTCCCCTTTCTCTATCTTGATTTTCTTTCCACAGTGAGGGCAGGTAATAGTGTTACTATCCTCATTGTTTTTATCCATTACAAGTTCTGAAACAGATATGCCTATTATTCCTGCAATCTCTTGAAGTTTGTCCAACGTTGGATTGCCATTCACTATTTGAGATACAGATGGCTGGGATATGCCTTTCTGTCCGTTCTTGTTTGTCATTTCAGCGGCCAATCTTTCTAAAGTCCATCCGCTATCTTTAATCACTTTCTTTATATCCATAGGTTATAAGTTATGTTTTGGGGGCAAAGATAGATGTTTGAATTGACATATACAAAGATTTGGTCCCTTAAACATAAGCTATAGCCAATAAATAGTAAACTGATGTTAATATACAACCTATATTATTAATTATATCTAAAATATAGCATAAAACTTATATCAAAACTTGGATTATAAGATTTAACCTATATCTTTGCATCATAAGAAACGAATTAATAACAATTTAAAAAGAAAAGACATGGTAGCAATTAATCAAGTTGTTTTCAACAAAAAAGGTCAAAAAGGTATTATTACCCGCGTTATTACGAAGTCAACAGGTTATGTTGAAGTTACTCTTGAAAACGGCAGTATCACCAAAGAAATGGCGTTCAATTTGAAAGACGAAAACGGGGTATCTTTGAAAAAGGCTCCTAAATCAGAAACAGCCGGAATGTCAAAAGGTGAAAAGAAAAGATACAAAGATGCAAGAGAGAGTGAGGCATTCAATTCGTTGTCACCTCTTCAACAAGCTATCAGTAAATTGCAATGGATTAATAATTGCGTTTACGGTGACAGAAGTTCAATGAGCTATCAGATTTCTGTCGAAATGTATGCAGGCATAGAAATGAAAGCAAAAGAAGTAGGTAATGACTTTATCGCTTCTATCTGCCAGTCTGCAATCCGTTACATGAAGTGTTCAGATAAGCAGGCTTACTGTCTTGCAAAGTTTGCTGTAGAAAATCAAATCAAATTATAAATATATAAAGCTGCGCTACCGGCATGACGGGCACATCATATGAAAACTAAGGAAGAATACATCAAAAGAGAAGATTTTGAAACCGAACAAGAATTTCTGTCAACACTTGCATCAGACTATGGTTTGAACTTGGTTGAAACAACCAGTGAAAGTGATGGTTATCCGATCCATTTAAGATACGCTTTGATTGGGTTTGATACTTTCCAGCAAGCTGAGGAGATAGCCGAACACCATGAACTACAGATTAAAACATATCAAAAAAAGGACGGTTGGAAGCTGTGGTATAGAACTGGAAACAACGCACATGAGCCTTATCAAAACTCAGTTGAAGATTATGGAGATAACTACAACAGTTTCGAAAGTAAGGATGCCGATGAGTTTTACGAAGAAGAAGTGAAACCTCGTTTGGAGAACTTTGCAGATTTCGATAGTTTGAAGAAATTCCTGAAAGAGCAAGAAGAAATTTTAGATAAAATTCATTTATGTGATGAAAAAGAATTGGTTATAACTTGCCAAGGTGTTTATTATGAAACAATTCAGAAAGAATCAATGTCTTTCTATCATGACACTCATTGTTATGCGATAGGCCTGGAATTATTTGACTAATCACTTTCATAGTAACAAAAAAGTAAGATTATGGGTCTAAATATGCTCAGATTTTTTCATGCACCAATTCGATTCACTACCTTTATTACTTTATATTGTAATATATCAGATAAAGATAAGCGGTGTATGTTAAGATATAAAAGAATAGCTAATTTGATAGAATTATTCGAAAGAAAGAATAATGTGAAAATATATACCACATCTTTTGATAGGGAAACCATTGGACGGTTTGTTCGCTTTTTGGATAATTGTATATCTGAAAGAACACATAGACATTACCTTAGAAGTACAATCATTAGTTTTATGGATGTCCTAAAGTCACTACTCAATATTGCTAAAGATATGAATTATAAGGTTGATTTAACAGGAGTCAAAAACTTTAAAATTCAATCAGAAGATTCCGGAGCTATCTTTTTGTCTATCGAAGAATTGCAGAAACTCAATAACTTAAAACTCAATCCGCGACGATCTCAAGTTAGAGATTTATTCGTTATTGGTTGTTTTACGGCTCTCAGATTATCTGACTACTCATCATTGAGTGAGTCCAATTTTGATATGAAGAATAATCAGATACGAATACTTACTCAGAAAACCAAAGAACCGGTGGTTATCCCAATGCATCCTGTGGTTCGGGAAATTATAGATAGAAATGGTGGGTATGTTTTTTTGCAATACGGAAGATCAGAGTATAACTTTAACAAGGTCCTGAAAAGAATAGCTCAAAGTGTCGGATTTACAGAAGAGGTGTTAATTGAACGTACAAGAGGGGGACAGATACATAGAGATATGAAGAAAAAGTATGAGTTAGTATCATCCCATACTGCACGGCGAACGGCTGCAACTAATATGTATCTGGCTGGCATTCCTACTTTTCGTATAATGCTCATTACTGGACATAAGGCAGAGAGTGCATTTTATCGCTATATACGTATTGGGAAGGATGAAAATGCAAAAGAATTGCAGAATCACCATTTTTTCAGTGGAAAATTGTGAATTACGAATTAAGACAGTCGAAAAAAAAATAGCAATTCCTGATATTATTCGTTTTCTTTTAGTATCTTTGGAGTATTGAAAACAACTCATCTTTTTGAAGTTTGTGATTTGCTTCATTAGTATCTATGTTCCGAGTAGGAGCAATAAAATCGAATATTTAAATTTAATTTAAAGGCAGCCGAATAAGCTGCCTATTTCTTAATATATATTAAATTCTGTACGCATATTTGCGTACAATAAATAAAAAGCTTATCTTTGTAGTGTCATAAAGGTTATGGCATTAGCAGTGGGGGCAACACTATAAAATCTGCATTAAAATTATGAAGTTCTTAGCAAGTTACTCAGCAAACAGATCTAACACCTATTCTAACAGTTGTTATGATTTTACCACTCTTTCTCAGGCAGTAAAAACTATCAAAGAAATCGTTAAGGGTGAGCACCAACAGGCGGTTGGTAATATCTCTCGTTGCTCAGTAAGCGATGAAAACGGTAATATTGTCTGGGCTGGCTCTATACATGGTACGGACTGTCGAGTGTTTACTGATAAATTTTAAAAGTAAATGGATAGAGAAAATAAAGACCAAGCCTACCTACTCGGTAGGCTTACCGCTATTGTAAGCAAGATTGAGGATAAACCGATTTCGTTTGCGGCAGATGTGAACGTAAATCCCTTGCAGAAAATGTCATATCCACTGAGAGAGGCATTACAGAAAACGAACCATGTACTTTATGACGAGTTGATGGAAGTCGTTACTATGCTTGGCGTGGACTATAATTTGCCATCCTATCTGACCGCTGACGAAGCCGGCCGTATGTGGATTGGATATTATCATCAGAAATCAGAATTGCAGAAATACGATGAGCGTCTAAGAATTGGCAAGCTGATTGCTACGGCAAGAACAGCGAAGGGACTTTCTGTTAGGGCATTGTCAGAGCTATGCGGCGTTACGTCTCAGAACATAACAAAGGTGGAGAATGGCAAGTACAATGTGTCCATTGATATTCTGAGCAAGATAGCTACGATATTGGATTGCAAGTTGGATATCGTAAATAAGGCAGCCGAATAAGCTGCCTTTACCTTAAAAATCTCCTTGATAATTTTTTATCAGGCTGTTAGCCTCTTGGATATCATGTGGCGTGTAGATATCCGTCATCAGAATGCTGCTATGTCGAGCCTGATCACGAACGCTCAATACATCATAATGCCGGAGCATATTGGTTATTCCGGTATCTTTCAGTGAGTAGAACTTATGTTTATCAGACAGTTTGAGGTCCTTCCGGACATGGCGTGCCCACCAATCGCGGAACATCTTTTCTGAGCGTTCCACTTTACCGGGCTTCATACCATCAGAAAACAGGTAGTAATCATGCGGGTGGTCGAATATCTTGAGATCAAGCATTAGATGAATCACCTTTGCCGGCAAAGTGATAGTTCCATCTTTTTTGTTTTTCGATATCGTGTCCTGGACAAATATAGTTTGTCTCTCCAAACTGATATTAGAGAGCTTTAGCTTTGTCATTTCTGCCGGGCGAATGAAACAGTAGTATAAGATATAACTGGCCAGCAAAAAATGTGGGTTCTGTTCCTTCAGGTAATCGCTGACCTTTATCAATAAATCCTCTGATAATACACCTCTGATTTTCTTTTTTCCTTTCCGGCCAAGACTGCTAATGCCATCGGTGGGATTTTTCGTGAGATAATTATGATTCAGGCAGAAGGTTGAAAAGGACTTCAGGAAGCCGAGGTAATTATCACGGGTGAAAGCTGTATTATCACGGGTGATATATACTTCATCCAGGAGCATTACGCAGAAATCTTTGTCGAACTGATATATATAGGTAATAGGAACTTTCTTTTGCTCATTGAACAATTCCATGTTGTGCAGGTAAGAGCTGTATGATTTGAGCGTTTCCTGTCTGTAACGACCGTCCTTCAGCATCTTATTCATAAAGGTGCGATACTTACTGATTACATCTTTAAATAGCATGTATGCGTTGCTGGATTCCTGCTCGATCCACGGGTTCCATCCGACTGATAGCTTCTCGGAAAGTCGATTCATGTAATCCTTTGCGTACTTGCGACGCTCAGTTATCTTTTCAATAAAATTCAGCTTGATTTTCTTACGGCGCATTTCACCATGTACCGGATTAAATGCATAAAAGTCGATGTACCAATCTTTTCCAGTGTGAAGTACTGGTGGCGTGAAACCTTGTATTTCCTTGAGTGATGGCATTTTTTTTTATTTGTTTTCGCCCTTTAGCAAAAACAAATACGTTAATAATCGCCGTCCCGTTTCCGTCCCGGCTGTTTGCCTAAAAACGACATAAGCCACTGTAATACAGCGGCTTATTCTTCTTTGTGTCGGAATGAGGCGACTCGAACGCCCGACCCCTACGTCCCGAACGTAGTGCGCTACCAACTGCGCTACATTCCGATACTTTGCTTACGAGTGGTGCCACCAGGAATCGAACCGGGGACACAAGGATTTTCAGTCCTTTGCTCTACCAACTGAGCTATGGCACCTTCTTCGTTTGCGGGTGCAAAGATAAATAGTTTTTTTAATACAGCCAAAGGATTTCTGAAAAAATAAAAGAAAATTCCCCCTGCGCCCGGTTTGTGTGAGCGCAAGAGGGAAAGTCTAAACAGGAGTTCTCGGGGTATTCCCTTATATATATAATTTAGTCAATGTTCGGGTTGATGCTTTTCCAATCCTTAATAGCAGGAAGTACTCCCATTCCAATCACTTCGTCACGCAATTTGCAGAGGTGGGCATAACTTTCTTTCAGCTTGGCTTCCTCTTCCGGAGTGCCTTTCAACTCTTTGTAGTGTACACCGTCTTTGGTGATTTCAGTTTCCATTGCCATCATGATGTGGTCGAAGCCATGACTGTGTACATACGTACCTGCAGGCCAACGGAATGGTTTACCACCCATAGCGGCAGCGATCATTTCTATGGAAACGTATGCCGGGCTTTGGAAAGAAGAACGTCCGCGAAGATTGATGATGTTAGCGCCACCTTTGGTTACCTTGCTTTGGATTTCAGCCCATTGTTCAGCAGTAAGGGCAGGTGTGCCGATGATTTCCAACAGAGGTTTACCATCTACTTTGGCAGTTGAAGCATAAACAGCCATCTGTTCTCCGTGACCGCCATACGTACGGCAATTTTCTACCTTATCAGGAGAAATGTGGAAATGCTTGGCGAGTTCACTACGCAAACGGGTACTGTCGAGAGCTGCGAGAGTAGTTACCTGTGAAGGTTTCAGACCGGAATACAACAGAGTGATCAATCCGGTTATGTCGGCGGGATTGAAGATAACTACTACATGTTTCACGTCCGGGCAGTAAGCTTTTACATTTTTACCGAACTCTTCAGCAATGGCAGCGTTACCTTTCAGCAGGTCTTCACGTGTCATGCCGGCTTTGCGGGCGGCACCACCTGAAGATACAATGTATTTGGCTCCGGTCAACGCTTCTTTGATGTCGGAAGTATACGTAAGGTTCAGTCCTTCGAAACCGCAGTGAAACATTTCTTCTGCTACACCTTCCAGTCCCGGTCCATACGGATCGTACAGGCAAATATTGGGTGTCAAATGCATCATAATGGCAGTCTGTGCCATGTTAGAACCAATCATTCCGGCGGCTCCTACAATCGTAAGCTTTTCGTTTGTTAGAAATTCCATAACTTTTATGTATTTAAAAGGTGAATATAATTTTCCTTATCTTTAGTTTCCCGATACAAAAATAACTGTTTTCCAAGAGATTTGTTCATAGAAAAAAGTTATGGCTTAGATTGAAAAGTTATGCCTTATGCTTAATCTTTGCTTAAAAGCGAAGATAAGCTGCATCTTAGCATTAAAAATAATCAAGCTTATTTTGTACTGCCTTCGGTTTGCATTATCTTTGCTTAAAAGCGAAGATAAGCTGCACCTCAGCATTAAAAATAATCAAGCTTATTTTGTACTGCCTTTGGTTTGCATTATCTTTGCCCCAAACGAAAGAAATTATGAGCATCGAATTAGGTAAATTCAATATCTTGCAGGTAGTCAAGGAGGTGGAGTTCGGCATGTATCTGGATGGTGGTGAGGATGGAGAAATCCTGCTTCCTCTGCGTTATGTGCCCGAAGGTTGCCAGCCGGGAGACGAATTGAATGTATTTATATATCTGGATAACGAGGAACGCCTTGTTGCCACAACATTGACGCCGTTGGTGCAGGTAGGCGAGTTTGCCTGTTTGGAAGTAGCATGGGTAAATGAGTATGGAGCATTCTTGAACTGGGGATTGATGAAAGACCTTTTCGTGCCTTTCCGTGAACAGAAGATGAAGATGCAGGTAGGAAAGAAATATGTTATCCATGCTCATCTGGATGATGAAAGCTACCGTATCGTAGCTTCGGCCAAAGTAGATCGTTATCTTTCTAAAGAGGACGCGCCTTATGAAGCCGGAGATGAGGTGAATATCCTCATTTGGCAAAAAACAGATTTAGGCTTTAAGGCGATCATTGAGAATAAGTATGGTGGCTTGTTGTATGATAGTGAGATATTTCAGCCTTTGCATACCGGCGATCAGGTGAAAGCTTTCATCAAGCAAGTACGTGAGGATGGTAAGATAGACTTGATACTTCAGAAGCCGGGTTTTGAAAAAGTGGATGACTTCTCGAAAACCCTGTTGCAATATATAAAGGATAATGGCGGGCAGATATCTCTGAATGATAAAAGTCCGGCAGATGACATTTATGCCACTTTTGGCGTTAGCAAGAAAACTTTCAAGAAAGGTGTAGGCGACCTTTATAAGAAACATCTCATCCTTTTGAAAGAGGATGGCATCATGTTGGCAAAATCCCCGAAGTCCTAAACAGATTAGGGAAATCCCTATATAAGAATAGAGAGAAACAAATGAATAGGGGATAATCTTCCCCTATTTTTGTTTCCAACAAAGAATAGACAATTCATAAACTAAGTAAAAAACGCTATCATGAAACGAATATTATTTATCCTGCTTGCCACTTTGAGTACTGCTGTTTGCAGCGCAGGCACGAATGCTATGAGTAATAGCAAAGTACGTAAGGAGACTCGTTTCCTCACAGATAAAATGGCTTACGAGCTGAACCTGAGCACCGAACAATACAATGATGTATATGAAATCAATTATGACTTCATTTCCGGTGTACGCTATGTAATGGATGATGTGCTATATGGTAATGAATGGGCACTCAACCGATATTATGACTATCTGGATGTACGTAATGACGATCTCCGCTGGGTGCTTAGTAGCAGGCAGTATGCCCGCTTTATGCAGGCGGAGTATTTTTACCGCCCCATCTATACCAGTGGAAACCGTTGGTACTTCCGTGTTTATGTCACGTATACCAACCACAATCATTTCTATTTCCCCCGTCCGTATCACTACCGCACGTATGTAGGCGGGCACTATCGCACGCATCATAATAATGTGAGCTATTATCGCGGACGCTACAAACATCCATTTTATAATGGTTCGTATCGTATTCGTGATACCAAGTCCTATACAACACACCGCCGTTCGGATTTTGGCTCTGTAACTGTACGTCCCGGCTCTGACCGTGCTCCGTCGAGAGATGATGTGTACACTACCCGTCGCAGTAGTTCAAGTAGTAATCGCACTACCACTCCAGGCACTACCCGCAGGGAAAGTACGAACAGCAATGCAACTACTAATCCCAGCAGCAGTTCACGCAACAATAATAGTAGTTCACGTCGTACCAACAGTAGTACGAGGAGTAGTGCTACTGACACTAATAATAACTCGCGTACCAATAATAGTAGTTCACGTAATAGTGGCAGTTCTCGTACTAACAGTAGCGGTACGCGTACCAATAGCAGTAGTGAAACGAAGAGCAATACAAGCTCTTCCCGCCGTAGCGGCAGTACTACACCGAGTACCGAACGTAAGGAAAGCAGTTCTTCCAATGTACGGAGTTCTTCCGGAAGCAGTACCCGCAGCAGCGGTTCTTCTTCAACAAGGAGCAGTAGTTCCGGTAGTTCCAGCCGTTCTTCAGGCGATCGTCGCTAAGCAAAAAACGAGCGAATTATTTGTGTATCTGCCGAATAATTCGTTCCTTTGCACCGCTTTCGCGCAATCGCTGTCAGGACCTACGAGAGAAGCCTGGTATGTTGCGTTGTAACGATCAAACAATTTAAGAATAAGAACAATGGATTTAATTAAAATTGCAGAAGAAGCATTTGCTACCGGTAAACAACACCCGAGCTTCAAAGCAGGTGACACTGTTACAGTAGCATATCGTATCATCGAAGGTAACAAAGAACGTGTACAGCTGTATCGTGGTGTTGTTATCAAGATTTCCGGTCATGGAGACAAAAAGCGTTTCACTGTACGCAAAATGTCTGGTACCGTAGGTGTAGAACGTATTTTCCCAATCGAATCACCGGCTATCGACAACATCGAGGTGAACAAGGTAGGTAAGGTTCGTCGCGCTAAATTGTACTATCTGCGTGCTCTTACCGGTAAGAAAGCAAGAATTAAAGAAAAAAGAGTTAATGGCTAATCAGCTATACTCTCGTTTCGAAATAAAAAAGGGAAGCCGATTCGTTGGTTTCCCTTTTTTAATGCCTCTTCCTGCATTTATCGGAGAAATGCGTTATCTTTGTGTCTAACAACGATAAATGAATTAGAGTCATGAGAAAAGTACAGAAGTTCTTTAATACGGCAGGGCCGATAAAGCCTGCTGACCATTATAATATTGACCCTCTTACCCGCATTGAGCTTGAAGAAATAGAGTCTTTGATTTATCAGAAGAAGTACTTTGTTCTTCACGCTCCCCGCCAGACAGGGAAGACTTCCTGCCTGTTGGCGCTCCGTGACTATCTGAATGCCCGCGGTGAATTCTATGTCGTTTATGCCAATGTGGAAGCCGGACAAGCTTTTCGCAACAATATCCACGAAGTGGAGCAACGCTTTGTAGGTGCCATTGCCAGCCGGGCTTCCATCGTGCTGAACAATCGTATCCCTTACGAAGTGATGGAAGAAGCCGAAAAAGAAAGAGAAGGTTTTATAACCTCCTATCTCCGCCTCTTGAGCGAAGCCCTCGACAAACCGCTTCTTCTTTTTATTGACGAAATAGATGCATTGGTAGGCGACTCGCTTGTCAGCGTTCTCCGGCAGATACGTGCCGGTTACGACCAGCGTCCGCAACATTTTCCGCAAAGCATTATTCTCTGCGGTGTGCGTGATGTACGCGATTACCGTATCGTGACTTCCAATCAGGACATCGTTACTGGTGGTTCGGCTTTCAATATCAAAGCCAAGTCCCTGCACTTAGGGAACTTTTCGCGTGAAGAGATTCATGAACTCTATCTGCAACATACCGCTACCACGGGGCAAGAATTTGACGAAGGTTGCTTTCCTATGATTTGGGAGGCAACCGAAGGTCAACCCTGGCTGGTCAATGCCTTGGGCTACGAGGTGACCGAGGAGATGCGGGAGAACCGCGACCGCAGCATCCGTATCATCCCCGAAATGATTTACAAGGCACAGGAACGCATTATCTACCGTCGGGATACGCACATAGATATCCTGATAGACAAGTTGCGCGAGGAGCGTGTGCGCAATGTCATTGAGCCAATACTGGCCGGAAAGATGGAAGCAGAAGATAACCTGATTCCACAAGACGATGTGCAGTATGTTGCTGATATGGGACTGATTACTCTCGACAAGCCTCGGCGGATAGCGAATGGTATTTATCGTGAAATCATTCCCCGCGAACTGACTTGGACCACTCAAAGCGGTCTTGTTCAGCAAGCTGCCTGGTACATCAATCCCGACAACAGCATCAACATGGAGAAACTTCTCCTCGACTTCCAGCAATTCTTCCGCGAGAACGCAGACTCATGGATAGAACGTTTCGACTATAAGGAAAGCGGTCCCCAGCTCCTTCTGCAAGCCTTCCTGCAACGGGTGGTAAATGGCGGGGGATACATCGACCGTGAATACGGCTTAGGCCGTGGACGCACAGACCTGCTGATAACGAAGCCATTGACCGATGGCTACGGTGGTCCGTTGCAGCGTATTGTCCTGGAACTGAAAATCAAGCGGGGAGACCTTGAAAAGACTATTGCCAAAGGTCTGGAACAAACAGTCGGCTATATGGACCGGTGTGGTGGCGTGATTAACGAGGGGCATTTTATTCTTTTCAACCGGGATAAATCGGTCTGTTGGGACGATAAAATCTGGCATCGTCGCGAGGAGTTCGGCGGACGGAGCATTGTCGTCTGGGGTATGTAAGGTTGTTTCTGTTACGGATATCGGCAGGCAGATGCTGTTGGCCACACTGTTTCCGTCGGCGCTGCAAAAGCTGAGATAGGCGGCCAGTTCATTACCTTCCCAGTTGTCCGGGAGTGTCAGTCCGGCATGTCCGTCACGGCGCAGGGCGGCTTCTGTGTCGTAGATTGCTGTTTCTTTATCCTTGTTGTATACCAGTAGCATGACCGTATCATCCTGTTCCGCGTTTCCCATGCCACTGTTGTCTTTCCAGTCGAAAGCTATTTTCCCTTTAGTTACTGTAGTCCGGCCTTCGAATACCGGCATCAGGGTTCCGGTAGATACCAGTACCCGGTTGAAGTCAATCCTGATATCTTTCCCGTCTCCTGTTATTGCCTTCTTCAGCATATAGGACATGGCGGCATTGATCGCGGATTTCTTTTCTGTGAACTCCTTATAACCAATGCGTATGAAAGGTTTGATAGTCTTCAGGAAGTTGAATGCCGTGGCAAACTTGCCCCGTTGTTCCTGCTGCTTCGGTGTGCGCGGATTGCTGACTTTGGCAGCCCGTGCGCGTATATAGTAGTTTGATTTCCAGCGGAATCCTACTATCGGTCCCACTTTGCCGGAGAAGCCTCCGAGAATGCCTTGGTTGATTGTGCCCATGATTTTCAGTTTCTTAAGTTGTTCTTTTTGTCATTGTGTAAAGGTATGGAAAAACTTTTTTCTTATTCCGAATCACGTGATTTTTGCGTTCATTTGCTTCATTTTGCATAGTTAATTATCGGATGCTCTTCACTGTGCTATAACTGATCCTCTTTATACCTGGGATGGACTTGCTCCGTATCAAGACCGTACATTCTTCGCTCAGAGGTACCTCTGAGTGGAGAATGTACGGAGCAGGTGCATCCCGGGTATAGGACGGATAGGGTGTTGGGTATGAAATGGAGGCTTGAGTCTGCAGAAGTTGCTGTGTGGTGTAAATGCTCCTTGTAATGCTTGGCATTTAATTAGTAACAGGAATGTATCACCGTTTTGTTATTGTTGTAATGTGTCTTTTCTGTCCGAGTAGGTACACTTTTCGTCCGGAAGACAAAGAGTGTACCTACTCCGGTGCGACAGTGTTTATATAGAACAATAATTATAACTTTTTTTGTATTGCAGGAGGTGGGGATTAGAGATCAAAAATGAATGCTTTACCTTACAACAGTATACATCCTTTGGTGGAACGAAAAACTTATTTATATAATGAAATACTATCGACAAACATGCTATGTAATGTGGGGCTTTTTACTCCTTACATTGGGAATACTTACCTATCAGGTGTTTAGAAGTGGATTGGAGGGATACGAACATTGCAAACAGGAGGCTGAGCATTCGTTGAGAACTGCTACGGAACTTTGGATAAACCGGGAATTTGATAAACTTGGAATTCCATATTCTTATGGAGGGGGTAGACTGGAAGTGAAAAGCAAGAAGCATCCTATAGTGCTGGTTGAAGGAGAAACGGCAGTGGCGGTTGAGTCTGTAAAGAAGGGAGAACGATTGATTGCTTCATGGATATTGAATTCGAAGGCTCGTGTTTTGTTTTTGTTAAATGAAATATCTTTCAGTCATCTGAATGAATTATGGCAAGAGGACTTGGAGGATATACACCCATATTGTTCCGGGCACCTTATGCTGCAATCGGAATTGCCGGGTGACAGGACAGGAGGAAGGTTCATGGCCGGTAACTCAATGCTTATGGCAAATGAACATAAGTTAGGAACTTACTATTTGGATGATATGTATTTTCTTGAATTGACGGCTTATCTTGCAGTTCCGTCTCCATGGTTATGCACTGATTGGGGAGAATGCGAAATAATAGTTAATCTTGTTGTTGTTATACTCTGTTTGTGTATACTTGCCTTTTTCGTTTTGAGAAGCAGAACAAGGGATGATAAGAACGAAACGAATAGTTCAGATGATTTTGTAATACGCATTTCCGAAAGGAGATATCAGATTAGTGGAGTGCTGTTTGACGAGGAAGCGGGTACGCTTACTTTTGGAGATCAAAGTGAGGTGAAATGCCCGATGCAGTCTTATAAACTACTTTCTGCATTTGTTCATGCAGTAAATCATTTTTTATCGAACAACCGGATTGTTGAAGTTTGTGGTTGGAGTTTGAAAGATACTGGCATTAATGTAAAAAGAAGGGGAGCCGTAAGTCAGTTGAGGAAGTTACTTGACTGCGAAAAGTCTCATGTAAAAGTAGAATCCGGTAAAAATAAGCAAAATGAGTTCGGCTTTTATTTGCTTGCTTCAAAATGATAAATACCTTATTGTCAAGGTAAAAGCAGGAGTAAGAAAAAACTCACCCTTCTTTTTTACTCCCGTAAAAGCATTTTGGTTCTATTTATCATCTACATTTGTCGGCATAATAATCATTAATGGAAAGCATAACAGTCAAATGAAATAATATAAAAAAGAAAGGAGGTATGATAACATGCTTTGTGCTTAGAGAAAAGATGCGTTTACTTATGGATAGGAAAAATAATTGTTAATTAAAAAAATAGTGAGATGAAAAAACTTTTATGTGTAGCCTTTGTGATAGCTGTTGGTTTGTATCTTGGATATGATATGAGACAAGAAAAAATGAAATCTGTGTCAGTCATTTTATTGGCAAATGTTGAAGCGCTTGCAAATGATGAGATTGGCTCTGGCTATTTTAGGTATTCTTGGAGAGAGATAGTTAGTCAAGAAGAAAATGATTGTTATGTGGTTACTGAGTATGTTGATCATGTCAGGTGTATGTCTGGAGGAACTGAAGTTTGCCAACCTTCTGATGTTCCTGGAACGGAGCGCATGAAAAAAACTGATTGTCCAGGATAGCTATATCTCTGTTATATGTCTTATTAAGACTATACATGAAATATACTATTAATCTATGAGTGTCTCAGAAAATTCACTTTTAAATGACGCACTAATTAATAACTTTATTATAATGAAAAAAAATATATTCATAGCTTGCTTTCTTTTTTTCTTTGTTTCCTGCCAACATAGAAAAACCGAGAGTGTAAGAGAGAATGTTGATATGTGTATTAACGTTGATTCTTTGAGTCAGGCTAAGTTAAAAGTGAAAACTCTGAGATATATACCATTGGAAGCAACGGAACAATCTTTGATAAGGAATATAACAAAAATAGTGTATGTTGCTCACTGTTATTACATTTTTGATAGGATTGCTAAAAAAATAATTGTCTTTTCTGATACAGGAAAATATCTTTATTCTATTAATAAGGTAGGTGGAGGGCCGGGAGAATATGTTGAGCCTGTTGATATGGATGTAGCTCCAAATGGAGATATTTATGTGGCAGATAATGCAACAAAGAAAATAGTAAAATACTCAAAAGATGGTCTACAGTTTGAAGAAATGAAGGTAGGGCAATATTTCTTGAGCTTTTTGCTTGTAGATAATTCTGATTTTTTATTGGCTGATATTAGAAGCAAGGGAATACTGGATATTGCTTTAGCAAAATATAAAGCGGGATCTGACAACTTTTCTATCATTGAGCCATATGAACATGCAATGAAAAGAATGATTATCCGGTATACTCCACATCTTTTTTTTCGCTCAGAAACTATTTCCTATTATTATGCCCGTTTTACTCCTTTTCTTTATGCAATAGATAAAAATGGTAATTTGAAACGTATAAAGCTTATAACGGATAAATTACCTACTGAGGAGAAACTTATAGAATGGGAAAATAATAAATACGGAACATTTAGTCCGGATGGCTTTATATGTGATGTGTCTGCATGTTATGAGGCTGACGATTACATCTTACTTGTTACGATATCTGATTTTCCTTTATACACTTTTGTAGATAGAGGTAATCAGAAGGTTTGTAATTTTCAATCTTTAGGTAAGGATTTGAATGGACATTCAGGAATAAAAGGGGTGGCAAATGACTTTTTTGTCTCATATTGCGAGCCTTCTCAAAAGAATTTGCAGAGAATTATAGATAAATCAGATTTATGCGAAGAGAGTAGACAACAATTTCTGAAATTGAATCAAGAAGCTAATCCGATATTAATGTTATTCAATTTTAAAATTCAGTAGTGAAGGAGTGAATTTGGAATATGAGGAAAGTTCAGTGCTCTATACTGTTGAAACGGTGAAACGAAATATACTGAATAGTTATAAAATAAGAAGGAAAAATTAGGTGTTTATATCTAATACTGTACTACATTAAAGAAAGGAGGGTCAGGCAAGCACATTTAGATCAAAGAGGTAATACTCTGAAGGTTCGTTGAAATGATATATACGAATAATTGTTTATAATGTTTTGTTTTGGAATAATGACTTTATTATTAATTTAAAATTGATTGAAAACAATGAAAAAGAAAGTGAGGGCATTCGGGCTTGTTATATTTGCTACGATTGCAGGATATGGGGTTTATACTAATCAAGAAGTAAATCCATTATCAGATTTAGTTTTGGCCAATGTAGAAGCATTGGCTATGGAAGAGGAACCTATAGATCCTAATAAGGCGTATGGCTATGAACTCCAAAATTGTTATGATGATGAGGGAGATAGGATAATAGGTGCTTCTTGTACACAAGTTGAGGATCGGAAAGCCTCATGTTCATATAGCAGTGCTTGGGGTAAGTGTTAACTTCAATAAAAAAGATGCACGTATCCTAATAACAATGAAGCGGATAATTAAGGGTCTATTTATTCTGAATGGAATGAGTGACCCTTGATTTTTAGGATAAGTGATGCAAAATGAGTGCATTAATCTCTTTTCTTGTTAAAGATAAAAATCAAATGAATAAATATAAAGTAATAGCATATTGCTTATTTCTGCTTACTTTTAGTATCTCTTGTTCAAAAGATAAGCAGCAAGAAGGTTTGAGCATAGACTTGCTGAATGAAGCCAAAGATAGCATTGGCTATTCATTGTTTGTCGATTCAATAGAATATATCAATTTGGAAGTAACAGACAGTTGTGTGATTGGGAGAATAAAGGATATCGCAATCCACCGGGAACGGTTGTTTATCTTTGATGAACAACAACAAACAATATGGATATTTAGTAGGGCAGGAAAATATCTGAATAAAATATCCAGGAAAGGTGATGGACCAGGAGAATATGCAAGAATCAGCCAGTTTGAGTACGATGACAGGAATAACCAGATTGTCGTTTTATCTCCTTGGAAGAGAGTCCTTATGTTTTATACTACGGAAGGCGAATTTCTGAGAACTGTGGAGTTGGAAATGAGAGTAAATGATTTTAAAATATGTCCCCAAGGGGGATTTATCTTGTCTAATTCGGGATTGGATGATCCTGCTGCCGGAATTTACTATGCAGACGATTCAGGCAAAGGAGTAGAATGCTTGGTGAAAAGAAAGAGTAATCATCTTGTGTATACAACTTCTAAATGGGAATTGTGCTCTTATAAAAATATCATCTGTTTTATGGCTCCCAATTTTGATAATACTGTGTATCATTTTGAAAATAAATTACTTTCAATTGAGAACCTTTTCTTGATTAAGCCTGAATTAAAACATGACTATAAAAAAACTGTATCTCTACAAAACTTAGAAGATTTTATACGAACAACGCATTTGGAGGGAGAAAAGTGGATATGGACTGCTTATTGGTCTTCTATTGATGATTTGAGAATACTTTTATATTCAAAGAAGACTGGAAAATATTGGATTGGTAAGTCTATGATAAATGATCTGGATGGTAGAGAGTGTGGTGCTAAAGCATCCGTAACAGGAGATAATACATTCGTGACTTGGAGTGAAAGTGATAATCCGAATGATAATCCGGTTCTTAATATTTTGCATTTGAAATAAAGAGTTGTTTTGTAGTTTTGAAAAAAAGAAGAGCTCTATGTTTAAGGAAATCTATATGTTGGCTTTGGTATCTCTTTTTCTGTCTTCATGCAAGGAGTCTAAAAAAGAAAATCTCTCTTATTTAGTAGAAGAATGGGTAGGTAAAGAAATTGCTTATCCTGTTGATATGGCTTTTACGTTGTGGGGTAAGGATACAGTCGATAATATGTTGGGCAGTACTCCTTATACGATTGTGACTTATGCGGACTCGACAGGTTGTATTGGCTGCAAACTGCAACTTGCAAACTGGATGGCATTTATTACGGAGTTAAAAAAAATAATGCCGGATAAAGTGAAAGTATATTTCATTTTTCATCCTAAAGAACCTGAAGAAATAGCAGGACTGTTGAAACGTGATAGGTTTAATTATCCTGTTTGCATAGATGTGAATGATTCCTTTAATAAATTAAATCATTTTCCCTCTGCTATGGCTTTTCAAACAGTTCTGTTAGACAAGGATAGCAAAGTGGTAGCTATTGGGAATCCTGTATATAATCCAAGAATTAAAGAATTATATATGGGGATAATTCAAGGTAAAGAAGAGGTACGAAAAGAACGGTTTGCGGTACAGACGGAAGTCTTTGTAAACAATAAGGTTATTTCATTAGGCTCTTTCTACTGGAAAGAAGAGCAGACCGTAAGCTTTACGTTGAAAAATGTAGGAAAGAATCCTTTAGTGATTGAAGATGTTACAACCTCCTGCGGCTGTATTTCGGTGGAATATTCCAAAGAGCCTGTTCGTACCGGTAAAGATGCAAGTCTGGACATCATCTACAAGGCAGACCATCCTGAGCATTTTAATAAGACGATTACAGTGTATTGTAATGCAGTCGATTCGCCTTTGAAATTGACTGCTTTGGGAGATGCAGAAACTGAATAAACATAAAAACTGAATGAGTAGATATTTGATACGGTTGTTTATAAGTATTCTATTTGTCGGTCTTGCTGTTTCGTGTGGTGGGTGTGACAGGCGAGTGGAAGAGGTACTGTCTCTTTCGGAAAATAACCGCTATGAGCTGGAACAGGTACTGGAACATTATCGAGATAGCACATTAAAGCTTGAGGCTGCCCGTTTCCTGATAAGTAATATGGTTGGTTTTTCAGTGCCTGATACTGCTTCACTGGCACAGTACCAACCTTTTTACCGGATATGTGACTCTCTGAAGCAGCAATACGGCAATATTTCATATAAAAGTAGGGCGAGGAAAGTGGATAGTTTATGGAAAGTATATCCGAAAAATACAATACGTCAGATAGAATATGTTCCATTATTGAAAACGGCTACCGCAAAACAATTGATTGCAGAAATAGACTTGGCATTTCGGGCATGGAAAGAAAATGCGCTTACCTGTGATTGTCCATTTGAACTTTTCTGTGAATATATATTGCCTTTTTGCCGTAGTAACAATTTTGTATTGGATGATTCACGCTTACGGTTTAACCGACAGTATGGAGGAAGGTTCTATACGGATAATCGAAAATCTATTTCTGTGGAAACAGATTCTTTGCTGTATCTTTATAAAAATATATTCTTTTCTACTTTCTTAGGTTCGCATATTCCAACATTGAATACAGAAGCACTTGTGCAGATAGGAGCCGGTCAATGTCCTGAGAGGGGCACTTTCAACACTTTACTGCTTTCCGCACTGGGTATGCCTGTTACCATGGATTTTGTTCCGATATGGGGGAATAGGGATGAATCACACTCATGGAATGTATTGGTAACAGCAGATTCATGCTATGCCTTTGACCCATTTTGGACTAAAGACAACTGGAAATATAACCGTCTTTATAGTAATACGGGAATGCGTGAGTTCGATGGAAGATTGGAATTCCGGGTACCTAAGGTATACCGGAAGACGTATACCACTAACATGGAAACAACCTTGCTTGGCAAAGACATACCGGTGGAGGATATTCCTCCGTTGTTTCGGCATTTCAAAAAAAAAGATGTCTCCTCAGAGTACTTCGAAGCAATAGATGTGACAGTAAACCTTAATAAGGATCAGCCCAAAGAAGCTCGATTTGCTTACTTATGCGTATATAGCTCTAAGGGTTGGATACCGGTACAATTTGGTGAGATAGTAGACGGAAAAGCCCTCTTTCGGGACATGGGGAAAAATATAACTTATTTGCCTGCCTACTACAAGAGTGGGAGCGTTTTAGCTGCGGGTATTCCTTTTCTGTTGACAAAGGAAGGCGAAGTACAACTTCTGAAGCCTGGTGAATCGACGGAAGATAAGCTCGTGATAAGGAATGTGGCTCCTGAGTATATGGAGAATTTGGGGAACCTATGGAATATGAGGAGGATTGTGATAGCAGGGCTTAATGGAAGTAGGGAGGACACTTTGCGACGGACATGGTCGATATTGCCCGAGAAGAATATTATTTACCGGTCTGATAGTGGTGTTCCCCAACGTTTTATCCGTTTACACCTCTTTTCAGACACTCTGGCACTGAGAGATTTGACCTTTTATACACAAAACGAGAAGATACAGGGTGCCAAAATAATGCCTGCTTCACAATTGAAAGACATAGATGGAACGCCAGAACTTATTTTTGATGAATTTGTATCCACAGGCTACCGTGGCACAACAAAGAAACGGATAGTGGATATTGATTTGGGCAGGGAATATCTTCTTACCTCTATTGCTATAGCCCCCTACCTGTTTTCGCAGATTTTTGAAAACAGCCGATATGAGTTGATGTATTGGGAAAATGGTTGGAAATCCTTTGAGATACAGGAGGGAGGGAAGCCTGATTTGATTTTTAGGAATGTTCCCCAAAATGTCTTGTTGAGGCTGAAACAGTCTACTAAAGTAGACCGATTGATAAAAGAACGTATTTTTTTATATAAGGATGGTGAAGTCATTTGGATGTAGGTATGGAGAAAAAAGTAATGAAATTATTATGCAAATGGTTGGACTGTGGAATGAACACGTTTCTTTTGGGGTGTGGGATGGCTGTTTTATGGGTGCTTTTGCAAGTTTTCTGCATTACTTCTTTTTATATTCCTACCGATTCTATGGAACCGGGATTATTGGCAGGAGATGTGGTTCTTGTAAACAAGCTGGCCTATGGGGCACGGCTGTTTAACATCTTTAAAGCTGCTAATGGAAAGCAGGTTGATATCTGTCGTTTGCCGGGTATGGTTGAAGTGGAAAGGAATGACGTAGTGGTGTTTAATTATCCTTGTCCGCAAAAGTGGCGAAAGATAGAGATGGATCTCATGCAGTATTATGTAAAACGCTGCGTGGCATTGCCGGGCGATACATTCCGTATAGAAGGCGGACGATACAAAGTGGTAGGCTTTGACTCTTCTTTGGGATGTGTGGATGCACAGGAACACTTCAAGAAGATGCTGTCTGAGTATGGGCCAGTGCGAAGCGCTTCCTTGCTTAGAGCTTATCCCGGTGATAGCATTATAGGGTGGACTACTTTAGACTTTGGGCCTTTTTATATTCCTCGTGCTAGTGACAGTGTTTCTATGGAAATGCGTACTGTGAAGCTTTACAAAAATGTGATAGAATGGGAACAAAAGGAGCAACTCTTATGCAAGGAGGGAAGTACTTATCTGGGGGATAGTCTGATTAAGGGATATCGTTTTAGGAAAAACTACTACTTTATGGCGGGAGACAGGGTGGAGAATTCCAAAGATTCCCGTTATTGGGGGCTATTGCCGGAAGAATATATTGTTGGAAAGGCTGTCAGAATATGGAAATCAGTAGATAAGAGGACGGATAGAGTGCGATGGAATAGGATATTCAAAAAGATAGAATGATGATAGGGACACATAAAATAAGAGAGGCTACAGTTGTTTTGCTACAGTTTGTAGCTGTTTGTTCACTGCTGAGTATGGTATGTGCGACAACTCCTGAATTGCCTGCGGGAGAAACCATCGGCCAGTGGGTGTGGTTTGGGAAAGCCGTAATGCTTTCGGCGGGATGTATAATCGTTTCTTGTCTGCTACAGCTCTTAGGAAAAACTTTCTGGACAGATGTTTTGTGTTTCCGGAATTTCTTTGTTCATGTGGCTTGGAGCCTGGTATTGTTAGGGATAATTGAAGCCGTTTGGGGCTTGCGGCAATTATATGGATTTTCTGTTTCCGGGCATTCACGGTATGCACTGACAGGTTCTTTCTTCAACCCCGGTCCGTATGGGGGATATTTAGCGATGATATTACCTGTTTGCCTGCATTTGTATTTACGTGCCTGTGAGTGGAAAAGCACAGATGTTCTTCATAAAATAGAAAAAGTGACGGCAGGGCTTGCCGGCATTCTCATCTTATGTGTACTACCGGCTACAATGAGCCGTTCTGCCTGGATTGCTGCTGCGATAAGCTGTGCTTGGGTGGCATATATGCATCGTGACAGACGTAAGTGGGGCGTATTGTGGCGGAGATATAAGAAACGTTACCTTACATGGGGAGTGGTCGGGCTTTTTGTTCTGATATTAGGAGGTGCTGGTATTTTCTTTTTGAAGCCTGACTCTGCTATGGGACGTCTGTTTATGTGGAAAATTACTTGTAAAGCTATCGTAGAACATCCTTGGGGATGTTATGACGGATTTGCTTATGCCTATGGTGAAGCGCAGGAAAAATACTTTGGTAGCGGAGACTATACTGCTTGGGAAGAACGTGTGGCCGGAAGTCCGGAATATGCTTTCAATGAATATCTGGAACTGGCGTTAACTGCCGGAGTTATGATTTGTGTCATGTTCCTCTTGACTATTGGGATAGTTCTGTGGTTAGGGACAAAATGGGGGCGTTATGAAATTTGCGGAGCACTCATATCCTTGCTTGTTTTCTCTTTTTCTTCTTATCCCATGTCTTTTCCGGTTTTCGTGGTAACCGGTATATGTCTGCTGTTTGCTTGTGGAGCCGGTGATGTGGGCGGAAAAATTCTTATTTGCAGCGCTTGTGCACTGATATGGGTAATGGGGCTTAACGGTAAATGGCAACGGGAGGAAGATGCATGCCGGGATTGGGTGTATGCGAGGATGATTTATCATCAGGGAAATTATACTGCTGCCAATGAGGCTTACCATAAGCTCTACCCGCAGTTGGAAGAAAGGGGGGGATTCTTGTTTGAATATGGGCACAGTTTGCATAAGTCCGGTCGTTATGATCAATCTAATTTGCTTCTGGAACAGGCTGTTTTATATAGTACTGACCCAATGGTACTGAATATAATAGGTAAGAATTATCAGGAAATGCAATACTATGAAAGGGCTGAAACCTATTATTGGGCTTCAGTCCACCGTTTGCCGGGGCGGATTTATCCCTACTACCTGCTGGCAAAACTCTATGCGGAACCGGGCTATCGGAATAGGGAGAAGTTTGAGAAGATGCAACGGATTGTATTGACTAAAGAGCCTAAAGTGCATTCCACCGCTATCAGGGAAATGAGGAGCGAGGTGGAAAAGATAGGAGATGACTGGTGTAATACGAAGATTGAATAGGTTAATATGATATAACATGGTGGATATGGATACGTATAAGGATGGTTGGAATGCTTGTCTGCTGTACCGCAATAAACAGTTGACAAAACAATTGAAGGATTATCAGAAGGCTTCGGCATTAGCCGGATGTTCTTCTTCTTTGATAGTGGCGATGGGGCAGTTACTGTGTCTTCATCAAAAACCTGCTTATGGTATAGTTAAGGATGAGGCCGAATGGAGGGATCTGTTTATCGTCATAGACTTATTTTACGGTGGTTGTCTGTCAGAAGAATTAGTGCCATTTAGTTTGAGCGCCCAGGAATTGAGGTTGTGCTATCTGGTACGTGCTCACTTGGATAATAGGACAATCGCTCTTCTATTTAATATAGTTCCCCGGTCGGTATTGAAAGCTAAACAGCGTATAAAAAATAAGTTGGATTTAGCTGCTACGGATAGTTTGGATAAGTATATACAACAATATTGATTTTAATTTTTGCATCAAGTGGTAGCCTGAATATAGTGATAGCAAAAAATCCCCCTTCCCCGTTTTACCGGCAAAAGGAGGATTTCACTTAAAATTATGATGGACTACTTTTACTTCAAGTCTCTTAATTCCCAGCCCAGTGCACTGGCGCCTAAAACGGCTGCATCGGAGTCTTTCAACTCAGACATCAGCAATTTGGCTTTACCTTTATAGATATTCAGCACATTGTCATCGATAGCTTTCTGGATAGGTTTGAAGATATAATCTCCGGATTTGGCCAATCCGCCAAACAGGATGATAGCTTCGGGGCTTGAGAAAGCGATGGCATCAGCAATAGATTCTCCCAGAATAGTACCTGTGAAATTGAAAATATCCTGTGCCAGTTTGTCACCCTGAACGGCTGCATCATATACATCCTTGGAAGTGATGTTCTCTGCAGGGATGGAACGAAGCAGACTTGGTTCAGTGCGTGCAGTCAGGAATTCACGAGCCGTGCGAGCTACACCGGTAGCCGAACAATAAGTTTCCAGACAGCCATGACGTCCGCATCCGCAAAGGCGACCGTTTTCGCGACGAATAATAGTATGGCCCAATTCTCCGGCAAAACCGTCGTGACCATAAACCATCTGACCGTTGATAACGATACCGCTACCTACGCCTGTACCCAGAGTAATCATGATAAAATCTTTCATACCACGTGCAGCGCCATAAGTCATTTCACCGATAGCTGCGGCGTTAGCGTCGTTAGTCAATGCAGTAGGTATACCCAGACGCTCCTCGAACATGGCTGCCAAAGGTATTACACCTTTCCACGGCAAGTTGGGGGCAAATTCGATAGTACCGCTGTAGTAGTTACCATTGGGAGCACCGATACCGATACCTTTGATTTTATCTACACCGCCATTAGCGATAATCAAAGGCAACAGATTCTTGCAGACTGCATCTACATAATCATCTGCTTGATCGTGAGCGCCGGTTTTGATGGAACCGCTTGCAATAATAGTTCCGCGTGCATCCACAATACCAAAGACGGTGTTTGTTCCGCCTATGTCAATACCTACTACGTAGGGTTTTTCCATGCTTGAATTCATGATATTAATGTTTTGTTTAAAGGGTTAGTTAATTAGTATTATGGTTACAAATTACACAAAGAAAAACGACACTTCAAAATCTTTTTGAAAAAAAGTTCACCCTCTTTGCAACTTTTCGTAACATAGCTGCGTCTAATAGTGAAAATTAATAAGAAAACAGACTAAAACAGAGGTATACGTGATACAACTGAAAGACATTAACAAGACCTACAACAACGGAGCACCCTTGCATGTGCTCAAAGGCATCAACCTCGATATCAAGCGGGGTGAGTTTGTTTCCATCATGGGAGCTTCGGGTTCCGGTAAATCCACCTTACTTAATATATTGGGTATTTTGGATAACTATGATACCGGTGAGTATTATCTGAACGGTACGCTGATCAAAAACCTCAGTGAGACTAAAGCGGCTGAATACCGGAACCGTATGATCGGGTTCATCTTTCAGTCGTTTAACTTGATTTCCTTTAAAAACGCAGTAGAGAATGTAGCGCTTCCGCTTTTCTATCAGGGAGTAAGTCGCCGCAAGCGCAACGCCATGGCACTGGAATATCTGGACCGCCTGGGATTGAAGGACTGGGCGCATCACATGCCGAATGAAATGTCCGGCGGACAGAAACAGCGTGTTGCCATTGCACGTGCTCTTATAACGCAGCCTCAGATTATCTTGGCTGATGAGCCGACCGGCGCTCTTGATAGTAAGACTTCTGTGGAAGTTATGCAGATCCTTAAAGATTTGCACAGGACAGGTATGACGATTGTTGTGGTTACCCATGAAAGCGGTGTAGCTAATCAAACGGATAAGATTATTCATATCAAGGATGGTATTATCGGCAGCATTGAAGAAAATCTGAATCATGACGCTTCTCCGTTTGGAAAAGACGGAATCATGAAATAATGGAAGAATCCTTAATTTTTTAATTAATCCAACTATGTTTGATATTTGGCAAGAAATATACGGAACCATCAAGCGGAATAAGTTGCGTACATTCCTCACAGGGTTTGCCGTGGCATGGGGCATCTTTATGCTGATAGTGCTGCTGGGTGCCGGAAACGGTATCATCCATGCTTTCGACCAGTCGTCCTCAGAACGTGCATTGAACTCTATTCGCATTTTCCCGGGATGGACTTCCAAGCCTTATGCAGGGTTGAAAGAAGGACGCCGCGTTCGTCTGGAGAACAATGACCTGGAAGCTACTGAAAAGTATTTCCCCGATTATGTAATTAGTGCCGGCGCTACTGTGCGGCAGAGCAATGTAAACGTAAGTTTCGGGCAGGAATATGTAAATATCTCCCTGATGGGAGTGCATCCTAACTATACGGAGGTGGAAACTGTGAAAACTGCGGACGGGCGTTTTATTAATCAGAATGACTTGAAAGAACGCCGGAAGGTTATAGTTATACATAAGAAGACTGCTGAAATTCTATTCGATAAAACTCATACCGAGCCTATCGGGCAGTTTGTCAATGCAAGTGGTGTAGCATATCAGGTGGTAGGTATTTATAATGACCAGGGAGATCGTGAAGCCAGTGAGGCTTACATCCCGTTTTCCACTTTACAGACTATCTATAATAAAGGCGAACAGCTGAATAATATCATTTTCACTACTAAGAATCTGGAAACAATAGAGAGTAATGAGCTTTTTGAGGCTAATTATCGCAAGGTGATCGGCGCCAACCGTCGTTTTGATCCTCAGGATAACAGTGCTATCTGGATATGGAACCGTTTCACTGATTATATGCGGACACAAAATGCAATGGGAATGCTTCGCACAGCTATCTGGGTGATTGGTATTTTCACATTGTTGAGCGGAATAGTCGGGGTTTCGAACATCATGTTGATTACGGTGAAAGAACGTACTCGCGAGTTTGGCATCCGGAAGGCACTTGGAGCGAAGCCATTGTCTATTCTCTGGCTGATTATTGTGGAGAGTGTCACTATTACTACTTTGTTCGGATACATAGGTATGGTGGCCGGTATTGCCGTCACGGAGTGGATGAATTCAGCCTTCGGCAACCAGACTATGGATGCGGGTATGTTCCAGCAAACCATGTTCTCGAATCCGACCGTAGATTTGGGGATTGCCATTCAGGCTACGCTTACCTTGATTATCGCAGGCACGTTGGCAGGATTCTTTCCTGCAAAAAAAGCGGTGAGTATCAGTCCGATAGAAGCATTGAGAGCGGATTAAGTCGAACGTAAATCGTAAATAGAAATTATGAGAATAGATATAGACTCTTGTGAGGAAATCCTCATCACGATTACAAGAAACAAGACGCGAAGTTTGCTGACGGCATTCGGTGTATTCTGGGGTATCTTCATGTTGGTGGCACTCATCGGTGGCGGACAGGGAATGCAGCAGGCTATGAGTTCCCAGTTTGAAGGCTTTGCCACGAACTCGGCTTTTCTGGTTTCGCAGAAGACGGGAGAAGCGTATAAAGGTTTCCGGAAAGGACGCTGGTGGGACCTGGAACTTTCTGATATAGAGCGCTTGCGTCATGGAGTGGATGAAATAGATGTCATCACCCCTTCCATCGCTTATTGGGGAAGAACGGCTATACACGGAGATAAGAAATATGATTGTAGTGTAAAGGGATTGTATCCTGAGTATGAGCATATAGAACATCAGGAAATGGCTTATGGACGCTTCATCAATGATGTGGATATTAAGGAAGCACGCAAAGTTTGCGTAATCGGTAAGCGTGTGTATGAAAGTTTATTCCGTCCGGGAGAGGATCCTTGTGGAAAGTATATCCGGGTAGATGGCATTTACTATCAGGTTATCGGCATGTGCTCGTCCGAGGGTAACATGAATATCCAGGGACAAGCTTCGGAGGCTGTTACTTTGCCTTATACTACCATGAAGCAGGCCTATAATCTGGGTAACCGGATACATGTGGTGTGTTTCACTGTGAAACCGGGTATTAAGGTGACGGATATTCAGGACAAAGTGGAACGCATTGTAAAGGCGGCTCATTACATATCTCCGGATGATAAGCAGGCGGTGATGATGCTGAATGCGGAAGCCATGTTCTCTATGGTGGATAATCTGATGTCTGGGACTCGTATTCTGATTTGGATGGTAGGTTTGGGAACTTTGTTTGCCGGAGCTATCGGAGTATCGAATATTATGATGGTGACGGTGCGTGAACGTACTACGGAAATTGGTATTCGCCGTGCCATTGGTGCACGCCCGAGGGACATTTTACAGCAGATTCTTTCGGAGAGTATGGTGCTGACGACCATTGCTGGTATGGCAGGTATTTCTTTTGCCGTGCTCGTGTTGCAAGTGTTGGAAGCGGCTGCTAATGATCCGGGGCATATAACTACTCATTATCAGGTCTCATTCGGACTGGCTATAGGTACATGTGCATTGCTGATTGCTTTAGGAGTACTTGCTGGTTTGGCTCCGGCTTATCGCGCTATGGCAATCAAACCTATTGAGGCAATCAGGGACGAATAAATAATTAATAATTAAAAGAGGCTTGCAGTGTGTGGGCGTGATATAAAATAGAAATAAAGAAACAATAATATAATAATAGTATGAAAAAGTATCTGAAAATCGCATTATTGGTAGTTGTAGCTGCCATTTTCATCTTCACGTTTGTATTCCTTTACCAGAAGTCTAAACCCAAGATTACGGTGTATGATACAGTAACTCCGACAGTGGCCGACCTGGAAAAAACGACTGTGGCAACCGGAAAGGTAGAACCAAGAGACGAGATTCTTATCAAACCCCAGATATCGGGTATCATTGACGAGTTGTATAAAGAAGCTGGACAGAGTATACGCAAGGGAGAAGTGATCGCTAAGGTGAAAGTGATTCCCGAACTAGGTACGTTGAACTCTGCCGAGAGCCGTGTGCGTCTGGCGGAACTTAATGCGAAACAGGGCGAAACAGACTTTGCCCGCATAGAGAAGTTGTTTGAAGACAAGCTGATCAGTCGTGAAGAATATGAAAAAGCCGAGGTAAGTGTAAAGCAGGTGCGTGAAGAGTTGCAGACTGCTAAGGATAACCTGGAAATTGTGAAGGAAGGCATTACAAAGAGCAGTGCTTCTTTCTCAAGTACATTGATCCGTTCCACAATTGATGGTTTGATACTGGATGTACCGGTAAAAGCCGGTAACTCGGTGATCATGAGTAACACGTTCAATGATGGTACGACAATCGCTACGGTTGCCAATATGAATGATTTGATTTTCAGAGGTAAAATTGATGAAACGGAAGTCGGTCGTGTTCATGAAGGTATGCCTGTGAAGTTGACAATTGGTGCTTTGCAGAATCTTTCATTTGACGCTATACTGGAATATATCTCTCCGAAGGGAGTAGAAGAAAACGGTGCCAATCAATTTGAGATAAAGGCAGCTATACAGGTGCCCGATACGGTGATGATTCGTTCGGGGTATTCTGCTAATGCGGAAATTGTACTGGAACGTGCACAAAAGGCGCTTACTTTACCTGAAAGTACTATTGAGTTTAGTGGAGACAGCACATTTGTATATGTGATGACGGATAGTGTGCCTGCCCAGAAGTTCGAGCGTAAAGAGGTGAAAGTGGGTATGAGTGACGGTATCAAGATTGTTATCAAAGACGGTGTGGACGGCAAAGCCAAAGTGCGCGGTGCAGAGAAGAAGGATAAATAAATACCGGTGAAGTAACCTTGTATAATTCAATAATAACAGATTATGAAGAAGAACTTAATAATAGGGTGTATGGCTGTCTTTGCTGTCTCGGTGCAGGCACAGGAGGGCTGGACATTACGCCAATGCATCGACTACGCTATAGAACATAATATCAGTATCCGTCAGAGTGCTAATACAGTGGAACAAAGTGCCGTGAGTGTGAATACTGCCAAATGGGCGCGACTCCCGAACCTGAACGGTAGTGCAGGGCAAAGTTGGAACTGGGGACGTACGCAGACGGCCGTAAAAGATAAAGATACAGGTGATTATTCTACTGTTTATGTGAATACGAGCAGCAATAGTACCGATATGTCCTTATCGACTAATATACCTATATTTACAGGGTTGGAGATTCCCAACCAATACGCATTGGCTAAATTGAATCTTAAAGCGGCTATGGCCGACTTGGAGAAGGCGAAAGAAGATATTTCCATTAATATAGCTTCTGCTTATTTACAGGTACTGTTTAATCAGGAGTTGCATACGGTTGCTCTTGGGCAAGTGAAACTGAGTAAAGAGCAGTTTGCTCGCATTTCCCGCCTTGCAGAGTTGGGCAAAGCGTCTCCTGCGGAAGTTGCTGAGGCCAAGGCCCGTGTGGCTCAGGATGAGATGAGTGCTGTGCAGGCTGATAACAACTATCAACTTGCTCTATTGGATCTTAGTCAGCTCATAGAATTGGAAACTCCGGAAGGATTTACATTATCAGCTCCGACTGTAACGCTGGATTTGATTCCTCTGACTCCTCCGGATGAGGTTTATCAAACGGCTTTAACGAATAAGGCTTCTGTAAAGGCAGCGCAATATCGTTTGGCGGGTGCCAAGCATAGCATTCGTATTGCCCAGAGTGATTTCTATCCGCAATTGAGTCTTGGTGGTAGTCTTGGAACAAGATATTATTCTACTATTGACCGTAATTTCAGTCAGCAGTTGCGGGATAATTTCAGTAAGTATGTAGGATTTAGCCTGAGTGTTCCTCTCTTTAATCGCTTCGCTACCCGTAACCGTGTGCGTACGGCACGATTACAGCAAGAGAACTACTCCTTGCAATTGGACAACACCAAGAAAGTGCTTTATAAGGAAATTCAGCAAGCCTGGTACACTGCACTGGCTTCCGAAAGCAAGTATACCAGTAGTAGTACGGCAGCCAATGCCAGTATGGAATCTTTCAAGCTGATGAGTGAGAAGTATGATAATGGCAAAGCTAATGCCGTAGAGTATAACGAAGCGAAACAGAATTTGATGAAAGCCCAGTCTGATGAGTTGCAGGCCAAATATGAATATCTGTTCCGTACAAAGATATTGGACTTCTATAAAGGAATACCGATTGAATAACTTTTTTAGTGTCTTTCTCTTGAAAATCCTTCTTTGGCTGCGAGGCTGGGGGAGGATTTTCTGTATATTTGCCACATGAGTCCTTTTATCAGCATAATTATTCCTTTTTATGGTACGGCAGACCCGGTATTGCTGCAACGCTGTATTACTTCTATCCGTGAACAGGGAATGGAAGAGGGGAGTTATGAAATCATTGTAGCGGACGATAAGAGTCAGACTACGGGGGGAGCACGTAATAGTGGAATGAAACAAGCGCATGGTGAATATCTTTTTTTTGTAGATGCTGATGATATTTTAGTACCGAATACACTTCTTTCTTGCTTTTCTTTGTTGAAACTATATTCACCTGATATTTTAAAATTTGGTTTTCAGGAGTTTACTTGTGTCTCTTCGTTGGAGAAGCAGAATCCGACCAATCAATTGCCGTCTTATGTAGAATACCCATCCGGTGCCCACTTCATGGCGTTAAATAACTTTACGGGAGTTGTTTGGACGCATTTTTTCCGTCGAAGTTTATTGGAGACGTCTTCTCTTTATTTCAGTAAGACAAGCCTTTTTGAAGATGAAGAGTTTGTTGCCAAAGCTTACTTCTTCGCCCGAAAAATGTTGGTGACTTCTTATAAAGTGTATGGTTATTACTGTTCATCTTCTTCTTTAACGCGCATGATTGCTGAAAATGAATGTCGGAGGAGGGTATCTGATTTTAAAGAAATGCTTTTTCGGTTGAAAGCGTTTAGTCAGGCCTGTCAGTCTGACACCTCTGTCGAGCGTTTGGAGGCATTGAATAGACGAATCCATTTTCTTGTTATCGACTATATCCGTCAGATGTGGCGGAATAAATGTAGTATAAATGAGATGAACCGGCAATTAGCTATCCTGAAACAAGAGGGATTAGTGCCTTTGCCCTATAAAAAGTATTCTTGGAAGTATTGTTTGGTTTGTCCTGTCATTAATGTTTATATTCATTTTGTTATATGAAGATATTGTTACTTGGAGAGTTTAGCGGACTGCATTGGAATCTTGCGGAAGGGCTTCGGGCATTGGGGCACGATGTCTGTGTTGCTTCCGATGGTTGTGGTTGGAGGAACTATCCGCGTGATATAGCTCTTGACCGGCCGACGGATAGTTTGCGTGATGGTATCTGTTGCCTTCTCCGTATATTGCGTCATTTGCCGGGTTTTCGGGGATATGATGTTGTGCAGATTATCAGTCCTTATTTTTTGCGTTTACGCAGTGAACGTACTTTGCCTGTTTACCGTTATTTGCAACGGCACAATGGCAAGGTCTTTTTGGGAGCTTTCGGGACCGACTATTATTATATTCGTGCTTGTATGGAAACAAGCATTTTCCACTATTCGGATTTTAAGATCGGAGACCGGTATCGTGATACGGCTTTTAATCAGATTACTCTTCAGGATTGGTATTATGGTGGGGCAGCTCGTGCCACTCGGGCTATAGCCGAAACTTGTAATGGCATTATCGCCTGTTTGTGGGAGTATTACGCTTCCTATCAGCCTTACTTTTCAGATAAGACAGCTTTCATTCCTTTACCTATCGATTTGCGTGAGGTAACATCCCGCGTTCGCAGTGTGCCGGAGAAACTGAATTTCTTCATCGGCATTCAGTCTGCCCGTAGTAATTTGAAGGGGACTGATGTTATGCTGCCCGTTTTGCAAGAAGTGCGGCGTAAGTATTCTGAGCTTTGCCGCATCACTGAAGTGCATGATGTGCCTTATGCCCGCTATCAGCAGTTGATGGATGATGCTGATGTTCAGTTAGATCAGTTGTATTCGTATACTCCTTCCATGAATTCACTATTGGCTATGGCAAAAGGAGTAACGGTAGTGGGAGGCGGTGAGCCGGAGAACTATGAGATATTGAATGAAACAGAACTTCGTCCCATTATCAATGTTCTGCCCGACGAGCAAGATATTTATCAAAAGTTGGAAGATATAGTGCTTCATAAAGAGCGTATTCCGGAATTATCGGCGCAAAGCATTGAATATGTAGCCAAGTATCACGATCATGTGAAGGTGGCCCGCCAATATCTGGACTTCTGGGAAAAACATTAATCATGCATTAGCGGAAATGTATATTACAGGATGGCTACACCCTTTCCCATGGATGGCTACACCCTTTTGTGCAAAGGGCTACACCATCCGGGCGAAAGGGTGTAGCCCTTTTTTGTCAGATAATGGGTTTGATTATCAGCCGTTTCCGGTTTTCTCTTTTCTTAGTGCGGCGATGACGTATTTCCCTTTTGCCAGTACGGTACTCCA
>PPYE01758693.1_pt1 | contig 79206 bp, 69 predicted proteins | sample 1559881 | NCBI WGS metagenome assembly PPYE01 (sample SAMN08240022, study PRJNA423297) | Human gut metagenome, whole genome shotgun sequencing project. | reverse complement strand
TCGAAACTGTACTGAACGAAGTATTCAAGAATTCGGGATACACTTATAAGATCGTGGATAATCAGATCGTAGTATCTACTGTGACTGCAGCTGCCAAGGATGTGCAGGCTGTTCAACAGCAGAAGCAGAGAAAAATTACCGGAGTCGTGAAAGATGCAATGGGTGAAGCCATCATCGGAGCATCTGTAGTAGAAAAAGGTACTACCTCTAATGGTACTATCACTAATATTGAAGGTGAATTTACCTTGAATACTGCCGGTAAGGAACTTCAGATTACTTATATCGGTTACGTACCTCAGACCATCGTACTTAAGCCGGGAGTTAACAATTACAATGTCATAATGAAGGAAGATACAAAAACTTTGGATGAAGTTGTAGTTGTTGGTTATGGTACTCAGAAAAAGGTCAACCTGACAGGTGCAGTATCTTCTGTTGGTACTGAAGAGTTAAAAAGTCGTGTAAATACAGACGTATTAGCATCAGTACAGGGACAGGTTCCGGGTGTTACGGTTATTGCCCGTCCGGATGGTTCTACAAGTATTAACTTCCGTGGTCGCGGTAACTTGGGAACTTCATCACCTCTGTATGTAATTGACGGTGCAATTGCTGATGCAAATTTCTTTTCAAGCCTTGACCCGAACTCTATTGAAAGCATTTCGTTCTTGAAAGATGCAGCATCTTCTGCAATTTACGGTTCGCGTGCTGCTTATGGTGTTGTATTGGTAAAAACAAAAGGTGGTAAAGAAGGTGATTTGAAGGTGACTTATGACGGATATGTAGGTTTTAAATCGGCTCTTTACACTCCTGACGTATTGAGTTCTGAATGGTATGCTCGTTTATCCAACGAAGCCGCATTAAATGATAATCCTAATGCAAAACTTCCTTATACAGACGAGGAAATAGCTAAATTCCGTGATGGTACAGACCCCGATTTGTATCCGAATACAAACTGGTATGATCTTGTATTGAAAGATAATGCTACAATAACAAAGCATACTGTAAGTATCAGTGGAGGTAATAAGGTGAAATATTATACATCTTTAGGATATTTGTATAATGACAAGTTCACTCCTGGAGCTACTACTGATCGTTATAATATGACTACTAATATCTCGGCTGATGTTAAGGAGTGGTTGGCATTCCGTGCAAATATCAACTATAACCAAACCTATAACGATAATTCAAAAGGTGGAGTCAGTTATGTAGAAATGTTGACTGTTCCTTCTACTTATGTGGCTCGTCAAAGTAATGGTGAATATGGTAGTTATGAAGCCGGTAAACCAGCTTCACAAGTAAGTATGCAACGTAATCCATTACGGCGTATTGAGTCAGGCGACTGGTCGAATAGCAGAACGCAAAATACTTTAATGGATTTTGCTTTAGATTTGAAGCCTGTAAAAGGTTTGACTGTTACGGGTGAAATGTCTTACCGTATTTGGGATTACAAAGCTAAAACATATACTGCAAGTCGTTCGAAGATTAAAGATTTCCTTACCGGTCAGGAACTGAACGGTACACAGGTTGCTGTTGAGAACTCTAAGATGGAATATGATTGGCAAGAGTCTACCCGCTTGATATACAATGGGCTGGCTAATTATACTTGGAGTAAAGACATTCATAACATCAATGCATTACTGGGTGTGTCTTATGAACATTATCAGTTCCAGAAACAGAAATCTTCACGTAAGAATTTTCCGACTAACAATATGACGGATATGAACGGTGGTTCAAGTGCATCAAGTGATACGCATACAGAAGGTGGCAGCAATGAAAATAAATTGATGTCTTACTTCGGACGTGTGAATTATACATTGATGGACCGTTACTTGTTAGAGGTAAATATGCGTGCTGATGCTTCTTCACGTTTCCATAAAGACAATCGTTGGGGATACTTCCCTTCATTCTCAGCCGGATGGCGTGTAAGTGAGGAAGGATTTATGAAAGATATCGAATGGATTGATAATTTGAAGATCCGCGGGTCTTGGGGACAGTTAGGTAATATTAACAACGTAGGTGATTATGACTACTTCTCTTCTTATATCCAGGGTGATAACTATAACTTTAATGATGTAGTAGGAAACGGTATCATTGAAGCTAAACCCGCTAATAAGAATTTAGGATGGGAAACCGTTACTATCACAGATATCGGCCTTGATTTTGATGTACTGAACGGTAAACTGCGTTTTACAGCGGACTGGTATAATAAAGTGACGGATGATATCCTGTTGGGTTATAGAGTTCCAATGGAAGTCGGTATTAAAAAAGATTACTGGCCTTCACAGAATATCGGTAGTGTAAGTAACAAAGGTCTGGAAATAGGTATTACACATAATAATACAATTGGCGAGTTTACTTACTCTGTAGGAGCAAACTTCACTCGTAATTGGAACAAAGTAACTAATTTGGGTGGGGTAGATGATTTGTATGATGGTAGCTCTACATGGATTGAAGCAGTAGGACAACCTATCGGAACATTTTATGGTTTCCGTACAAACGGTCTGTTGACTCAAGAGGATATTGACAGTGGTAACTATATTACTGATGGTATTAAGCCTAATGCGGGTGATATTAAATATGTCGATTTGAATGATAATGGAAAGCTGGATGCCGGTGACAAAGACTTTATCGGTTGTGATGTTCCTAAATTCACATATGGTGTGAACTTGAATCTGCAATATAAAGGCTTTGAGTTGAGTATGTTTGGGCAGGGAGTTCAAGGTACCAAAGTGTATTTCTGGCAAGAACAGGCTTGGGCATTCTCTGACTATGCCAGCCCCCGTAAATGGCACTTACAGAGATGGACTACCGAGAATCCGAATCCGAATGCTGCTTATCCTAGAATTTATTCTCGTACCAGCTCACACTCTACTTTCAATAACCGCTTATCTGATTTCTGGTTATTTAATTCAGACTATTTCAGAATCAAGAATATTACTTTCGGTTATACATTCCCAAAAGCGATGTTAAGCAACATCAGTCTGGATGCATTGAAAGTATATGTAGCAGCTGAAAATCCGTTTACTATCCGTGGTGATCATCGCATGAAAGATTTTGATCCAGAATCTGCTACCGGTCGTGGTAGTATGGTTCGTGGAACGAGAACTATATCACTTGGTGTTAACGTTACATTCTAAAAAGAAAGATTATTATGAGACAATTTGGTAAAACAATAAAATATTTAACGCTTTGCACTCTGATCGGTGCAACGGTTACAAGTTGCGATCTGGATGTAAATCCACCTTCTAACATTGCAGCTGAAACCTATTGGAAGACTTCAAAAGATGCCTGGTACAATTTGAATGCTGTATATGCCAATACAATATCTGGAGTCGGGGTATATGGTGAAACTTATACTACTGATGGCTATTGCCAATACTCTTGGGAGTCTGCAGGAGCTATTTTCCAGCAGGATGGATTTAGTGCATTGAATGATGAAGGATGGAATTTTGAAGCGATCCGCAAATGTAATGTGTACTTGAATGAAGTAGATAATTGCGACATGGATGCGGCACTTAAAACACGTACCAAAGCTGAAGTGCGTACGATGCGGGCATTACAGTACTTAGCTATGACTATGACGTTCGGAAAAGTACCTATCATTACAGATGTACCTGCTTATGATACTCCGAATGTGCCGCGTGATGAAGTGAGTAAAGTTCGTGAATTCATTCTTAAAGAACTGACAGAAGCTGCAGCAGATCTTCCTGAGTCTTACAGCGGAGGTGGTGAGTTTAATGAAAAAGGACGTATCACTAAATACGCTGCTTTATCTATTAAGGCTAGAGCTGCGCTCTATTTCGGACAATATGATGTGGCTGAAGCTGCAGCTAAGGATGTGATAGGTAGCGGTAAATATTCATTGTGGAGAATCACCAATCTTACAGATGCTCAGAAGAAGGAAGGTGAAGAGATGTCTATTTATGTAGATTTTGCAGATGAAGCTGCGAAAGAGAAGTTTGTGAAGGGCATGTTTAATTACGAATCTTTATGGTTCACTGAAAATGCTACAGTAGATAATCCTGAGTATATCTTGGCTCGCCAGTATGTTGATCCTGATCAGGAAGATTGGGTGCGTTATACAGCAATGCGTCCTAATCAGTTGGGAGGTTGGTCATCTGTAACTCCGACACAGAATCTGGTAGATGCTTATTGGAGTGCCGATGGTCATACTGTTCCTGCCGCTCCTTCTATTGAGGCACGTGCTGCGGCTTATGATAAGATAGTTGCCGATGTAAAAAAAGAAACAGCAGAAGAAGGTTCTACTCCTTTCCTGACATTTGTAGCTAAGAAGACTGCTGATGGAACATTGACAAAATATGACTATATGAAAGAGTATCGTAATCGCGATAGTCGTATGTATGCGTCTATTCTGTTTCCATTCAAAACATGGCATGAAACAAACTATGGTGCCGGATATGCTTATGAATGGATTAAGGGTGGTAACAATGAATCGAAGACCGGTTTTAACTATCGTAAGATGGTTGCATTAACTACAGACTCAAAAGATAATGCTAATGCTACGGGTGACTATCCGTGTATTCGTTATGCTGAGATTCTGTTGATTTATGCTGAAGCTCATACACAAACAACGGGTTATGATCAGAGTGTGCGTGATGCCTTGAATGATTTGCGTGATCGTTGCGGTATGCCGGATGTACCTGCTACATTAACTAAGGATGAAGCTCTTAACTTGATTCGTCGTGAACGTCGTGTAGAATTGGCGGGTGAAGGTTTCCGTGGAGACGATATGACTCGTTATGAAGATTCTTATTGGGAAAGTGAGATGAATAATGTGCCTATCTCTATGCCTGATGGTGAAACCGTGATAACTATGAAATGGAGTTCACGTATGCGTCTGAAACCGATCCCTCAGACTGCCATTACTCTTAATCCATTATTGGAAAATGATCAGAACCCGGGATATTAATTTAACACAGATATCTCTTAATTAAAGATTGAAAAAAAGGGATCGGTTTTAAAACCGGTCCCTTTTCTTGTTTTTATATAGTTTTAATTATTTTCCCATGCTCCTCTTGTAAAATCCGGTATTTCTACAGGAATACTGCCGTTTAATACCGATTGCTCGCTTAGTTCTGTGATGCATGACCATTCGGCGGCATCGTATACATCCATATCCAATGGGAGCCCGTTGCGCAGGCAATGAATCAAACGGCAATCCATGACATAATTCATTTCATTGGGCAGATTTCTCCGATGGGCTTCTGCACCGTAAGTAGCTGTAAAAGGGTGTTTGTAGCGTTCCATAATATCTTCAAGCGCTTTTCCTTCGAGAGGAGCACTTGCATCGGGCTCAAGGGCGATACAGGGAACGGGATACTTCTGGGCAAAGCCTTCCGTACCACAGATTGTATGGAGGCGGCTGTACGGGCGTGGAGTGACGACATTATACTGAACCATGATACTCTTGCCTTTCATTGTGTGAATCAAGGTGGTGTTCATATCTCCCAACCGATACTTTTGACGGGCTTCGGGAGAATTTTCTCCGAATGTCTTACGGGCGTACGACGTCATGCCGGCTTGCAGACTCGATAATGAAACGAGATAATTCATGCGGTCTCCCCGATGAATATTCAGTACCTGGCAAATGGGGCCTAAGCCGTGAGTAGGATAGGGGTTACCGGTATGCTCTATGCTATATTTCCTCCCCCAATGATTGTGAAATCCTCCTTTACTTTCGTCGGCGAAGTAGATAGAGCGCAGATCATGTATGTATGCTCCCTCTACGTGCGTTATCTCTCCGAATACACCCTGTTGTGCCATATTCAGTGTGGTCAATGCAAATGGATCGTAGCAACAGTTTTCAAGCATCATACAGTGTTGCCTTGTCTTCTCGGCTGTATCTACCAGCTTCCAGCATTCTTCTACGGTCATGGCTGCCGGAACTTCGATGGCTACGTGTTTACCGTGTTCCATAGCATAAACTGCCATGGGAGTATGTGTCAGCCAATCGGTACAGATAAACACCAGGTCAATATCATTCCGTTCACACATTTGTTTCCATCCATCCGCCCCGGTATAACCATCCGGCTGGGGATAGCCTGCTTCCCAGAGAATTTTCTGCGCTTTAGTCAGGTTACCTTCCCTGATTTCGCATAGTGCTTTAATCTCGATTCCTTCGATTTGCAGATAACGCTGTAAAGTCAATACACCTCTATTGCCAAGCCCAATGAAAGCAAGGCGCACAATGGGGATGGGAGATGGATTCGAACCACCGAAGTCGAAAGACAGCAGATTTACAGTCTGCCCCATTTGGCCACTCTGGTATTTGCCCTTTTGTTCGCTTTTGAGTCCCTTTGCTTTCTCTTAAGTAGGTTTGTTTCTCAATTGCGATGCAAAGATACAACTATTTATTTAAACTCCAAACAAAATCGATCATTTTTATTGCAGTAATTGCACATTCGTCTCCTTTATTACCCAGTTTGCCGCCGGCTCTATCTTCAGCCTGCTCCATGGTATTGGTAGTAATTAATCCGTAAATAACTGGTATATCGCCAGTTGCATTCAGTTGTGCGACACCTTGTGTCACTCCCATGCAAACATAATCAAAATGTGGAGTATCTCCTTTAATTACGCAACCAATGATAATAATTGCATCTACATCGCAATTTTCCATCATTTGATTGGCGCCGAAAGTTAGTTCGAAACTTCCCGGTACTGTTTTCACCAGAATATTTTCTTGCTTTGCTCCGTGTTTCTTTAAAGTTTTCACAGCTCCGTCCAGCAGGGCGCCGGTGATATGGGCGTTCCATTCGGAAACAACGATACCGAATTTCATTTCTTCTGCATTCGGAACCGAATTAAAATCGTAATCAGATAAGTTATGATATGCTGTTGCCATAATATATATGTTTTTGGTTGGTTTAAAAAAAGCTACCCAGGTTCGTTTGGGTAGCTTTCTATATAATAAGGTATATACCCCGTTATTATTTTTTCAGCAGTTTGGCTTGCTCGATGTACTTATCGATGTCCATAGCCTGATAAGACTGGAAGTATTTGTCTTTGATCTTGGTGAAGGCTTTTACAGCATCATCGTTTTTGCCTTGCTTCATCAGGATTTCTCCGGCTTGCAGTAGGAAGATGGGGCTCAGAGTGCTGTTATCAGCATTGTCTGCTGCTTTCAGAAGGGTTGAAGCTGCTTTGTCGAGTTGGCCTAACTGAGCGTAGCAGTTGCCAATGGCACCCTGAATGGCAGGAGCCACCATCTGGTCGTCTCCGCTGAAGTCGTCGAGTGCTTTGATTGCTTCGTCATATTTACCTAAATTCTGGTAGCAGATGCCGGCGTAAGCTTTTGCCAGGTTGGCTGCTTTGGTTCCGCTGAATTGATCGGCTACTTTTAGGAAACCGATAGAACCGATACTATCACCGTTCAGTGCCTGCTCGTATGCGCTTTGTTCAAAGTACTGTTCGCTTTTGAAAAGAGCAGCCTGCGCTTTTTCTTCACGGGGTTCTGCATAGAAATTCTTGTAGAGGATCACGCCTGCTACGATTACGATTACGGCTACAACGGCGCCAATGATTGCTTTTTTGTTTTTAACAAGAAATGCTTCCGACTGTGTCAGTGCATCTTCCACATTCAGTTCGTTGTTGTGGTTCTTTTGTTCTGCCATTTTTATATGATTCTTTTTGTTATTTTTTCAACTGGATATTTTGGTCAGCAAAAGTAGTTTTTTTATATATATAAACGAAATTTAGAGGCATCTTTTTTTGTTTTACGGCCTAAAACCCCGAAAATCTTTCTACTTTTGTAACCAAACTCAATGTGCATACATGATACTGAAGCGTATATCTATACTGAATTATAAGAATCTGGAGCAGGTGGAACTGAATTTCTCGGCTAAGTTGAACTGCTTTTTCGGACAGAACGGGATGGGAAAAACCAACCTGCTCGATGCTGTCTACTTTCTGTCTTTTTGTAAAAGTGCCGGAAATCCGATTGATTCGCAGAATATTCGTCACGAACAGGACTTTTTTGTGATTCAGGGGTTCTACGAGGCGATGGACGGAACGCCTGAGGAGATTTATTGTGGAATGAAGCGCAGGTCGAAAAAACAATTCAAACGCAATAAGAAAGAATATTCCCGTTTGTCGGATCACATCGGATTTATTCCCTTGGTAATGGTTTCGCCGGCCGATTCGGAATTGATAGCCGGTGGTAGTGACGAGCGGCGCCGGTTTATGGATGTGGTTATTTCACAGTATGACAAAGAGTATCTGGATGCTTTGATTCGTTACAATAAAGCATTGGTGCAACGAAATACGCTGCTGAAGAGTGAACAGCCGGTGGAAGAAGAATTGTTTTTGGTTTGGGAGGAAATGATGGCACAGGCCGGTGAGGTGGTGTTCCGGAAGCGGGAGGCATTCATCAGTGAGTTTATCCCTATATTCCAGTCATTCTATTCGTATATCTCGCAGGATAAGGAGCAGGTAGGGCTGACTTACGAGTCACATGCAAGGGGGGCTTCTCTGCTTGAAGTCTTGAAGGAGAGTCGGGTACGGGATAAGATTATGGGATATTCACTCCGGGGGATACATAAGGACGAGTTGAATATGTTACTGGGTGACTTTCCCATTAAAAGGGAAGGTTCACAGGGGCAGAACAAGACTTATCTGGTAGCGTTGAAGCTTGCCCAGTTTGATTTTCTGAAACGTACGGGAAGCACGGTACCTTTGTTGCTGTTGGATGATATTTTCGACAAGCTGGATGCTTCGCGCGTAGAACAAATCGTGAAGTTGGTAGCGGGTGACAATTTCGGGCAGATTTTTATAACGGATACAAATCGTGAGCATTTGGATCGTATATTATATAAGGTAGGCAGTGATTATAAAATGTTCCGTGTAGAAAACGGGGCAATTAATGAAATGGAGGAAAAAGACCAATGAAACGGAATGATGCGGAGCCTATTGGCAAACTGATTCAGAAATATCTACGTCAAGAGAGTCTGGAATCTCCACTGAACGAACAGCGTTTGCTGGATTCGTGGGAAACAGTGTTGGGACCTACTATAATGTCGTATACAAGAGATTTATATATTCGTAATCAAGTATTATATGTGCATTTGACTTCTGCTGCCCTTCGTCAGGAGTTGATGATGGGAAGGGAACTGCTGGTTCGTAATCTTAACCAGAAAGTCGGTGCTACGGTGATTACTAATATTATTTTTCGCTGACAGCCGTTATCTCTACCAAGAACGAAGGCTCTGTTTGATACAAACAGAGCCTTCGTTTTGGGTTAACAGAGCTTCTGTCCGGAGTGGATAAAGCCTCTGTTTCAGTGAAACGTTGTTTGCTTAATATTCCAGGAATGGAATGGTATCTATGACCGGCATTTTCAACTCTTTCAGCTCTTTGCAAGCCCGGTCGTAATAGACCGGATTTTCTAAATCGAGATTGTTGTGTGCATCCAGTCCGATGATGGCCGTACATCCTTCATTGGCCGCAATGTGCCAAAACTGTGGACAGGGATAGGTCATTATTCCCCGGGCTTCATTGGTGGCCATATAACCGACATTGTATTCCAACGGGATGTTCAGTCGTGCCGCAGCCCGGCAGATGTGGCGGCTAATGCTGGTACAATGTGTATCGAATTTCGGATAGGAGCGCATAAAGAGGTCGGGGTGGGCCAGATAGGCGAATAGTCCGCTCTCCATTCCTTCAATAGAGCTTTCCTCATAGAGGGCGAGCATGTCCCGATTGGTAGTGTGGTGTCCGAAGTATGGAAACTTTTCGTCGGTGTGGTAATGATGGTTCCCAAAAAGGATGTAGTCCAACCGGTACTCTCTGATGATTTCTTTCAGCCAATGGGTGTATTCGGGAAAATATTCGCATTCCAATCCGATTCTGATACTGATCCGGTTGCGGTATTTTTCTTTCAAGGCGCGGATACTTTCTACGTATTCCGGTAATTCCTCCGGCAGCATACGTATATCTGATACAAAGTCCGTATGATACTTCCACGGACTATGGTCAGAGAAGCCCAGTTCCTGAAAACCACCTTTGATAGCGCTGCGCACATAGTCTTCGTCGTCTCTTACGGCATGCATACAGCGAGCGGTATGTGTATGATAATTCGTTTTCATTGCGCTATGACGGTATCCATGCGGAAGTCAAATTCTTCTGCAGGAACTTCTTCAATCAATTGAAACGGGAAACAAATTCCGGCTTTGGGTGCCGCGATTTGAGGGAGTAAGCGGTCATAATAACCTTTGCCGCGCCCTAAACGATGTCCGTGCCGATCAAAAGCGACACCCGGAATGACTGCCAGATCGATCGCCCGGTAATCGGTGAATCGTGTTCCTGTCGGTTCGGCAATGCCATACGAACTTATGGCAAGATCCTGAGGTCCTGTGTAGACACGTAGTTCCAATTCGTCACCTATCACTACGGGAAGTATAATTTTCTTTAACCGGCTCCATTTCTCAATGAAGGCGTGAGTCTGTACTTCGTCCTTCATTGAGTGATAGAGCAGTATGGTATGCCCTTTTTGGAATTCAGGGTATGCTTCAAGGGTGGTTAGCACCTTCTCCGACAATGCCTTAAGCGTAGAGTCGGAGTATTTCTTCTTCTCCTGTGCTATCCACTTGCGCAGTTGTTTTTTTCTTTCCATCTTTCTTTTCCTCCTTTTGAGGTTCTACGCTGACGGGAGCCTTGGGGAATGCTTCTCCGCTCTCAAGTAGTTCGACAGCCTTTTTCACAGTCTGATCGCTTTGGTTGAGATATTGAATATAGGCTTCTTTTCCCAGCATATTGTAGATGATATTACCGTAAATGCTCTTTTCCAGTAACTTATATGATTTCTGAATCAGAATATTTCTCCGTTTGACTCCTTTGCTGTCAGCATAGCGTATGAACTGTTCGACCAGTCCCTGGCGGCGCAGGTAGTTCAACAATGATTCTTCATCTTCATATTTCTTCAGCTTATCGCGGTTGTTGTCCGTATAGTGGAACGTGAACTGAATGGTAAGTCCCTTACTCAGTACCTCGGTCAGATATGAAGTAACACCCGTTGTATCTTGTGGAACGAATACATCCGGCATGATACCGCCACCACCGTATACCGGACGTCCCAGAGCTGTAGAGTAGCGCAGATTTTCGTCGAGCTTGATACTGTCTTTCGAGAAGTATTCTCCATGTTCATAACGCGTCAGCCAATCCATTTCGTAGTTGCGGTCTTTGCCATTCTGGTAAGGACGTTGGATACAGCGTCCGGATGGAGTATAGTAGCGGGCAATGGTCAGGCGGATAGCTGAGCCGTCGCTGAAATCGATGGGTTGCTGTACCAGACCTTTGCCGAACGAACGGCGTCCTACAACCATACCGCGGTCGTTATCCTGGATAGCACCGGTAAAGATTTCGCTGGCTGAAGCCGAACCTTCGTCGATCAGTACGATGATAGGCATCTTCTGGCAGCTGCCTGTTCCGTTGGCAAACTCGTCGGCACGAGGATATTTGCGTCCTTCTGTGTATACGATCAGTTTACCTTCGGGTAGGAATTCGTTGACCATGCGCACTGCGGCTTCCATGTATCCTCCTGTGTTGCCACGTAAGTCGATAATCAGCCCTTTGCAGTTCTTATGATTCAGGAGAGCAATAGCGTTCAGTAGTTCCACATGTGTGGTACGACCGAATTTACTGACTTGTATATAGCCGAAGTCATCTGTCAGCATATAAGCTGCGTCGATGGTGTTTTGCGGAATATCACCACGTGTGATGGTGAAGTTCAGAAGTTCTTTCTCTGTAGCACGTTTCACGCCCAGTTTCACTTGAGTACCCTTCGGGCCTTTCAGAGTGCGCATGGCACGTTCATTGGTCACTTTCTTCCCTACGAATAAACTGTCGTCCACCATTACGATGCGGTCACCTGCCATCAGTCCTACTTTTTCCGAAGGACCTCCCTGAATAACGCTGTTCACGTGTATGGTGTCGTCCTGGATGGTGAACTGGATACCGATACCGCTGAAACTGCCTTCCAGTTCCGATGTCACTTCTTCCAGATTTTGTGCCGGGATGTAGGTGGAGTGGGGATCCAACTCTGCCAGAATCTGTGGCATTGCCTTCTCCACGAGGTCGGTCATGTTGACAGTGTCCACGTACTGGTCGTCGACAATGCGTAGCAGGGCATTCAACTTGTTTGAAGATCCGTTGATAATGCCGAGCCGGTTGCCGGCAAAGTGCTTGGCATAAAATGTACCTATCAGAATTCCGATTACCACACTGATAGCAATGATGACAGGGGTAAATCGTGAAGAGTTCTTTGTACTCATATCTTTAATCATTATTGGCTACAGACGACAAACTGCAGGGTAGAGCTGTGTTGTAGTCAGTTATTTATGTATCTTGTTTCATTTTTCACTTGTATCGACGAAAACGACTTCGATACCTGCACGTTTCAGCAATTCTATTCCGTCTTCCAGGCGGTAGTGCTCGGAGTATACCACTCGTTTGATGCCTGCCTGTATAATGAGTTTAGCACATTCGATGCAAGGCGAAGCTGTAACATACATCGTGGCTCCGTCACTGCTGTTGTTGGAGCGTGCTATTTTGGTGATGGCATTGGCCTCGGCGTGCAGGACATAGGGTTTAGTCACATTGTTATCATCTTCACAAATATTCTCAAAGCCCGATGGCGTCCCATTGTATCCGTCCGAGATAATCATCTTATCTTTGACAATCAGCGCTCCTACCTTACGGCGCTGACAATAAGAATTTTCCGACCAGATGGCAGCCATTCGGATATAACGTTTGTCTAAATCTGATTGTTTTCTGTTTGCTGTGTCCATTCGCTGCTATATTATTTATCAACATGAAATACAAGACATAAGTCCCTGCCTCCCTCATCCTTGTAATAGATGAAAAGGTTATCGTAATTTCCTTTATACGAAGTAGCTCTGTTGAGCCCTTCGACAAACTTGTTGCTGAATCCTAACGGATCACTTTCAGAACCTTTTACTGAGGCGGAGAAGGCATTGCTTTCACCGTTGGCGCTCCAGGTTCCTGTATAGGTATGTGTCAGAAGCGTTCCGTTAAATTTTCCGCTGATGACATTGTCTATGTTTTCTCCCTCAAACTTGATGGTGTATGCACCCTCCTTATTGATATAATTCTTGATGGACTGCTCGTATTTATCTTTGTCACCCCAGAAATCATAAGGTTTATGATCATTCTTTTTAGTTATGTACGTCAGTTTCCATACTTTTCCGGTAAAGATACCATTCACATCGTCCGAATCATTGCATCCGCATACAAAAGGGAGCATCAAAAGTAGTAATAATAAGTATTTATATTTCATATCTTTCTATTTTTTTTATTCCGTTTCTGATAAGTAATGCATCGATGGTAGGCTCTTGTCCCCGGAAACGTTTATATAGTACCATCGGGTGTTCTGTTCCTCCTTTCGACAAGATGTTACTTCGGAAGGAGTCAGCTACGTCTTTGTTGAAGATTCCTTTTTGCTTGAACAGAGAGAACGCATCCGCATCCAAAACCTCCGCCCATTTGTAGCTATAGTATCCGGCCGAATATCCTCCGGCAAATATGTGTGAGAACTGAGTGCTCATACAAGTTTCCGGTACCATAGGCAGTATCTGTGTTTTGGACCATGCTTGGCGTTCGTACTCTTTTACGTCTCCGTCGAATGGAGTGTTGCGGGTATACCATGCCATGTCCAGCAGACCGAAGCTGACTTGGCGGAGGCAGGCATACGCTACATTAAAGTTAGAGGCATCTACCAGTCTCCGGATTAATTCGTCGGGCAAAGGCTCTCCTGTCTGATAATGGCTGGCAAAGGTATGAAGAAACTCTTTCTCGATGCCGAAGTTTTCCATAATCTGTGAGGGGAGTTCTACGAAATCCCAATAGACATTCGTCCCGCTCAGGCTCTGGTAAGTTGAGTTGGCAAACATTCCATGCAAAGCATGTCCGAACTCGTGGAGGAAAGTTTCTACTTCGTCATAAGTCAACAAAGCCGGTTTGCTTTCTGTCGGCTTGGTGAAGTTCATCACTACCGATACGTGCGGGCGACTGTTCTCGCCTGTGCTTTCTATCCATTGGCCTTTGAATTCTGTCATCCAGGCACCGGAGCGTTTACCTTCACGCGGGTGAAAATCCGTATAGAGCACAGCAAGGAAATTACCGTCTTTGTCCATTACTTCATAAGCATCCACATCCTTATGATATACCGGAATATCGGGGTTCTTGTGGAATGTGATTCCGTATAATCGAGTGGCTAATCCGAAGACTCCCGCTTTCACTTTGTTCAGTTCGAAGTAGGGACGAAGCATCTCTTCGTTGATGTTGAATTGCTGATCCTTCAGCTTGTTGGAGTAGTAGCTCCAATCCCAGGGCATTATCTCAAAATCGTCTCCCTGCTCTTTGCGGGCTAACTCCTGTACTGCTTCATATTCTTTGCGTGCTGTGGGAGTATAAGCATCCAGCAGTTGGTTGAGAAGGGTATATACAGCATCGCTGGTTTCGGCCATGCGTTTCTTCAGTGTATACTCTGCATAATTGTCATAACCCAGTAATTGTGCGATTTCCATATGGATATTGACTATCCTTTTTACAATTTCCAGGTTGTTATATTCATTATTGTGCGTGCACTTCGTATTGTAGGCCATATAGAGTTCGCGGCGTAAATCGCGGTTATCGGCATACGTCATAAAGGGGATGTAACTGGGGGCATGCAGTGTGAATACCCATCCATTCACTCCTTTTTCCCGTGCTGTTTCGGCTGCGGCTTCTATAGCACTTTCAGGCAGACCGTCCAGTTGGCTCTTGTCTGTCAGTGCCAGCTGATAGTTATTGGTTTCTTTCAGGTTGTTTTCGCTGAAGTCCAACGTTAGTTTGCTCAGCTCTCTGGTTAATTCACGGTATTTTTCTTTGGCTTCGCCTTGTAGGTTGGCTCCGCGACGTATGAATCCGTCATAGGCATTTTCCAGAAGTTTCATTTGTTCCGGAGTCAGTCCTAAAGAATCTTTCTGCAGGTATACAGCTTTGATGCGTTCAAACAGTGCCTCGTTCAGGCTGATGTTATTACTGTGCTCACTTAGCAGCGGCACCATTTCCTGGGCAATCTGCTGCAAGTCATCATTAGTTTCGGCACTGCGTAAATTGCCGAATACGGTTGTTACCCGGTCGAGTAATTCTCCGGACTGTTCGTAGGCCAGAATGGTGTTAGCAAATGTAGGAGTTTCCGGATTGTTGACGATGGTATCTATTTCTGCTGCCTGACGGCTGATACCTTCGCGAATGGCCGGTTCATAATGTTCTGTTTTTATTTTATCAAAAGGAACGGTTCCATGCGGAGTTGTATATTTCTCGAAGAATGGATTTTGTGCATTTGCTATATTTGTCATATCAAGTAATATCAATGTTACATTTACAAAATTACAAATTTCACCACAGAGTATCACAGACTTCCGTATAGTTTTCTTCTTATTTAACGTGTTTCACTGTAGTTTTTGCTATGGGAGACGGAGAGAAGAGCAGAACTGTAAAATAAGCATTCCGTGTCTTCGTACGTTTTTTAGGGTGAGCTGTAAAATAAAAAAGCTGTTCCGGTTTCCCGAAACAGCTTTCCATATATTGTATCTTAGCTTGATTATTTAGCAGCGATAACGCGAGCCATTTCACAAACTTTGTTTGAGTAACCCCATTCGTTGTCATACCAAGAAACAACTTTAGCGAAGTTAGAATCCAAAGAGATACCTGCTTTAGAGTCGTAGATTGAAGTGTTAGCGCAACCACGGAAGTCAGTTGAAACAACTGCATCTTCAGTGTAGCCCAGGATACCCTTCAATTCGCCTTCAGAAGCTTCCTTCATAGCAGCGTTGATTTCTTCCATTGTAGCAGCTTTTTCCAAAACAACTGTCAGGTCAACTACAGAAACGTCAGAAGTCGGAACGCGGAATGCCATACCAGTCAGTTTACCGTTCAATACCGGCAATACTTTACCTACAGCTTTAGCAGCACCTGTAGAAGACGGGATGATGTTTTCCAGGATACCACGGCCACCTCTCCAGTCTTTCTTAGAAGGACCGTCTACTGTTTTCTGAGTAGCAGTAGCAGCGTGAACTGTAGTCATCAAACCTTTAACGATACCGAACTTGTCGTTCAATACTTTAGCGATAGGAGCCAAGCAGTTAGTAGTACAAGAAGCGTTAGAGATAATGTCCTGTCCAGCGTATGAAGTGTGGTTTACACCATATACGAACATAGGAGTAGAGTCTTTAGAAGGAGCAGACATGATAACTTTCTTAGCACCAGCCTGGATATGTTTGCGAGCTGTTTCGTCAGTCAGGAAGAAACCAGTTGATTCAACTACAACGTCAGCATCAACTTCGTTCCATTTCAAGTTAGCAGGATCCATCTCTGCAGTCAGACGGATTTTGTTTCCGTTTACAATCAGAGCACCGTCTTCTACAGCAACTTCGCCTTCAAAACGACCGTGTACTGAATCATATTTCAGCATGTATGCCAAGTATTCAGCATCCAACAAGTCGTTAATACCTACGATCTGAATGTCGTTACCAAAGTTCTTAACTGCTGCACGGAATACCATACGTCCGATACGGCCAAAACCGTTAATACCTACTTTAATCATTTTGTTTAAACTTTTAAGGGTTTTATAATATTTGTTCAAATACTTTTCTAAATTCGCATTTGTTTCATTAGAATGCGGTGCAAAAGTAAGAAAATGTTTTTATATTCGCATATTAAATTCATATTAAATATAAAAAAAGATGGGAAAAAGTACTTTTTTACAAGACTTTAAAGCTTTCGCCATGAAAGGGAATGTGGTGGATATGGCTGTCGGTGTGATTATTGGTGGTGCCTTTGGCAAAATCGTTTCGTCGGTTGTAGCCGATATCATTATGCCTCCCCTGGGGTTACTCATTGGGGGAGTGAACTTTACGGACTTGAAATGGGTAATGAAAGCTGCGCAGTACGGAGCCGATGGGAAAGAAACTGCGGCTGCTGTTACCTTGAATTATGGTAACTTTCTGCAAGCAACTTTCGATTTTCTTATTATCGCTTTTTCTATATTCTTATTTATTAAACTGATTACAAAGCTGACCCAGAAGAAAGCTGAGGCGCCTGCTGCTCCTGCTGCACCGCCCGCACCTACAAAAGAAGAGATATTGTTGACTGAAATACGTGATTTATTGAAAGAAAAGCAGTAATTTTGCGCCAAATTCATAACATATCTATATATGCAAGAGAAAATTATAATACTTGATTTCGGTTCACAGACCACGCAGCTTATCGGTCGCCGGGTGCGCGAGTTGGATACGTATTGCGAGATTGTCCCCTATAACAAGTTCCCCAAAGACGACGAAACTGTCAAGGGAGTGATTCTGTCGGGAAGCCCCTTCTCCGTGTATGACGAGAGTGCGTTCAAGGTTGATTTGAGCGAAATCAGAGGTAAATACCCCATTCTGGGCATCTGCTATGGTGCACAGTTTATGGCGTATACCAATGGTGGCAAAGTAGAACCGGCAGGTACCCGTGAGTATGGACGTGCTCACCTGACTTCTTTCTGCAAGGACAATGTGTTGTTCAAAGGTGTGAGAGAGGGTACGCAGGTATGGATGAGCCACGGTGATACCATTACTGCTGTTCCTGAGAATTTTAAAACGATTGCGTCTACAGACAAAGTGGCTATTGCCGCTTATCAGGTGGAAGGTGAACAAGTGTGGGGCGTACAGTTCCATCCGGAAGTTTTCCACAGTGAGGACGGTACACAGATGCTTCGTAATTTCGTTGTCGATGTATGTGGATGCAAGCAGGACTGGAGCCCGGCATCGTTCATCGAAAGTACTGTTGCCGAATTGAAGGCTCAGTTGGGCAATGACAAAGTAGTATTAGGCTTAAGCGGAGGAGTTGATTCTTCAGTAGCCGCTGTGCTGCTCAACAAGGCCATCGGTAAGAATCTGACTTGTATTTTCGTTGACCACGGTATGCTCCGCAAAGATGAATTCAAGAATGTAATGCATGATTACGAATGCCTCGGACTGAATGTGATCGGTGTAGATGCCAGCCGTAAGTTCTTCTCAGAACTGGAAGGTGTAACCGAGCCCGAGCGCAAACGTAAAATTATAGGTAAAGGCTTTATCGATGTATTCGATGAAGAGGCACATAAACTGAAAGATGTGAAATGGTTGGCTCAGGGTACCATCTATCCGGATTGTATCGAGTCTCTTTCCATCACCGGTACTGTTATCAAGAGTCACCACAATGTGGGGGGACTTCCTGAAAAGATGAACCTGAAACTTTGTGAACCGCTTCGTTTGCTGTTCAAGGATGAAGTTCGTCGTGTAGGCCGTGAGTTAGGTATGCCCGAGCACTTGATTACCCGTCATCCTTTCCCGGGGCCGGGACTTGCGGTTCGTATTTTAGGTGATATTACTCCCGAAAAGGTGCGTATCTTACAGGATGCTGACGATATTTTCATTCAAGGTTTACGCGACTGGGGATTATACGATCAGGTATGGCAGGCAGGTGTTATCTTGCTTCCGGTTCAGTCTGTAGGAGTAATGGGAGACGAACGTACATACGAGCGTGCAGTAGCTTTGCGTGCTGTGACTTCAACAGATGCCATGACAGCCGACTGGGCGCATTTGCCTTATGAATTCCTCGGTAAAGTGTCAAATGATATTATAAATAAGGTAAAAGGTGTAAACCGTGTAACCTACGATATCAGTTCAAAACCACCTGCAACGATTGAATGGGAATAATAGATAGTATCTGACTATCAATAAAATCTTTATATTAATTTATTTAAAATCAGCATTTTAAGCGTATTTTTCCTTAATTTGCTGATTTTCTTTTTCTTACATTATTCAACCTAAAATGTAATTTTGTACCCTAAAAGTGTACCCTATGGCATTGTAAATATGATGTTTTTTGTGTTCCTTTGTATCAATCTAAAAAAAAGAAGGAGCATGGAGAAAAAATACAAAATTCACTTTTACCTTAAATCGGGGGATGGAGAACAAATAATTTATATAATGTTTAGCGTGTTGGGAAAACGCTTCAAATTCTCAACGGGGTACAAGTCCCAAAAAGAGCAATGGGATAATGAGACGGAAAGAATGATAAACAGCAGTCAATTTAAACAAGCTGAAAACAGACAAGCGAATAAAGTCAATAGATTTTTGGATTATCTCAAAGATAAGGTAGAAGACTATATTAATTCTGTGGTATGGTATAAAGCGAGTGATATAGATACCGTTTTGTTGAAACGTGTTTTACTTGGATATATTAATAGTTATAATAAGAAAGAAGAAGAAATTGAAGCTAAAGCCAAAGTTGCTCCTATCACTTATTTCCAAAATTATATCAGTAATATGGATAAGGTTATTATTAAACGGACGGGAACATTTGCGTCTAAAGGTACGATAACCAATCATAAGATAGTACTTTCACGGTTTAGTGATTTCATTAAAGATAGAGGGTATCAAGATAGTTTTTCAATTTTCAATAAATATTTTGAAGATAATTTAGCCCATTATCTGTTAACGGTAAAAGAATATACTATGAATACGGTATGTGCAACGAATAGCATAATGAAGGTATGGCTTAATAAAGCTCTGCAAGACGGATTAATAACAGATACCGCATTTAAGAGTTGGAAAACCAAAGGTAATAATGTTGAGCATATATATCTAAATGATAATGAATTACAATCAATATATAGTATTGATTTTACCGATGAACTAAAAATACAATATAAGATAGATTTAAAATCAAATATTGAGCAGACACGAGACTTGTTTATTATGGCTTGCAGGTTGGGATTGCGTTTGGGTGATTGGGGACGTTTAAGTTCTTCTGAATGGAACTTTGAAGAAAATACTGTTATTATCAATACGAGTAAAACGCAAGAGAGAGTTATTATACCTTTATCTAAAGAGGTGAAAGCCATTTATAAAAAGTATGCAGGGAAATTTCCACGTCCCGTTGATAAATCTCATTTGAATAAGCAATTACAAAAGTGCGGAGAAATAGCTCATATTGATTCAGATGTATATTTGATTAGTCGAAAAGGGGGAGTTGCTAAACAAAAATCATATAAGAAATATCAATTGATTTCAAGTCATACGGCAAGACGTTCATTCGCAACTAACTTGTATCTGAAATGCAAAAATGCTAAATTGGTAATGACATTCACAGGGCATAAAACAGAAGAAAACTTTTTTAAATACATTTGTATTGACAAAAAAGAAACGGCAGATATAGCACAGCAATATTTTGAATAAGTATGTTTAGTCTTTGAGGGGGCTACGTAACCCCTCTCTTAAATACCCCTCTTTGGAGGAAGGGGGGCTAAATTGCCAACGGGTAGTTCCTTTTTTTGTAAAATTTTCTCCGCAAAAATGACTTCCTTTCAAAGTGAAAACAAGTTTCTAAACACTTTGTCTGCTAATTGAAAATTTTGTGCCACACAAATTCATTTGTTGCATGGTTGATATAAATTTCTGATGTCCCATCTTCCAATTCTTTTATTATGTCTCTGCAAGTTTGACACCTTGGGTGGGATTCGTCTTTGGCTATCACTTCAAAACTATCTATCAATTGATTTATTTCTTTCATGTCTTGCTCCTCTTGCTTTAGTTCTTTTACCACATTCTCCGTTGAATAATAGTCAACTGATACATTGGGAAACAAGCCGACACGTTGATACTCTTTTTCTATGATTGACTGCACGAGTTCAGGAGTACATTGGTCGTTAACTTTCGTATCTAAGACTACAATTGCATCATGTATTGTCAGCACTTTAAATCGTTTGGCGTACAGTTTGATTAATGTGCTCCTGAATATATCACTTTCAATGCGCATCATTTGGTTAGCCAAGAAAGTACGGTCTTCTCTTTTACTTTCCTTCACCAATTTATAAACACTTGGATATTTCTTTTTAAATGACTTGGCAAAGTCTTTTCCTTTTGTCGTCAGTGTCTTGGAATAAAAGACTTCACGGAATAGCGTTACTTTAATGTCAGAACGTAATAATCGTTTAAACTCGTCCAATCTCGTAAAATCATCCCAAAATATCCCCTTTGAAGTATTATAAATGTATTCCCAAATATCATTGGGGATATTTGCAATTTTTTCTTTCTGTATTCCGTTGTTTATCAATAAATTACATACTTGTTTACTAACAGAATAGTAAGAGTTATCTATATTAGAAAGATTATTATATAATATATGTAAGATATTATCATTTATATTATATCTTTCTATTATTAGTTTGTTAAATAACAAAGGGTGACTATTATGAATATCTATAGAAAATTTTATATTAAGAAAATTCTTAAATATTCTTGGTGATTGGGTTAAGATTGAATATATACGTAAGTTGCTATCAATAGATAATATGTTAAAGTTTCCTTTGTCATATTCATTTATGATATAAGTAAAATATTCTTTTGATTTTAAACTAATAAAATGATGTCTATTCCTATAATCTTCTGCTTCTTCTCTATGCGATAATTTGAGTATTTTCAACGATTTTGTAAAATTATCGTATAATTTATCCCCCATTTCAGATTTTATCTTCTGAATTTGTATCTGCTCATATTTTTTCAATTCTTGTTGCATCTTGTCGGAATATTCTTCAATATAAGATGAATATTTCATTTCCGATACAGTGGGCAAATTAGGATTAAGTTCAATTAAACGAGCCTGAATAGATGGTATATAACTACTTGATACTTTTATAATACCCAATGTCTCCAATGTCTTCAACATATCAATATAAACATGTCCCAATACAGTTTGTAATATTTGGGAATTAAAACGGGTAAAGTTTCCCTCTCTGTTAGATTTGCACCGTTGTATAAGTCGATGAATGAAGAAAGCATATTTCTTATATAATATTTGTTTTTTTGGCAATGGCTTGTTTGCTCCTTCAACAGTTTCGATTTTGGCAACAAAACTACTATCACAAGTTACCTTATCGAAATTAGTGATAGTCCGTTGAGGTTGATTTTGATTTTTCAACAACTCTATATGTTTCTCAATTATTGCATCAATACTTATATCTTTGAAAGTATATATAAGTTGCTTCATTGGTAACTTTCCCATATTTTCGTGTTATTTATTGCGTTTTTATTCATCTTTTTTGCAAGTATGGTAATAAGTATATAAATTCAACTATATGTATTATATTGTTGAATATCAATTGTATAAATCAAAAACCACACCATTGTACATAGACATGAAACAGTTGGCTATATGATTTTTTTTTATTTTACAGGCTGTTTGTAACGGGTAAGAAGATTTTCCATGTCTTGAAGGGAAGTGATTTTAAAGATTTCATTCCCAATCTCAATATATCCGTTGACATTTTTATTCTTTTCTTTTTCAAATAGTTCTTGTATCGACACTTCCAATGCAGCAGCAATCTTTTCCAATACTGCAACAGATGGATTTCCATTTATATGATTGGATAGTCCTACTCTGTTAATCCCCATTTTATCCGCTAAAGTTTGAACGGTCATACCTTTTTCTTTTATAACCTCTTTAATTCGTAGTGCCATAAGTATTCATTTTTATTATAAATACAAATATACGTTTCTTTTTAATATGTATATTGATAGATATACATAAAATAAGTTAATGTAGTTCTAAAGATATACGGTTTTATTTGTGTATGTATATTAAAAGCACTACATTTGCAATGCAATAAGAAATCAATAACACTACAATAATATGAACCGATACGATAAAAGACAAGTGATGAAAGACGCTCACAGAATTTACAAGAATGATTTCCAACGTAAAGGACGTTCTTGGGGTGAATGTTTGAAAGCGGCATGGCGTTGGGAGCGGAATGCTGTTAAGACACGAGCAGAAAAAAAAGCTAAACTTGACGCTATGATTGCTGCAAGTTGGGCGACATATAATGCACGCAAAGATGAAAAGTCCAATAAAAACGAGTTTGAAGGTTTGTCTTCTGATGTCGTTTCTTATGCGATGGGTTATGGGCGGAACTTGTATTGCGGAGATTAAAAAAGTGTGAAATCAGCTATTTCTGATAGTAACTTACATTTATTGAATGGTCGTTTAGCAAATGTAAGTAATCAACTAAAAATGGAATTATGGGTAACTATATAGCATATTTGAGACAGTCCACCACCAAGCAGGAAAGAAGTGGCTTAGGTATCGAAGCGCAAAGGGACATAATCAACTCTTTTATAAAAGAAGGTGTAATTTTGGCTGAATACGTAGAAACGGAAAGTGGCAGAAAGTCAGACCGTCCCAAGTTGCAAGAAGCATTGACTTTGTGCCGAAAAACAAACTCTATCTTAATTGTGGCAAAACTTGACCGATTAAGTCGGAATGTGGCTTTCACTTCAAAGCTATTGGAAAGTGACGTTGAAATTATATTCTGTGACTTTCCCCAAGCAAATAGACTGATATTGCATATTATTTCATCTATTGCAGAGTATGAAGCCAATCTAATAAGCCAACGTACCCGACAGTCGTTGAAGGCGAAGAAGGAACGAGGTGTAAAACTTGGTAAATCGGAAAATTTGATGAACAAGCATAATGAAGCAGTTGCCCGTAGTAATCAGACCAACAGAATTAAAGCAAAAAATAACGCCAACAACATGCGTGCTGTTGCATTGTTGCGGTCAATGATTAAAGAAGGGCTAACAATTTCACAAATGACAAAGCAATTAAATGAGCAAGGTTTTGTTTCTTCAAAAGGTTGCAAATTTCAGATTGTTCAAGTTCAAAGACTAATTCAAAGATATGTGGCATAATGATTTAATATTATTTTAAAGCATTACTTTTGCGAAATAAACAGCTCACAGAACGTTGCTAAGTTCGCTTTTTATATTTATATTTGCATTGTCATTACATCGTAATGATAGACATAATAATTTATAGGAAGCGTTTTAGCTTTATTCCACTTTGATGAATCTCGACACCTCATCTTTGTGTAACATGGAATAATAAAGAACGTTCTTCCTTTGGTTTGTTATATATGTTTTTAAACAACATATACAGCCAAAGGTGTGAGCTGTTTTTCTTATTACTCAATTTGTTACACGGCAGTCGAGAGCCAATCAAAGGTTGGGAATAAGTCTATTCAGGCTCACACTTCTTTTTTTATAATCCTTCCTTTTTGAGCCTACGGGAAACAGATTTTTACGGATATTATGGCGCATGAAAAAATAGCTTGTCCCTTTTGTGGTGGGATGGTTACTGTTGGTTCTGCGTGTGAGTATTGTGGAAACTTTGTTTCTTCAACATCCTTTAAAGTTGATGGAGAAAAAAAAGACACAATACACACTTCAAAACAAGAAACCATTAGGGCTGTTCAAAATACAGAAAATGGGAAATGGGGTGTGTTGGATTCAGAAGGATTGCAAATTGTTCCTTTTGAATATGATAGTGTGCGTATAGTTCTTCCCTTTGTGATTATAGGCAAAAAAATGTCTTTGCGAAATAATGGAGAAAAACTATTGTTGGGGGCGTACAGTAACAAGTCAAAGAAGATATTAGTTCCTATTGAATATGATTGGATTGACGTTAAAAGTTATCGTTTGGAAGATGGTAAATGCTTTTACTTGGAAACAGCAAAAAATGTACTTGCTACGGTTCGTAATGAATTGAGGAGGGTTCGCAAATATGGCTTATATAATGGCAATAGTGAAATAGAACTGTTGCCATGTAAATATGAACGGTTTTCTTATTATGAAGGTGGTAGTTACCTTATATTTAGTGAAAACGATAAAAGCGGATTATGCAACATTCGAGAAGGAGAAGTTATGTTTCCTTGTATTTATAAAAATATATGGCTAATAGGCAAATACGTTGAAGTAACAGAAGATAAATACAGAGGATTGTACGATATTTCAAGTAATTATCCGATTCAAATATTACCAATTCTTTATGAGGAAATACGTTTGACTGATAATTGGTTACTTGTAAAAAAACAATATTGGGGAATATCAAATTATGCAGGTGAGGAAATTATACCTTGCCGATATGATAAAATAGAATATGATGGAGAGAATAAGCTACGTTTGTTTTATGATAATCAAACTAAACATGTGTTACAAATTGAATTAGATGGTGATAAGGTGGTGAAAGGGGATGCTCCTCATTTATCATCTGTAATATTGTCGCTCATTTTTTCTTTCTTAGTTTCCTTGCGGATGATTATTGGGTAGGAGTTGTTTTTTCTTCAATAACTGTTTGTTTTCCTTTGTTTCTTTATATTCATAATAAAAAATATGAAATACGATGAACCTTGTAGATGTAATTAAGTGTGATGTAAACGACAAGGAACTTGTGTACAAGTTTACGCCTGAAAATTTGCGATTAGGTTCGCAATTGGTTGTATATCCAACTCAGACAGCTTTTTTTGTAAAAGGCGGTGTGATTTTGGATGAATTTATTTGTGGTACATACACTTTAAAAACGGAGAACATTCCGTTATTGGGTAAACTGATAAATCTTCCCTTCAATGGGCAGACACCTTTTAAAGCGGAGGTTTGGTTTATCAATCAAATAGCCATTCTTGATTGTAAATGGGGTACAGCAAGCCCAATACAGATTGAAGACCCGAAATATGGGATTATCGTACCAATAAGGGCATTTGGACAGTATGGGTTTAAAATTATCAGCCCACGACAATTCTTGGAAAGTTTGGTAAGCAATATGACTTCGTTCACTGTAGAGAAACTTACCAATTATTTTAGGGGGATTATAATGTCTAAACTGACAAATATTGTTTCAGAAAAATTGTCCCAAGATGGAATATCGGTGATTAATATAAATTCACACATAAGTGACATATCCGAATTTTGCCAACAACGCATTGGCGTTGAATTTGAGAAGTACGGACTTAAACTTGAAAATTTCAATGTAATAGGAATTAATGTTCAAGAGAACGACCCAAGTTTTATCCGTTTGAAAGAAGCTAAAGACTTGGCAGCACGTTTAAAAATAACGGGAAAGGATGTGTACCAAATGGAGCGTAGTTTCAATGTTTTGGAGAACGCGGCTTCCAATGAAGGAGGTGGGCTTGTCAGCTCAGGCGTTGGAATTGGAATGGGGCTAAATATAGGTAATCAAGTCGGTAGTATGGCGATGAACACATTAAATGTTAATCCTCCGTCATTAACAGTGCCTCCCCCATTGCCCGTCCAAGAGTATTATATTGCAGTCAATGGGCAGCAACAAGGGGCTTTTGACTTCAATACCATTAAAGTGAATATTGAGAACGGGACAATTCAGGGAAATACGTTAATTTGGAAAAAGGGGATGGCTAATTGGGGCTTTATTTCCCAACTTCCTGAATTTTCGTCTTTCTTCAATGAGTTACCTCCCAAGTTACCAACCATGTAATTTTATCGGCTATGAAACAGATTATAATAGTAATAGGAATAATTTTTTTAGTTGCCAATCTACTGTTTGGCTTGATACTTCCATTTTATGAAGTGTTCAACTTGTTTGTCAGTAGTTTGGTTATAGTCGCTACTACTGCGTTATTATTTTGTTTGAATGTGGTGACATTGAAAGATGGTTTTAAAATATCGTTACATGTACTGTTTTCCATATTGGGAGGTATAGAATTTGTATTATCATTGTTTTCTGCTAAAACTTTTGAAAACAATTGGTTTCTATTGGTTATAGTGTTGTCTCTTACAGTACAAAGTATCATTCTGTTAATTACTAACAAGGTCTCAACTAAAATTAAATAGGAAGTGGAATATATTATATGTAAAAAGTGTGGTTGCCAAATGTCTGCCATGTCGGAAGCGTGCCCCATGTGTGGCACACCGACTAACGAGAATACACAGGCGGCAAATACTTCATCCAAGAATGAAACAGAGAAATGCAAGCAAACATCCAATGTTTCAATCTTAAAAAGTGGCAAAAGAGTATATTGGGGTGTTGCTGCGGTTCTTACTATCCTTTTTATTGTATATGTTGGATATAAGATTAGTAACCGTCAGAATGAAAATAAAGAAAACGTCACGGGCATACAACAGACCAATAACGAACAACGTGATACGCTTAAACGTGAAATCCCCATTAAGAATACAGAAACGATAAAAAAACTGACAGAAACGGATATAAAAGAAGCATTTTTGCGACATTGGAAACACTACAAAGGTGATAGAGAGCTTATTCCGTTGGAAAAGTGCAGTGAAGGGTATAATATCTTTATTGGGGATTTGGATGGTGACGGTATAGATGATGCGGTAGTTAATGCGTACGTTACTCCGAGTGTGAAAGAAATATCCGACAATGATTATGAAGACAAGTCTTATATATTTTGCTTTCTGAATAATGGTAAAACTTACAAACTTGCTGTTGCAACAAAATTATATACTATGTTCTTTGTTGAAAATATAAACAATGGAGAAATACATGCCTATCGCATTGAATATATGAAGAGAATGAATGACGGAAAAAGAATTGCTGTGAAAGATAACCATGTCTTCAAATATGACGGTGATAAATTAGTGGATTTGGGTGGGACTAAAAGGACTGTTGATGAAGAGGAAAATCCCCCAATAGAGCGAAGAAGCGAAAATGCAAGATTGTTGGAAGGATATTTTTATCGCTATGAGGGCGATATGAAAGGTTTTCCTATAAAGGTGGATTTTGGCGTTTTGTCAAATGGCATGATAAATGGTGAATATCAAAATATAAAGTATGGTACGGTATTAGATTTGGTAGGACAATTAACTTCTGAGAAATCATTACAGTTAGTTGGCGAGAATCAAAATGAGAAAATTGTCTTTGAACTTTCTTTTTCTTCTCCCGAACATTTAAAAGGATATGGGAAGGTGGGTGATAATTCACTGTTTGTCAATTTGAAACAGATTTCAAATGAAATAATAAACGATAGCCATTAACGAGCACTTAAAAATACAGAAGTATGAAAAATATTTTAGTAATAATCATTTTAACAAGTGTCAGTGTATGCGTATTCGCTCAAAGAATGAATAACGAAGGTGAGTATATGGTGAAAAGCATACATTGGGTTAATGCTTTTACTCAAAAAGAGGTTGGCAACAAAGGGGATAAGTGGTATTATTTCAAGTATAACGATGATGGAAACCTGATTGAAGTACGGAAAGAGTATTATCAGAATTTCAAGAACAAGACAGTTGAAATTTTTACCCTTTCCAATAATCGGTATCAATTCATTTCTTATGTGAATGGCAAACAAGCCCCCTATACCAAATGTGAATTTACTTTTAATGAACAAGGATATATAGACAAACTGTATGATTATTCTACAAAAGGTGTAGAAACAGGAACTCTTTTTACATTAATATATTACGATAATGGAGATTTAAAAAGCATTGATTCTGCATTTGAGGAAAAAGGTGGTAATCGGTATAAAATCCATAACTACGAGGAATATACTTGGGAAAATGGCAATATGATTAAGTATCATTATACCAATGATGATGGTATTACACAGACTTTTAATATCCATTATAGCAATAAAGTTAATGATACCAATATTAATTTATCCTCACTGATAAAGCATTATAATTCCCCCTATAATGAACATATACTGTTTGCAACTGAATGGTGTGGCAAGAAACCAAGTAATCTTATTTCATATCAGGATATGAAAGACGATACTTTCGATTACATTTATGAAGGTAATCTATTGAAGAAAATCAACAAGAAGAATAGCTCTTACTCCAAAGGATATTACTTGATTGAATATGTGTATTAACCAAACAATTATTATGAAGTATATTACATTAGTGATACTAAGTCTTTTTTATTTAAGTATAAAAGCTCAAACAACTAATGCCCACGGGCAATATATGGTAAAAACCGCTGTATGGAAAGTATATGGAGGCTATAGTTCATTTAAAATGGATTTAGAATATTATCCAAATGGGAATTTGAAAGTAGTTACAAAAAGTTATGTACTTAGTGGTAAAAAATACAAAGAAATATATTCTATCTCTTATAATTCCAAAGGAGAAAAAGCACTGAATTTCATTCGATATGTAAATGGAAAACAGAATTTCAGTGCGATTTGTAATTACAATTTTAATGAAGATAATTTAATTTCCTATATTAATTGGTATGCACCATCTCAAAATAAATTAGTACAGGCTTTTCAATTATTTTACAACGAGAATAGGGAACTTGTAAAGCTGACACAAACAACAAGTGAGAATATGGATAAAGATTGGAGTAGTAAAACAGTTACAACAATCAATTGGGAAAATGGAAACATAATTTCAGATAAAGTAATTCGTAATGATGATAATGAATTTCCTGGAAAAGCAAATTTTGTCTATTATCCTGAATCAGAAGTAATAAACAATACAAATTTGAACCTTAATTTTCTCATATTTTATTGTTATGGCAGGGATTATACAATGGATGTTGTATTTGGTACAGAATGGTGCGGAAAGAACACCAATCTTATATTAAAAGGTGACGAAGATGGTTTGAAAAGATATAAACATCTTCAACCTGAGTTTCGTGAACATTATGAATATGAAAAGAATGGAGATTTGATTACAAAACTTAGGTATATTGCTCCAAGAGTAGGAGAAAAGCATAACTATGTTTATGGAACGCTTACATTGGAATATGTGTATTGACAAAATGTAATACAAGATGTGATACAAAATGTACCCACAACAATAGATAATATAAACAGTATAAATAATATATAACTTTTAAATTAATACTATATGATTAAGAAACTGCTTTTTACATTGCTTTTTGGAATGCTTGTACTTCCATTGGCAAATGCACAAACTTCGTCCATGAAGATTGAAACGTACAAGATTGATAATGTCAGTACAAGAGGGCTAAATCCGAATACAAAAGGGGATGAAGAATTTGACCTTGGTGATTTTCATTATTTTGGAACTACATTAATTTTTATGGGTGAAGAATATCCGCATAAGTCTATCACTCAAAGAATAAAAGAATTTTGGAATCCCAACCGATATGAAATATTTTATAAGGTAGGGCTTGAACCTGATTATGAACTTTGGAAGAGAAGTATTACTGACATCATAATACAAGATAAACAGAATCCCGAAGATGGTACTTGGCATCATACATACCTGACAGCAGAGGACTTCAAATTAATGCGTGACAGCCTTCCAAACTTGTATGATGTTAGGATGTATGGTAATGTTGAGATTCGTGGTTATAAAGGAGAAAATGGTACTTTAAACGGCTATCATGAATATCCTGATGGTGAGATACCACCTTATGCCTTTGATAAAAGTTATAACAACAAGAAATTAAATAAAAAACCGCAATATAAGTCAATCATCTTACCGAAGAATATAACTTCAATTGGTGAGTATGCTCTTGCGAACATCATTGACCTTTACTTGGATTCAGAAGAACAATGGGATGATTCGTTTCATTCTCCCAATCCACGTTTTTGGAACGACTTATTTGATGGTTATATCTACCTCTCCAACTTGAAGAACCTTAAAACGATTAAGGATAATGCGTTTGTCAATACCATATCAACAAGAATTTATCTTCCTGAAAATCTTGAATCCATTGGCGAGAATGCTTTCAATTCTGACATTATCAAGGATAGAGCGATAAATACCAATCTTGATAGCATTATTGTAACCTCTGCAACGCAACCAAAGATTGCGGAAAATTCATTTGGTATGAAGTTTAAGGATGCAAAGATTGTCGCACCAAGTAAGAAATATTATTTGAATTATAAGTATGACAAACAGTGGGGCTTATCCAAGAACTTGACATACTTTGGCTATGTGTCACCCAATCCCATTGATATTCGTTTGGATAAAGGAAAGTTAATCATTAATATAAAGGATGATGCAACAGAAACGGGAGTTGTTTCATGCTTCCAAGACGGAAGAAAGGTCAGTGACATAGAACTGAATACGGGAAACAACATTGTGAACCTGAATCCCAAGATGGAATATAAGATTTCAGTGGAAGCGGAAGAGTTTAATTTAAAACCATACAAAGTAAATACTAAAAGATAGAATATTATTATGAAGAAGATACTTTTACTGACTACATTGTTTGCAACGCTTTTTACGGCTTGTAGCGAAGAGGAAAATACACCTGAAATACCTGAATACATTATACCTGAAAATGATATAAATTCAGTGAAAGAACGCATTAGCTTGGAAGATAATCAGGAGTTGGTTACTTATAGCATAATAAGTAAGGATAGCATTTGGGGGTTATCAAAAGATATAACTATAAATTAGTATGAACTTTATAGAAGAAATATGTGGGATTTCCACTAATAATAAACAACCGTTGGTTTTACTTGACGAAATGACAGTTAAGAATCTATGGAACTATTTACAACATGGATTTGTGCTGATAGGAATTCGTGAAAGTAATTGTATGCAGAAGGAGTTAATAAAAAAACTTCAAGCGGATATTATAAAAAATGATTTTCGCTATTGCCCAATATTCGGATGTTGCGTGAATGGCAATGGAAGCGTATATTATTTGTCTGCCTTTGTTGTCGCTAATTTAAACAAGGCTAAAGAACCATGTGATTTTACAGCTTTAAGATTGTTTGCCGATGAAATTTCGGTTAAATATAGGCAACAAGTATCTATCTGTGAAAATTCTTCATGTACTTCTGTAATTTCTTTGATTGATGCTTTCTTTGAAGCTTGCTTAAAAGAAAATGGTTTGCCTCACGTATGTAAGGGGTATTATCTCAATCCTTCACCGATGTCTTATTCGGAAAGATATATGCGTGATATGAAAAAGAACGAGATATTTATTAATATATGACAATGGGTAAGATTGACTTATTCAAAGTTATATATATTGATTCTTTAAGTATTAAAGAGGGTATAGCGATACCTCATTTTATTCATCATTTTTAAAGGAGTAGTTCTTTGCAGGATTACTCTTTTTTTGTATTTTAGTACCCATCAACTTAAAAATTACCTGATTTTTAAGTTACATTGCAGAGGTATCCTATTGATTTGTAATGCTAACCATTTTTTGAAAAATGTACCCTATAAGTGTACCCTATAATTGTTTTTATTTTATAAAATATTATAAATCAATTATGTATAATAATTGAATGGGAATAAGCCGTTTGAAGATGGTATATATAAAAGACAGCCGTTCGGAGAAATTCGGGCGGCTTTCTTTTTTAAATGTATGTACAATGCGATTATGATTTAACAGAAAAGGGACATCCTCACGGACCTCCCTTCCCTTTTTCCTTTTTTAAACCTTATGTAGTTGCTATAAATCTCTTACCGCAACATCTTATTATTATACTAAAAATCAATACTTTTTTAATAGATATATCTACTCTACAGCTTGTGCATTTCTCTCTTCAGGCCAATATGGGTTCTGATAGATAACTGACGAAGATATATCACCTGACGGGGATAACAACTCTATTTGCCGGATAGGTACCGGGTAGAGATAATGTGCTTTAGCCCAACTATAGCCGTCATATATTTCGTTGTTCTTTTTTACAACCGAATATGGACGTAAATAATTGGATAACTTTCTGGACGAAACATTAGCCATTGCATTATCCGGACCTTCGATGTATTCAAATTTAGCATCTTCTCCTTCATAACGTTTGTAAGCGTCGCTTCCCCAGAAGTTGAATCCTTCGGGAATGAATCTTTCAACTAATAATCTGTCCAATGATCTCCAACGGATCAGGTCGTCCATACGCATACCTTCACCAATAAACTCACAACGGCGTTCGCGGCGGATATTGTAAAGTGTTGCATCGATCATTTCGTTTTCACCTTTATATTTAGCCAGGTCGTTTTCCTTGCTCAGATCTGTTGCAGCAATGGTTTTATTGAAATCCGGATCAACCCCTGCACGAATGCGTACGGCTCTCCAGTATTCGGCAGCTTTGCCTGCAATATTTCCATTATTTTTCAGACAATAGGCTTCCAAATAATTCAAGTATGCTTCAACTGCACGGAAGATAACGCAACCGGTTGTTGATTGTGCTTGTCCTGAAACGTATTGTTTCTGGTCGTAGGAGAGACATTTACGAATGCGGTATCCAGTCAAATCTCTAACTTCTGATTCTGCTATAATTATCCTGGGATAATCCGATTCTTGATATGTCTTCATTGCATTGGTTGTAGCATTCGATACAGCTGGTATCATATCTTCTTCGCCGAACAGGAAGAGCTGCAGGCGTTCGTCTCGGTTTGCTTTTTCGTCCATTACCCGTTGGTCACCTTTGAAGGGGCATGCGGCAGTAGCTGCATACCAAGGCATGCCGTCTTTCATTAAGAAAGACTGAACATAATTACGTAGCATTCCATTATTTCCTCCTGAAGCTATATAGGCTGTAGCACCGTGCGCAATGGTAAAATCGCCGGAGAAGTAGTCGCGCCAGAAGAGTACTTCTTCGAATCCGCTCATGTCTTCGGCGGAGAACATATCGAAATAATCATTCCAGCCGGAAATATCATTATCGTTTGCCGGATTGAATACACCGCTGTTAGCGGTCAGTTTGACGACATCAGCCACTTGTTCGGCAGCTGCCATGGCTTCATCCAGAAAGAAGTTTATTTCTGTGTTAGCATCATATTTATAGTCAGGATGAACCCGTTTGCCGGGCCAGTTAGCATCACCCGGTACACGTCCTGTCCCTTGATGATACTTCTCAAAAGTGGCTTCATAGAGAGCTACACGCGATTTGATTAACAATGCACACTGCTTATTCAGGCGGTTATTGCCTGCAAAGCCGTGGTCATGCATATATTCGGCGGCTTTGTCGAGATCTTCAAGAATAAAACGTGCCACCTTATTACGTGGTTGGCGCACTCCTTTTTCTATCAGTATTTCTGCGTTGTCCGGCAATACTTCAGTGATAATGGGATAGTCTCCGTACAATCTTAGCTTCTGGAAATATTTCCATGCACGGATAAAATACATTTCACCGATGTAATGTTTCACGTCATCGGCGTTACCCGATATTTCGCCTGCTTCATATTTGGGAAGTACTTTCTCAAAGAAGTAGTTGCAATAACGGAAGAAAGAGAAATCCCAGTTGCCATTGGCTGCTTCTGTTTTCCATACATCCTTGGTATAGTAGTTTTGGACTCCGCTTCCGCTACTTTCACCTGAAACCATGTTATCGGTAGCTCCGTCGTTATTCACGGTACCTGCATTGAACCCGCCATGTGTTGAGAACAAGCTTTGGTATTGTGAGATACTGTAGGCTGCCAGGTGGTCTGCATTCTGAAAATAAGATTCTGGCGTAACCTGATCCAGCGGTTCTCTGTCCAGAAAGTCATTACACGAAGGGAAAAGTAATACTCCCCCTGTCAGTACGCATAGTTGTATGATTCTGTTTTTTAGTTTCATAATGATTCGTTTTTTAGAAATTTACGGTTAAACCAATTGCAATCACTTTCTGTAACGGATATACTTTACCCGGGTCAGTCCATTGTGTTCCGAGATTTTCCGGATCGAATACTCCGGTGATATCAGATACAGTCAGTAAATTATCGCCTGATACATAGACGCGTACTGATTCCATTCCCGCTTTCTTTGTCCATACTTTGGGCAATGTATATCCGATCTGGATATTTTTCAGGCGCCAATACGAAGCATCCTGTAAGTAGCGTGTCTGACGTTGTTGGTTCTTTGATGTATTACGGATGACACGTGGAAAATAAGCGTTGGTGTTGGCTCCTAAAGGATCGCCTTCCGGACGCCAGAAGTCCCAGTGCTCTTTGAATCCGGCAGAAGCCCATTCGCCGCCTCCGGAGAATCCCCAGAAGTACGGGCCATTCAGCCAGTAGTCACGTTTACCGATACCTTGCACAAAAGCACGGAAATCCAAACCTTTCCAAGCGGCATCTATTGTGATACCGTAGTTGAAACGAGGTGTGTTATTACCGATTATCTGCCAGTCGCCCGAGTCTCCCACTTTGTAGTTGCCTTGGTCTACCGAACCGCTGTTGTCGAGGTCGGCATACATGATGTCACCTGCTGCCCATTTTTGGCCCATCGGTTGTTTAGCGTTGGCAAGGTGCTGATTCATTTCTTCATCACTTTGTGCAATGCCGATCGTTTTATATCCCCAGATCTCTCCTAATTTTTGTCCTTCATAGTAGGGATTGCTGAGGCTTTTATCCGGATTATTATATTTCAGGATCTTCTGTTGTGCATCCGAGAGTACGAATTTTACTCCGTAAGAGAAGTTTTTGATTCTGTCTCTCCATCCTACTTCTAACTCAAAGCCATACGATTTCATGTCGGCATTGTTGATTTTAGGAACACCTGTACCTAAAATTGATGGAAGTTCCGGAGCTGTCGCAATCATGTCGTAAGTATAACGTACGAAATAATCGAATGACCCTGTCAGGCGGTTATTGAGTAATCCCCAGTCTAAACCCACATCCCACGTCTCGATGGTTTCCCAAGTCTTTTCGCTGCTCACGATACCCGGGTTGCTGGCATAGTTCTGGCGTGTGCCGTTCACTAACCAACCGTAATTCTGTCCCTGGGGTAAAGTCTGGTAGAAAGGATACCAGGCATCATTGGTATTGGTATTACCCAACTGTCCCCACGATGCTCTTAGTTTTAAGGTTCCGATATTCAACTTGTTGGCAGCCTCTTCGAAGAATGCTTCGCGGGCGATATTCCATCCACCGGAGAAAGAAGGGAAGAAGCCCCAGCGTTTGTCACCTATGAAGCGTGAAGAACCATCATAACGTCCGTTAGCTTCCAGCATATAACGGTCTTTGTAGTTCCAGTTCAAGCGGGCGAAGAAGCCGGCTACTGAGGTGTGTCTGTATCCGCCTGCTACGCTGGGTTCACCTACTGCCGTGTTGATAGTCGGTACAGAAGGGGTAATCAAGGTCGATTTGTCTGCATTCACGCTACGGTCTTTGTACAATTCGGCGTTGAAACCTACCATTGCTTTGAAGTAGTGCCCATTATCCAATTGCTTGAAGTAATCCGAATAGATATTAGTAGAGTAATAATTTTCTTTATATGCGTATTCAGATACCTTTGAACCGCCGATCGGATAACTGCCCACACCTGCATCCCAAGTCATACCTACCGGTTCGCCATCTACATTGTGTTGATAGACGGGAAGTACTTCCCAATGTTGGTTATTGGCAGTCACACGCAAACTTCCTTCTACATAAATTTTCCAATTTTTGATTGGTTCGAAGGTCAGTTGCAATTGTTGGGTGAAAAGATCTTTTTGATTAATTTGCCTACCTCCGTCTTCCAGTTGAATCAATTCAGAAGGTCCGGTCAGGTACCCGTTGTCATCATATACGGGTACAGTTGGCCAGCGGCGTGCCACATTGTGGAAGAACAGTCCTGTCAGATAACTTGGACGTTCAAAATCTTCGCGTGTCCATTTTGTTGAATATCCCAATGTAAACCAGTCTGTGATGTTGCTTGTTATTCTACCATTCAGGGTATAGCGTTGGAAAGTATCTTTCCCATGGCGTATCAGGCCTTTTTGGTCGAGAAAACTTCCACTGACGATATATTGGGTTTTATCCGTACCACCACTGATGCTGATGTTATGATCCATGGAAGGAACCCAGTCTTCGTATACTTCCTTAAACCAGTCTGTATTGGCATTTGAACCTGTATAGTAGTTCCAGTTACGTGACTGTTCGTCAAAGGTCGCCGATGATTTAAGGGTACCATCCTGGTACGCCTTGATACGTTCCAGCTGCTCTTTACTGAAAACTGCTCCACCATTGTGATTTAATGCCGCACGGTTGAAATATTGTGCAAAAGTATAAGAGTCCAGCATTTCAGGCAGATTGGTTGCATCCGAGAAACGTACATTACCGGAATAGGTAACTCTTGCTTTTCCCGACTGTCCGCTTTTTGTTTTTACCAGTACCACGCCGAATGCCGCACGTGCACCATAGATAGAGGCCGATGCGGCATCTTTCAGCACTGATACAGATTCAATGTCATTGGGGTTTACCGTGTTCAGGCTACCTTCGATACCGTCGATTAATATTAATGGAGATGAACCGGAACCGTCACCGATAGTACCTGTACCACGAATATTAATGTTCATTTCACTATCCAGTGCACCCCCACCGTTGTTGACCGAGAGGTTCAAACCCGGTACCACACCTTGCAGGGCTTGTGATACATTTTGTACCGGACGTGCCTCAAGCACTTCGGAATTGACCATACCTACGGCACCTGTCACGTTGACTTTTTTCTGTGAGCCATAACCTACAACGACCACTTCATCCAGTTGTTGCGAGTCTTCTTTCATGGTAACGTTAATAGGAGCGCCGGTTACTTTTACTGTAACGGTTTTGTAGCCGATGAACGAGATTTCGATGTTGCTTCCTTTGGGGGCATCGATAGAGAATTGCCCTTGCAGGTTCGTAATCGTACCTGTGTTAGATTTGTTTCTCGAAGCCGGATTAGGCTCGGAAACAGGTTAGTTTTTTCTGTCATACACTAAATTGTTCGGTTAAACATCATTTTGAATAGTTTGTTTCTTAAATTTTCCGGGGAATCGATTCCTTCGGAATCTGTGCTAAAGTCTTTTCTCTGTTTTATTTCATAAGCTTCTTTATTAGGGTTGTTGTATTGATTGTGATTTATGACATATGTTTACAATTGTTTCTAATTTCAAGTTTCTATTAAGTTCTGATGGTACTTAATTGATTATGACAAACAGAAATACTGTAAAAGGAGTGCGGATAAGTGTTGAACGCTAAAACTGCTATCTGTTGTATATTAGTTGATTATAGTGAATGTCGGTTGCCTGTAATAGTCCTTATAACTTTAATTTATTAAATTACCAAAGGTCTACCTGTTTTTTTTAATAAGTGAGTTATTATATCTTAGACGAAATGTTTTTTTATGATATATTTGAAAAAATAGAAGCGTTGTTTGTGATTTATTAAAATATATTATTATCTTTGTCCCGTTGGTAGCTATTTGTTACGAATAAAATGGGTTTATTAACTTAATATTAGAAAACCCATTGATGGCGAAAAGCAGTTATAGTAAAGTACCATCAGAACTTTGCTATTTTTTTATTTTTCTTGATTTACTTCTCTTTCTTTGTTTCCACGACCGATCTCTTTGATCTTCAATCCCGATAAACAATTGTGAATAATATATCTGCTCTTATGGACTACTGATATGGACAGGGCAGGAGACTCTGTAAATGCAACCGGCATTAACGACGAATGCTGCCGTCATTTAAGGCGACAGACGGTTGCTTTAATAATCCGGCCTTTGTGGTGACAGGAGTGGCTGTTATATGTAATAAACGCCCTATTTTAGTGTATTTTTTGTGGTTTCGGTCTTTTCTTTGCACACTTTTCATGCTTTTATGCAGAAAATCTATATCTTTGCAACCTAATTTAACATTAAAAGGTATGAGTTACAATTTGTTGAAAGGAAAAAGAGGTATTATTTTCGGTGCATTAAACGAGCAGTCTATTGCCTGGAAAGTAGCCGAAAGAGCCGTTGAAGAAGGTGCTGTTATTACATTATCAAATACTCCTGTTGCTGTCCGCATGGGACAGGTTTCTGCTTTGTCTGAGAAGTTGAATTGCGAAGTGATTGCTGCAGATGCCACTAACGTAGAAGATTTGGAGAACGTATTTAAACGCTCGATGGAAGTTCTCGGTGGTCAGATTGATTTTGTATTGCACTCTATCGGTATGTCACCGAACGTTCGTAAGAAACGTACTTACGATGATCTCGACTATAATATGTTGAATACTACCCTGGATGTTTCAGCTGTTTCATTCCATAAAATGATCCAGGCTGCCAAGAAACAAAACGCAATTGCCGAATACGGTTCTATCGTGGCATTGAGTTATGTAGCTGCACAGCGTACTTTCTATGGATACAACGATATGGCTGACGCTAAGGCATTGCTTGAATCTATTGCCCGCAGCTTTGGTTACATTTATGGTCGTGAGCACAATGTACGTGTAAATACGATTTCTCAGTCGCCTACCTTTACCACAGCCGGTTCCGGTGTGAAGGGCATGGATAAACTGTACGATTTTGCCAACCGCATGTCTCCGTTGGGCAATGCTTCTGCCGACGAGTGTGCAGATTATTGCATCGTAATGTTCTCTGATCTTACCCGTAAGGTGACCATGCAGAACCTGTTCCACGATGGTGGTTTCTCGAGTGTTGGTATGAGTCTTCGGGCGATGGCTACTTACGAAAAGGGTCTGGACGAATATAAAGACGAAAACGGTAATATCATTTACGGTTAAGGCAATGAAAATACGGAAGAACTATATTCTCCTTGTTTTGCTAAGTCTGCTTTTCGCATCCTGCCGGGTGGGGAAGGCAGAGCCTGTCGCAGACCCAATGGAGGAAGAGGGGATTTCCGTAGTCAGATATGATAAGCTGTTGGACGAATACGTTCGTTTCAACAGCTTTTCTGCTTTACAAAAAATGAATCTGGAATATTCTCTGCCTACTAAACTGCTGATTGAAGATGTACTGGCCATCGGGCAGGTAAGTGACGACCATATATTCCAGCGACTGAAAACATTCTATTCGGACACCACTCTGATTCGTCTGATAGAGGATGTGGAAACCAGATATCCCGAATTGGGATCTGTCGAGAAAGAGTTGACCAAAGGCTTCGGGAAACTGCAAAAGGAAGTGCCGGATATCATGATCCCCATGATATACACACAAATTTCGGCATTCAATGAATCCATCGTTCTGTCCGACAGCGTACTGGGCATCAGCCTTGACAAGTATATGGGTGAAGATTATCCGCTTTACAAGCGTTTCTATTATGGTTATCAGCGACGCACCATGCGTCCCGACCGGATTGTACCCGATTGTCTGGTGTACTATCTGATGAGCCAGTATCCTTTCCCGATGGATTACTCCCGTACACTGCTCGATGTGATGATGCACTTCGGTAAAATTAATTATGTGGTGCAGCACCTGTTGGATTATTCCTCTTCGGAAGAAGCATTGGGCTATTCGGATGTAGAGAGAGAATGGTGCAAAGAGAACCAGCAGCAGATGTGGAGATATATTCTTGAAAAAGATCATCTGCATGCAACAGATCCGATGGTGGTACGCCAATATACCCGTCCGGCTCCTTTCACTAATACTCTGGGCGAGAATGCGCCTTCGATGGTGGGTACCTGGATTGGTACAAAAATCATCACTTCGTATATGAAACATCATAAAAAAACAACCTTACGGCAATTGCTCGAAATGAACGATTACGAACGTATGTTCACCGAATCTCGTTTTAATCCGTAAAATTCTTATTATAAAAATCCCTTGTTCATGGATACCGCTCTCTATCTTTTGCCCGTTACATTGGGCGACACTCCCATCGAGTCTGTATTACCACCCTACAATAAAGAAATTATTCTGGGAATCAAGCATTTTATTGTCGAAGATGTCCGTTCGGCCCGCCGTTTCCTGAAAAAGGTGGATCGTGAGATTGACATCGATTCGCTCACCTTTTATCCCTTAAACAAGCACACTTCTCCTGAAGATATTTCCGGTTACCTGAAACCGTTGATCGGTGGATTGTCTATGGGAGTGATTTCGGAAGCCGGTTGTCCGGCCGTTGCCGATCCGGGAGCCGATGTCGTGGCTATTGCGCAACGTAAGAACCTGAAGGTAGTGCCGTTGGTGGGCCCTTCGTCTATCATTCTTTCTGTGATGGGATCGGGATTTAACGGACAAAGCTTTGCCTTTCACGGATATCTGCCTATAGAGCCGGCTGAGCGTGCCAAAAAGCTTAAAGCTCTTGAACAACGGGTATATGCCGAACATCAGACACAGCTGTTTATAGAAACGCCCTATCGGAATAATAAGATGGTGGAGGATATTTTGCATAACTGCCGTCCGCAAACACGTCTTTGCATTGCAGCGAATATCACCTGTGAGGGTGAGTACATCCGCACCAAGACCATCAAAGAGTGGCAGGGAAAAGTGCCCGACCTGACTAAGATACCTTGTATTTTTCTCTTATACCAATAACCTGTTTCAGGTGTTCATATTCCAACTCAAAGCATTCGCTGAAGAAGTGAGTGCCTAAGTTGTGTTCTATCTGTTGGAAAGTCCACAGTTTTCCTCCTTTGAACCGTGGATCGCAGAGGATAGAATCATCTTCCATTTCGACAATAAACAGATAAATCAGACGGTTGGTCTGTGCATTTTCGAAATGATAGGAGATGGTAAATGTAGGTTTCAGATCCGATGCTTTTGGGAAAGCATTACTCAATAAGCGGTTGGCACCTTCGGTCAACGTCTCTCCGTACCGGAGATAACATTCCATCGGTATATCCACTTTGAACTTGTCGAGAATACAGCTTTGCGGACGATTGCAAAGGAACAGCATGCCATGGGTAGAGACGGCAATGCGTATTACCGGGTTGATATAAGCATTCTTGTAGTTGATGGCTTCTACGGCCAGGCTTTTTCCAATGACGTCGCCACGGGTGTTGACGATGGGCACATATTCTGTATGGGCCATTACATGATTAAAATAACGGATGCCTATCTGGTTGAACAGAATGCTGAGGATAAATATGGCAGGCGGCAATATGTGGTAAAGCACCAGCGTGGAAGTCGGAGTGAGAGGGTGTGCTATCAGGATAGTCAGACTGATAACGGCAAAGTGCAGAATACCCAGAATCAAAACAACCCGTGCCGATACGACAGCCGATTCCGCTCCCTGGGCAAACAGTCGGCGGTTGCACTGGGCACTCTGGCGCAGGTAGTGGTTAATGAACCTTCTCCTGTGTAAGAAAAGAATAACCATTGGAATCAGTATACTGACTTCAAGTGTCAGGGGCAAAGCTCCTACCGGGACAAAATCTCCGGGAATGAGACTTGCCAGAGCCAATAGTGTCAAAATTCCCGTAGAGATATAAAGGATAAAATTGGGTATACGCGCCCCGTTACGGGACAGGGACCTGTATGAAAAGATAAGTCCGATACCTGTACCGATATAGATTGATATGTCCTGTGTTATAAATTCGCATAAAAGGATGGAAACAATAACAGGGATAAAGCCCAATGACATATTAAATGCGGAAGAAAGTACTCCTTTGTTACCCATATGTTTTTTATTGTATTATTTTGCCGTTTACTTGTAAAACAAACAAGGAGCCTGTTATGTTCTTACTACTTCTTATTAAATCGGATATGTTTTTCCGCATGATATGATGAACGTACTAATGGTGCGCTTTCTACTTGTTCGAATCCCTTTTTGAGCCCTGTTTCTTTATAGATGGCGAATTGTTCCGGGGTAATGTATGCCACAACCGGATAGTGTTTATGGGTCGGTTGCAGGTATTGTCCGATGGTAAGGATTTTGCAACCGACGGCAATCAAGTCGTCCATTAACTCCTCCACTTCGGCAGGAGTTTCGCCCAAACCGACCATAATACCCGATTTGGCTGTTGTACCACTCTCGGCTATCTGACGGATCACCTCCAGGCTGGTGTGATAATTGGCCGCACTACGCACTTGTGGGCTGATACGTTTTACGGTTTCCATATTGTGGGAAATGATTTCCGGACCGGCTTCTATCACTTGGGAAACCAGTTCCTTGCGCCCCTGGAAGTCGGGGATCAGTACTTCGGTGGTCGTTTCCGGATTCAGGCGTTTGATTTCACGAATTGTTTGTGACCAATGGGCGGCGCCCAGGTCGGGTAAATCATCGCGGTCCACCGATGTGATGACTGCATGTGAGAGCTTCATCAAGGCAACCGATTCCGCAACGTGCAACGGTTCGTCAGGGTCCAGAGGCAAAGGACGCCCGGTCCGGGTATTACAGAATTTGCAACTGCGGGTACAGATGTCACCGGCAATCATGAACGTGGCCGTACCTTTTCCCCAGCACTCGCCCATGTTGGGGCAGCGCCCGCTGCTGCAAATGGTGTGCAGGCAGTGCGATTCGACAATACGTTTGGTTTCCGTATAGCGTTCGTTGGCTCCGATACTGATCTTAAGCCATTCGGGTTTGCGTACCCGTTGATCGTTTCCCATATGATAGTACTGTTTTGTTTAATGATAGAGAGGCTGTCTCAAAAGTTATATTCACCACAGATTACACAGATTAACACAGTATTAGTTTTCAAATCGTTGATTATCAACATGAATAATCTGTGTTAATCTGTGTAATCTGTGGTGAACTCTGACATCTCTTCGAACGATTTCTTATAAATTGTTCAGGAAAAAGTTCGTTAACCTCGTATACAGATGGTTCCGGGTATTTCCGCCATAAATGCCGTGATTCCGGTTGGTATATACCTGCATGTCGAACTGTTTTCCAAGCTGTACCAGGTGTTCGGCATATTCGGTACAGTTCTGGAAGTGAACGTTGTCATCTGCCATACCGTGTACCAAAAGCAGGTTTCCATGCAAGTTGTCTGCACGGCTGAATGCTGAGGCAGCTTTGTAGCCTTCGGCATTTTCTTTCGGAGTACGCATGAAGCGTTCGGTATATACAGTATCGTAATATTTCCAGTCTGTAGGTGCGGCAACAGCGACTCCGGCTTTAAATACCGGTGTACCTTCGCTCATACTCATGATGGTCATGTATCCGCCGAAGCTCCATCCCCAGATGCCGATGCGTCCTTTGTCCACATAAGGCAGGCCACCCAGATATTTGGCAGCTTCCACTTGGTCTTTTGCCTCTTTTACGCCCAGGTTCAGATAGGTGCACTTCTGGAATTCGCTTCCACGGCCTCCTGTGCCGCGACCGTCCACACAAGCCACTACGTAGCCAAGACTTGCCATGTATGTTTCCCAGCTGATTCCCCATTTGTCCAGAACCTGTTGCGAACCCGGACCGCTATACTGGAACATCAGTACCGGATAGCGTTTTGAGGGATCGAAGTTCACAGGTTTCATCATCCATCCGTTCAGGTCTACTCCTTCTGTGGTCTTGAAAGTGAAGAATTCCTTTTGCGGTATGGCATATCCGGCTAACTTTTCTTTCAGTTTATCATTGGTCACCAGAGTTTTCAATACTTTACCCGTATTGTCATTCAGTGTAATCAGCATCGGAGTATCGAGGCTGGTAAACTTGTTCATAAAATATTTCATCGAACTGCTGAAGATCGGGCTGTTGGTTCCTTGCTGATTGCTCAGTTTCACTTTCTTGCCTTTACGGTCTATCTTGTATACAGCCTGGCGCATCGGACTCTCTTCGTTGCTGGTGTAATAGAACTCGTTGGTATCCGGATTCCATCCGATGAAGCTTTTTACTTCATAATTGCCGCTGGTCACCTGCTTAATCAGATTGCCGTTCATGCTATACCAGTACAGGTGCGGATATCCGCTCTTGTCGCTTACAAAACTGAAATTGTCCGGATAGAACCGGATGTTGTCGAATACGTTCTCGTTGATGTAATAAGGAGATTCATCACGTAAAGCCAGCTTGCATACTGTACTGCGGGGATCGGCAAAATACATGTCGAAGCGGTTTTGATGACGGTTCAGTGTCATGATGGCCAGTTTGTTCGGATCTTGTGTGAAACGGATGCGTGGGATATAACCATCGGCATCTATCGGCAGTTTTACCTGACGGGTCACTTTTGATTTGATGTCGAACGTATGTACCGATACCTTAGAGTTGGGATAACCTGCCTTGGGATATTTGTACGTATACTCGCCCGGGTAGTCCTGCAACGCATTGTTGCGTGGAGCCTCGCCGGCAAACAGCGGGAAGGTGTATGATGGCACTTCCGACTCGTCGAAGCGGACATAAGCCAGCATGGTATTGTCGGCATTGAACTCCAGGGCACGGTTGAAACCGAACTCTTCTTCATATACCCAATCGGGAATACCGTTCAGCACGCTGTTCAGTTTGCCGTCTTCCGTCACCTGCGATTCGCTGTTGCCATACAGGAGCTTCACCAGGAAGATGTTATTGTCGCGGACAAATGCCACCAGATTGCCGTCCGGTGAGAATACCGGAGCTTGCTGCGGGCCGCCGTCCGAGAGTTTTTCTACGATATTGTTGGTAGTAACCCCTTTATCGTTCCGTTTCACCGGATACAGATAGTGGACTGCCGTATAAGAGTGACGGTAGATAGGGGTTGTTTCCGTTGCAATCAGAATTTTTGATCCGTCCGGTGAAAACTGATAGCTGTCGAATTTCTTGAAAGGACATTCGCGAGCTTTGGCCACATCGAATACCACTTCCACCGGTTCACCCGTGCGGAAGGAATATTTCACGATTTGTGTGCCTTCGGCATTTCTTTGTGTGTAGTGTTCGCCGTCCGGCATGGGAACCACACCATAGATGTTTTCGGGACTGAACTTGCCTGAGTTGATCTCTTTCAGGTCGAGCGCTTTGCCTCCTTGTGCGAAGCCGGCAAGGCAGCACAGACAGAAAAACAGAAAAATGAATTTTCTTTTCATTGGCTTTAGATGATTTTTAGGTTGTTTCTATAGTGCCGGCAAAGGTAAGGATAAACGGTGAGCCTTCAAAACGAGAGGGTTAAAATATCTGTGAAATAGCGTTCGGAAACGAAAAAAACAGAGCCTCTGTTGGCTCCGGGCAGAGGCTCTTCCGGGTACAGACAGAGCCTCCGGAGAGCAGAAACGGAGGCTCCGTCCCGGACGTTGGAGACACGGAAAGTGGGCCAGCCTCCGAGCCACCTCTCGAACAGTGCTGTATCCCTTTATTCATGGGTGTTTGAGCGTGTTCGAAAAACTGACTGAAGTCGATTGGTGGGCCATATAATAAATACTAACAAAAAAAGATATATGAATATATCAGTTCAGATCGTGCGCAATCGGTGAGAAATGATTCCGGATTTGTCGGGAGTTATCCCCCTTTCATCGGTTTTGCTACCGTTATTGACGAAAAAGCCTTTCCGGGTGGTGGCAAATGACCTATCTTTGTGGACGAAGATTAAATGAAATAATTAACAATGAAATGATATATGGAAAAGAAAGAGTTTTCATCTCCCGCTCGGAGATACGGTAAGTTTTTTATTGCCTTTATTTTTATAACGGCAGGAGTGCTTCTACTGGCCCGTAATCTGGGATGGATTACTTATGCCCTGTTTGACCTATTGGTGTCCTGGCAAATGCTTCTGATTCTCTTGGGAGTATACCTGATGCTGCGCCGTCAGATTCTGCGGGGATTGATTCTGGTTGGCATCGGGGCTTATTTATTAAGTCCGCATTTGGGATGGTTTCCGGCGGGAGTCCATATCACTCTTTTCCCGATTATATTGATTGTTATTGGACTCGCTTTTTTATTCAGGCCGAAACGTGCCCGGCACGAACGGATGCGGAGGGGAAACTTTGCCAGCAGCCAATATAACTCTACGGATGGAGTGCTTCACTCGGAGAATACCTTCAGCGGTATCAGACAAGTGGTGCTCGATGAATTCTTTAAAGGCGGGACGATACAGAATTCGTTTGGCGGGACGATTATTGACCTGCGGCGTACGACCCTTCCCGAAGGTGAAACGTTTCTCGATATTGATTGTACATTTGGTGGAATAGAAATTTATGTGCCTTCCGATTGGAAAGTAGTGTTTCGGTGTAACACCTGCCTGGGCGGATGTCAAGACAAACGTTTTGGTGGAGGTGTGATCGACCAGAACCGGATATTGGTCATCCGGGGCGACTTGACATTCGGAGGTATTGAAATAAAAAGTTGAAAATAAAACATGGATATACATCCTATACAAGAATCTTCCCGACGGTGGATGACGGCATTGATATTGGCCGTTGCCGCAGCAGGGATACAAACAGCATTACTTTGGGGCTATGCCGGGGCCGACACGCTTCCGGCTGCAATAGACGGCTTTTTATCCGTCGGTTTGCTTTGCCTCCTGGCCTATCTGGCATGGTATGTCATCGGCCTCGTCTCCATATTGCAAACAGATCTGCTGATAGCCGCCCTGGCGCTGCTTTTTTGGCTGGCGGGAGGCTTTGCCGTGCAATATGTGATGGAACAGAACCTGGGACAAGTCTATGCGTCTTTCGGAGAGACGCTCCCTTTCCGCATACTGTTCGGAGCATTGGCTTGGGGAGTGATGATGTTGTGGTATCGTTTACAGTCGTTGAGCACTGTTCAGGAGGAGATATTAGAAGAGGCTGTTTCAAGAGAAGAAGCCCTTCGTGAAGAACTGAAGCAGGCCGGATGCCGCGAAGAGAAAGCGTCGCCGGAAGAGGCGGAATGCATTGACCGCATCACGGTGAAAGATGGTACGCATATTCACCTGATCTGTACCGACGAATTGCTGTACATACAGGCATGTGGCGATTACGTCACATTAGTGACCCCTTCGGGACAATATGTCAAAGAGCAGACGATGAAGTACTTCGATGCCCATCTGCCGTCGGCCGGATTTGTGCGCGTACATCGCTCTACGATAGTAAACGTGACACAAATATCACGGGTGGAACTCTTCGGGAAAGAGAACTATCAACTCTTACTGAAAAATGGGGTCAAGCTGAAAGTGAGTAATTCCGGATATAAGCTGCTGAAAGAACGGCTGGAGCTATAATAACTCCTATCTGGGAATAAACGGAAGGGTGTAGCCATACGAAGCGGATGGCTACACCCTTTTGTGCCCGGGGCTACACCCTTTCCTCCGGATGGCTACACCCTTTCATAAAAATCTTATGGAGAAAGGACCGGTAGCCGGAATAGATTTATTATATTTGCACTAATTGCAAAAATATGATATTCTATGACTGAATCGGCTCCGATGCCTTTATACAACGAGTTTACTTTCTTTCTGAAAAAATATTTTCCTTACAAGGTGCAGAAGATATCTCTCAATGCGGGTTTTACATGTCCCAACCGGGACGGAACGAAGGGGCTGGGAGGCTGTACATATTGTAATAACCAGACATTCAATCCCGAATACTGCAAAACGGAGAAATCCGTCACCCGGCAACTTGAAGAGGGGAAGCAGTTCTTTGCCCATAAATATCCGGATATGAAATATCTGGCCTATTTTCAGGCTTATACCAATACTTATGCCGAACTTGAAGGACTGAAACGGAAATACGAAGAAGCTCTGAGCGTAGATGGTGTAGTGGGATTGGTCATCGGTACACGTCCCGATTGCATGCCGGATCCTCTGCTGCATTATCTGGAAGAGCTGAATAAACACTCTTTCCTTTTGGTGGAGTATGGCATTGAAACCACCCGGGATGCTACACTCAAACGCATTAACCGGGGGCATACCTATGCCGATACGGTAGAAGCTGTCCACCGGACCGCAGCGTGTGGTATTTTAACCGGGGGACACGTCATTCTCGGTCTTCCGGGAGAGAGCCGCGAAGAGATCATTGTTCAGGCGGCAGAGTTGTCACGTTTGCCCCTGACCACTCTCAAAATGCATCAGTTGCAGCTGATACGTGGCACGAAAATGGCACGTGAGTTTGAACTCCATCCCGAAGATTTTCATCTCTTTAGTGTCGACGAGTATATCGATCTGGTAATCGATTATGTGGAACATCTGCGTCCCGACCTGATACTCGAACGGTTCGTTTCACAATCACCTAAAGAACTCTTGATTGCACCCGACTGGGGATTGAAGAATTATGAATTTACAGCCCGCGTGCAAAAAAGAATGAAAGAAAGAGGTGCTTATCAGGGAAAGGCATACTCGGTTTAGAAAAAAAGAACTATTTTTGCGAAGCGAATGAGTTGCGAGTTACGAGTTGCAAGTTTAGAGTGCCGTTGGGTGTTGTTACTCGTGCCCCGTAATTAATTAAACTAAAATATAGAATGGAACAGAAAACAAGAATTAAAGGAAACGTTCATTATGTGGGAGTTAACGACCGTAACAGGCACCTCTTTGAGGGAATGTGGCCTTTACCCTATGGAGTTTCATATAACTCTTATCTGATTGATGATGAAATGGTGGCACTGATCGATACAGTGGATATTTGCTATTTCGAAGTATATCTTCGTAAAATTAGAAGTATCATAGGCGACCGTCCTATCAACTATTTGATTATAAATCACATGGAACCGGACCATTCAGGTTCTATCCGATTGATTAAACAGCACTATCCCGACATTGTAATCGTTGGCAATAAGCAGACTTTCGGAATGATCGAAGGCTTCTATGGTGTGACCGGCGAGCAATATCTGATAAAAGATGGTGATTTCCTTGCTCTCGGACGTCATAAACTGCGTTTTTACCTTACTCCGATGGTGCATTGGCCGGAAACGATGATGACATTTGACGAAACGGATGGTGTACTCTTCTCCGGTGATGGGTTCGGCTGCTTCGGTACGCTGGATGGCGGGTTTGTGGATACACGCATGAACATCGATCACTATTGGGGCGAAATGGTGCGTTATTATTCCAATATCGTCGGAAAATACGGTTCGCCCGTACAGAAAGCTTTGCAAAAACTGGGAGGACTTCCCATTTCGACCATTTGCTCTACACACGGTCCGGTATGGACCGAAAATATCACTAAGGTGGTAGGCATTTACGATAAACTGAGCCGTTATGATGCAGACGAAGGTGTGGTGATTGCTTACGGAAGCATGTATGGCAATACCGAACAGATGGCGGAGGCCATTGCTGCCGAACTGTCGGCCCAGGGCATTAAAAACATCGTGATGCACAACGTCAGCAAGAGCAATCCTTCTTATATCCTTGCCGATATCTTCCGTTACAAAGGATTGATTGTCGGTAGCCCGACTTACAGCAACCAGATTTTCCCGGAAATAGAGTCGCTTTTGTCCAAAATACTGGTACGTGAGTTGAAAGGACGTTATCTGGGCTATTTCGGTTCGTTCACATGGGCCGGTGCCGCCGTGAAACGCATGGCCGAGTTTGCCGAAAAAAGTAAATTCGAACTGGTTGGCGACCCTGTAGAGATGAAACAGGCCATGAATGATATCACCTATCAACAGTGTGAGAATCTGGCACGTGCCATGGCCGACCGTTTAAAAAAAGACAGAGTATAAGTTACCCCTAATTTATTAACCTGATAAAAACAATCGAACATGAGACTAATCATTCAGCCGGACTATCAGTCCGTTTCTCAATGGGCGGCACATTATGTTGCTGCTAAGATCAAAGCTGCCAATCCTACTCCGGAAAAACCTTTCGTATTGGGTTGCCCCACCGGATCATCTCCTCTGGGTATGTATAAGGCACTGATCGACCTGAATAAAAAAGGAATCGTATCGTTCCAGAACGTTGTTACTTTCAACATGGACGAATATGTGGGACTGCCGAAGGAACATCCGGAAAGCTACTATTCTTTTATGTGGAACAACTTCTTCAGCCATATCGACATCAAACCGGAGAACACGAACATTCTGAATGGGAATGCTGCCGATCTGGATGCTGAATGTGCGCGTTATGAAGAGAAGATCAAATCGTATGGTGGTATCGACCTGTTTATGGGAGGTATTGGTCCCGACGGTCACATCGCTTTCAACGAGCCGGGTTCTTCACTGAGCTCTCGCACTCGTCAGAAGACACTGACTACGGATACGATTATCGCTAACTCCCGCTTCTTCGATAATGATATCAACAAGGTTCCCAAAACTTCGTTGACAGTCGGAGTAGGTACTGTGCTTTCTGCCCGTGAGGTGATGATTATCGTAAACGGCCACAACAAAGCACGTGCATTGTATCATGCCGTAGAAGGTGCTATTACTCAGATGTGGACTATCAGTGCGTTACAGATGCACGAGAAGGGTATCATCGTTTGTGACGATGCTGCTACTGCCGAACTGAAAGTAGGTACTTACCGTTACTTCAAGGACATCGAAGCAGATCATCTCGATCCGCAATCGTTGCTGAAGTAATACATAAGCATAAAAATAAAGAAGAGGATAGGTCAATCGTTTTTTCGGCCTATCCTCTTCTTTTTATCGGTCTGATACATGAAGCCCGGTTGGGCGGGGCTAATCTTTCAGACCGTCTTTGATCCCTTCCATTGCTTTCTCGCCTTTCTTCACAGCTTTTTGGGTACCTTCTTTCACATCTTTTGCTGCATCCTTCGCTGTGTCTTTGGCTTTCTCAAAAGCGTCTTTGGCACCCTCTTTCAAGTCATTGCCTATTTTCTTCAGCTTCAGGGCGGCATAAGTGGATTCCAGTTTTACTATCTCGTCCTTTTCGTTCGAGGTCATTTGCTCACTGAATTTGTTATAACTGTCTTTTAGCTTTGTAAATTGCTCGTCAGCTTTTTCCCAGTCGGCTTTTGTATAGTCCTGGGCGTTTTTCTGTACGTTTTCGACAAAAAGCTTGAAGCCGTCCAGATACGACTCCTTTGTTTGGCTGCATGCGGTGGCAATGGCCAGTACTAATGCAAGGAATAATACTTTCTTCATAATCAAATACTATTGTTTAGGTTTTATATATTAACACCGTGTATTTGAAAATTGTTTGCCGGGGTCAGGCTTCTTCCAGTTTCCCTTTGCCTTGCCGGACGATGGTTACCTCTCCGTCAGTACAGTTTACGATGGTCGAAGGTTCGATTCCGCCGATTCCTCCGTCGATCACAAGATCTACCTGGTCACCGAACTTCTCGTCTATCAGCTCCGGGTCAGTGATATACTCTATGTCTTCGTGTTCGTCATGAGGCAGGGTAGTGGTCATGATCGGAGCATCCAGCAGACGCGCGATCTCCCGGATGATGTGGTTGTCCGGCATGCGGATACCCACTTCCTTCCGGTTACGGAAGATTTTAGGCAACCGGTTCGTTCCATTCAGAATAAAGGTGAAGGGACCGGGCAGGTTGCGTTTCATCAGTTTGAAGATATTATTGTCTACCTTGGCATATTCGCTGATACTGCTCAGGTCGTAGCAGATGATAGAGAGATTGTTTTTCTTTGGGTCTATTTCCTTAATCCGGCAGATGCGCTCGATGGCACGTTCCTTCAGGCCGTGGCAACCGATGGCATACATGGTATCCGTGGGATAGATAATCAGTCCCCCGTCATTCAGCAGGTCCACAATACGTTGCAGGTCCTGGGGATTATTGTTTTTCTCGTAAAGTTTGAGTATCATAATTGTTCGTTATTTAATCTTCTTTTTTAAGAAATCAAGTGCTTTTTCTACGGCTTTTTCCTTTACTTTTTCCTTCACGGAATCTTTATTGGCCGTAGTTGCCGAATCCAGTCCCAGTTTTTTCCCTATTTCGCTGATTGCCTTATCTGTGACTGCTTCCACTGCCTGGTTGGTCATGCTTTTCGTATCCAGTGAAACTTTGGGCGAAGAGAAAGTGCCTCCTATTTTCAGGTCGAGTGTAGTCAGTTTGGCAATATCACCCGCTGATGCCGGTAGCTTGATTTTTCCCGAGTAGTCGATGGTCTGGTCAAGTCCCGTACTTCCTGAAAGGTTCATCACATAGTCTCCTAACTTAATGTCGAACGGTTCGGTAGACACTCTTCCCTCCTTGATGGTGAAGTCCAGCGTCATGTCCTTCACTTTCATTTCTTTGAGTTCAGGCTTCTTCACGGCATCGGCTATCTGGTCGATGACCTTTACACCGCTGAGGCTAAGGTCTTTGGTCGAAAGGCTGCCATTGCCTTGCATCGTATCCATGACGGGCTCCATCCGGTTGTCGAGCAAAGTCTGCACATGCATGTTGCCGGAGAAGTTTCCTTTCAGATTCTCGAAAATAGGAGCCATTTGCTGTACCATATTCAATTCTTTGTAGGCTTGTGCAAAGCTGAGTCCCTCCAGGCGGAACCCTGCATTCATCTCCGGTTTTTTTAAGTCGGCGGTAGAATAATATCCGTTCATAATAACCTTGCCTCCCATGGTGTTCATCGACAGGTTTTTCATATCCACTTTTCCGTCTTTTACAACCAGTTTTCCATTCATATTCGTAAAGGCCATCTTGTCGAACAATACCTCTTTCAGGTTGGCATCCATCTGGAAATCGATATTGCGTGGAACCTCTATCAGGCTGGCTGCTTCATCGGGCGAAACTGCCTGTGCCGTTTGGGTGGTAGTATCGGTTGAGGCTGTCATAAAGTCGTTCAGATTGAGATGGTTCGACCGGACATTCAATGTACCTTTCAATGTAGTGCCTTTCAGAGCATAACCCATGTAATTTTCGAACCGGCTGTCGGCGGTAAGGTCGTTCTTGCCAATAACTACTGTGGTCTCGCTGAGTTGCAGATATTTCGGAGTGAAAGTGAACAGGGATTGTCTGATTTCTACATCAGGTATCTCTTTCATTTTTAGTTTCATGTCGCTAAGGGCGATGGTACCCGATGCGGAGAAACGGTCATATTGCTCTTTTTCGATGTACGAAAGGCGTCCGCCCATCTTCATATCCGCGCGAATGGTGCCATTCAGTTCCATGTCGTCCAACGGGTATACTTGCTTGATCATTCCTAAATTAAGCACTCCCTTTGCTTCGGCTGTAAAGTCCGGATCGCTGACCGGTGTCTTTATATCGGCAGTCAGGCTAAACGGGTTGTTTGCCAGACGGAAGCTGAAAGGACGAATGTTGATTTCTGTCAGGTTGATATTACCTCCCGGGTTACGTACTTGTGCGTCAATGTTGATCTGGTCGACTCCTGCCGGCAGGGACGGATAACGGAACATGGCATTCTTTACTGATAACCGCACATCGAACCGGGGGACGGTATCACCTTGCAATACTCCTTTTGCCGTGGCTTCGAGGGTAGCGGTTCCGTCTGTTTTCAGATTCTTGAATTCTTTGGAGTAGATGGCTGGTATCAGGGACAGAATTTCCTTAAAGCCCACTTCGCTGGTATTGAGCTTCAGGTCCATGTCGATGACAGGATCTTTCAGTTCTACCCATCCGTCGATGCCTGCCTTAATGGCGTTGAGGCGAAATTCATTCTTTTTCAGTGTGAATTTGTGATGTACGAGGTCAGCGTCCACATCCATTTTGGCATAGATGTTGGCTTGTGAGAGGAAGGGAATACCGTTCATCTTATAAGTCAGGGCTTCGGTCTCTGCTTCTAAATTGAGCAAAGTCTGGTCGCTGCCCAGGTTGCCCGAGCAAAGCGCATTGAAATTGTGTATGTCGGCATACATGGCGGACTGTCGGTCGTCATACACCACATTCATGTTCTTGATAACAAAGCGCTGAAGTTTAATCCGGAAGGGAGAAGATTCGCTGCTCTCCGATGTCTCGCTGACGGTGGCTGAATCGGGTTTCATGATATCCCAGTTGGCTTTGCCGTCAGGAAGTACGATGGCATGTAGCCAGGTATCTGTGACAGATACTTTGGAAACATCGTATCCGCTGTCTCCGAAGAGCGAAAACAGGTTAATGGCGGCAGTAACTTCACCGGCTTTCACCAGCGTGTCGTTTTCAAACGCTCCTGTTCCTTTCAGCCAAAAATCGTTTAGGGTAACGGAAGCTTTCGGGAAATTACGGAACAGGCTGATGTCGAGGCTGCTGAAATCGAACCGGGCGTTCAGCATTTTGTTTCCTTCGGTTTTTACGATACCTTCAATTTTGCCGCGGAAGGCAAAAGGAAGGAGTAACATCAGTATCAGGATGACACCGATGACGATTGCTGTAATTTTGAGTCCTTTTTTCATAATTGCACTGGTTGTTAGGTTGATAGTGATAACAAAGTTAATAATAAAAGACGAGAAGTCCAAGGTGATGATGGATTATGTTTGGATAGGAGCAAGTTAAGCTCACCACAGAGTAACACGGAGTCTCACAGAAAATTTAAGTACCTATAATAAAAGATTAAAACTCTGTGAAGTTCCGTGTTACTCTGTGGTGAATCGACTTCAAGACCATTGAAGAAATGAACTTATCTTATTTCTTCTTTTTTCGTAATTCCTCTGCGATTCGCCATTGTATGGCCGCTTCTGTCTCTTTCCCCACCTTCAGCAGTGCATCTCCAAAAAGTTCGTGTGCACCCGGATGTTCCGGTTTCAAGGTGGTTGCTTTGTCGAGATCGGCCAAGGCGCCTTCCGTATTCTCTGTTTTCAGACGGAGTTTGCCCCGGTTGTAGAGTGCCTTGAAATCTGTCGGACGAAGACTGACTGCCCGGTTCAGGCAACTCTCGGCATCAAAGAACTCTTTCTCGTTGAAAAGTGTGATTCCTTTCCGTATCCATGCATCGGTGTATTCGGGATACAGTTCGATTGCTTTGTCGTAATTGGCCAGTGCAGCCCGGATATCATGTGCCTGGGTGATGCATTCGTTGCCCATCAGCAGATATTCCCGTGCATACTTTTGCAGACTTTTTTGCTGTGCGGTCATTTGTTCCTGTAACTTCCTTTTCTGTTCACGCAACAGGTTGATGACACCCAGTTTCCGGCGGATCAGTCTCCGGGCGGTAGGCTTCTCTATGTCGTAACGGGAGTGGATGGCCAAGAAAAACTGTTCAAGACACGCTTCGAAATCTCCTTTGTCGAAAGCACGGGCAGCTGCGGCATATTGCACATCGGCTTGTGCCTGTTTCAGAGCTTTGTCAATAGCTTGCCGGTTGTTGAACCTTCCGGAAAAACTTACGATTTCGGGACGGACAAAGATGTCGGCACGGCTGACAGGCTTTTTTAATTGAATGCCCTCGAGCGAGGTGCAACGGCTGAGAGCTACGTATGCCTGTCCTCCGGCGAACACTCCGCCGGTGAAGTCGATAACTACGCGACTGAAGGTCAATCCCTGACTTTTGTGTACGGTGATGGCCCATGCCAGCCGAATGGGATATTGAGTGAAGGTGCCTAACTCTTCTTCTTCGATCTCTTTCTTTTCTTCATTGTACTTATAGCGAATGTTTCGCCATGATTCACGGTGGACATCGCACTCTTTACCGTCATCGGTGATGACATAGATGATACCGTCGTTATCGATTCCGCTTACTACACCGATGGTCCCGTTCACCCAGCGGCGTTCAAAATCGTTCTTGATAAAGATGATCTGTGCTCCGGGTTTCAAAGTCAGGTCCTTGGATGTCGGCAGGCTGCTTTCGGGAAAATCTCCGTTGATTTCGCCTTCGAATACTACCGGATCTCCGGGGAGTTCGGCAAGCCGTCGGTCATTGATGGTTTCCACCGTATCGCGACGGGTGGCAAGGGTGATGTACATATCCTCTTCCGAGGCATCGATGGGAGCGCCATAACGGGTATTGAGCAACTGAAGGTCGGCGGCTCCGGCAGCTCCGCTGCGAATGTGATCGAGTACGCTGACAAAAACCGCGTCCGACTGCCGGTATACCTTTTGCAATTCGATGGATACCAACTCTATTTCGTTGAAAACCCGTGCCGAAAAAAAGTAAGGAGTGGGATAGAAGCGGTTGATAATTTCTCGTTCGTCTCCTTTGATCACCGGTTCCAGCTGGAATACATCGCCCACCAGTAAAACCTGTTTCCCGCCGAATGGGTCACGCAGGTTGCGGCTGTATACTCGCAGGATGCGGTCTACGGCATCAATCATATCTGCCCGCACCATCGATATCTCGTCGATAATGATCAACTCTACCTGTTCCAACAGTTTCCGGTGGGGCTTGGTATACTTGAAGAATTCGTGGATACGTCCCCGTTGCAGGCTTAGGTTGGGGTCGTCGGGCAGCAATGGATGGAAGGGGAGCTTGAAGAAACTGTGTAAAGTACTGCCACCGGCATTAATGGCGGCGATGCCGGTGGGGGCCAGTACGATATGCTTTTTCTTGGTGTTCTTGCAGATATACTTCAGGAAAGTCGATTTACCCGTCCCCGCTTTTCCAGTGAGGAAAACCGATTGCCGGGTGTACTGAATCAGGTTCAGTGCATCCTGAAATTCTTTATTGCCGGTGTCTATAGTAAATTCCACGTCAGATGATACCGAAATGTTTTAATGCTTTTTGTATGCCGTCTTCGTCCACCGATGCAGTCACATAATCGGCTGCCTCTTTGACTTCGTCGTTTGCATTGCCCATGGCCACTCCGATGGCTGCATGGCGCAGCATGCTGATGTCGTTGCCTCCGTCGCCGAATGCCATTGTCTCTTCCAGGCGAATGCCGAAATGGCGGATGATTTCGTCTATCCCTTTTTGCTTACGGATACCTTTTGCCACAACATCTGTGAATGCCGGAAACCAGCGTCCGGACTCACAGTGCGGGAGTAAAGGCAATATGTTTTTTTCGTCTTCGGTGGTGATGAACGGGGTCATCTGGAAGATCTCGGTTTGGGTAGCTTCGGCAGTAGTCTGAACGGGCAGGATGTCTACATGCAGGAACTCGTGGAAAATTTGGTTTACCAGTTCGTTGGGGTTGCAGACGGCTACGGTATGTTCGGCGACAAAGATGCAGGGAAAACCTTTCTCGTCCGAAAGGGCAGCAAGTGTCTTGACATCTTCTGCCGGGATGGAATGTTTGTAAATCACTTCATCTCCTACAAAGCAGTATCCTCCGTTCATGGTGATGTAACCGTCTATCAAACTTTGTTTCTGGAGGGCCGACAGGTTGTTAATAATCGCTTTCGGACGTCCGGTAGCAATGAAAATCTTAATTCCTTTAGCTTTGGCTTCGGTTATGGCCGAGAGGGCAGACGAAGGAATTTCGTGCGTGTTGAAACTAACCAACGTCCCGTCTATATCAAAAAACAGGGCTTTTATCATACGTCTTTTCTTTAATGGAGCACAAATGTACTGAAAAAGCCTGATATAGAGTAACTGAATAGCACAATGATGGTAAATTTTAACTGCTGTCTGCTAAAATAGCTCATTTGGTTTCATTATGAAACAGATGAATTGTACATTTGCAGGCTGAACTTAAAAAGAGAACCCTTATGAAGTATAACTTTGATGAAGTGATAGAACGCCGGGGGACAGACTCGGTGAAGTATGACGCAGTGCCGGAACGTTGGGGACGAAATGACCTGCTTCCGATGTGGGTGGCCGACATGGATTTCCGTACTCCACCTTTTGTGATAGAAGCTATCCGTCGCCGGTTGGATCATGAAGTGTTGGGATACACTTTTGCCTGCGAAGCCTGGTATACATCCATTATCAATTGGCAGAAGGAACGCCATGGGTGGAATATTACCCGGGAGATGCTGACATTTACTCCGGGAATTGTGCGTGGACTGGCTTTTGCTTTGCAATGTTTCACTGTTCCGGGCGATCGGGTGATGGTGATGCCTCCTGTCTACCATCCGTTTTTTCTGGTAACGGAACATAATCATCGGGAAGTGGTCTATAGCCCGTTGGTTTTGGAAGATGGACAGTATCAGATCGATTTCGAACGTTTCCGTACCGATGTGAAAGGATGCAAAATACTGATCCTTAGTAATCCGCATAATCCGGGAGGACGTGTATGGACCCGGGAAGAGTTGGCTGAGATTGCGGAAATCTGTTATGATAATCAGGTTTTGGTTATTTCGGACGAAATCCATGCCGACCTGACATTGCCCGGATATACGCATCCCACTTTTGCGTTGGTATCGGAGAAAGCCCGTCGGAATTCACTCGTGTTTATGTCGCCCAGTAAAGCTTTCAATATGCCGGGACTTGCCAGTTCGTACTGTATCATAGAGGATGAAGACATTCGTCGTCGTTTCCAGACGTATATGGAGGCCAGTGAGTTCAGTGAAGGACATTTGTTTGCTTATCTTGGAGTGGCCGCTGCTTATAGTAATGGAACGGAGTGGTTGGATCAGGTGTTGGAATACATTCAGGGAAATATTGATTTTACGGACGAGTATCTGAAAGCGAATATCCCTGCAATACGGATGATTCGTCCCCAGGCTTCTTACTTGATTTTCCTGGACTGTCGCGAACTGGGACTGTCGCAGAAAGAATTAGTAAGTTTCTTTGTTGATGATGCACATCTGGCACTGAACGATGGTGCAATGTTTGGTAAAGAGGGAGAAGGATTTATGCGTCTTAACGTGGCTTGTCCGCGGAGTGTGCTGGAGCAGGCACTGGATCAGATAAAGCAGGCATACGGGAAGAAGCATGACACAATAGCATAATTTGTGGAATTTATATAAAAAGACTTTCAGGATGAAAAAAAATAGTTTCGAGACACAAATACTGCATACTCCTTTTGAGAAAGAGGATGCACATCATTCTCTTTCCATGCCGGTATATCATACTGCTGCTTATGAATTTGAAACTGCTGAAGAGATGGAAGCTGCTTTCTGTGGACGGACAGCCGGACATGCTTATTCACGAATTACAAACCCTACGGTGCAGTACTTCGAGCAACGTGTACAGGCTGTGACCGGTGCGCTGAGCGTGACGGCGTTGAATTCCGGAATGGCTGCCATCAGCAATGCTCTGATCACTTTGGCAAGTGCAGGAGCTAATATCGTGACTTCGGCGCATTTATTCGGCAATACCTATTCATTCCTGAAAAGTACGTTAGGAGCTTTTGGGGTAGAAGTACGTTTCTGTGACCTGACATGCCTTGAAGAAGTGGAGAGGCAGATCGATGAAAATACTTGTGCGCTTTTTCTGGAGGTTATTACCAATCCGCAGCTGGAAGTGGCCGATTTGAAAGCCCTTGCCGGTATTGTCCATAGTGCCGGAGTACCATTGCTGGCAGATACAACGGCGGTTCCTTTCCATGTGTTTCGTGCGGCGGATTTCGGAGTCGATATTGAGATTGTGTCCAGTACGAAATATATTTCGGGAGGTGCTACCTGCATTGGAGGACTGATAATTGACTATGGCACCTTTGATTGGGGGCATTCCGGTAAGTTGGCAGCTTTGAGTACAGATACCGGGAAGGAGGCTTTTACCGCCAAACTCCGTAGGGAGATTCATCGTAATCTCGGAGCATACATGACTCCCCAGGTAGCTTATATGCAGACACTCGGGCTTGAAACAATGGAAGTCCGGTTTGCCCGGCAGGCGGAAACATGTTTGAAACTGGCACGGTGTTTGCAAGAACTGCCGGAGGTTGAGTCGGTGAATTATACCGGCTTGGAGACCAATCCGTTTTATGAATTAAGTACCCGGCAGTTTGGTTCTCTTCCGGGCGCGATGTTGACGTTCGACCTTCCATCGCGTGAAATATGTTTTCGTTTCATAAATCGGTTGAGAATCATACGTAGGGCCACGAACTTATTTGATAATAAAACGTTAGCTATCCATCCGGCAAGCACAATCTACGGTTCGTTTACCGAGGAGCAGCGCCGGGATATGGACATCAGTCAGAAAACCATTCGCCTTTCGGTGGGGCTGGAACGGACTGATGACCTGCTGGAAGATATCATACAGGCTCTGAAAAGCTAAATTTATCATTTACAAACTTTATACAATGCTGCCAAAAAAAGAAAACCTGGAAGAAAAAGAGAGAACGAAACATACGGTTGATAGTCTGTATAAAGACTATGTCGACGACTTGTTTTCGTATGCTTTAGGATTCGGGTTTGATAAACAGGCAGCGATGGATGCCATTCATGACGTGTTTTGCAGGGTATGTATTCGTGAGAAGGATGTTCAGGAGATACAGAATCCTAAATTTTACTTGTTGCGTGCCCTGCGAAACCAATTGATTGACACCTATAAACTTAAACGGAACTATTCGGAGGTTCTTACCGGTGAGATTACCGATGAACTTCCATACAGAATCAAAATCACCGTGGAGGATGAAATGATCGCGGCGGAAGAACAGGCGGAAGTGTCACAGAAAGTCGATGAAATTCTGAGTGTGCTGACCGAACGCCAACGCGAGATTATTTATTTACGCTACATGCAGGAATGTTCCTATGAGGAAATTGCGGAGATCATGCAAATCAGTGTTCCTGCTTGTCGTAAACTGCTCTATCGGACCTTACTTAAACTGAAGCACAATAATACGTTAGTGCTCTTCTATCTCTTGCTTTCTATTAATGTTGGTTAAATAAGGCACCAATTTAAATTTTATTCGGGAAAAGTGGGTATGAAACCTGTGCCCGTTCGTGTTCTATGCAGACAATAGTGTTATTAAACTCTTTAAGCACCTATTCTGAATGGAAAAAACGAAGCGGGATAGCAGACATATTGATCCTTTGAAAGATGAAGAGAAATTCTTCCAGTGGTTAAAATTCAAGAGCGTTCGGATGAACAGGGAGCGTCTCTCGAAAGATGATCATGAGCGTCTTCGTCAGCGGATCCATGCTTCTCTGCGCATGTTGCGACGGAAACGAACCATCAGGAGGGGCGCTTATTATGGTATATCCGTGTGCATCGTTATTGCATTAGGAATCATTTCTTATTTGAATCGTTATGAGAGAGTGGAACCGGTAACGCCTGTTACTGAACAAAAAGCGGAGATTGTATGGCAACCTTTGAAATCAGAAGATATCCGTCTGGTAAGTGGCGACAGTATAACTTCGTTCCGGCAAAATGTACACCTGCTCTTAAGTAAGGATGGATCAGCCATGGTCTACCACCCCAACAGCGGGCAAGAAAAGATCAGGATGGAACAGAATGAGGTCAATAAGTTGGTGGTTCCTTACGGTAAACGGTCGAAGGTGAAGCTGGAGGACGGAACAGAAATCTGGTTGAATTCCGGTTCTGTTCTTAAGTTTCCTACCCATTTCTCGGGAGAGAAGAGGGAAGTGAGCCTGAAAGGCGAAATGTATGCCGAAGTAGCCGCAGATAGCAAAAAGCCTTTCATAGTGCATACGGCACATTTCGATGTGCAGGTATATGGCACCCGATTTAATGTATCGGCTTATGAAGACGAGGCGGTTCCTTCGTGTGTACTTGTGGACGGCATAGTCGGATTTCGGCCGGAGTCCGGTCCTGAGATACGCATGAAAGCAAATGAAAAAGTGCTCTACGATGGGAAGCAATGTGAAAAAAGAAAAGTTAGTGCCTCCAGATATACCTGTTGGAAGGAAGGTTATCTGGAATTGGATGATGCCAATATGGTGGATGTACTGAATCGGATAGGACGATATTATAATCTGTCGTTTAACTTTGGTGACAAGAAGCAACTGACCGGTAAGAGATGTTCGGGAAAGATCTATTTATCCGATAATATTGATAATGTATTGACGACTATATCATTGCTGTATTCTACTGATTACAGGAAAGAAGAGCGGACTATTTTTATATCTGAGAACCCATAAAATGGTAGAGCCTATGGAATGACACTGAACACTATGACACACGCACACACACAACCCCCACAAAAAGGATAGAGTGATATCCTTCCTCTAACTTACACACACGACTACATATCAGAGCCGGGAAGCATGGTTATGCCCTCCGGGAAGGGATGCAATGGCCTGAAATTAGTATTATAACAACTGGAACAAAGCATGAAAAGAGAACGTATAGTAAGAACTGAAAACATTGATAAACAGAGAATAAAATATAGAGTATTGTTTGGCTTTATTTTCATTATGTGCTGTAATGGGGCAGCTTTATCGTCAGAGGATGTTAAGATGCCGGACTGGAAATTTTCTTTTAATCTGAGACGTGTGCCGATCATCCGGGTTTTTGATGAAATCGAGCAAAAGAGTGATTTTGTCTTTGCGTGGGCTTGCGATATAGACACCGAGATTCATAAGGAAATAAGTATTTGTGTTTCGGAAGAACCTATCCAAAGAGTGATGGAGAAGGTTTTAGAAGGATCGGGACTCGTTTTTCAGAGACTCGACAGGCAAATCGTGGTTTATCGTTTGTCGGAGCACAATGCCTGTAGAGCAACTGTTCGCAAGGATAGTGTGAGGGTAATGACAAAGGTGGGACCAAACGACTGATAGAGGGATTGGCACCGACTCTTTATCGTTTTTCGTTCCACTCTGTCAGGAGTGCTAAGTCGGGTATGCGGATTTCTTTCCGGTGGAGTTCCAGCAGATTTAATTCCTGCAATCCGTTGAGGGCTTTTGATACGTTCAGGCGAGTATCATCCAGTATGCGTGCCAGATCATCCATTTTCACTTTAAACAGTTTTTCACCTGTCATTCTTTCGATATGGGCCAATATGAAACGTATTATTTTATCTTCAATGTCCTTGGGAGCTCTATCCCACAAACGAGTGTAAAGGTTCTGTGCACGATTGCTGACGATATTCATATAGTTGAGGCGGAAAATATCGTATTTGAACAGTTCACCCATAACGAATGATTTGCTGATGCTTACCATTTGTGCTTCTTCATTATGAGGAATGTAGGTAGATATATACCGGGTGTTCATTCCAAACATGGAGTAAGGTTCCAATACGGCAGGAGCTTCGAAATACTCTATGACAGTCAATGTCTCGTCTTCCGATACGGTGACGGAAGAGAGCTTACCTTTTAGCAAAAAAAGTAACTGGTCACATACTTCACCACTTTTTATCAACGGTTCTCCTGCTTTATGACGGGTGAAATGAAGTTTTACTTTTTCTAATATATTTGTGAAATCCTCATGACAAAGTCCCTGAAACAGGGGGAGTTGTAACAAGGTGTCGAACATGGTTTCCATATATCGTAATCTTCTAATTTGGAGGCAAATGTAACGATAATAGGGGTTGACTGAAACCATCTTCCCCTTCTTTTTGTTTTTTTTATTATTTCTTAAAGATGGTAGTGATTACCTAAAACAATCTCTTGCGAGATGCATAAAAATGAAGTATATTTGCGGGAAAAAGGAGGAAGTCATGTTTGCAAACTTTAATTTTCAACAGATGGTCAGTGCGTTTATCGTGCTTTTTGCTGTGATTGATATTATTGGTTCTATTCCTATTATCATCAATCTGAAGGAGAAGGGAAAAGATGTGAATGCCACGAAAGCGACCGTTATTTCGTTTGCATTAATGATTGGCTTTTTTTATGCCGGTGACTTTATGCTGAAACTGTTCCATGTTGATATTGAGTCCTTTGCCGTGGCGGGAGCATTTGTTATCTTCCTGATGTCTTTGGAGATGATTCTGGATGTGGAAATCTTTAAGAACCAGGGACCGATAAAAGAGGCTACGCTTGTACCTTTGGTATTCCCTCTGCTGGCAGGTGCCGGTGCATTTACTACATTGCTTTCTTTGCGGGCCGAATATGCCAGTATCAATATTGTGATCGCTTTGATCCTGAATATGTTGTGGGTGTATTTCGTTGTCAGTATGACAGGACGTGTGGAACGCTTTTTGGGCAAGGGAGGCATCTATATTATTCGTAAATTCTTTGGTATCATTCTGTTGGCTATTTCTGTCAGATTGTTTACCGCCAATATCACATTATTGATTGCTGCATTACAGAAGTAATAGGTATCCCCTTAATCTGTTGTAGAAACCGGGGTGAAAAACTATTCTTTTTCACACTCTGTGTCTTTTTGGTCCGTTTCGTCGCTATTGATTTCGTCGTTATCGGTTTCATTTGTTTCATTGGCAACCTCCTCCTCTTCCTCTTCATTTGCGAATGGTTCAGGCTTTTGTGGACCATGATTCATAAAAGCAAGGGCACAGATGGTACCGGTGACAGCTCCACTCAGATGTCCCTCCCACGAAGTACCCGATGGTGCGAAATAAGGAAGCATATTCCACACCAGTCCACCATAGAGGAAGGTTACTAAAAGAGAGATCGCAATCAGGGGGACATATTTTCGTAAGAGTCCGCTGAAGAAAAGAAAAAAAGCCAAACCGTAAATAATGCCGCTGGCCCCGATATGCCAACCGGGCTTACCGATAAGGAACGTGATGGTTCCGCATCCTATCCAGATGATAAAAAAAATCAGAGGTGCAATGCTCCTGTAAAAGTAAAAAAGACACCATGAAAGGAAGAATAGAGGTAAAGTGTTGGCCAGTAAATGTTTGAAGCCACTATGTATAAGAGGATGCGCGAAAATACCAAACATCCCTTTTTTTGACAATGGGTATACTCCTAATCTGGTAAAGTCCCAGTCCATGCCCACCTCTAAAACTTTTATTGTATAAAGGATAAAAATTAGGAACATAGGAAGCACCATCGCTATCAGGATTCGTCGAACATCTGACTTCATATTGGCATATTTCTTTAAATTTTATACAATGCTACGAATATTTGCCTTGAAAATAAAAAATAAAGTTCCTTTTTATTTTGTTTTTTACCTTTAATTCGTATTTTTGGGCATCATACTTATATTATATACTATGATAACCGAAATAATTAACCTTTAAATAATGCACAACTATGAGTTATTTACATTTTGACAAGACTCTGATGATAAATCTTGAGGAATCTTTACCAAGGGAGATTCTCCGGACGAATAAATCAGGAGCTTATCATTGTACAACGATTGTAGATTGTAACACACGCAAATATCATGGATTGCTGGTGATTCCCGTACCCAATCTGGACGATGAAAATCATGTGCTGCTGTCTTCTTTGGATGAAACGGTAATTCAACACGGTGCGGAGTTTAACCTGGGATTGCATAAGTATCAAGGAAATCACTTTAGTCCGAATGGACATAAGTATATCCGTGAGTTTGACTGCGAACATATTCCGGCAACAACTTACCGTGTGGGAGGAGTCATACTTCGTAAAGAAAAAATCTTTGTACATCATGAGAATCGGATCCTGATCCGTTACACCTTGGTCGATGCACACTCTGCTACCACTCTTCGCTTCCGCCCGTTCCTCGCTTTCCGTAGTGTACGCGAATATACACACGAGAATTCGCAGGCGAGCCGTGACTATCAATTGGTAGAGAACGGCATTAAAACTTGTATGTATCCCGGATATCCGGAACTGTTCATGCAATTGAATAAGAAGAATGAATTCCACTTTGATCCGAATTGGTATAGAGGAATTGAATATCCGAAAGAACAAGAGAGAGGATATGACTTCAATGAAGACCTTTATGTTCCCGGATATTTCGAAGTTGATATAAAGAAAGGAGAGAGTATTATTTTCTCTGCCGGTATTTCAGAAATTTCTCCACGTCGGCTAAAGCAAACTTTTGATGCGGAAGTGGCCGACCGCACGCCGCGTGATAGCTTCTATCACTGCCTGAAGAATTCTGCCCATCAATTCCATAATAAGCAGGAAGATGACCATTATATTCTGGCCGGATACCCCTGGTTTAAATGCCGTGCCCGCGATATGTTCGTGGCTTTGCCGGGATTGACGCTTGCTGTGGACGAGACAGATGAATTTGAAGATGTGATGGAGACAGCCCGTAAAGCGATTGGTAACTATATTAAAGGTGAACCGATTGACTGTAAGATATACGAGATGGATGATCCGGATGTATTGTTGTGGGCTGTATGGGCCTTGCAGCAATATGCAAAGGAGACAAGTCGTGAACAATGTCGTGTCAAATATGGTTCTTTGTTAGAAGAAATCATTGATTTTATTCGTCAGCGTAAACATGATAATCTGTTCCTGCACGAAAACGGGTTGCTTTATGCCAATGGTGCAGATAGGGCGATCACATGGATGAACTCCACGGTTAACGGACGTCCGGTTATTCCACGCACGGGTTATATTGTAGAGATAAATGCTTTGTGGTATAATGCTTTGCGGTTTATTGCCGATTTAGTTCGCGAGGGTGGTAACGGACTGTTGGCCGATTCGCTGGATGCACAGGCTGAAGTAACTGGAAAATCGTTTGTGGAAGTATTCCGCAATGAATATGGTTATCTGTTGGATTATGTAGATGGAAATATGATGGACTGGAGCGTACGTCCCAACATGATATTTACGGTTGCCTTCGATTATTCTCCTCTTGACCGGGTACAGAAAAAACAGGTACTCGATATTGTGACGAAGGAATTACTTACTCCGAAGGGACTCCGAACATTGAGTCCGAAGAGCGGCGGATATAATCCGAATTATGTGGGTCCTCAGATCCAGAGAGACTATGCTTATCATCAAGGTACGGCTTGGCCGTGGTTGATGGGGTTCTACATGGAGGCTTATCTGCGAATCTATAAGATGAGCGGTATCTCGTTTGTAGAACGCCAGTTAATCGGCTTTGAAGACGAGATGACCAGCCATTGCGTTGGTTCACTGCCTGAGTTGTTTGATGGAAACCCGCCTTTCAAAGGTAGAGGAGCGGTATCGTTTGCAATGAATGTGGCAGAGATTTTGCGTATCTTGAAGCTGTTGTCTAAATATAATTTATAGGAGGAGGGACGAAGATGAAAGTTTTAATGTTTGGATGGGAGTTCCCCCCGCATATCTTAGGAGGTTTAGGAACTGCCAGCTATGGTTTGACGAAAGGGATGTCTCAACAAGAGGATATGGAGATTACGTTCTGTATTCCCAAACCTTGGGGGGATGAAGACCAAAGTTTCCTGAGAATAATCGGTATGAATAGTACACCGATTGTGTGGAGGAATGTAGATTGGGATTATGTGAAAGGACGTGTCGGTTCGTACATGGATCCCCAGTTATATTTTGACCTGCGCGATCATATTTATGCTGATTTCAATTATCTGAATGCAAACGATCTGGGATGTATTGAGTTCTCTGGGCGTTATCCGGATAACCTGCACGAAGAAATCAATAACTACTCGATTGTGGCAGGAGTAATAGCACGCCAGCAGGAGTTTGAAATCATCCACTCACATGACTGGTTAACTTATCCGGCAGGAATACATGCAAAACAGGTATCGGGTAAACCATTGGTGATTCATGTACATGCTACCGATTTCGACCGTAGTCGTGGCAATGTGAATCCAACTGTATATGCCATCGAAAAAAATGGTATGGATCACGCCGATCATATCATGTGTGTGAGTGAACTGACTCGTCAGACAGTGATTCATAAATATTTCCAAGACCCGAAGAAAGTGTCGACAGTGCACAATGCAGTCTCTCCTTTATCACAAGAGATACAGGATATTGTACCCAATAAGAATCCGAAAGAAAAGGTTGTCACTTTTTTGGGACGTATCACGATGCAGAAAGGACCGGAATATTTTGTGGAGGCAGCTGCAATGGTGTTGAAGCGTACGCGGAATGTACGTTTTGTGATGGCCGGTAGCGGTGATATGATGGATCAAATGATTCGTCTGGCTGCTGAAAGGGGGATTGCGGACCGTTTCCATTTCCCGGGATTTATGAAAGGAAAACAAGTATACGAGGTACTAAAAGCCAGTGATGTATACATTATGCCTTCGGTATCCGAACCTTTTGGTATCTCTCCGTTAGAGGCCATGCAGTGTAGTGTGCCAAGCATTATTTCCAAACAATCCGGTTGTGCCGAGATTCTGGAAAAGTGTATTAAGACCGATTACTGGGATATACATGCTATGGCGGATGCTATCTATTCTATCTGTACCTATCCGGCTATGTACGAGTATCTCCGTGATGAAGGTAAGAAAGAGGTGGATGAAATTAAGTGGGAGAATGTAGGCTACAAAGTTCGCGGCATCTACGACGAGGTTATAAAAAATTATGGAAAACAATAAAACAATATAGATATGAGAACAATCTGTCTTTATTTTGAGATACATCAAATTATTCATCTGAAACGTTACCGCTTCTTCGACATTGGTGCCGATCATTACTATTATGATGATTATGCCAATGAGACAGGTATAAATGAGGTTGCCGAACGTTCTTATATTCCGGCTCTCAATGCATTGATTGAAATGGTGAAGAATTCCGGGGGGGCCTTTAAAGTAGCTCTTTCTATTTCGGGAGTAGCATTGGAACAACTCGAAATTCATGCACCTGCTGTAATTGACTTGTTACATGTATTAAACGATACAGGCTGCTGCGAATTTTTGGCCGAGCCATATTCCCATGGGTTATCATCATTGGCCAATGAAGACTGTTTCCGTGAAGAAGTGATGCGTCAGAGCGACAAGATGAAACAGATGTTTGGTAAAGCACCGAAAGTGTTCCGCAATTCCAGTCTGATCTATTCGGATGAAATAGGAGCTACGGTAGCAAGCATGGGTTTCAAAGGTATGCTGACTGAAGGCGCTAAACACATATTGGGTTGGAAGAGCCCGCATTATGTATACCATTGCAATCAGGCTCCCAGCCTGAAACTGCTGTTGAGAGATTTTAAGTTGTCCGATGATATCAGCCTGCGCTTCTCTAATTCCGATTGGAGCGAGTATCCGTTATTCGCTGATAAATATATTGGTTGGATCGATGCTTTGCCGCAAGAAGAACAAGTTATCAATATCTTTATGGAACTGAAGGCACTGGGGCTGGCTCAGCCGTTATCATCCAATATCTTGGAATTCCTGAAAGCTCTTCCGTATTGTGCAAAAGAAAAAGGAATTACTTTCTCTACCCCATCGGAGATTGTTTCAAAATTGAAATCAGTTTCTCAATTGGACGTACCATATCCGATGTCATGGGTGGATGAAGAAAGAGATACCAGCAGCTGGTTGGGTAATGTCCTGCAGCGTGAAGCTTTCAATAAGTTATATAGTGTGGCCGAGCGTGTACATCTCTGTGATGATCGCCGTATCAAGCAAGATTGGGATTATCTGCAGGCCAGCAATAACTTCCGCTTTATGACTACCAAGAATACCGGTGTAGGGTTGAATCGTGGTATTTATGATTCTCCTTATGATGCGTTTACCAACTATATGAATATTTTGGGTGATTTCATTAAGCGTGTAAATTCTCTCTATCCTGAAGATATTGACAATGAAGAGTTGAATTCATTGTTGACAACAATCAAGAATCAGGGAGAAGAAATTGCCGAGTTGCATAAGGAGGTTGATAAACTGGAAGCAAAGGCAGCAAAAGCTACCAAAGCAAAAGCGGAACCCAAAGCTACTGCTCCTAAAAAGGCAGCAGCAAAGAAACCTGCAACAAAGAAGACAGCTGCAAAGAAAGAAGACTGAATATAGTGCAAGTTTGCTTTAGCGAAAGCTTTTCAAATAGAGAGGGCGGAGGATTTACATTCTCCACCCTCTTTTAGTATAGAAGGGGCATTTGATGATTAGATTTTTGTCTCATCTCAGAATTAATGAAAAGGAAGGGGGCGTATAGAAAACAATCAGGGCGGTGTAAAGGGAAACTATTCACACCGCCCTGATTATATAATGAAAATCTCTTGTTATTATTTACCGTTGAAGTTGGTGTATGTCACTTCTAACTTCAGTTTTGGACCATTCTGGCCACCTTCCAGTTTTACATATCCCGGTTGTAAATCGTGCTGAATACTGATCATGTTCTTGTTGGAAGAACTGTCATACTGTACAAGTACCGGAATGAGTACTACTTTGTTCCAATCCGGGTTTTCAGCTTCCCAAGCAGCTTCATTCCAACTGGCCCCAGCTTTTTTCTTGGCTTCCAGTTTTTCGTTGACACAAGTGTTGATCAGACGAGTCAAATTGGTAAACACATACTGATTGGTTGTAGGTTTACTGTTAATTGTTGCATTGTGTACCGCCAGATAAGAAGTGATATTATCTGTAAGTTTATTCTCCTCAAAGAAACTTTGCCGTTCTTTTTCACGCAATAACAGCACATATGTAGGTGCTTGCATGCTGAATTGCCCATTATCTACTTGGTTATAGTTGTTGAAAGTCAACTTCACTGCATTAATGGTGTCGTTGCTTAATTCCTCATAAATCTTGTTGATGGGCAGTGTAGCTTGAGTGAAGATACCTGCCGGAGATTTCAGATAAGTACAATCGGTCTTTTTGGCTATTTCCTCTAACTTAGCGGAGTTCGTAAACTTGTTGGCTTGAATAACCTCTTTTGTTGTAGCGAAAGTACGGGTTGTGTAGTACAGAGAATCAGTACCGTCTTTTTTCTTCAGGTTATTTCCTAAACTGTCTTTTTCATGGCATCTGATTACAACGTTCAGGTTGATTTGGTCAACATAAAGAACTGTTCCGTTACCATAATCATTTTTGGCATAAATACCTTTGAACACATTGTTGATAAAAGCTTCCGAACTTTTGAAATATTCAGGATGATTTCTGTTTAATCGATAAATCTTTTTACCTAAATTAGTAATCTCCTCAGACGTCAGACGGACATTGGGATAAAAATTCTCAGTTTTTCTGATGGAATCACTGAGTGATTGATCGACCGCAGTGTAGGCTTTCCGTGCAAGTAAGTTGTTCGGATTATAATATTCCAATGGGTTTATGTCTGTATAATAATTCTGGGTTAGGTTTTTGTCCAGTTCGTACACAGTCATACGGCACGGGCTTATAGAATCGCCAAAATAGCTTTGATAGTACAATATCAATTCAGCAGTGTGGATAGAGTCTCCTGCCATAACACCTTTGGGATTGGTTTCCGGATCGTAAACCGAGGGAAAGGAAATTCCATCCGGACTATTCAATTGTGCGAGGAAACTGGCTTCGTAATCTCCGAACTCCTTATCGGTGAATTTACCGACATAACCTACGCTGGTTTTGGCAAAAACAGGACCTGATAAATCGGAATTTGTAGTCAACTCGTAAGTGGTGTATCTTCCATTGATATTTTGGTCGCTTTCCGGAAGCATTCCCAGTCCGAGAGTACCTGTATTATCATCACACCCGAAGAAAGTCAAGGCAATCAGTGCCACCCATACATATTTTGCTTTCATGATCGTCGTATCTTGGTTCTTATTATTTTTGTTCAGTTTCCCACACCTGATCGTAGAAGCTGTTGCAAGCGTCTGCAAGAGCGTCGGGAGCCTGATAGTCAAGAACCAATTTACCCGATTGACGGGCATAGTTCATGACTTCTTCATTTACATGTTCGCTATTCTGTACTACTCCGTCTGAGTAATCAACAGCCAATTTGCAAAGTGTAGCGTAATCTACCGGATCTTTCAAAGTAGCCACATCCTTTTTATTAATGCCTTTCAGCATCAGTTTAGTTGCGAAATCAGGGTTGAACGTACCTTTGAAATCATCCTCGTATACGGAGAATACCACTTTCGCATCACGGAACGAAGGTTCGTCTTTATACGCTTTTTTGATATATAAAGGAGCCAGAGCAGTCATCCAGCCGTGACAGTGAATCACATCCGGACACCAACGCAGTTTCTTTACCGTTTCCAACACTCCTCTTGCATAAAAAATAGCCCGGCTGTCGTTATCATCGTATTCTACTCCGTTTTCGTCTGCTGTTTGTAGCCGGTTCTGGAAGTAATCATCGTTGTCGATAAAATAAACCTGCATACGTGCTGACTGGATGGAAGCTACTTTGATGATAAGAGGATGGTCGGTGTCATCGATAATCAGGTTCATACCGGAGAGTCGTATCACTTCGTGCAATTGATTTCTGCGTTCGTTGATATTTCCCCATTTGGGCATGAATGTTCTGATTTCTCTGCCTTTTTCCTGGATAGCTTGTGGTAGATGTCTGCCTATATTGGCCATCTCGGATTCTGAAACGTAAGGAGTAATCTCTTGTGTAATAAATAAAACCTTGTTAGCCTTTGTCATAATAACAATCGTTCTCGTAAATATTCTGCAAAGATATAAAAAAAAACGGGCATTAAAGCAAGTTCTCAGGCGGTATAATTCCTTATGAATTGTTAAGTGCTTGTCTTTCAGTTGTAAACCGTCTGGTTGTTAAGGTTCCTACTTCGGTATCTTTTGCATTAATTTACGATATTTCTTCTTTATATGGTAAATTATGGTTTATTTTGCACCGTTTTTCAAACGACTAAGAATCATAAACCAATTAAAATGAAAGTAATACATACGATCAAGGACTTGCAGGCTGAACTGTCGGTTTTGAAAGCCCAGGGTAAAAAGGTAGGTTTGGTACCTACTATGGGTGCTTTGCATGCAGGGCACGCATCTCTTGTAAAACGTAGTGTAAACGAGAATGAAGTAACGGTGGTGAGTGTTTTTGTGAACCCTACCCAGTTTAATGATAAAAATGACCTTGTAAAGTATCCCCGTACGTTGGATGCCGATTGCAAATTACTCGAGGCTTGCGGAGCGACTTATACTTTTGCTCCTTCGGTGGAAGAAATGTATCCGGAACCGGATACTCGCCAATTCAGTTATGCTCCTCTGGATACTGTGATGGAGGGGGCTTTCCGTCCAGGCCACTTTAATGGGGTATGCCAGATCGTAAGTAAACTGTTTGAAGCAGTAAAACCACATCGCGCATATTTTGGTGAAAAAGATTTTCAGCAGTTGGCCATCATCCATGAGATGGTTCGCCAGATGCAGTTCGATCTTGAAATTGTAGGCTGTCCCATTGTCCGTGAAGAGGACGGGCTGGCTTTGAGCAGCCGGAATGCGCGACTGTCGGCAGAAGAACGTGAAAATGCATTAAAAATATCTCAGACCTTATTTAAAAGTCGTACCTTTGCAGCCACTCACACAGTGAGCGAAACGCAAAAGTTTGTGGAAGATGCTATTGCTGCTGCACCGGGATTACGCCTGGAATATTTTGAGATAGTAGATGGAAACACTTTGCAGAAGGTTGGGAATTGGGACCAAACATCCTATGCAGTAGGCTGTATTACAGTATTCTGTGGAGATGTCAGACTGATTGATAATATTAAATACAAAGAATCTTAAACTAAAAAAGACGAAGTCCTTATGATGATTGAAGTGTTGAAGTCGAAAATTCATTGTGCCCGTGTTACGGAAGCCAATCTGAATTATATGGGTAGTATCACGATTGATGAGGATTTGCTGGATGCAGCCAATATGATTGCCGGTGAGAAAGTATACATCGCTGATAATAATAACGGTGAGCGTTTTGAGACCTACATTATCAAAGGTGAACGCGGATCAGGTAAAATCTGCTTGAATGGTGCTGCTGCCCGGAAAGTACAACCGGATGACATTGTGATTATTATGTCGTATGCGCTGATGGATTTTGAGGAAGCAAAGACATTTAAACCAACGGTGATTTTTCCGGATCCAACTACAAACAGTGTGGTGAAGTAAGAAACCGTTCAACCGAAGAATATAAAAAATCCCTGCTAATATCAGAATATTAGCAGGGATTTTTTTATTAGGTAGATCCGTGTTGATGTTACTTTCTGCCCAAAGAGTCTATTTGCAGTCGGTAAGCAATTGGTTGTGAGATCACGAACCGTAGATTACTTGCCAACGCAGATTTCCGATTCTTTATTTAGAGCTTAACTGTTCGTTCATCGCTGCTGCAGCACGGCGTCCGTCTCCCATGGCAAGGATTACGGTAGCCCCTCCGCGTACAATGTCTCCTCCTGCATAAATGGTAGGGATAGACGATTGCATCTGGTCATTAACGGTAATCGTACCTTTACGTCCCAATTCCAGACCTTTGATAGAGCTGGGAACAATGGGATTGGGTGACACGCCTACGCTGACAATGGCAAGATCAATGTCGATGGTTTCTGTCGCTCCTTGAATGGGCACCGGACTGCGTCGCCCTGAAGCATCCGGTTCACCCAGTTCCATTTTCTGTAAAACCACTTGTTTCACACGTCCTTGCTCATCAGCCAGATATTCGATCGGGTTGTGCAGGGTCAGGAATTCTATCCCTTCTTCTTTAGCATGCTTCACCTCTTCCAGACGTGCCGGCATTTCTTCTTCCGAGCGACGGTAGATAATCATGGCGCGTTCTGCTCCCAGGCGTTTGGCTGTACGGACAGAGTCCATAGCGGTGTTGCCACCCCCAATTACAGCAACGTTCTTACCGAAAGCTACCGGAGTATCGGAATCGGGACTGGCCGCATCCATTAGGTTTACGCGAGTCAGATATTCATTGGAAGACATAATATTGATAGAATTTTCTCCCGGTATATTCATGAAGTTAGGGAGTCCGGCACCGGAAGCTACAAAAATGCCTTTGAAGCCTTCTTCCTCCAATTGTTCCACACCGATTGTTTTTCCTACGATGCAATCCTTGATGAAAGTAACCCCCATTTTGGCAAGATTCTCTATTTCAACGTCTACAATCTTGTTGGGCAGACGGAATTCAGGAATACCGTATTTAAGTACACCGCCGATTTCGTGCAGCGCTTCGAATACAGTTACATCATATCCGTATTTGGCCATATCCCCGGCAAATGACAGTCCGGCAGGACCTGAACCGATGACAGCTACTTTGATACCGTTCTTCTCACCAATTTCCGGAACAGAGATTTGTCCGCTTTCGCGTTCGTAGTCGGCGGCAAACCGTTCGAGATGACCGATGGCTACAGCTTCTTTACCCATTTTCAAATGGATGCACTTTGACTCACATTGTTTTTCTTGTGGACATACACGGCCACATACGGCAGGCAGGGCACTGGTTTCTTTCAGTGTCTTAGCCGCTTCAAGAATTTCTCCACGTTCGATGTTCTTGATGAAACGGGGAATATCGATACCTACCGGACAACCGGTCATACAACCTGGATTGGCACAATCCAGACAACGTTGTGCTTCTGTGACTGCCTGTTCTTTAGTTAATCCCTGGTTAACTTCCTCTTTGCGGCTGTGTGAACGATACTCCGGATCGAGTTCATTCATTTTGCAGCGTTCGATGTTTGCACGGTCTTTTGCTTTTATTGCTTTACGGAGTTCTTCGCGCCAAGGAGCGGTACGTCCGTTTTCGTCTATGGTTTTAGTTGCTTCACATTCGTCGAGCTTGTGCAGTTCTTCACGTTCAATGGCTTTAAAAGCGCCCATGCGTTTCAACATTTCGTCGAAATCCACCTGATGACCGTCAAACTCCGGACCGTCTACACATACGAATTTGGTTTTTCCTCCGATGGTGATTCGGCAAGCACCACACATTCCGGTACCGTCCACCATAATTGTGTTCAACGATACTTCGGTCGGAATTTCGTATTTTTTCGTCAGCAAACAAACAAATTTCATCATGATAGCCGGGCCGATAGCAAAACATTTGTCCACTTTCTCCCGCTTGATCACTTCCTCTACTCCTTCTGTAACCAGACCTTTGCGGCCATATGATCCGTCATCGGTCATTATGATCACTTCATCCGAACTTTCGCGCATTTCTTTTTCAAGAATAATCAGTTCTTTGCTGCGTCCGGCCAATACAGTGATCACACGGTTGCCGGCTGCTTTAAGCGCTTGTACGATCGGTAGCATCGGAGCAACTCCCACACCTCCTCCGGCACATACAACGGTTCCGAAGTTTTCAATGTGCGTAGCCTGTCCCAGCGGGCCTACTACGTCAGTGATATAGTCTCCTTCGTTTAGTTCGCAAAGGCGGGTAGAAGAGAGTCCTACCTCCTGAACAACCAGTGTGATGGTTCCTGCCTTCGGGTCGGCGGCTGCAATGGTCAGTGGCATACGTTCTCCCTTTTCACCGACACGCACAATCACGAAATGACCAGCCTTGCGTGATTTTGCTATCAACGGAGCTTCAATTACAAGTTTGAATACTTTCTCCGAGAAATGTTCTTTGCTAATGATTTTGTTCATTATCTAATTAATTTGTTGGATTTATTACGTAATTGCTATCAGAATGTTCTTAGTGTGCAAAGATACTGCTAATTTGTAAATAACAAAAGAAAAGCCATCCTTTTGAAGGGATGGCTTTGTCCTCAAGGTGAGTATATTTGTTTATTTTGTTCTGATTTTATACCCCGCCATTCCATAATAGAGGATAAAGAGGAAGCAGGGGAGGCAGATCCAGTAAGCATTTTGTGCTCCTGCTATATCTTTGATATATCCGAACAGGGTAGGAATGACAGCACCGCCGGCCATAGCCATTATCAACAAAGAAGAACCGGCCTTGGTGAATTTGCCTAAGTCTGCCATGGCGAGCGGCCAAAGTGCAGGCCACATCAGTGAACATCCCAATGCTATGAATGCTATGAAGTAGATCGAGATATCAGCCGGAGTCAATACTACCAGGATAGAACCTGCAATGGCAAGAATGGAACAGATTTTCAATGCTGTAGCCTGATTGAGGTATTTAGGTATGAAAATGATGCCGCAGATATATCCGATTACAATTCCGATTGGAGCAATCCAGGCATAAGCTGCTGCGTTTTCCAGATGCAGGCTGTTGGCGTAGTCAACAAGAGTACCCAATGAAACCGTTTCTACACCTACGTAGAGGAAGAGTGCAAGACATCCCAACAGCAGATGCGGGAATTGCCATACAGACGTTTTGCCGGCTGCATACGGACAAGCCTCTGCACCACCTTCGCTGTCGTCTTCGCCGGCTGCTTTTACTTCCGGCAGTGGAGCCATCAGCGAGATGATTCCTAATAAGATGAAGGCGGCGATGATTACATAAAACGGAGTAAATAAGTCTGATACGGTAATGTCGCTGACTTCCTTACCGATCAGGAAGGCCAGGAACAATGGAGGAATCGGCCATGCTAACTTGTTGCAGATGCCCATGATGCTGATACGTTTGGCGGCACTGTCCAATGGACCGAGGATAGTGATATACGGATTGACAGATGCTTGTAAAAATGCATTTGCCGTACCGCTAACGAAAGATGCTACCAGGAAAAGTGCGAAACTTTCCTGACTGGCAGACGGAATGTACAAACCAAAAGCAATGGCAAACATGGCGAATGAGAGTGCCATGGTACGTTTGTACCCGATAGCTTTGATAGTCATCGAAGCCGGATAACCAAAAATAAGAAAAGGTACGAAAGTAGCTGCGATAATAAGATAAGATTCAGCGGAAGTGATGCCTAAAGAACCTTGTAAAACCGGAATCAGAACGGAGTTAATTCCTAATGCGAATCCGATGGCAAAGAACATGATGCCGATAAATGCTAACGGCAGAGCAAAGTTTTTTTGAGTAGAGCTCATAAAATAGGAGTTTTGAGGTTAGTAAAAATGTGTTTTAAGGTAAAAAAAGAGCAACCCCTGTATCGGAGTTGCTCTTTTATCTTGTTTTGTTTTTAGTCGATAATGTCAAATCCGCAGTAAGGAACCAATGCTTTCGGGATCCGAATGCCCTCCGGGGTCTGATGATTTTCCAGCAGGGCTGCTACGATACGGGGTAACGCCAGCGCTGATCCGTTCAGTGTATGGCAAAGCTCGGTCTTTTTTTCTCCGCTGCGATAACGGCATTTCAACCGGTTAGCCTGGTAAGTATCGAAGTTGGATACGGAGCTGACTTCCAGCCAGCGTTTCTGTGCTTCGGAGTATACTTCGAAATCAAAGCAGAGAGCGGCGGTAAAACTCATATCACCGCCACAAAGACGGAGAATGCGGTAAGGAAGTTCTAACTTCTGGAGCAAACCTTCAACGTGATCCAGCATTTCCTGATGTGACTGGCGGGAGTGCTCAGGCTTATCTATACGTACCAATTCTACTTTAGAAAATTCGTGGAGACGGTTCAGGCCGCGTACATCTTTACCGTAGGAACCGGCTTCACGGCGGAAGCACTGTGTGTAAGCACAGTTTTTAATAGGAAGTTGTTTTTCATCCAGAATCACGTCACGGTAGATGTTGGTTACCGGAACTTCGGCTGTCGGGATCAAATAAAGATCGTCTACTTCGCAGTGGTACATTTGTCCTTCTTTGTCCGGAAGTTGTCCCGTTCCGTAACCGGAAGCTGCATTGACAACCGTTGGGGGCATGATTTCAGTATATCCCGATTTACGTGCTTCATCCAGGAAAAAGTTAATCAGTGCACGCTGCAATTGAGCACCTTTACCTTTGTATACCGGAAAACCTGCACCGGTGATTTTTACACCCAGGTCGAAATCGATCAGGTCGTATTTCTTAGCCAGCTCCCAGTGAGGAAGTGCATCTGTTGGGAGTTGAGTTTCCATGCCTCCCATTTTTTCTACAACATTATCCTCGGCGCCAACACCCTCGGGTACGCTGTCATAAGGAATATTGGGAATAGTATACAGCAGATTCAGCATGTCGTTGGCCGCCTGATCCATGTCAGCCTGTAGTGTTTTGTTGGTCTCCTTTATTTCGGCTACACGGGTTTTCGCAGCTTCGGCTTCTTCCTTTTTTCCTTCTTTCATTAGCTGGCCGATGGTTTTCGAGAGCGAATTTACCTCTGCCAGGTTTTTATCTAATTGGTTTTGTGTATTACGTTTTTTGTCATTCACTTCAATCACTTGGGCAATTGTTTCTTTGGCCCCTTTGAAGTGTTTCTTTTCCAGACCGCGGATTACCGCATCTGTGTTTTCTGTAATTTGTTTAATGGTAAGCATATCTATACTTTATTTATGAACTTTCTTCTTTGAGTTTACAAAGATATATAAAAATAAGATAAGAGGATACGTCTTGTATAAAAAAGAAAAGAGACGCAATCAACCGATTGCATCTCTTTCTTCAATTTCTTACAATTTCCTTTAAACTCCGGAAATTTATGCTTCTGTTGCTTCAGCAGGGATGATAGAAACATATCTTCTGTCTTCTCTACCTACTTTGAAACTTACAGTTCCGTCTACTAAAGCGAAAAGAGTGTGGTCCTTACCCATACCGATGTTTTCACCCGGGTGGAATTCAGTACCTCTTTGACGAACGATGATGTTACCTGCTTTGCAAGCTTCGCCACCAA